>JGI12316J15310_10000030_pt29 | contig 105299 bp, 91 predicted proteins | sample MarCyaLeptolynsp_FD_15310 | JGI IMG/M metagenome (IMG submission 15310) | reverse complement strand
GGGAGTATACAGGCAATTGCGGTAGTACACATTTTCCTCAGCTAGAACTTGCTCAATCTCAGCCTGAGGCAACAGCTCACAGAAGGGGAGTCCTAAGCTCTGGGTAAATTTTTGCTTGAGAATTTCGGCTCGATTTGCCATAGTAAAGGGCATTGTAGTTTGTTCTTCAAGGTTTAGATCTTCTCATATCAAGCCTTGAAGACTTTTTCTATTCCCTTATTTCAGTGCCATTCCCCCCTACAGGTCTGTTGAGATCGCGCAATCGTACAGATGTCCTGTAGGGGCACCCCTTGTGGGTGCCCTGCTGTAATGGGGATGATGCAAGGCTCTATCCTCTAGGGGGACGATCGCATACAGGTAGAGCAGAATATCCCATGGGAATCGGAAAAATGCGCGACTCGACAGTTAGTTGGTAAGCCTTAGGAATGGAGGCTTAACGCACTGAAATTCGATCGCCGCTGACCTTGAACGGAAAATTCACTTTTGCCAAATAGTCCAGAATCAGTTCCGGTTTGTTCTGTTTGGCCCACTTCAACGTTTCTGTGTATTGTTGCTCCATGACATCGAAGTTGAGGAAATTGTATTCCGTGCTGAGTTTGGGTGTATAGAAAAACGCATTAGCGGGATCTTTCACCAGAGTCGTAGCCCGGAAAAGCTGGAACTGCAAAATGGCGTTGGAACGAACGTCCATTGCAAAGGTCAAGTTGGAAATAATGGGCAATTTCGATCCATGCCGCTTCTGCATATCAGAATCGGGGTTTGCCTGCTGAGGCGCAATGACATAGAGTTCATCAAAGGGTGCCTCGCCGACCAACGCTTCCACAGGAGAATCGTCAGTACCTGTGCCACCATCTACAAAGGTACCAACGCCAGTAATTTCTCTATCGGGGAATACGACAGGAATAGCAGTGGAAGCGAGCAGGACTTGAACACTATCTAATCCTTTATCTTTTGGGTTGTCGCTAAAGAAGCGCTGGGTTAAGCCCGTATTACGATTCACCGCTGAGATATGGCTAGGTAAAAACGTATCGCCTAAGGTTTGGTAACCAATATAGTCGCTACCCTGGACAAATTTTTCTAGAGTTTGTCTTAATGGGGCAGTATCCAGGATATAACCGTACTTTAGGATTTCGACGGGTCTTTCAATATCGGCAAGGATACCAGTTTCAAAAACGTCGTCATTTCTTAAGGGAAATAGAAGGTCATTTTTGAGCCTTTCCCAGCCAAACTGCCCTTTACCCGCCTCTGCTTGCAAGACTGCGTTGAGGGCAATTGTGCTCAGCGACCCTGAACTGGTACCTGCCAAAATTTTGGGAATGACGGGCCCGCCAGCTCCGGGATATAAGCCCTTGGTTAAGGTTTCTAGCAGGGCCAGTTCTTGGGCAATCAGTGCGGCAGCACCATCAATCACAAATCCAACTTTTTTGTCAGTCATTGTTTACATCTCCTAACTAGAGGAACGAATTGAAAGCCCCAGCCTAGCACAAGGGAATAGTCCTCCATCGAGCGAGAGGCTTGAGCACGCAGGTTCTAATCGGACGCTCAAATATTTTTCCTTGTTTGCCGTTATTTACGACTATCTACACAGCGAACGGGTAGAGGATGGCAATCGCGCTTCTAGATGGAGAGAATTGGCTACGCTTACCTGCTGCGATGGGTAATAGAAAGGGGTTCGATAGCGGATTTTAGTTGATGCGATCTAAATCACAACTCTACTGCGATCCAGATCGCGGTTAAACATTTTTTAATAAAGCTTAATATTAATTAATGTTTCTCAATAACACCATCTGAGCAATACCTGGAGAATCTAAATGAATCGTGTCATTCAACCCAGAACTTCTGTTCCGGGGTCTACCTTGTGGAATCGCTTTTGCGAGTGGGTTACCAGTACCGACAATCGCATCTATATCGGCTGGTTTGGCGTTCTGGCCATTCCAACGCTTTTAACTGCAGCGACTTGCTTTGTCTTTGCCTTTATTGCTGCTCCCCCAGTGGATATGGCTGGCATTCGGGAACCCGTTGCCGGATCTCTTCTGAGCGGCAACAACATCATCACCGCAGCGGTCGTACCGACTTCGGCAGCCATTGGCCTGCACCTCTATCCCCTCTGGCAAGCGAGTTCAATTGAAGAATGGCTCTATAATGGTGGCCCGTATCAGCTCATCGTATTGCACTTTATTATTGGTATCTGGGCTTACCTGGGGCGGCAGTGGGAACTCAGCTACCGTTTAGGATTACGCCCCTGGATCCCCGTTGCCTTCTCAGCTCCAGTTGCAGCTGCAACTGCTGTCTTCTTGATATATCCAATCGGTCAAGGAAGCTTCTCTGAAGGAATGCCCTTGGGAATTTCTGGCACCTTCTACTACATGTTTTCTTTCCAGGCTAAGCATAACATCGTGATGCATCCATTCAACATGCTGGGTGTTGCTGGTGCTTTTGGCGGTGCCCTTCTCAGTGCAATGCATGGTTCTCTGGTTCACTCTACTGTCATCCGCGAAACGACTGAGCAAGAGTCTGTCTGTGCTGGTTACAAGTTTGGTCAGACTGAAGAAACTTATAACTTCCTGGCAGGTCACTATGGTTACCTGGGACGACTGGTCTTCCGCGGCGTCGGCTTTCGTAATCCCCGCACTGTCCATGCTCTGTTGACGATTGTCCCGACTGTTGGGATCTGGTTTGCAGCGCTAGCAGTGGGTTCCATGGCCTTCAATTTGAATGGATTTAATTTCAACCATTCTGTTCTGGATAGCCAGGGTCGTTCTATTTCCACCTGGGCTGATATTTTGAATCGTGCCAACTTGGGGCTGCAGGAAATGCACGAACCTAATGCCCATAACTTCCCCAATTTGCTCGCAGCAGGTGAGGCGGCTCCCGTCGCTCTGCACGCTCCTAGCATCAAGGGTTAAAGAGGCTCAAAAGTGATGGCGAATCTCATGAATTATTCATCAATCAATGAGATTCCCTCACTTTTGCTGACGACGTTTCTTCTTCGGACGTTTTAGAGCAATATATTTCTCCTCCTGGGGTAGGCATCTTGCCTGCCCCCTTCTTGGGGAAGTGGCTCCTTCCCCAAGAAAAGTAATACTAATTTGGCTTGGAGGTGCAATTGATGAAATTGTCGGGACGCTAGCCCGGTAAAGCTTTCTTCAATCCAAAATCGCCAATCTGAAATCCAACGTGGTATAAAGCCATCTTTGTTTTGCAATCTCTTTTCCCTGGACTTCAACTTATGCAAACTCAACTCAAGCCTCAGCCGCTCATTGAAAGGTCTCCTGTTGTGTCTTCAATCTCAATCTTGTTCTCTCGCAAGCAGTATCGTTGTTGTCATATCCGGGTGCCTGACATGGAAGAGCGACTGCCTGCGATCGCAGCAAACGGTCGCTACTACAGCTTCTTGAAAGCAATCCAGGGAAAACAGCAGGCCCTGAAAATCGCAGCCAATCTGCAACATCGAGGCGAGGAAATTGCCGTAACCCAAACGCCAAAAGGCTATGTGATCTGGGGTTGGGAACCTGAGGCGGATGAAATCGTGCGCGACCGGAACCGCAGGCTAGCCAAAGCACCACCTTCAGCAGCTCCTTCTACACCAATTCTAGATTCTCCCCGCCAATATCGGCTGTGTCGGATTCGTGTACCCGATCTTGAGGGGCCTCTGTCAGCCATCGTCTTTGAAGATCGATATTACAGCCACTTCCAGGTTGTTCAAGATCTAGATCAGCTCCAACGGGTTGCCGCTATCCTGAGAAACCGGGGCGACCAAATGATTGCAACCCAAACAGAAAAGGGCTATACCATTTGGGTATGGGAGCCGGGTGCAATGCCATTTTAAGTTAGAAGGCAGAAGGCAGAGGGCAAGAGGCAGAAGGCAGAGGGCAGAGGGCAGAAGAGAAAGACTGGATCTAGTGTTGAGAGTGTTTGATATTAGAAGGCAACAAACTTCTGCCTCCTGCTTTTTCCAAAGACAAACTTCTGCCTCCTGCCTCCTGCCTCCTGCCTTCTCCAAAGACAAACTTTGCCTTCTCAGCCTAGTTTGGCAGTTTCAGAGGTTTCCCCGCACGGTCATACACGCGAATATCCCACTGCCCCCGGCTGCTCGTTTGAAAGGCAATGCGGCGACCATCGGCGCTGATAACAGGATTGCGAACTTCTGCTCTAAGATTGGTGGTGAGGTTGCGCAGCTGGCGAGTTTCGCGGTTGTAGAGGTAGATGTTTGACTCGCCCTGCCGATGGGCAACAAAAACAATGTAACGCCCATCCTGGGAAATAGAGGGATGAGAGGCGATCGCATCCAGGGCATTAATGCCTGGCAAATCGATCAACTGCTGATTGGTGAGGTCGTAAAGATAAATATCCTGGCTACGACCTCGGTCAGAGGTAAACACCAGATAACGCCCCGAAATTTGCGGATCTCGCTCTGCGAACGGACTGTTGATTGCCCGACCTGTGGCATCAAACGGTAAATTTAGCAGACGGGAGGGACCGACGCAACTGGTCAACAGAGTTGCGATCGCAACGATAAACAATGTTTGTTTATTGTTCATTGTTCATTGTTCGTTGTTCATTGCTCATTGTTGGTTGCTCATTGTTCGTTGTTCATTGTTCGTTGTTCATTGCTCATTGTTGGTTGCTCATTGCTCATTGTTCATTGTTGGTTGTTCATCGTTCATCGTTCATTGTCTGTTTGGTATTGAGTATTGTCATTACAGGTTAACCATGCACCATGATCAATTCACCATTAACCATTAACCATTAACCATTAACACATTCAATTCTCCGTCCTCAATCTCTGTCCCTCCAGAAGATCTAATTCGATATTCTGGCCCCGATCCAAGACTTCGATTGACCACTGACCGTGGTGACCGCTTTCAAAGGCAATGTAGCGGCCATCAGGGCTGATGCTGGGATTGCGCACCCAACCCCGGTAGAATAAAGTCAGTACTTGGGATTGCTTGGTGACTCGATCGTAGAGTTCTACATCCGACCGTCCGCGATCGCTGGCAACGTAAACAATGTAACGGGCAGTGTTACTCAGACTGGGACTTTCCGCGATCGCATCCTGTCGATTCAATCCCGGCAATACTACAAACTGCTGTTGTACCAAATCGTAGAGCAGAATATTGCGATTACCATCGCGATTTGAAACAAAAGCTAGAAAGCGGCCATTGCCACTCAGAGCAGGCTGCTCGTCATTTTGATAGCTATTTAAAACTGTAGGCCCACTGGGAAGGTTATCTGGAGCGCACGATACCACCAAACCCATCAAACTCCAGCCAAACAGCAACCCGAGCCAGAATCTACTCTGCTGCCAGATATCGAAATTTTCCCAGGAGAGCAATAAACGCAAACCTTTTGCCTTCTACATTCTGTCTCCTGTCTGAAGACCAAACAGCCTTCGCAATTTATCCTACAGGCAAACTGCAATCAGGAGCAGACTTAACCCTAATAATCAAAATCATCCGAATTATCTTCACCTTCGACATCAGGATAGTCAACAGGTTGGTAATCAACATAATCTGAGTCTTCTTCTGAAGTCGGCCCCTGTCTGGGCGGAGCATCCTCTGGCGGACGCCTTCTGCGAGATCGATCGAAACCCGATTCGGCACTGCGGTTCCTTGAACGGGAACGATTACTTCTAGACGCTGGCCTATCCCCTGACTCATCGCGCAGGTCGCGATCGTCATCCCAATAATCATCTGATCGATAACTGCTTCTCCGACCACCATCTTCAGAGAGAACAGAGGAACGACTGTCTGAACGAGGGCGACGCCTCCGAGGGCGATCTCCAGGCCCAGACCCATCTGAACTGGGTCGCCTGCGGGTGGAACGACGCCGACCTTCTCCCCCATAGTCATCCGAACGCGGAGAACGAGAATCCCGGCTACCAGGGATCCGACGCGTGGCTGGCCGTTCCTCCATTGGATTTAGCTCATCCAACTCTGCCCGATACACCCGACTCACAGGTCTTTCATCATCCACAATGGGGCCACTTCGCTTTGCCTGCTCAGTGGTGATCCCCCGCATTCGAATATTTTCAAAGGCAAAAAAGATCGCTGACCCCCCCACAATAATTTCAGCAAATTGCATCAAGGGGTCGTACTTCCAGGAATAAAAAAGAAGAACAAAGCCATAGAGCACAGCTAAAGCAGCAAAAAAGAGATCGTGATCTCGCGCGAGCTCTGGACGGAACGATCGCAAAGCATACAATGCAGCTCCTGCCAAAGCAACCACAATCCCCACCAAACTCGCTGGGTTAAAGCTGAAATTGATCATTTGCGTTCTCCTACGTCAATCCTATGCTAGCGAGTCATGACCAAAATCTCCACTCCTGTCAGGGATAGGCAGCCATTCAAAACTCAAAACCACAAACCCCGTTTATTGAAAGGGACATAAACCCCGTTTATTAAAAGGAATTGATAATTCTGTACAAATTACTTCGATGCTTGAAATAGGGGAAATCATGCCAAATTTGGTGTTATTGAGCGAGATCGCAGACGCGAGATCGCAGAAATGAATGCTGTTTAAAATTCCTTAGCAAGGCAAAAGCCTCAGGTGATTTTGGAGTACAGGGAGTGTACGCACATGCCGTTCGCTGAGGCTTTTGTTGCAATATTGGAGCCGTCACCTGATGTTTTGGACAAACCGATTGGTGACTTTCCACGACTCAGGAACGCCGCTCGATTTTATCTTGCTGGCTAATCCAGAACAGGAAAACAGATGCAGGGATCACTACAACGATGAGTCCTGCTATCAGGCTGTAAAAGAAGTTCGCTAATGTTGGTGTCATAAGATCCTTACTCTCTTTTTGTATATGGTGTCTGACCTTCTCATGATTTTAACGAACTGTAACAACCTTGAGAAGTAGTTCAGGCACATTCATTTACATCTTCATCTGAAAGTTTGCTCCGGTCAACTCGTGAAATAATGGGAAAGAGTAACTCTACACTGTGCCCATCTTCAGATCTGGCATTTTTCTCAGGAAATCCAATCATCTTCGATCTGGGCGCAGTTGAGCCAACAACGCTTAGCAGAATTCGTTTTTTCATGATGGCTTCTTTTCTTTCGATCTGGATTCTGGGCCCGCTCCTGGGGGTGATGATTTTTCTGTTTATTTTCCGGATCGTGCTCACCTGGTACCCCCAAGTTGACCTGAATTCTTTCCCCTTCAATGTTGTAGCCTGGCCAACGGAGCCTTTTTTGCGTCCTTCTCGCAAGCTTATTCCCCCTCTGGGCGGTGTAGACATTACCCCAATTATTTGGGTGGGGATCTTCAGTCTTTTACGCGAAATCCTCGTGGGTCAGCAAGGGCTGTTGCACATGATTGCTTCAGCGCAGTGATGTTCATTGTTCATTGCTCGTTGTTAAGTAGGTGATTTTGAAAGCCTTATAGAGCAAGGTTTTTCAAAATCGCCCCTTTTGCAGTCCAGCCCGAAAAATCAAGGGTTAGCTCCCCCAAGGGCAAGGCTAACCTTCCAAGTAGTGTTATAAACCCAAGGCTGGGGTTGCCACCATATCAGAATGCTATTTTCCCCCACGCCATCAATCCCCTACACCCCAGCCCCTAACTAATGTTGCGGCGTCTTGTCACCCTCTGAGATAGCGTTCACTTTCCGAGTTGCATCACTTGCTGGACAAAATTGGTGTAAATTTCCCCCTGGAGGAATTCAGTTTTTTCCAGGACCCGTTGGTGGAAGCTAATGGTGGTGGGTAGTCCTGTGATGGCACATTCCCGGAGTGCCCGTTTCATCCGATGGATAGCAGTTGTTCGGTCTGGCCCCCAAACAATTAGTTTGCCGATTAAGGAATCGTAGTATGGGGGGATTTCGTAGTCTGTGTAAACGTGGGAGTCCATGCGAACACCTGGCCCACCTGGGGGAAGATAGCCGTTGATGCGGCCTGGATGGGGGCGAAAGTCACGGTCGGGGTCCTCAGCATTGATCCGACATTCAATGGCGTGGCCGTGCAAGACAATCTGATTTTGGGCCAGTTGCAAGCGTTCGCCCTGGGCAATGCGGATTTGTTCTGCAATCAGGTCTATGCCTGCAATCATTTCTGTGACTGGATGCTCGACCTGGATGCGGGTGTTCATTTCCATGAAGTAAAACTGCCCGGATGGGTCTAACAAAAATTCCACAGTCCCCGCGCCAACATAGCCAATCGATTTGGCAGCCATCACGGCGGCATTGCCCATTCTCTTGCGCAGTTTGGGGTTGAGGGCTGGGCTGGGGGCTTCTTCAAGCAGTTTCTGGTGGCGGCGTTGAATGGAACAGTCTCGTTCTCCGAGATGCACCACATTCCCATAGCTATCGGCCAGGATCTGAAATTCAATATGGCGGGGACGTTCGATGAATTTTTCTAAGTAAACGCCAGGATTGCCAAAGGCAGCGCCTGCTTCGCCTTGAGCGGCATGGAATAGCTTGACGAAGTCTCTTTCTTCTTTCACTAGACGCATGCCTCTGCCACCGCCGCCTGCAGTGGCTTTAATCATCAGGGGATAGCCGATTTTGTTTGCGATCGCAACCGCTTCTGCTTCTTCCTGCAACAACCCATCGCTTCCAGGCACTGTGGGAACTCCTGCCTTTTGCATCGTTGCCTTAGCCGTGGATTTATCCCCCATCGCACGGATGGATGCTGGCGTTGGACCAATAAAAGCCAGTTGATGGTCAGTGCAAATCTCAGCAAAGCGAGCATTTTCCGCCAGAAATCCATACCCCGGATGAATGGCTTCTGCATTGCGGGTCAAGGCTGCTGCAATAATATTGGGAATATTCAGATAGCTCTTACTGCTAGCCGGTTCGCCAATACAAACCGCCTCATCGGCCAGCTGCACATGGAGCGCATTGCGATCGATGGTCGAGTGAACCGCAACAGTGGCAATCCCCAACTCCTCACAGGAGCGGAGAATGCGCAGGGCAATTTCTCCCCGATTCGCAACTAAGATCTTTGAAAAACGCATCTTTTGAGAGTGTGGGTCAGTATTCAGTAGAATAAACTGTTCCCGGACGCTCTGGAAGCAGATCGCCCGTATTAAGATAGTGAATATTATCCCATTGCCAGGACTCCACCATGGCTCAGGCCCTTGCCGCCCGAACCCTTAAATTGGCCGATCTGAGAGCAAAATTTGGCCTGCAACGCACTGAAGCAGCAGACTTCTTTCCAGAGTGGCAGGAAAGTTTACTGGCATTGACAGCGATAGAGCAACAAGCTGTCGATCGCATCAAGGCCAACTATCTCTATTTGCTGGAATATCCGGTGCTCGAAATCATCGTCAAAATGGTCGTTCTGTCTCCCCTACTCGATCTGGCTGGATTTTATGCCCCTCCCTTTCGAGTGACGGGGGAGTTGGAGGTCAAGGTAACAGCTGCAGATGAAGGCGAGGTCATCCAGGGCACAATTGACATCCTGGCACTACAGGAAAAATTTTGGGTCACTGTGATTGAAGCCAAAAATTCTGAATTTTCATTAACCAAAGCGTTGCCCCAGGGCTTAGCTTACATGCTGGCTCATCCTCATACCGATCGACCGGCTTTTGGAGCGGTGACCAATGGCAGCGAGTTCTTGTTTATCAAGCTAGCCTCCACACCTTCTCCACGTTATGCCCTTTCCAATACATTTTCCCTGCTCAATCGGGGTAATGACTACTACCAGGTTTTGCAAATCCTTAAGCGATTTGGAACGTTTGTTCAATCGACTAACGAAATCGGAAACCTCTAATCTTTATTCAGACTCTAGCAACTTCTTAATCTCTTCTAGATTTTCATTCATCTGGCGATTTTGAGCTTCAATCTGACGATTTTGAATTTCTAGTTGCTGAACTTTTTCACTGCGATCTTTGTAGGGGGAAATAGAGTTATTAATGACCCAACTTGTACCTGCCCATGCACCAAGCAGGCCAACTGCTATGGTCACACAAATACCTCTCCAAAACTCTTTACTTGTTGTTTTGCTAGCCAGATCGTGTTCGACTATATCTAGCTGCATTTTTACTGCCGCTTCAACTTGATTGACCTGATGTATTAGAGTTTGGTTCAGTTTATTGATCTTGCCGACTAAACCCTCTTCACCATCTTCTCCACCTAAACGTTTCTCAAGCTTTTCCAACAATTCTTTAGAGGCAAGCTTTTCTGTTAGCAATACATTTTGCTCAGCTATTTCTTTACCGATTGAGTCTTCGACGTGCTGTCTAGTAGCAAACGAGCCAACATGTTGCTCAAGGAACTCTGTCTTCGCTGCAAAACGATCGAGCCTTGTGTTCAGACCTGCAGTTTTTTCTGTGATTCCTCCAAATTCTTGTTTCAAGAGATCGAGTCTAATTGATAGCTCTTGTGTCTCTTCACCTAAATCAGAGATAGATTTTCCAAGTTCTTCCTTTAGCTTAGCGATAGCTTCTTCATTTTTCTCGTTTAAAGAATTGAAGACCAAATTAACAACGCTACCTAAAGTATCCGTTTCTTTCCTAATGGCATCTTTTATATCTGAATTAATGACATCAGCTTTGCTCGCAAATGCCTCTGCTGCCTCTACCAGCTTCTTTAAATTTTCGCTGATAAGTTCTTGATCTATTGTTGCCATTTTTCAAATATTTGAGGCTCGGTTAGAGAATCTTACCTTAATTTTTATTGATTGCCCAGGGCATATCCAACTATTGGGGGAGTCTATCGGTAGGGTGGGCATTTCCAGCCTGCTACTGTTTTATCCATTTGAGATCACTGATGGGAAATGCCCACCAACCGAGACTCTCACGGTGGGCAGTGCTTATCAAAGAGCTGCGTTCAGCATCCTTGAACGCTCGAAAGCACTGCCCACCCTACACAAAAGATTTCCTTATTTCTAGACTCCCACAACCTCTGGATGCGCCCGATTGCCCACTGGTCGCGCAAAATCTTTAGACTCATTCTACTTATTTCTATCTTCCAACAAGACTACTCTTGCTGTAGAGAGCAATGGACGCAGCATTTTGCGATATGAGGACATCATTTTAACTGGCCTTCTTGCAAACTTTCTTGATACCAGGGTGATTCTCGCAATAGTGCCCTGTCCCATTCTGAGAGAGGTTCGTTTTTATTCAGAGGTAAATCTGACGCAATTCCTCCAGTGTCTGTACTGTCCAAAGTGCTGTTTGAATTGCCTGCAGCTGCTCCACTGCTTCTATCTGGCGAATTTCCAGTAGTAATTGCAGCCTTTCGCTACCAAATTTCCGCTCCAATCCTACCGAAATTCCAGATAGCAGCCCTGTCCGCAAACCGCGCTTTTCACCGCGCTTTTCACCGCGCTTTTCACCGATTAACTGGCCTTCTTGCAAAATTTCCTGATACCAGGGTGATTCTCGTAACACTGTCATCTCCCACCTCATAATTTGTTGCACAACTGGCAGGTCTAATACAAAGCTAGCAAAGAATGCCAGCAAGGGTTCTAATTCGTTAAATATTGGGTCGGTTTGCAGCTGCTGCAATGCTCGCCGCACCACTGGCTCGCGGTCACCGCCCTTGAGAATGGGCACGAAAGGCAGCAGCGGTGGCAGCGGTTGCTGAAAAACGATGCTGGCATCGATGTCCCACCCGGCACAAAATAGGGGATAATGAGATTAGAGTTAGATCGGATGAACTATGAGAAAGCGTTTTAAGTTCAATCTGGAACACCAGGGCATTCGCTACGACTTCTGGCGGTTGGACTATGATGAATATCTCAAGCTGACGTATAATGACAATGGCGTCCGGATTAAGTATGACTATTGCTGCGAACTGGATCTGCCGCTGGCGCACGATCGAGAAGATTGTCTGAACCTGGCGACGATGTTCGTGACGCTGGAGCGGCTTTTGGGGCCAACGAACGATTTCTATGACCATACGAGGGGATCGTTTTGCTACCATCTTTTAATGGTATTGAGAAGAGAGGGTGGCACCTTCTTTTATGTCTTGCGGATCTACGACGATAAGAGTTGTCCCTATTTCTGTCTCTATCGAGTTCTAGATCGGGGCAATGAGGGGTTTGATACTTCTACCTACGTTGAGCCGTTCGAAGCGGAGTTCTCGTTGCAGGAAATCAGCGATTTTTATTATTATTTTTATTGCTATCTGTTGCAATGTTTTAAGAACTGGCGCGAGGAGCTGCGATCGCAGACCTTCCTTAATCTAGTCACTTGCTACAACATCCTTTATGGCTGCAAAGAAGGTGAGTTCTTCCAGACAGAATACAAAACCGAAAAACAATATTACAAAGCGATGCGGACATTTATGAAAACCTATGGGGATAAGATTGTCGATCCCAATGCAGGCGGTGCAGAGGTGCGCGCCCTCCTGGAAGATATTATGGACGAGCCTGTTGCATAGCCTTGATACGCTGCTACGCGAGGCTAGCAAAAGATACAAATGGAGGGAGTTGCGATCGCATTTGACACTTCTCAAGGTCGTAGTGTGAGTAGTGGTAAACAAGTCAGGATTTTTGAGCGCGAGGGTGGAACCCTCGCGCTCAAAAATCCTGACACTTGGAAGACTAACGCCAACTGTACTGGAGGATCTGGGCAAGACGCTGTCGGACTTTTCGGATGGGAGGGATCTGGCCGTTGGGTTGCAAGCATTGCAAAATTGAGCGTTGAGAGGAAATAATCTGGATCGTTTTTCAGGACAATCCCTTTGCTTTTATAGTAGAAGGCAGGAGGTAGAGGGTAGAAGACAGAAGGGAAAGGTTGACTCTATCTGGTTTTGCCCTTTTTGCTCTGTCCTGGTCTATTCTCGTAGTGCTATATCTGTTGTGTTGGTTCCGGTGCCATGACTCAAATTTCAACTGCTAATGCTCAGTCTTCTTTGTTTCACGAACAGCTCTATCGTTCGCCAGAGACGATGGAGAAATTTCGAGATTGTGCGGTTGTTGTCTGCGGTGCGGGCGCGTTGGGGGCTAATGTGGTTGAGGGGCTGGCTCGATCGGGGTTTGGCAGGCTTAAGGTTATCGATCGCGATCGCATCGAAGCCCGCAATCTTTCCACCCAACCCTACTATCGTTCCGACGTAGGTGCCTTCAAAACCAAAATCCTGGCCAATTCCCTCTATCGGGCATTGGGTATACAGATCGAAGCAAAAAACAAAGAACTGACGGCTGCCAATGTCAAGCAATTGCTAGGCAAACCGGCTCTGGCGATCGACGCCTTTGATAATAGCATTGCTCGTCAGGTCGTGAAAGATTACTGTATTGCTGCAAAGATTCCCTGTCTCCATGCCGGACTGTCCAGCGATTATGGAGAAATTATCTGGAACGACGCTTACCGCGTTCCCTCTGCCACCAACGACGACATCTGCGACTATCCTCTAGCGCGCAACCTGGTAATGCTGACTGCAACTGTAGCCTGCGAGTCCCTCATCACCTTCATCGCCACTGGACAGCAGCATAGCTTCACCGTTACGTTAAGAGACCTGACTATCCGACCCTTTCAATAATGGTATTGAGTCCAGAGATTATGCTTGAGGTGAAAGGAAACGGGGAACGGGGAACAGGGAACAGTACCGTCAATAGGGGAAAGGGAACGGGGAACAGGGAACAGTAACGTCAATGTCACTGAAATAGGCAGAATAGGTGCATTGGTTAGGGTGGAATGGCACTTACTTAAGCGTAGGATGGGCAAGGCAAAGCGTGCCCATCAGAGAGCCTGCGATGGGCACGGGCATAGTCCTTTGCTCATCCTACTAACCGGTTTCTAAACTGATGTAATCTGCTGATGTAAGCGCCATTCTTGGCTAGGGTGGGCACCTTGTCCCATTTTTGGTTTGTCAAGTTGTAGAAGGCAGCTTCTCATACCGATTTAATTTGAAGATGCAACTGATGAAATTGGTAGAACACTTGTCAATATCGTTCAGTTAAGGGTAGCGGGTTCAATAGCTTTACGAACAATAGACTTGTAGGGGCACGGCAATGCCGTGCCCCTACGCGAGAACTTGATTCTCGTTTCTAAACCGAACAGTATTGGCATACTTGTCCAGTAAGGCTTTCTTCAATCCAAAATCGCCAATCTAAAATCCAAAATGGTATCACCTTGAGTTGGTGGCTTTCGACCCTTTTGGTTTAGCATAGCTAGCGAAGCAAACACCACGATGACAATGGCTCGGAGGAGACGCGAAGGATGTTGCATGTATTCAGTTCAGGTTTGATGGCGCTATGGCTGGAGATGGCGGAGGTACAAACGGCTCCCCCCTCTGCCTTCGCTACTTTTGCCCTACAGAGTCTCCCAGGGCAGGCCTGGTTTGAAGACAACGATCCAGCTACAGCGGCAACATTGCAGGCGTATCTGGGGGGACTGGCGAGCAAAAATATGGTCAGGGCAGAGCAGGGGATCTGGTTTCAGGCAGGGCCGCTCTTACTGGCAGAGAACCAGGGAACTCAAGCGTTGCCTGGAGCCTCATTGACCAAGATTGCCACGACCCTCGCGGCTCTGGAAACCTGGGGCCCCGATCGCGAATTTGAGACGTTGATTAGCGTCACTGGCCCCATCGAAGCTGGGGTTTTGCGGGGCGATCTGGTAGTACAGGGTGGTCAGGATCCGCTTTTCGTTTGGGAAGAAGCGATTGTGTTGGGCAATCGCCTCAATCAATTAGGCATTCGTCAGGTGACGGGCAACCTGGTCGTGACAGGCGATTTTTATATGAATTTTAAGACCGATCGCCAGAAAGCGGGTGAGTTGCTCAAGCAGGCATTGAATGCGAATCGCTGGCCGGCGGCGGCGGCGGCTCAGCATCGACGGTTACCGCCAGGAACGCCTAAACCCCAGGTTGCGATCGCAGGCACGGTTCAGGTGGCTTCTCCAGCCACGATCTCCCCTGGCAATGGCACTGTGCCACTTTTGCGCCATCGCTCCCTACCGTTGGCCGTTATTCTCAAACAAATGAACATCTACAGCAATAACGTGATGTCAGAAATGCTGGCCGACGCTGTGGGCGGCGCTGGCGTCGTGGCCCGGACTGCTGCTGCCGCTGCTAACGTTCCTCAAGCAGAGATTCAGTTGATCAATGGCTCTGGGCTTGGGGTCGAGAATCGCGTCTCGCCTCGAGCTGCGACAGCCATGCTGGCTGCAATTCAGCAGCGACTGCAACCCGATCGACTGACTGTGGTTGATTTGTTTCCTGTGGCGGGCCGCGATCGCAAAGGAACTCTTTCTGGCCGTACAATCCCCCCTGGATCGGCAGTGAAAACCGGCACCTTGCGAGATGTCAGCGCTCTGGCTGGGGTGATGCCCACCCGCGATCGCGGTCTCGTTTGGTTCGCCATCATCAATCGCGGCAGCAACGTCGCCGCCCTGCGCAAACAACAAGACCAACTTTTGCAATCGCTTCTAGGCCAGTGGGGCACCAGCGACTTTCTGCCCGACAGCATCAGTCCCAGTCCATTGATGGATCGTGCCGACTACCAATTGGGTTCCCCTGCCCGGAATGAGGTTTTATAGCAAAAGGCAGAGGCAGAGGGCAGAGGGCAGAGGGCAGAGGGCAGGAGGCAGAGGGCAGAGGGCAGAGGGCAGAGGGCAGAGGGCAGAGGGCAGAGGGCAGACGGGAAAGGTTGATTATATCTGGTTTTGAGCTTTCTGTTCTGGCCTCATCGATTCTCATAGTGCTATATAGCCGCCGATCGGGACAGTGCGATCGCGATCGGGCAATGCTACGCTAAAAGAAACCAGCCTGCTCGCTACCATGACTCGCACCATCGCTCAATCCCGAAAACTCACCTTTGAAGAGTACTTATCCTATGATGATGGGACAGATAACCGCTATGAATTGATTGACGGGGAGTTGGTTGCATTGCCATCAGAATCAGGGAAAAACGACTTTATTGCTTTCTATCTGAGAGATGAACTGATTGTTTTGGTAGAGCGCAAAAGAGTCCGGCTGCACAGTTGTGCCATGAACCCTCAACCATGAACAATAAACCATCTGCCGAAGAACAAAGATTAGCAGCAGCACGAGAGGGGGCTAAGCAGCAACTGAGCAAACGAACTACCCACTGGAAGCGCTGGGGACCCTACTTGAGCGAACGGCAATGGGGTACGGTACGAGAAGACTACAGTGCCTATGGTTCAGCCTGGGACTACTTTACCTACGACCAGGCGCGATCGCGCGTTTATCGCTGGGGAGAAGATGGCATTGGCGGCATTTCTGACAATCATCAACGACTGTGTTTTGCCCTTACTCTGTGGAACGAAGCAGACCCTTTTCTAAAAGAACGGCTGTTCGGATTGACGGCCTCTCAGGGCAATCATGGTGAAGATGTCAAAGAATATTACTTTTATCTGGATAACACACCGACGCATTCTTACATGAAGTTTCTCTACAAATATCCGCAGAGAGCATTTCCTTACAACCAGTTGATTGAAGAAAATCGAGCGCGATCGCACCATGAAGCCGAATTCGACCTAATCGACACAGGCATATTCAACGATGACTATTACTTCGACGTATTTGTCGAATATGCCAAAGCATCGCCAGAAGACATCCTGATTCAGATTAGTGCCACCAACCGCGGCCCAGACGCCAAACCTCTGCACCTGCTTCCAACCCTCTGGTTTCGCAACACCTGGTCATGGGATCCCAACTGCTCCAAACCCAACTTAAAGCGCATTCTTATCCCCTCAGCAGAACCCTTTTTCAGTACTATCGAAATCTGCCATCCTACCCTGGGCAATCTCTGGTTATACTGCAAGACTGCAGATGACAACAGTGACGACAATAGCGTAGATAGTAATCGTGCAGCTCAAAATAACAAGTTAGCGTCCCTACTTTTTACCGAAAACGAAACCAACAACGAACGACTTTTCGGTGCTCCCAACGCCAGCAATTACGTGAAGGATGGTATCAACGACTGCGTTGTACGTCGACAAACCAATGCTGTTAATCCTGCTCAAAGCGGCACCAAAGCTGCAGCCCACTATCAATTCATGATTGGAGCAGGTAAAACCCAAAAGATTCAACTGCGCTTAAGCGATCGTTTCCCTCTGCCTCTTGCCTTTCAAGTGGATCTCTCAGCAGCTGATTCAGTTCCATCCAGGGAAACCTTTGTCCCCTTTGGCAGCGAATTTGAGACAATCTGGCAACGTCGTCAACAGGAAGCCGATGAATTTTATCAACGAATGACCCCCTTCCCGATACCAGAAAACCTGCGCCAGCTTCAGCGTCAGGCATTTGCAGGACTATTATGGAGCAAGCAATTCTACCACTATGCTGTTGAAAATTGGCTCAAGGGCGATCGAATTGGGCCAACTCTGGCCCCCAACCGCAAAAGCGATCGGAACTGCCAGTGGGTTCATCTCTTTAACGACGACATTCTTTCCGTACCCGACAAATGGGAATATCCCTGGTTCGCGGCCTGGGACTTAGCCTTCCACGTTATTGCTCTGGCTGCGATCGACCCCGACTTCGCCAAGCGTCAGCTCGATTTGATGACACGACAATGGTACATGCATCCCAGCGGTCAGTTACCTGCTTACGAGTGGAATTTTGGTGAGGTCAATCCTCCCGTCCATGCCTGGGCAGTCTGGCGCGTCTACAAAATAGAACAAAAGCTCTACGGTCGTACCGATCGGGAATTTCTAGAACGGGTCTTTCAGAAGCTCGTCCTTAACTTTACCTGGTGGGTCAACCGCAAAGATTTGGAGGGAAACAACATCTTCGAAGGGGGGTTTGTCGGCCTGGACAATATTGGCGTATTCGATCGCAGAATCCAGCTGCCCACAGGCGGCTACATCGAACAGGCAGATGGTGCCAGCTGGATCGCCATGTACTGTCTAAATCTGCTTGCCATTGCCCTGGAATTGGCTATCGAAAATCCTGTCTATGAAGATATGGCAAGCAAGTTTTTCGAACATTTTCTTTACATTGCCGATGCCATGAACCACATTGGCCCCGACAAAACCCAATTGTGGGATGCAGAAGACGGTTTCTATTACGACGTTTTGCATCTATCCGATGGACAACCCATTCCCTTAAAAGTCCGTTCGATGGTAGGGTTAATTCCGCTGCTAGCCGTAGCAACTTTAGAACCCGATAGGCTCAATTCTCTCCCCAACTTTAAGAAACGACTGGAATGGTTTGTCCGACATCGGAGCGATTTGAGACAGAACGTTGCTTGTTTAGAAACAGAAGGAATTGCCTGCCGACGACTGCTAGCACTTTGCTGCGTCACACCAGGAAGGTTAGTTCCTGAAGATAAGCTGCGGTGCATTCTCAGCAAATTGCTGGATGAAAGTGAATTTTTAAGCGAATTTGGTATTCGTTCTCTGTCTAAATTTCACGCTGAACATCCCTACTGCCTGAAATTAGGCAACAGAGAACATCAGGTGTGTTACGAACCAGCGGAGTCTAGTAGCGAAATGTTTGGTGGCAACTCCAACTGGCGCGGCCCGATCTGGTTTCCGATCAACTACTTGATCGTCGAAGCGTTGCAGAAGTTTCATTACTATCTGGGCGATACCTTCAAGGTTGAGTGTCCTACCGGCTCTGGTCAGTGGCTGACACTCTGGCAAATCGCAGCTGAAATTTCCCAACGGTTGATTCGTATTTTTGTCCCAGATGAGTCTGGTCAACGCCCTGTTTACGGTAATACAGAACGCTTTCAAACCGATCCGCACTGGCGCGACCTGATCTTGTTCTATGAATACTTTCACGGCGATACAGGGACAGGCATGGGAGCCAGCCATCAAACGGGTTGGACAGGACTGGTAACCAAGTTGATCCAGCAACACAGCGAGTACGCAGCACAGCATAAGACACCTGAGCTGACCCGAAAAATTGAGGAGGTAGCTGAAGAGTCTTCCAAGAAAAATTTTTGAGCGTACGGTTTTTACCCGTGCGCCCAAAAATTTCGATCGCTTAACCGCAGTACTATGCCGGGTTTAGAGGATGTTTGAAAAGGTCTAAGATCGGTAACAAAACGCTCTCGATCCCCCTAAATCCCCCTTAAAAAGGGGGACTTTTGACCGTAATTCCCCCCTTTTTCAAGGGGGGCTAGGGGGGATCTAAATACTTTTCAAACATCCTCTTAAAGGTGGACTTCCAGATTATCCAAAGGCACAAACTTCTGACTATGGCTCTCAAGCCGTTCCTGCAGCCGCTCGCGCAGGTGTTGGGCGCTTGAGTTAGCATGGGTGTCCAGGTAAGCAATCAGTTGCTCGATTAAAAAGATAGGAATTTTCATGGTTGTTTTTCTCGCTAACAAGGATGCTTTAGGGAAACTGACTCGCTACGCCCAGGCGCAGCTAGAGAAGGGAACATTCCGTTTATTGGCATTATCAGCTTCTGGTGTTTGCGATCGCGTATAAGCAATGTTTGAATTCAGCAACAATATTGCTAGCGCAATTCACTCGACCCGCTTCCAAATCAGGTAATCCGCATCATCAGAGTTTGATAATCTGAAGTTCATGTACTCCCCATCGATCAGCTTAAAAGCGACTTCAACCGTCTTACCTTTGGCAGTACAATTTGCCAATGTGGTTGTCTCAGAGACCTGCGTGACCGCACAAGAGATTGCGATCTCTTGCGCTCCAGGCATAGAGAGGGCGATCTCGTTCCCCGTAATCCTTGCCTCCATCTTTTCGAGGAAGAGCCGAGCCATCGGTGGCATGGTTTCAAATTGTTCTGGAGAGTATTCAGGACTTTGCTTGAATGCTGCCAAAGATCGTTCATAACTCACTCTCCATCGCCCTTGAAAAGGTTTCATCCCATCTGCAGGAGAGGGAGCAGGTGCAACAGGAGAACTGGGCGAGTCCGGTTTGGAGATTGCCTCCGAACAACGCGGGTCATATTGAGCCAGAGTTCCCAGTTCGCTGCAATCAAACGCCTGTACTGTGACTGCCGATCCTGCGATTAGAGTAGCTACAGAAATCGCAGCGATCGGCGATTTGTATCGTTTCTCCTTCATAACAGGTAATTGGATAATGTGAAGTAATGCGATCCTAAAAGATTGCCAACCTAAAAGATTGCCAACCTAAAAGATTGCCAACAGTTACAAGCTGAATAGCCTGCTGAGAGTCCAAAAATAGACGTGGATAGTCAAAATTACCAGTTAGACCTGTCCGAGACCTGGATTGGAAGCTCCCGGAGGGGGGCTTTAAATCCAATTTCCGAATGAGTCTATTGCGCAAACACTTTATTGCGTAAACACTTTAATAATGGAAGATTCAACAGCAACAACTAATTCGTATTGTTTGGAAATATTTTCAGCGGTAAATTTAATCCTTCCCCCTTCCCTGGTATCTTGTACAACCAGATTTTTAATCGTCGGCTGATGAGAATGGCCCCAACTCCGATTGTCCAGAAAACCCGTGCTAAAAACAGATACCCTTTGAATCGCATCTTCAGTCAGCTGCTCTGCATTTGGATCGAACTCAATCCGTAACATGACCCGAAAATGCAGACCTTTGTCAGGATCGTGACTAGGCTTTTGCAAATGGATCTCATCAATATATTGCGTTTTCGCAATTTGCGATCGATCTTCAGCCGTCAGTTCAAAGTCGTACAAGTAAACTTCTAACTTTCGGCTGCCCCGAGTGTTTTGACTGCCCTGAGTGTACTTTACCAGTGCTGTTTTCAGCGGCAATTGCTTCCCCTTCCGACTCCAGTATCCTTCTGCATTAAATTTCTGACTCCGGGACATTCTGATCTTTGGCTTATTGAGAGAAATAGGGTTCTCGCCGATATAGATCGTACAACCCGGCACGCATGATAAAACAATCAGCACCAATGGCAGAAGGAGAGAGTCAAAGCAGGATTTAGATTGAAAACGCATTTGCAATGCCTTTGCGACGGGTTGGTTAACAGACCATCTTTCATCCCTCCTCATTCTTTGCGACAAGAACCCGAAGGGTAAAAGCGCTGTAGAGGGGACTATCCTGTTGCCTGCTCCTATTATCTATCAAGGTTTCCGGGAACGGCAAATTGCGCTAGCATAACCTCTTTGTAGGAGAATTGCCTCCCTTCATTCCAAACCCTGGAAACACATGATACCAATTTTACTTGAAGCTGTAATCGATAAAATTGGTGGAACGCTTTTCCATTAAGGTTTTCCCAAATCCAAAGCGCTAATCTAAAATCCAAAATAGTATGATTGTGACTTAAAAACCACTGCTCTCCACTGTTCTACTTGCAACCTGAACCATGACCCAGCGTACCCTGATTAATAGCCTGAAATTCATTAGCATTGTCCTGCTTGCCATCCTGACTGTCTGGCTAGTCCAGCGCTATGGCATTCAACAGCTGCAAGCCAATATCGATCAGCTTGGGATATGGGCACCCATTGGGGTTTTTGCTCTGCGCTTCATCAGTGTTGTGATTCCGGCACTTCCAGGAACAGCCTACTCCCTCCTGGCGGGAGGACTATTCGGCTTCACCCAGGGCCTGCTTGTCGTCTGTCTCGCTGACTTGCTCTCCTGCTCGCTCAGTTTCTGGCTCTCCCGACAGTATGGCCGGGAGTTGGTACAGCGACTCGTGGGCCAACGTTTTATGGATCGGGTCGATCGACTCAGCCAACGACACCTGGAACGCAACTTCTTTCTGTTGACGGCCTTCTTGATGACTGGTTTTTTCGACTTCGTTGCCTACGGCGTTGGCTTAACCCAAGCCTCCTGGCGGCGGTTCCTGCCTGCCCTGATTATCAGCATCGTCATTTCTACCCCCCCTGTTGTTGCCCTGGGTGCAGGCATATTTAAAGGCGGCAAATTACTATTGGGCTTTGCCCTGTTGGGGATATTTACCCTGGCCATCGTCACCGGGATTGTCCAGCGCAAACAGCAAACATCCACTGAAGGATTGGGGAAAAATAGTGGATAGAAAAAAATAAAGCATCAGATGGGTTCAGTCAGGGGGCCAATTGCTCCGATCGTTTTTTCCATGCTTCTACCAAACTCCTCACGTATTGAGATTGGGTTGCTATCAGGGTGTAGCTCTTGCTTCAACGGTCCAAACGCTTCAGCAATACCTAAAGTAATTATTACTAGCTTTTTGCCCTAGATCGTGCAGCTTTGAGGCGAGTGTCAGCTGGGTCATACCATTTTGGATTGTAGATTGCCGATTTTGGATTGAAGAAAGGCTGAACGGGCAAGAATTCTGCCAATTTCATCCGTTGCATCTCCAAGCCAAATGGGTGTCGCGATCGCGAGCCAGACCCAATAAATTTGGCTTTTTGGTTTAACTTATGCTTAACTTATACTTAACCTACACTTAAGTTAAACGTTAACTCCTGCTAAACTCTACTTAAGGTTAATGGCTTGCCTGGGGGACGGAAGCGGGGCTGTCCTCTGGATTCGAGCGACGAGACAGACGTTTTTGCGCGATCGCAAGCAGTTTCCAGTCCAGCACCGACCGACGGTGCTGCAAGTATTCTTTTGCCTTCAGTTGGGCTTCTGGAATCTACAGATGACGACCGACCTTCAAACTAAATCGCAGACTAAATCGCAGAACAAGCGCTCAGACAATGCAAACACAAATTCATACAAACCCACCCATTAACATCAATCCTCAAAAAATTATCGACGGCTTGTTTTTTGAATTTAAAAAAATCTATTGGAGAGGAATCAGTCGGTTTACGAAACCCACTTGCCGGGAACCAATACAGGGAATACCCAACGGTCTGGATCGCGATATCCTTGACAGGTTATGCCTGGAACAGTTAAAGGAGCCACTCATTGAAGTGTCTTACACTCACCTCTCATCCTGGAAAGACGAAGGAACCTATCGACTCTCCCTGAAAACGGAAAATAGAACCTGGAGAGTCATTTACAAGAACTCAAGCTATTCCCTGGAACACATTGCCGGTCTTGACGGATTTAATATCAACTTCGGTGCATCAGAATTTTCAATTTATCAACAGGGGAAAAAACAACTTGCAGACTATATCCCTGACGTTTATCTGTGTACCGAAATTGTTCCCAATAAACACTATCAATATCTATTAGAAGATCTAGGAAATCAATATCGCCGTATTTATCCGAACGATGCAAACGCTATGCTCAAAGTCGTCGTTGAGCTTTGTCAATTAAACACGATTGTGAATCAGCTCGAACCCGATCGTTGCCTTCCAAATATCTTGAACTATGACCAGAATTTTGCAATGACGCTACAAACATATGCTCAAAATATGCTTGAAAAATACGTTCAAACCACTGGCGATATCAAAACCTGGAATTTACTCAGACTGTGGCCAAAAATCTGTAAAATCCTCAGTTCTAAGGAAGTTTGGGCATCGCGCCGTGTATCTCTTATCCACGGCGACTTAAATTTTTCCAACGTTCTATTGAGTCAAGACAGCAAGACCATCAAAGTTGTGGATTGGGAATGGGCAGGCTGGGGCACACCCCATACAGATTTGGCCTTTTTCTTACAGCTGGTCTCTCCTACAGTTGAGGAACAAGCGTTAGCTCTCTTCGCCCATCACCATCAGGAAATGACATACGCCGCTCACAAGCGTCTATATTCCTGGTGCAAACTGGAACGAGAAATTCTGAACGCCAGCTTTTGTGCTGTGGAATTCATGCGATTGTCCACGCACTTAGGGAAGATAAATCTGCCCAGGTTTGTTGAAATTTCCATTGCCAGAGCGCTCAAAGCTTACAAAGACCTCAACTAATGCTTTGTGCGGAATCGAGCCGAATAGGGCCACTTCCACTCGCGAATGTCGGGTTTATTGGCACTGGTTCCGTCACATAAGTAAGTCAAAACTTTGTCTGTACTGCATTAGACCGCATAGTGGAGAGTGAATAGCTACGAACACGCTCCCTATTTAGCAGATCCAACACCTGATTCCAGCTTGACTGGATACGTTTCAAGCTCCCCTGACGACGGGGGTGCTGTTTTTCGATCAGTTCGCCAGGATTGGGGCCGCTGGAGTCCCTGGGGCCGCTTCTGCCATCTGCGGCGACAAATCGACCAGCTGATTTATGGAGAAATTCGCGATCGCAAAGCCAACTACGATCCCGATCGGGCCGACATCCTCAATAATTTTTTGCCCTTTGGGGGCGGCATCCGACGCTGCATTGGAGAAGCGCTGGCGCTATTTGAACTCAAACTTGTGCTGGCGACAGTCCTCTGCCGCTATCAACTCGCGCTAGCCAACCCACAACCGGAACGGCCTCGACGACGGGGAGTGAGTCTAGTGCCTGGGCAAGGAGTCAGGATGGTATTTCTGGGTCGCAGATGATTCGCTGATACCATGTTGGATTTTAGATTGCCGATTTTGGATTGGGTAAAGGCTGATTGGGTAAGGACACGACTTGGAAGGTTAGCACCCCCGAAGGGGGCGCTAACCCCCATTTCTTCGTGCCAGAACGGAAAAAGGGTTATTTTGACAGCCTTGCTCCGCAAGGCTGTCAAAATAACCCTCCAAGTCGTGTAAGGAATGAGAATTTAATCATTTGCCAGGTAGGACGGGCAAAGCGGAGCGTGCCCATCTCAAAGTTAAGATGGGCACGGGCATTTGCCCTTTGCCCATCCTACTTCAGCTCTATATCTTCTTTAATTCTTGTTCCTAAGTGTCCCATTTGGGCGGTCATTCTGCCAATTTCATCAGTTGCATCTCCTAGTCAAATTGGTGTTACTCATGACTCCCCCCTTGCATAGAATGCACAGCCCCCTGCTGCCCTCTGCCTCCTGCCTTCTTAGCCAGAACCCACAGCCCCCTTCTGCCTCCTGCCCTCTGCCTCCTGCCTTCTTATCCCTGTATCGCTCAAGCAGGCAACCATCTGCGTCCGCGAGGATACACCCAGTTTGCGAAACATGCGTTTCAGGGCTTGCTTGACGGAGTTTTGGGTAATCCACAGTTCGTTGCCAATCTCAGTGTTGGTCAAGCCTTGAGCGACCAGCGCTGCAATCTGTTGTTCTCGTGGTGTTAGGCACTCAGTCAGAGCGGCATTCAGGGACGGGGCGGCAAGGGTTTGTTTTTTAGTGGGAACGCGCAAATGGGCCAGTCGGGCTGACAAATGGGTGCAAATGGCTCCCAGCTTGGCCAGATCGTTCATATCAAAGGCAGCAGTGTCTGCGGCACGAGCGAGATAGACACCGCCGATGAGACGACCGTCGCCGACAATGGGGCCGGTCATGATGTGTTCGTGGCCGTAGGGTGCGCAAAATTGCTGATAGAGGTCGCACTGTTTCCAGTTTTCGCTGGAGAGCACGAGTCCCTCGTGGGTGGGAGCATGGTGCTCGATTGTGTAGCGCATTACGGGATCGCGGGTTCGGTCAACTTTGCTATAACGCTCTACAAACGCGGCAACATCTGCAATGCCTTGAATATCCACTTCGGCACCGCCACAATGTTGGTCGACCAGGCACAAGCTCCAACATTGGGCGAGAAAGTGTTGGCCAACTGCAGCCATGACTTGCGATCGCAATTCGCGTTCATCGCGAGCCTGGGCAATCGTTTGAAAAAGCGAATGGAGAGAATTTGGCATTGTTCAATTGCAGTTCAATCGAAAGTGTACCCATTTGGGGTCTATACAGGCTGGAACAATCGCTTCTATGCTAAGGAGAGCAACTAAAGCCTAACAAATCCAGACATAAACAGGAGAAACCCATGGTCGCAACCCAAGTCTCTGCTCGGGATTTCTTTCGAGCCGCTTACGAAAACCGCTATACCTGGGATGGTCAGACCTTTCCTGGCTATACAGCAGACGTCACCTTGAAGCAAGATGGTGAGATAATTACGGGCAAAATCCGCATCAACCCGGATCTGAAGGGTGAAGTGTTTGAGATTGAAGATGAGGCTGCCCAAAAAGCAATCCAGAGCCAATTATTCGAAATGGGGCTGCATCGCGTTCGCCGCCGCTTTGAAGATACCCATGGCAAAAATACGTTTACTTATGGTGAAACGGATGAAACGGAAGCCGTTGAGATCTTGATGGGTGGCAAGGCTGAGGGCGATCGCTATAAAGTGCGTGACAATATTGTCAGCCTGGTTCATCGTCATATCCACGGTATTGTTGTGACGATCAATACGCTCAGTATTCACAATACGGGAGAGGGGTATTTGTCCCACCGTTACGACTCGGTCTATCACGATCCCAAGACAGGCGAACAAAAAGGCGGATGCAGCGTATTTGAGGATGAATACGAAAAGATCGGCGACTATCAAATCATGACCCGTCGGGCGATTGAAACGGAAACCGATGGCAAGATCTCCACCCAGGAGTTCCTCTTCTCAAACATTCAACTATTGGGCTAATTCTGCAGGTAGTCCTCTTGAGGTCATAATTTTTGGGTGTGCAGGTGGAATCCGCGCACCCAAAAATCATTTTTATCAGTACCGTTTTGCATGGATTAGTTTGCAGTGGGGTCTTTAGCCCAGTCCAACGGACTTTGGCAGCACTGCAGTGACCGCTACAAACCGGGTTTAGTGAGAGCTTTAGCCCTATTCAATGGACTTTGGTACACAGACTTTGGTAGCACTGAAGTGCCTACTACAGGCCATGAACGCTGCAGTGGCCGCTACGAGCGATGCAATCATAAACCTTATTCAACTCAGCCAATTTTTTAGCCGCTCTGCGACCTGCGGTCGCCGCAGTTTGCGCATGGCTTTGCTTTGAATCTGACGCACTCTTTCGCGGGAGAGGTTGAATACCCCGCCAACTTCTTCAAGCGTGCAGGGTTGGTCTGTCATGAGACCGTAGCGGAGAGAAATGACTTCTTGTTCGCGTTCAGTCAGAACATTGCCCAACACATCCCAAATTTCCTGGCGCATCATGACTTCACCCATTTGGGTCTCAGGGGAACGGTTATCACCATCTTCCAGAAGATCCATGAGCTCTGTATTTTCTTCTTTGCCAATTCGTTGGTTCAGGGATAGGGCTTGCTGCCGTAGCTGCTGGAGGCTACGTAGCTGTTCTGGAGGCAGGTCCATCGCTTGGGCCAATTCTATATCAGTGGGATTGCGTTGGAAGGCTTGTTTGAGTTCGCGGTAAGACTTTTTCAGTTTGTTGAGCTTTTCCACTACATGAATTGGCAGTCGAATGGTGCGGGAATCGTTGGCGATGGTGCGGGTGATGGCTTGACGAATCCACCAGTAGGCATAGGTCGAAAACTTGTAGCCTTTGTCTGGGTCAAATTTTTCTGCTGCCCGGTTCAACCCCAGGGATCCCTCTTGAATTAGATCCAGGAAAGGAATGCCTCGATTTAAATAGCGTTTAGCAATGGAGACCACGAGTCGCAAATTGGAACGAATCATTTTCCGCTTAGCCATATGCCCCTGAGAAAGACAGTGTGCAAGTTGGGGTTCGGTCAATTCGGCAGCAGTGGCAAGTTCGGAGCGGGTAGGTTTTTGGCCCAGTTCAGCTTGCAGGCGTTGTTCCAACGCTTCTAGTTTCATCCACTCTCTGATACGATGAGCCAGTTTGACTTCTTCATCTGGTTTTAGCAGAGGATAGCGGGCCATTTCTTTAAAAAAAGCTCCCACTGTATCGTCTGAAGCCATTTTTTGATAGCCGGATGAACGGGCTGCGGCTAGTTCTACTTCCTCTGGTGTTATCAGCTCTAAACTGTCTTCTCTATGATGCTCAATTGCTAGTTCTGCGGCATCTACTGTTGTTTGTTCTAAGCAGTCGGTCTGAGGAAGTTCCAGGGTCACGATCGTTTCAGAAATGTCTTTACTCATATAGGTCAGCCTCCTCAACGGTTGCGGCAAAAATATGGGTCGGAGCCATTTCTAATGCCAGCAAATAGGGTTTTGTATCAGATTGTGTGTAATGAGAGTTAGTACTGAGATTGTTATTGCAATTACGTTCAATATAGTTTCTGGAATGCTTTACCAGGCAAACTAAGTTTCTAGCGTTGGCTAAGTTGGAATACAGTCAGGTTGGCTGTTATAAGGATTCCTGGTAACAGTTATCTAGAGATTGAGGACAGATAGAGATAAGGACGGAGTTGCGATCGCAAATACTGCAAACAGATTTTTTTCAGGGATTTTGATTGGAGTTAGTTTCTATCTCTATTATCGATCGGCGATCGAGGAAATGGGGAACCGAACCATTCGCAACGTTGACAGGTTTAATTGCTTTTTCAAACCAAAATCGCTATTCTCTTTTAAGCTCTAAAGTTGAATCTATGAGAAAGCTGTTTAGAGTTGTTCCAACTGTAGCAGGTTTAAAGGAAGGTTAGAGGCTTTTTACAACGTAACGTTAAGAGGGTCGATTCCACAATAGACAGAACGGTTTAGGGAAATTAGTCTGGTTTGGAGTGCAACTGCTCGTAGAGCTATCCTTGAAAAAATTGGGTATCTCTTAAGATTTACTTAACAAATGAATGCCTGGTTCTGGCTGAGTTCCTCCTGGGCAAAATCTAAAGATAGCGAATTGACGCCGGATTTGGGGTGGGGGGTGAGAGAACATGTAGATCGTGCTCTTATAGTGCTATAAGAGCACTTTTGCGGCAAAGTCGATGACCTTTAAATTCTCTGGCTGACCAAGGCTCTAATCTGCTAACCTGCCATAAGGGAAAGGTACGTGACTGGGAAGGTTATTTTGAAAGCTTTGCAAAGCAAGGCTTTCAGAAGAAGCCAATTGAAGCTTCTACACGAGGAAACAGGGGTTAGCACTCCCGTTGGGGGCACTAACCTTCCGAGCTGCAAGCGGTAACTGTTGGGGATGTTGTAGGGGGAAATCAGGTCAGGATTTTTGAGCGTGTGGGTGGCACCTGTGCGCCCGAAAGTCCTTTTCATTTTCATTGGAGGACAATCGGGATCTATGATTGCTCAGCCGTTTAAGGAATGGGGAGAAGGCCAGAATGTTGATGGCTGATGGTGAAGGGGCTTTTCTGGCAGTGGCTGAATCTGTTTCAGCTTATGCAGGCTTAAGTCAGCCGGAGTGGATGGAAGTGTTGGTGGATTGCCCTGGATCGCAGGGGTTGTTTACCTATCGATTGCCTGCTGGGGTGATGGTACGGCCAGGAGATATTGTTAGCGTACCATTTGGGGCGCAACAGGTGGGCGCGATCGCAATTCAGTTTGTCGATGCCTTACCGACTCATCTAGATCCCAACCAGATTCGTGAAATCGAGGCAGTAGTGAGTAGCGGCTTTTTCCCAACCTCCTACTGGCAATTGCTCAATCGTATGGCTTGTTATTATCAAGCCCCCTTGCTACAGGCAATCCGGGTGGCCCTTCCCCCAGGACTCCTGGCGCGATCGCAACGTCGTCTGCGCCTGGTGCAATCTGAGGAACTCTCTTCCCTGGACGATCCCTGGCTCAACTTACCCGCACGACAAATTCTGGAAATCCTCCAAACTCAGAAAAAACACGACTGCGCCTGGCGTTACTTGCAGCAGCAAGTGAGAGGTGCCAACCGCGGCTTACGCCCGCTCTTGCAACGAGGTTGGGTAGAAAGTTATTTGCAACCGCCTAAACTCGCTCGTCCCAAGCGGCGGCAAGCTGCAAGTTTGACTGCTGCCGCTGCTAAAGCGGACCAGGATCTGACCCCACGTCAGCGAGAAATTCTGGAGGTACTCAAACGACAAGGAGGCGACCTCTGGTGCAGCGATCTATTGAAGCTTTGTCGTACCAGTCCCTCTACTTTGAAAACTCTGGAGCGCAAAGGGTATCTTACCCTGGAGCAGCGGGAAGTATTACGACTGGAAAGCAGCTCTCCTCCAGCAACAGATTCCCCTAAATCTCTGACCGGTGCTCAGGCTCATGTGCTGGATGCGATCGCGCAATTATCAGGCTATACCGAAGCCTTACTCCATGGTGTCACCGGCTCCGGGAAAACCGAAGTTTACCTGCAAGCGATCGCGCCCCGGCTGCAGGCTGGATGTTCTGCCCTGGTTCTGGTGCCAGAAATTGGCTTGACCCCCCAACTCACCGACCGCTTTCGCGCCCGCTTCGGCGATAAAGTCTGCGTTTATCACAGTGCCCTCTCAGACGGCGAACGCTACGACACCTGGCGGCAGCTTCTGGATGGCACACCCCGAGTCATTATCGGCACGCGCTCTGCTGTCTTTGCCCCCCTTCCTAATCTGGGTTTAATTGTCCTGGATGAAGAACACGACTCCAGCTTCAAGCAAGACCAACCTGCCCCCTGCTACCACGCCCGCACCCTTGCCCAATGGCGAGCCGAACTGGACAACTGCCCGCTCCTGCTTGGTTCCGCAACACCCTCTCTGGAATCCTGGGTAAAAGCCCGTTCCAACCCACCGGCCAGCCCCTCCATCCACCCACCCGCCCACCCGACAACATCCCAATCGACTCTCCCACCCACCCACCCATCGAACGATTCGTCAACGTCAAAACCTTCTCCACTTCCCTCCCCTCCCTCCCCCTCTATTTACCTGTCCCTCCCCGAACGCGTGCGATCGCAACCGCTACCGCCGATTCAGGTCGTGGATATGCGACAGGAATTTCAGCAGGGGAACCGCTCCCTATTCAGTCGCCCCTTGCAAGCCGCGCTGAAACACATGCACGCCCAGAGACAACAGGGACTGCTGTTTATAAACCGTCGGGGACATAGCACCTTTGTCTCCTGTCGCAGTTGCGGCCATGTTTTGGAATGTCCCCATTGCGATGTTTCCCTCACCTACCATTACACCCGCGAAGCCGCACAACCCCTTCTACGCTGTCATTACTGCAATCACTGGCAGGCTCATCCTCCCCAATGTCCTGTCTGTGCTTCCCCCTATTTAAAGCATTTCGGTAGCGGTACCCAGCGGGTTGTGGAAGAACTAAGTCGACGCTTTCCCCAATTGCGAGTCATTCGCTTCGATAGCGACACGACACGAACCAAGGGCGCGCATCGGCGGCTTCTGACCCAATTTGCCCAGGGGGAAGCCGACCTGTTGGTGGGGACGCAGATGATTGCAAAAGGCATTGATTTACCCCAAGTGACATTAGTGGGCGTAGTCGCAGCAGATGGGTTGCTTTACCTGTCCGATTATCGCGCCAGCGAGCGAGCCTTGCAGACTCTGACCCAGGTCGCAGGGCGTGCCGGTCGAGGAGAGGAGCCGGGACAGGTGATTCTGCAAACCTACACCCCAGATCACCCAGCAATTCAGGCGGTTAAGGCTCACGAGTACGAATCTTTCATGGAAACAGAGTTACAACAAAGAGCAGGTTTGAACTATCCCCCGATCGGACGCTTAATTCTATTGCGGTTGAGTAGTGTTGACGCAGTGGCCGTGAGAGAAACAGCAGAGCAATTGGCCGCAGAGCTACGCCAGGAATCTGGCACATTTGAATTGTTAGGTCCAGCGCCTGCGAGCATCTTGCGGGTTGCTCGTCGCTACCGCTGGCAACTGTTGCTCAAATTTCCGCCCAATGCGCCAGCAGAACTGCCTAATTTGACCAGGCTGCACGATCTCCGACCGGCAACAGTCAGCCTGACAATCGATGTGGATCCGTTAAATTTGGCTTAATGTTTTGGGGGAAGGCAGAGGGCAGAGGGCAGAGGGCAGAAGTTTCTATGGCTTTGACAAGCCAGTGAATGGATCGTATGGCGGTTTGCAATAAAATTCAGTACCCGGTTTCGTTAGGGGCTTGGCAGTGCCAAGCCCACCCAAGTTTTCTGTAATTAACCAGACTACAAATTGCTATATATATTATTTTGCGCTGAACTTGTAGCAGACGATAACGGCAAAGGTTTAAGAGCTTAAAACCTTGTAAATGCAAATCAAATTGGTACCATTGTTTTGATACAACCAAAATTGTGCAGGTTTGTAGTTGGCACTTTAGTGTTTCAAAGTTTATTGGACAAGCGTTACCGCTCTTTCTACAACCCAGATCCAATGAACAACGGGCAATTCACCATGAGCCACCCACAGCGAACACTCAACTATTCACAATGAATCATTAACTATCCACACTGAACAATTAACCCGGTACAATGAGCGATCGACAATGAACAAGGAACTGAAGTTGATGAAATTGAGAGGATTGATTTTTGCGGGGTTGGCAACCCTTGTGGGGGTGGGAAGTGTTGCGATCGCAAACGGCCAGACCCCCTACACCGAAATTCCGCAACCAGTGGATCGCATCGATCCCAGCCAACCGACTCAGATTCAATTGCACAACCACTCCGGCTTGCCTCTGGAATACAGCTTCATTGCTGATGAAATCGAACCCCGACGGCTGTCGGCAGGCGATAGCATTACCCTGAGCAACTTCTCGCTTCCGGCCTCTATTGTCGTTAACCCCACCCAAGCACGGGTCAACCTGAAATATGACCTGGTTGTGGTTGAAAATACTGCGATCTTGAAACTGCGCCGGGTCAGCCCAGTGACCCCTGGCAATCGAGCATTCGATATTCAGCAAACTGGCAGCATTTATGTTTACTGATAGGTTGACTGAAATCTCGCGTTTGAAGATTTTGGCTTCCCTAATATGATGTCTGGTTGATTGCAATCGATAAAATATACCTGTGAATAGCTTGGGTTGAGGCCGAAAAACCCAACATCAAAGGAGTCTGCATTGGGTTGCAGCAACAACGGAAATCCAACCTGCTAGACTGGCTACCTAAAATGGTGCCTTAGAATTCCCAAAACTCTTCGGATTTGGTTGGCAGTGTCCACCCTAATTAATGCATCAAATTCGCTGTTTCAGACCACTACACATCGTCTCAATTTTGCTGACTTAATATAATTAGTGATGTAACACGACTAAAATTGTGTAAATTTTTAGTTGGCACTTTAGTGCTGCCGAGGTCTATCGAGTAAGAATTATAGCCTTTTCGATAACCTAAACCTATTGCACCTAATTAGCCATGTCAGTCCACTAGGGAGTAATAGTATCCATCTCAGGCTCTTCGCTAGCGTCCAGCAGGGCAAAAGCAGAAAACTGAACCGCCAGCCTGGCAGCTGCCGCCGCCGCCACTAATTCCGTAGAGAGAAATAATCGCACTTGTTCCTCTTCTTGCACTGTAGTGATATACAAATCAGCACTGCATCGATCGCGATCCAGTCCCGCAAGTGATAGGGCCATTGGCCGCAGGATCTGAGCAGCAGTCTGCATTGCTTGCTCAATCACCTGAATTTCGTCATCACCATCAAACTCAGCTAAATTTAGCATCCAGAGATCGAAGGGTTGTACGCGCTCTGGGGAAATTGCTTCTCCACAACGGCGCTCAAGCATCGGTAATGTTCCCAAAATCTGTTTTAAGTCTTCTGAAGAAGGAAGACTACCCGCAAGCCGCAACGAAAGTTTGACTTTGCCCATGCATTGACCTCTGATATAGCACTACGAAAATGGATTAGGACATAACAAAAAGCTCAAAGCTAGATAGAATAGGGCTTTTGCCCTTCTCCCTTTTGTCCTCTGCCTCCTGCCGTCTGCTATACCTCTAGCTTCAGGCACAGCAATTCGATCCACTCATTCTCTATCGCAAGCAGACCTGGGAAACAAGATCGGGGGGATATAGCCTTGCGAGGATAGATTAGGACATGAAACAAGGCTCAAAACCACATGTAATCAACTTTTGGCTTCTGCCGTCTGCCCTCTACCTCCTGCCTTCTGCTATAACAAATGAAGGGAGAAGTTAGGATATTTTGACAAACTGAAATCTATATCAGTATAGAGCTTATGTACTTCTGTCACGATAAAATTTGCTGAGAAAATACCTCGCCTCCATCGCCTAACTGTTCATGAGTGTATTGTAGGAGCCAGGGAACCAGATCATCTTCAAAGCATCTGGAGTATTAGCAAAGTAGGATATAGCAGTTTGCAATTGCATTCAGCCTGGGGTTTCGGTGGGAGCCTGCCAATGTTAGATTGACCCAAGCTGCCAACGCTAAATCCAGCCTAAAAATTGCATAGCCCACTTCAATAAAACTGACATACTAGAAAATGGCACCCAGCCCAGAGCCAGTTGTAGCAGACAGTCAGAGGGAAACAACAGGATGAAAATGCTATTTAAACAGCTACTACTCATGACTGCTGGCGGAGTGTTTGTGATAGTCCTGCTGGCTATGCTAGGAATCTGGCACGCTGGCAATCGCTTTTTTACCGGTTTAAATATGATGTTGAACGCGCCTCCCCCAGAACCGCAAGTTGATGTGCGTTCTCTGGTCATTCACAAAATTCGGGGCGCTAGCGAGTTGACAACTGCAATTTTCACCATGGAAGTTGTTGTTCCCAGCAGTCGCGATCGCGTCATCGGCGAATTTATCATCGGCAAAACCACCCTGCTCTACATCGCCCACGGCGAAGTCCGGGCCGGCATCGATCTACAAGAACTCGCCGAGGAAGACATCACCCTCAAAAACAACATCCTTCGCGTTCGGCTCCCAGCCCCTCGCCTGCTGGACAGCAAAATTGACGTCCACCGTTCCAGCGTCTACGACTACGACCGTGGCTTCCTCGGTCTTGGGCCTGACGTCGCCCCCCAACTGCAAGACCTTTCCCAGGAAAAAGCCCTGGAAAAAATCATCGCCGCAGCCTGTGCCGAAGGCTTGCTCGGAGAAGCCAACAGCCGCGCCGAACTCGTCGTCAGGCAACTGGTGCAAAATGCAGGCTACGACACCATTGAAGTCGAAACCCAACTCCCCACCACCGAAACCTGTACAGCAGATATCCTCACCACCACTGCCCGCGAAGAACAAGTCCCCCCTTCTCCAACCGCCACCCCTTCCCCCAAAACAGGAGTCCCCTCCTCCCCACCCACGACACCCAACATCGCGGAAGAGACTGTACCATCACCTGTACCGCCCTCCCAAAGCCAATCCTCCCTACACCCTACATCCCACGCTCAGTGATGCTTTGACACAACTAAAATTGTGTAAATTCGTAGTTAGCACTTTAGTGCTTCTGAGGTCTATCAAGTGAGGATTATAGCCTTTTCGACAACCTAACTCTATTTCACCAAATTAGCTATGTCAGTCCAGCAGGCTGTGTTAGCCGACAGGCGTAACGCACCGCAATACTGTTCGGTTTAGGCAATAGGATGAGCAAAGCGAAGCGTACACATCTATATCCTGTGATGGGCATGGGCGCTTCCCTTTGCCCATCCTACGGGGCTGTTAGGACTTTGTTCTTGCAGCTGCGACTCCAGTTTAACCGAACAGTATTGTAACGCACCACCCCATCTAGTTAAGCGTTGTGCGCTACGCTATAGCCTATCGGCATAGCTGCGCTAAGGCTGCGCTAACGCTAACACACTGTACAAAGCGACTGTCGTAGCTCAGCGAAAAGATTAAAAACTAGAGCGACAAATCCGACCGGAAGAGGCTCTGCCTCAAAATATAGCGGTTTGCAATGAAATTCAGTACCCGGTTTCGGTAGGGGCTTGGCAGTGCCAAGCCCACCCAAGTTTTCTGTACTTAACCAGACTGCAAATTGCTATAGTATCGCATTGAAAATAAATGTTGACATCTCCTGGGAGGCTCGGAGAATTCGGGGTGATAGCTGGAGAATTATATATGCCATTGATGATGAATTTCAGCAAGTCGCGGTGCCGACAATCCGAAAGCGTCCACCCTACGATTATGGAGATTTATCTACACTGCTTCATTGCTTAGAGTAATTGGCTGGCCGAAAAATAAATTGGGACTGGATATTTGCCGTACCCAGTCCCAATTGATTCCGCGATCGGTAAAGCACTATACGACTGCTGAGGCTTCTCGGGCAGCCGCTGCTTCGTCGGGATGGATGCCCAAACGAGTCAAATTAATCCGTCCCCGATTGTCAATTTCCCGGACCTTGACGATAACTTCATCACCAATGGTGACTTCGTCTTCGACTTTGCCGACCCGCCGATCGGCCAGTTGGGAAATGTGAATCATCCCTTCTTTGCCCGGTAGGAATTCCACAAAGGCTCCAATGGGAATGATACGGGTGACTTTACCCGTGTAAACATCACCAGCATTGAGTTTACGGGTCATACCCTGAATAATCGCTCGAGCCCGCTTTGCCTTTTCGCCATCCACCGCTGAAATGGTAACAGTGCCGTCGTTCTCGATGTCAATCTTGGCTCCCGTTTCCTCGGTGATTCCTTTGATGGTTTTACCACCTGGGCCAATCACCAGACCAATCGAGTCGGGATCGATCTTGATGGTGAGCAGGCGAGGCGCAAAGGGAGAGATGTCTTCGCGGGGCCTGTCAATGGTCTCCAGCATTTTCTCCAGAATATGGAGTCGGGCAGGTAGGGCTTGTTTAATGGCATCAGCGACAATTTCTATCGCCAGGCCGGAGATCTTCATGTCCATTTGCAGGGCGGTAATGCCGGAGTCAGTCCCTGCGACTTTGAAGTCCATGTCACCCAGGAAATCTTCGATGCCCTGAATATCTGTGAGGATGCGGATTTCATCTCCTTCTCTAATTAAACCCATAGCAGCACCGCTAACGGGTTTGGTAATGGGGACACCTGCGTCCATCAACGACAGGGTTGAGCCGCAAACGGATCCCATTGAGGTGGAACCATTTGAGGAGAGAACTTCCGAAACCATGCGCAAAACGTAGGGAAATTCTTCTTTTGAAGGCAATACGGGAACGATGGCGCGCTCGGCTAAGGCTCCATGACCAATTTCCCGGCGACCGGGCGATCGCATCGGTCGGGTTTCACCGACCGAGTAGGGGGGAAAGTTGTAGTGGTGCATGTAGCGTTTTTCGTCATCGGGATGGAGGTCGTCTAGCAGATCCTGAGCATCGCCTGGTGTTCCTAAAGTGGCAACAGAGAGCACCTGGGTTAAGCCTCGCTTGAACAGGCCGGAGCCATGAACGCGTTTAGGTAGCAGGCCAACGCGACAAGAAATGGGGCGGACTTCGTCTAGTTTGCGGCCATCAACTCGCACTTTTTCGTCAACAATCTGCTGTCGCATGAGTTTTTTGGTCAGTTTTTTGAAGACCTTGCCCATGGCTTTACCGTTTTCTGCGACGAGCACTTGCAGGGGATCGTCTTCGGGAAGGTCTGCGATCGCAGCATTCACGGTTTCCTGAATGGCATCCAGGGCCTCATCTCGATCATTTTTGTCGAGATCGAACTGACTCAGGACTTTTTGGATGTCATCGGTGGCGCGATCGCGGACAAAATCTTCCAGGGTCGAGTCCACCTCTGGTGGCTCTGCCACCACAATCTCAATTCCCAGTTCAGCAATCAAATCTCGTTGAGCTTGAATCAAATCCTGGGCTGCTTCATAGCCAAAATCAATCGCTTCAATAATATCCTGCTCCGGTAGCTGATTGGCTCCAGCCTCTACCATCACCACCCCATTAGGAGAACAAGCCACCACCAGATCCAGATCGCCATCCTGAACTTCAGTATAAGAAGGATTGATAATAAAATCATCCCCCACCAGGCCAACCCGAACTGCCGCCATCGGTCCCGAAAACGGAATCTTTGCCAGCAAAACTGCAATCGAAGCTCCAGTTACAGCCAGAACATCCGGAGGCACCTGATCGTCCATAGATAGTGTAGTAGCCACAACCTGAATATCATCCCGCAGCCAATCCGGCAGCAGCGGGCGCAGCGGGCGGTCAATCAATCGACTGATTAAGGTTGACTTTTCGGGAGGGCGGCCTTCGCGCCGGAGAAATCCCCCAGGAATTTTACCGGCTGCATACAGTCTGGCTTCATAATCAACCAACAACGGCAGAAAATCGATACCTTCCCGACCCGTAGACCGAGTCGCAGTGACTAAAACAGCCGTTTCTCCAGATTGAATCAACACGGATCCGCCAGCCTGTGGTGCGAGGAGGCCAACCTTCAGCCGAATATCCCGTCCGTTAAAGGATATTGACTTATCTAGTTCTTGCATGCAATCGTTTTTCCTTCACTTCACTTTTCTTTGTCTGTGGCAATCCTAGCACTGACACCCTTGTTCCGACCTGAAAATCAGGTTTTTACCAGATTAATTTCAGACAATATCCATCAAATAACGACTTCAGCAATCGGAGTCCGGTCTGCAGCCGCAATGACAATTCTTTCTCCCTTTTGTTTGGACTCTGTCGCAATTTCCATCAGGGCAATGGCTTGTAGCAAAACTTCGCTTTTCGAACTGCTGCCCGTGAGCTTGACCAATTTCTCAAGGGTCTGGTCAAGATCTTGCGAAACATCAAAATTTACTCTTGGCATAGATCAATTTAATCTTGAGTAGGATCTAACCTGCAGAAAATGCAGGCAAGGAGGTAATTCTGACTTCTCCACTGGGTTTACATTCCATTTCGAGCGTGTAGTCTTCTAACAAACCCATTCCAATTAATGCATCTGTCTCTGCCGCATTGACTTCAACTCGCTTCATCTGCCCGTCCCAAATGACAGAGCCAACATACATTTCAAAAAACTGCGTGCTGCCATCCCCTAAAACGACTTCCTGGATTCCCCTCAAACCAAACCCTAACTCCTCAATGACGGCTTTTGGGACAGTCAAGTCCCCGGTAAATCCTGTATCAATGACTGCCTTAATGCTCTTAAGCCGCTTATTGTCGCCCACAATCGCAACTTGAAATATCGCCTCGCGATTTGCATTCACGCTGCCCAGCATCATGGTGACACAGGCACTCCAGCGTAACCAATCCGATGAACAGCACGATGTCCAATCCGCACAAACCACATTTGTGCATCCGGCTGGTGAGTCAGCAGCCGATCTGAAGCCGTTAAGCTGTCTTTGGCAACTTCAAACGCTCCAGTTTCAATGTCAATCGCGACAATTTTGCCGCGATTGCCTGCTTCGACTTGAGATCGCACCTGTGACTCATACAGTTCGCGTCCGCGCCGAGCAAATTCTTCTTTGCTATAACGAAGCTGTTGAATTGCCATCAATATCAATACTCGCTTCACAACTACTTCCATATTTTAATCTGAACCAGCCCCCATCTGTTTCAGCTGCCAGCGTAGATTCAGGCAGACCTCAGGTAAGCGCCATTCTTAAGGGAAGTGCCATTCTTAACGAGTCCTTGTTCTCCATTACCTGTTCCCTCTTGCCCATTCCCCCTGACTAACCAGCTTGATTTGATTCGCTCCAGGATGTTAAGGATAATAGAGAATTCTGCTGAGAATTTAGACCCCGTCTCTTTTGAAATCTGGAGTTTTGCCATTGGGAAAACTGCCCATTTCAAAATGGGCGGGGTTTGCCGAATAGATTTCAGAACGGGACGCCCGAGGACTGCTTGAATGGCAATTTTACACGGTAACTGGTTACCGCAGCCGGATGCAGGCTGTCTATTGATTTGGGGAGAAACCTGGCGCAGGATCGAACCCATCGAAGTGTCGCTGGAGAGCGATATTCTGCCCCATCCACTGGCCATGACAGCTGCAGAGTTAGTGGAATGTTTGCGATCGCTCCACCAAACCGGACAGATCAACTGGACTCTCCCCGAAGCCGTTCTCCTCAGCGTTCAATCTGCTAGGAAAGGTCGTAAAAAAGGCACTACCAAAACAGCTAAAGCATCCACCAAAACAGCCGCCCAGAAAAAAACAACCGCCAATCCCCCTCAAACCATTGCATCCTGGCAGCATCTGACCCTGATTCTACCCACCGTTGTCTTTGAAGAAAAACCAGAGCACGCAACCCAAAATACCTCATTTACCCTACTTCCCCAACATTCCGCTGCCCCCCCATCAGAGTTGGCCACGGCCAAAACCAGCCAACAAGCCAGCCTCTCCCTCTATCCCTGGCAAATAGAAGCACTCTGCCTGGACGCTAAAGCCGCCATGGAACTACTCCAAGCCCTACCCCTGGGTACAGTCGCAGCAGGTGAGTCCTTTGTGGGTGGAGATCTCCGCTTTTGGTGCCATATTGCCCGTTGGAGTTTAGAATTACTCGCCCGTTCTAAGTTTTTGCCAACCATCGAAATATCCCCCAACCTCCACTCCAAAAACATCTCAACAGCTCGCTGGAAGCCATTGTTAGACAGCGCTATCGACCAATCCCGCCTGGAAAACTTTGCCAGACAAATGCCCCTTGCTTGTCGGACTTATCAACCGCACAACCGCAATCGCAACAAGTCAGCTACGGAGACATCCCCCTCAGAGGTGCCCGCCGCAGCCTCTTCACTGCAGATTGACTTGCTGCCAGCCCCTAAACCCCTTTTACAAGCATTCCTCAGCAGCATTCTGGATGCCCGGATCCGCCCTGCAGTTGCAGCCCATTCCTTACCCACACTTGATACTCCAGTCCGAGATTGGTTGCGAGCACTCGGAACAGACACAGCAACTGTCTCGCTCGATCCCTCCATGGCAGACCGTCTGGAATCTATCCTGGGAGTCTGGACTGCTCCATTACAACAGCATCAAGCCCAAGTTCCCTTCACCGCTGCATTTCATACCTGTTTCCAATTGCACCCCCCTCCACCGGGCGAAAAAGTCTGGCAACTCAACTATTGCCTGCAGGCTGCAGACGATACAGAATTTTTAATCGATGCCCAAACAATCTGGAACCATCCAGTTGAGCATCTGATCTACCAGGGCCGAACCATCGAACACCCTCAGGAAACCTTGTTGGGCGGGTTAGGGCTGGCTTGCCGAATTTATCCCGTGATTGAAGCCAGCCTGAAGACCCAGTATCCTCAATCTTCTACCCTCGATCCAGTTCAGGCCTATGAATTTTTGAGGAATGTAGTCTGGCGCCTGCAAGACAGTGGCTTTGGCGTTATTCTTCCCCCCAGTCTGGCTAATCGAGACGGCTGGGCCAGTCGACTCGGCTTAAAAATTCGCGCCCAGGGCACCCGTTCTTCACGCAAGCGCGATCAACTCGGATTGCAGAGTCTATTGAACTTCAAATGGGAACTCTCCATTGGCGGACAGACCCTGTCCAAAGAAGAGTTCGATCGCCTGGTCGCACTCGACAGTCCCCTGGTCGAAATCAATGGCGAGTGGGTGGAACTGCGGCCCCAGGATGTGCGAGCCGCCCAGAACTTCTTTGCCGGTCGCAAAGACCAGACTTCCCTGTCTCTACAAGATGCGCTCCGCATCAGCACCGGCGATACCCAAACTTTCGAGAAGCTGCCCGTAGTCAACTTTGAAGCCTCAGGTTCGCTGCAAGGATTAATCGAAACCTTAACCAACAATCAGGCATTGAAGCCCCTGTCTGCCCCTGACAGCTTCAAAGGCCAACTGCGGCCCTACCAGGAGCGGGGAACGGCCTGGTTAGCCTTCCTGGAACGCTGGGGGTTGGGAGCCTGTCTGGCCGATGATATGGGACTGGGCAAAACCATTCAATTGATTGCTCTGCTGTTGCATCTCCAGGAACAGGGAACATTAGACCAACCCACTTTGCTCATTTGTCCAACCTCTGTTTTAGGCAACTGGGAGCGGGAAGTGAAGCGCTTTGGCCCCAGTTTAAAAGTGCTGGTGTACCACGGCGATAAACGACCGCAGAAACGAGCCTTCAACCGGGCCATCCAAGACAAACAGCTGGTGATTACCAGCTACGCGCTGGTTTACCGCAATCAGAAGGAGCTGCAGAGCCTGGAATGGCGCTGTATTGTTCTGGATGAAGCCCAAAATATCAAGAATCCAGAGTCGAAACAGTCCCAGGCTGTGCGGGAGCTAGAAGGACAGTTCCGCGTCGCCCTGACGGGGACTCCGGTTGAAAACCGACTTTCAGAATTATGGTCGATTCTAGATTTTCTCAATCCGGGTTATCTGGGGCCGCGAAATTTCTTTCAGCGTCGCTTTGCCATCCCCATTGAACGGTATGGAGATATGGACTCTTTGCAAACCCTGCGATCGCTCGTCCAACCCTTCATCCTGCGCCGCCTCAAAACCGACCGCGACATCATCCAGGATCTGCCCGAAAAGCAGGAGATGACCGTGTTTTGCGGCCTCGCTGCCGAACAAGCCGCGCTATACCAGAAAGTCGTCGACAACTCCCTGGCCGAAATTAACGACGCCGGCGGCATCCAGCGTCGCGGCATGATTCTGGCCCTGCTCGTGAAATTAAAACAGGTGTGCAACCATCCCGCGCAGTTCCTGAGCGAAGCCACCCTGGGCCAGCCCAACCGCTCAGGCAAACTGCAGCGGTTAGAAGAAATGCTAGACGAAATGCTCTCCGTCGGCGATGTCCAGGGCACCGGCAGTGCCGAACGCTGCCTCATCTTCACCCAATTTGCTGAATGGGGCAAACTGCTGAAAGCCCATCTAGAACAAAAACTAGGGCGAGAAACCTTCTTCCTCTACGGCAGCAGCTCCAAAAAGCAGCGAGAGGCCATGGTCGATCGCTTCCAGCACGATCCCCAAGGCCCACGCATCATGATCCTGTCCCTCAAAGCCGGGGGCGTCGGCCTCAACCTGACCCGCGCCAACCACGTCTTCCACTTCGATCGCTGGTGGAATCCCGCCGTAGAAAACCAAGCCACCGACCGCGTCTTTCGCATCGGCCAAACCCGCAACGTCCAGGTACACAAATTCGTCTGCACCGGCACCCTGGAAGAAAAAATCCACGAAATCATCGAAAGCAAGCGCGCCCTTGCAGAACAAGTCGTCGGTACCGGCGAGCAATGGCTAACTGAACTAGATACCGATCAGCTCCGCGACCTATTGCTGCTGGATCGCAGTGCAGTCATTGATGAGGAATAAAGGTACAAAGGATGTGGAATAGGGAATGTATGCCGACAAACTGGTGAAAGTCTTGCTGTGTGATGGTAAAGCCGATGTTAGGGCTGTTATCCCCAGAAATTTCTTGCCATTTCTCCCTACACCCTAACCCCAACACCCCACACCCTGCCTAAAATTGAGGTATCTTGTCACCCTCTGATGCATGGATGGGGTTATCGGCCAAACCGCTGGCGAATACGACTGACGAACAGATCTACTTCTGGAATTTGGAGGCGACTGGCCACCAGGACAAATGCGGCTAAGCCGGTTGCCCCTGAAAGGCTGAGTTCTGCGAGTTGGATGAAAAAGCCTTCGGTGCCCCAGAGGGATTGCAAACCCTGGAGGACGCTCCAGCAGCTGAGTCCAGCGATGAGGCTGCCTGCTGCCAGACCGAGGATGGGGCGGGCCCATTCCCAAAAGGGCAGGCCGTCGAGTTTAAAATACAAGCATCCTAGGAGCAGCACCATGGATACCATATTGACGCCAACGGTGGCGAGGACGATCCCGGCTGCACCGAAGATCTGGATCAGGACGTAGTCTAATAGGACGTTGAGCAGGATATTGCCGGTGCTGATGTAGAAGGGGGTGGTGGCGTCGCCAAGGGCATAGAAGACGCGCACCAGAACATCGCGTCCCAGATAGAAGAACATGCCGATGCCGTAGGCGATCAGAAGGGAGGCGACGACTTGTGAGGCGGCCTGGTCGAAGGCGAAGCGTTCGTAGACGACGCGAACGATGGGGAAGGCGAGGGTCATCATCAACGCACCTAATGGCAGCATAACAATGGCGGTCAGGATCAGTCCCTGGCGAATGCGGTGCTTCAGTTCGGGGCGGTTTTGGGGCGCGGTGAGTCGGGCGAGTACGGGCAGGAGAGGCACCAGGATGCTGTTGGAGAGGATTCCCAGGGGGGTTTGTACGAGCAGGTTGGCATAGTTGAGGGCGGCGGCGGTGCCTGGGATATATGAGGCGAAGAATAGGTCGGTATAGAGATTGATTTGCAGGGTACCGGAGGACAGGGTGGCGGGGGCCATGATTTTGAGAATTTGTTTGACGCCGGGACGGTTGAAGTCGAAGCGCAGTCGCAGTTTACCCATGCCGGCGCGCCATTGAGCGGCGAGCTGGACGAGCCATTGAAGTGAGGCTCCCGCCAGGGTACCAGCGGCGAGCACTAGACCGCCCAGTTTGAAATATTCGGGTTGGGTAATCTGGTTGCCCAGGTGTAAGGTGAGAATGCCGATGCCGCCGATGATGGCGGTGCTGGAGAAGAGGGGGCTGATGGAGGGGAGCCAGTACTGGTCGGCAGCGTTTAGGGTGCCGAAGCCGATGCCAATCAGTCCTGCCAGCAGGGCCATGGGGGCCATAATCTGGAGTTGCTGGATGGCAATTTCTCGCACGACTGCGCCTTGCTCGATCTGGTTAAAACCGGGGGCAACGAGGCCAATCAGGGGTTCTGCGAACAGAATCAGCCCGATGGAGAGGAGCAGTAGCAGTCCACCGACCAGGGTGGTGATCGTTTCGACGAGGGCAGCGGCTTCTTCTTTCGGGCGCTTGGAGAGGACGCTGACGATGGCGCTGTGGAAGGGGCCGTTGATGCCGCCCAGTAAGACTAGCAAGAAGCCGGGGATGATGTAGGCGTAGGCGTAGGCGTCGAAGGCGGGACCGATGCCGAAGGCGGCGGCGATGGCAGTCTGGCGGAGCAGGCCAAAGAGTTTGCTGATCAGGGTTGCGATCGCAACAATCCCAGCAATCCCAGCCAGAGAACGAGCGGACTTCTTTGGGGGTTCAGGCACAGAAAGGCATTAAAACCAGAGAAAGGACATCCCCCATTTAAGCGCGTTCGGTGCATTTTTTTTCAGGTTTCAGGTTTCAGGTTTCAGGTTTCAGGTTTCAGGAGATAAAAAGCAGTGTTGGTTATTTTTTAGGTTGAAACAAGTTGGGTTGAAATTTGCGTTTATTTAAGCAAATGTGCTTAACTCTTGATGGCTAATTTCTGATGGAATCTTAACCCAGTTAATGCAGCGGCTGATCGATTGATAGAGGCATAACCTGAAGTGGAGTTGCGCCAGTCGCGAGACAGTTCGAGCTGAACAGTTTGAGTGACATTGAGTCAGCTCTATCAACAAAAGTAGTCTGATGGGAAAGGAGTGAATGGGGCAAGGAGGGAGATTGAAGCCGCTAAAAGCAGCGATCCGGCAAATCATACGGAAGCTCAAACATTGGTTACCGTTGGATCCATTAGGGCTGGCCCGATTTGATTTACTCCGGATCCTGGTGCGGCGGGATTTGGAGGAGCGATACAAAGGTTCAGTTCTGGGGAATTTATGGCCGTTGCTCAATCAACTGTCACAGCTGCTCATTTTTACTTTTGTTTTTTCCGTTGTCCTGGGCATCCGGCTGGAGGGGGCAAAGCTGCCGGGCAATAGCAGTCTCGAATTTGGTCTGTGGTTGTTTGCGGGTTTGTTGCCCTGGACGGCATTTACGGGCGGTCTGAGTCAAGCCGCCAGCTCAGTGGTGCGACAACCAAACCTGGTGAAAAAAGTCGTCTTTCCCCTTTCCCTTCTACCCCTGGTGCCGATCCTTTCTACCTTTATTGAAAGTGCGTTTGGCATGGCCGTGCTGATTGTATCAGTAGCGCTCTTATTTCAGAAACTACCTGTAACGCTGGCGCTCCTGCCCCTGATCTGGTTGCCCCAGCTGTTATTTACAGCAGGATTGGGTTATCTGGCTGCAGGGTTGACGGTGTTTTTGCGCGATATCCCCCAAGCACTGGCTGTAATTTTGAATCTCTGGTTTTATTTGACTCCCATTGTTTACCCGGTGGATAAGCTGGAAAAAATTGATATTGTCGGTCTGCCCAACCTCAAGGATCTGGTGTTGCTATTTAATCCCCTGGCCACAATTGCCGAAATCTATCGCGATATCGCAATTTCAGGCCACATTACCCATTGGACAGAGTGGTGCGTTGTTCTCGTTGCTTCATCTCTGGTTTTTCTCGGCGGGTTTTGGGTTTACAGGCGTTTGCGCCCTGCATTTGCGGATGTTTTGTAAAGGGTTGTTCATTGTTGATTGCTCATGGTTCATTGTGGATTGTTCATGGTTCATTGTGGAGCGTTCATTGTTGACCGTTAGTCGTTGCCATCAACCATCAACCATCAACCATCAACCATCAACCATGAACAATGAACCATTAACAATCATTGAGATAGTTCTCGAATTCTCGTAATGCGACACTAGAACCCGCAGTCCAGGCTCGTTCTACATATTTGGGCAGCAGGTTCTTGACATCGACCGTTGGGAATGTGGGGCTGATGGAACAGTCTTGATATCCCTGTGGAGTCAGCTGATAGATTTTTAATGTTCCTTGACGGTAGATCCAGAGTTCAGGAATGGCCAGGGTTTGATACACCGCTAAATCTGTCAGAGAGGTCAAGTCCATTTCAATCGCTAAATCGGGAGGGGGATCTTGCGCCAGGTCAATGCGTTCTTTCCCTAACACCGCCTGCCAATTCTGAATATAGAAACAAGCATCGGGTTCTGCGCCAGCTTGTTGAAACCGCCTTAGCGTTATGGGATGGGAACTATCCCAGTCTCTCCCTTGATGGCGCAGCAAAGCTTTGACCAGATCGACCAGAATATCAATGCGTCTACCGTGACCAGCCATAGGAGCCATGATGGCAATTTCTTGAGTGCGGGCATTGAAGCGGATTTTCACTGCTGCATCATCGCGGCGGCTTGCGATTAGCGCTTCGTAGTCTGTCCAGGTTTGGTAGCGCAAAGTCGCTTCGCTGCCTGGGGGCAGTTCAATCCGTTCTGGACTAATGGTTACAACCATAAAGTGTCTTTATAGAGTGTCTTTGATGCAATTCTTCGGGGGATGGTACTGCTGTGGATCGAATCAAACAACCTTAAACAGTGTTGGAGAGAAATTGTTCAAACTCCCGCAATGCAACGCTAGAACCCGCTATCCAAGCTCGTTCTACGTATTTGGGGAGCAGGTTCTTGACATCGACAGTAGGGAATGTGGGACTGATGGAACATGCTTGATATCCTTCTGGAGCCAGCTGATAGATTTTTAAGTTCCCCTGCCGGTAGATCCAGACTTCAGGAATGGCCAGGGTCTGATAAACCTCTAAATCCGTTAGGGAGGTCAAGTCCATTTCAATCGCTAAATCGGGAGGGGGATCTTGCTCCAGGTCAATGCGATCTTTGCCTAACACTGCTTGCCAATTCTGAATATAGAAACAAGCATCGGGTTCGGCCCCTGCTTGCTGGAACCGTTTGAGCGTGACTGGATCGAACCCATGCCAGTCACGCTTTTGGTGCCTTAATAGGGTGGTCACTAAATCAGCCAGGGTACGACTGCGGTTGCCATGGGCCGGGAGTGGAGACATGATGAAGATTTCTTGAGTGCGGGCATTGAAGCAAATTTTCACTGCTGCATCGTCGCGGCGGCTTGCGATTAGCGCTTCGTAGTCTGTCCAGGTTTGGTAGCGCAAAGTTGCCTCGCTGCCAGGGGGTAGTTCAATCCGTTCTGGGCTAATGGTTACAACCATAGAGTTTTTTTGATGCAATTCTCTATTTAGGATACTCAAGCTATAGGTTCATGGTGCTGAAATCAGCAAATATTTAACACGGAAATTCTCACCCGCCCAATAATCTGTGTTTCCCGTTTGGGATAATAAAGGAGGAATGAGCGAACGATCGGCAGGAGTACAATGAATCCTGATTGGGTTTGTACTCTGATATGGCAGAAGGCAGGAGGCAGAGGGCAGAAGGCAAAAGGGGAAAGGTGGTTTCTATCTAGCTTTGGGTCTTTCTGTTATGTCCGAATCCATGTTTGTAGTGCTATATTGGCTTCTTTGTTAACTTTGCCATCGATTGGCGGCTGGAGTGGATTGAGTTGTTGATTCCAAGTTCAGGACAGATGCTGATTGCGCTCAGCAAAGAGTTATGGAAGTGATGCGGATACCGGATGCGTTTAGCGTGACGAAGGTGCGGGTGGCGTTTGAGTGTCCGCGTTTGTTTTATTTGAACCAGCGCTTTGGCGGTTTGACGCTCTTTCTGCCGCCGGGGCGTGCGGCGGGGATTGGCAGCAGCTTCCACCAGCTTTCGAATCAATGCGTGGGGCTGATCCGGGAGCGGGATGAGTTTCGGGCGTTGTTGGAGCCGGAGGCGGATCGGTTGCAGGGGGCTGCGATCGCAAGTCAGATGCAACAGTTGCTGTACAAATGGGCTTTTTTTCCCCATTTGCAGGCTACCATTGATGCCGATCCCACCCAGGCTGCGGCGCTACAACAGCTCTGGCAGGGCCTGATGGGATTAATCCGCCGCTGGGCTGACCTATTGGTGACCAATCGACGATATTGCAGTGCCGAGACAGTTATTTCTAAGACCTTCCTGGCGCAAGAACGTCCGGTTCAGTCTGAGTTCGCGTTACCTGATGGCAGGCAACAACTCGTCCGAGGCCGATTTGACAGCCTGGTTTACGACTTTGAATGTCATCGCCTCTGGGTGGTTGAATATAAGACGTACCAGTCCCTTGACCCCACAGCTCAGTTGGTACAGGTAGCCCTCTATGGTACGATGCTGCGACAGGCGATTGGTGTCCCGATCAATTCAGCCGTTTACTGCGTATTACCGGAAATGAAGGAGCTGACGTTCTCCTGGGAGCAGTTGGAAGCAACGGTGCATCAACAGGTGCCGCAAAAATTGCAGCAAATGACGCAATGGCTAACCTGGCAATCGCCTCAACCGAACCCGCCGCCGAAAACTAGCCAGTCCGATCTGTGCGATATTTGTCCTCAACGCAAAAAATGCCAGCAGTTCTTCGAATCTGCTGGCAACACTACTAAAGTCGAGACTGCTGCAGTCGGACAATCTGGCAATCGCTCCACCGTCAAGACACCACAATCTGGCAATCGCAAAGGTACGATCTCCCAGAAACGGACAAATGCAGGAGATTTTGTTCAGAGCAAACAGAGCAAGCAGAGCAAACAGAGCAAGCAGGGTCGGATCCAACAATCTCCGATAACTGTCCGCAGTCTGGCGCAGGATGACCCTGCTTGCGAGGGCAGCAGCGTTAGCAAGACGCCATTCTCTTCCTCTCCATTTGTTTCCTCTCTACCCAAGCAGCACGAAACGTCCCCCCATTCCTCCATCACCACTGCATCCCCTCTGGAAGATGCTATTGAACATGAACTGGGCCGGAAACTGGTGACGGTGCTGCACTCTTTTGGCATTGATACCGACTACCAGGGTGCGGCGATCGGGCCTGCTTTCATCCGGGTGAAACTGAAGCCTCATTTAGGGGTTAAGGTGGGGTCGATTCTTCGTCTAGCTGACGATTTGCAGGTGCAGTTAGGGTTAAGCCATCCGCCGATGATCGCTCCGCAATCGGGTCATGTGAGTGTGGATCTGCCTCGTGCTGACCGCGAGGTGGCGGAGTTGAGTCAGTATGTTAAGCCTGAAGCGATGTCTGTACTGGATCCGGTGCGGGTGGCGATTGGCGTAGATTTGGAGGGGCAGCTGATTGAAGCCGATCTGGCGGATGCTAATACTTGCCATTTCCTGATTGGGGGGACGACGGGCAGTGGTAAGAGCGAATTTTTGCGATCGCTATTGCTCAGTTTGTTGCTGCGACACAGACCTACCCAGCTGAAAATTGTGTTGATCGATCCAAAACGGGTCACCTTTCCAGAGTTCGAGCAGTTGCCCTGGTTGTATCGTCCTGTTGCTAAGGACAGCGAGGATGCGATCGCACTGATGGAGCAACTGGTGCGAGAAATGGAAGAGCGCTATCAGTGCTTCGAGCGCCACAGTTGTGCTGACATTCTGACTTATAATCAGCAGCAGGACAGAACAGATACGGCTGCTTCGGATTCCCGTCGTCAATTTTCTTCTGGTATCCCCCAGTCTAGCTCGAAGATGCCCTTGCCGCGCATTGTTTGCATCTTTGATGAATACGCTGACTTCATGGCGGAAAAAGAGAGCCGCAGCGCCCTGGAACTGAATATCAAACGCCTGGGGGCGATGGCGCGAGCGGCGGGCATTCATTTAATTATCGCTACCCAACGTCCAGAAGCCAGAGTGGTGACACCTTTGATTCGCTCGAACTTACCTGGACGAGTGGCGCTGCGCACTGCTAGCGAAGCAGATTCTGCCATTGTATTGGGGGGGAAGCAAGCTGCGGCTGCTCATCTTCTTGGCAAGGGAGATCTGCTTTATCCGAGCGGCAGCGAACTGTTGCGGCTGCAGGGATTGTGGACAGCAACAGTCGATCTGAGATTCCTGGGCAATGTTAAGTAATGTAAAACTCTCTGGTCATTTGCATAAAATACCACCTTCGGGGCTGAGAACTATATAGAACAAACGGTTGATTCACCCTGATGGCGCGCGATCGCACAAACGGACTCTCTTTGTGCGATCGCTTCTTTTTGGGGAAACAGACGTTGGGCATTCATCCCGCTATGGGGTGATGTCGAGAATATTAATAAATGTAAAAAATATTTCTCTCCTGCATAAAATCCCCACTTCAAAACTGAGAACTATATAGAACAACGGATGCTCCCCTGATGGTATGCGATCGCGCAAACGGAAAACTTTGTGCGATCGTTTTTTTTGGGTAGCTGTTGGAGACAAAATATAGCAGGAGGCAGGAGGCAGGGGGCAGAAGGCAGGGGGCAGAAGGGAAAGGGTGGAAATTTCAGCTTTTTGCACCCGTTTACGTCTCTAAAGTGGAGGAACGCTGGATGCACTCCGATCGCTTGCGATCGCGCAAAAAGAAGGCTTTGTGCGATCGCTTTTTCTTCGGTCGCAGCGGGAGACAAAATATTAAGCAATATAACGAATTTCAATCCTCTGCATAAAATCGCTGCTTCAAAACTGAGAACTATATAGATACACAGATGCACCCTCAATTGCTGCGATCGCACAAAAAGAAGGCTTTGTGCGATCGTTTTTTTTCTTCCCGCCTTAGACTCTCAGGGTAAACTACACGACTTGTAAGGTTATTTTGAAAGCCTTGCCGAGCAAGGCTTTCAAAATAACCCATTTTCCCGTTCTAGCACAAAGAAATAGGGGTTAGCGCCCCTGAAGGGAGCGCTAACCGTCCAAGTCGTTTAAACTAGATGGGTGAACATGGAGAAACGAATTTCATCCGCTCAGGTTTGACGATCGGGAAAGCAACCCATGATTGCAGAACTTAAATTCAACCCCATGACACCCCAGGAGTACCTGGACTGGGAAGCAACGCAGGAACTCAAATACGACTACGTAGATGGCGAAGTTTTCGCCATGACTGGCGGCACCATTCCCCATAATCTGGTCGCATTGAATCTGGCGTCTGCTTTGAAAACCCATTTGCGGGGTACAGGCTGTCTGGTCTTTATGTCTGATGTCAAGGTGCAGGTGTCTGAAAATGGCCCCTATTACTACCCCGATGTCATGGTCAGTTGCGACCCGCGAGACCGAAACGCCACCGCTCTGATTCAGTATCCCTGCCTGATTGTAGAAGTGCTGTCCCCCAGCACCGCAGATTACGATCGGAAAGATAAATTCGCTCGCTACCGCCAGATTCCCACCCTGCAAGAATACGTCCTGATCGACGCCGAACAGATCGGCGTTGACCGCTACCGACGCCTCTCATCCCGCCGTTGGGATTTGCAAACTTACCTTGCCGGAGAAACTCTCGATCTCACCAGCGTTGACTGGCAGGACGCAATTGAATTGCTCTACGAAGACGTACAGTTCGCGCCAGCATTGGGAAACAACTAACAGCCCAGACTGACAACGCGGCTTCCAGGCTAACCCATCCTTGACCGCTCCAATAGAATGAGTGGCAAACTCTACACCAAAGCCAGGCTGCAACGAAGTGCAGGGGAATCGGAATCCTGGCTGAGGGGTTGCTTGCGCCCAAAACCCCTATTCCGCATCTGGCTGACTCACATCCGTCGAAGCAACAGAAAGATGAAATTCCTCCCCCTCATCTTGCAGTTGAAAATCGACAATATACCGCCGACACTCCCCAAATAACTTCAGTTTGCGGGCAATCATTTCTTCAATAACACTTCTTATATCTCGCTCAGCTCGAGGATCTTTCCTGTCCGAGCCCAGCTCGACGATCTGGTCGATTGCTGGCTGCCACTTGCTCTCAGGCATGAGCGCAATATTCCAGCTCATCACTGCCAGGTTAAATAATATCTCCCGCTGCTCGTGAGTTCTGGTCTCTTTCAGGTAGGGTTGAGCAAATGCCTCCAACACCTCAGATATTTTGACTCCACCTTTCGGACCCGTCACCACGCTGGTAAATTGTTCGCCCAGGGGTCCTTGCTCAAACTTTCGCTGAAATTGCTGCTGAAACTGGGCCAGCGATTTCTTGCCAACCTTTTTGGTCTTCTGTCGTTTGGGCGGTTCACCGAAACCCTTAAATTTTTTCGCCATGATGATAACGATATCCTCTGCTATTTTCAAGGGGGGAAGTTCAGATGCGATCGCCAATGCCATCAGACACACCAGACTACATCTTCCCAAGCATAGCAAGTCTTTACCTCACTTAGAGCAACATCATCGATAACGTTTGGAGAGTCATCATGAATCCACCGCATCAAAGCCTGTTGTTATAAAGTCAAGAACAGAAACTCCCGTGATAGCTTTGAACTTACTTTCAAAATCAAATTTTGGAACATTTGGTAGAGTTTTTAGTTGCTTTGGAATTTCATGAAATAGTAACGCAGGACGTGAAAATTCACTAAAACGACTCAGCTCAAAAGGAAACTGGCTGCTGACGAGTCGTAACATCATAAAAACTGGATTTGCATCTATAAACTCATCTTGCAGATTTTTGTCAAAATTTATGGGATCGGCAAGATAGAATTGATTGGATAAATGCACTAAAGAGCGAATATCATATTCCCTGATTGGCTGAGATGTTTTGCTTGGAGGACAAAACCTAGCAGCAAATAAAACCATTCCAGCAATCATAAAAGGTTTAATATCTGATGAGTTTTTTTGAAGTAAATATAAGGACTTTAAAACATCCCCTAATTTAAGTCTCCTACATACTCTTTCTATCTGCGATTCTAAGTTTTCTAAGTCAGCTATAGATGAAATTTCCATAGAGTTGGTAAGCTCCCTGCGTTTGCGCCTTCACTTCAGGAGACAATTTGGCGTATGCTTGCCAAAAATCAGCCGTTGTGAAAGATTTCATCCAGATCTCTGACGTTGTTGGTTGCAATCGCCGCTTCTGCCCGGGCAATGAGGCGATCTCACTGACCTGATGTCAGATCTGCTTCAATCTGTCGATCCCACCTCTCATCAAGGTAGTTTTGCATCCACTCTGCGAGATCGCGAACTTCCTGTGCTGGTAACTGTTTAATTGCGGCTTCAACTTCTAGTCGGGTTGTCATACGATATACCATATCTTAAGAGCATATTTACTATCATTGTTCTCATATTAGCACCGATTGCGCTATGGGAGTCATTACCATATTTAGCCAACCTTTCTCTTCTGCCTTCTGCCCTCTGTCTCCTGCCTTTTGTTATAAGACACTACCCAACCCAACCTGAATCCGCCATTTTTTTCACAAATGCAGCATGTTCGGGCGACCCAATTCTCTGCTGCAGAACCTCCAACACCCGCGCCATCTGATTGCTCAGCAACGACTCCACCGCCAGCCACAAACCCGGAAAGACCTGACTGCGAACGATTCCCTTTCCATCGGGCAGCAGCAGTTGATAGTCTCCATTCACGAACTGAAACCAATCCAGCCGCTGTTCAAAGGATTGCCAGACCAGATATTCCAACACCCCATTACGACAATAAGCTTGCTTCTTGCTGCCCAAGTCAATGGCTGCACTGCTCGCGGCAATCTCGACGACCAATTCAGGTACCCCTTCGAGATAACCATCTGTCGTTAATCTGGCTTTGCCCCCTACGACTTCATCCAGAATCAACACAATATCAGGTTGGGGTTCGTTGTCCAAGTCAAGCCGAATGGTTGGCTCAATTCCCAGACGCAAACCAGGGGTGGCAATCTGGTACGTCCAGAGCCAGCCATGGAGATGGCTGTGAGGTTCCGCATATTGCTGAAAGCGTAGGGGAGAAGCCACGTAAACGACTCCTTCAATCAGTTCTGCTTTCTGGGTTTCTGGAGCAGCTGCATACCGTCGCTCAAACTCAGGACGAGTTAAGCGATCGCCGCTTTCAATCGGGGGAATCAACTGTTGGTTGGGAGCGCTTGAGCAGGGCATGCGAGTCGTCATGGCAGCGTTCCTCTATACAAACAAAACTGCATGAATTGATTGTATCCCAAGATCGGCAGGGTAAAATCGGCAGGGTGAAAGATGAGCGTGGAAGACAAGCTGAAAGGAGAACGATCCCGATTGAATTTGGAGATGAAACGGATAAAATTGGCGGAACGCCTGTCCAGTAAAGCTTTCTTTAATTCAAAATCGCCAACCTAAAATCCAAAAGGGTATGACTATTTTGCCTGCTGCTCTTGCCACCAGGCTCGCAATGTCTGCATCGCTTCAATTTCATCTTCTTTCGCCTGGGTCAGAAATGCATACAGTCGCTCTTTCGATATCTGCGGGAAAGTAGGACTCGCTGCCACTTCTCCATACTCCCCTTGCTGCAGCTGATAAATCCGCCATACCTTGCCATTAAACCGCCAGAACTCCGGCACTCCAAGGCTGGCATAGAACTGATTTTTGGCAATATCGGTGTGGGTAATGTCTACCTCAACCACCAGATCCGGGGGCGGATCCTGGCTGAAATCCACAGTCCGACCTTTCACCAGAGGCTGATGTTGGATGTAATAGGCATTATCGGGTTCCGCTCCTTTTTTGAGTTGGGGATAGTTCATAGTCGTTGAACCCATCGTTTTCATCCGCAGTCCCATCAGTTCAGCCAGCGTTCGAATGAAACATTCGATTAAACGACCCGAAAATTCATGTTCTTCTGAAGGCACGGTAATTTCTAAAAGTCCATCATCATAGGTCAGGCGAGCGCTACGGGATTGGGGCAATGCCTCCAGGATTTGCAAGTACCCTTCCCAGGAGATGCCTCGCAGGGCTACCCGTTTTTCTCCAATCTGTTGTCCTGCAGCCTGTTGTTCTGCAGCCTGTTGTTCTGCAGCCTGTTGTTCTGCAGCCTGTTGTTCTGCAGCCTGCTGTTCTGCAGCCTGCTGTACCTCTGTTTTGGGTTCGGGTGCGGCGATCGCCATTGCACAACCTCTTTGTCTACACCAACTCTTTGTCTACACCAACTCTTTGTCTACACCAACATCGTCAAAGATGCCTTACAGGGAAAGTGTAACACAAGTTTGCTCTTTTGTCGCTGAAGGCAGGAGGCAGAGGGCAGAAGAGAAAAGGTTGATTCTACTTAGGGCTTGTCAAGAAATAAATGCATATTTTCGGGATCGCTGAATCAACAGTTATCCGTATCCAGGTAGTGGAATGACACAGCTAATTTGGGGTGATAGAGTTAGGCGATCGAAAAGGCTATAACCCTTATTCAACAGACCTCGGCAGCACTAAAGTACCAACTACGCATTTACACAATTTTAGGCGTGTCAGACCACTACTGGACTTCAGTAGATGACAAACTTTTGAAAGCGGACGTAACTATCAGGCCAATACTGTTCGGTTAAAAAAACGGCGACTAGCAGTTGTGGCTACCAAAACACGCCCTAACAGTCCCGTAGGATGGGCAAATGGCAAGCGCCCGTGCCCATCACAGGATAAAGATGGGCACGCTTTGCTTTGCCCATCCTACGGCTTAAACCGAACAGTATTGACTATCAGGCTTCCAACCATCGAAAATCGGCCAGTTCCCTACCCTAAGTCCCGCGCCCAAGCTTGGGCACGGGACTTTAAAATCTGGTAACCTTTCCCCAAAAGTGAGAGCAGGGGCTGGGATATGAGGACATTCGAAACGCAATCCTAAAGACTCGTAGGTCTGCCCATTGCGATCGCTAAATTCAATTTCAAATGCTTTGGTCGCTTAACTGGCAATTCTGGTCTCGATTAGCATTCTGGCAAATTCTCCCGGTTTGAAGTTCTCTTTGTAGGGATAGCGGGTCCGTTCTCTACGATTCAAGCAAACATAGTCGCAGACTGTCCATTCAAATCGGGCTGTACCATCAATCTTCCACCCTTCCAGGCAGGCACCAGTCAGGTTGACGCCAGTGAAATTTGTCCCCCGAGCATTGATATGGCTTAAGTCTGCCTGACCGAAGTTAGCCCCTTTAAATCTGGCATGGCTGAGATCGGCTTTTCTCAGATATGCCTTAGATAAATTTGCGCCGCCAAAGTCGGCCCCGCTCAAACAAGCCTCTTTCAGGTTGGCCTTGCTCAAGTCTGCGTTTTTGACGTAGGCATTGCTAAAGTTTGCCTGTCGTAAGGTGGCCATGCGGAGCGTGGCCCGGTTGAGGCTGGCTGCACTTAAATTCACCTGATTCAGGTAAGCTCCTGTCAGATTAGCAGCTTTCAAAAATGCATCGCTCAGGTTGGCTTCGTTGAGGAAGGCACCGCTGAGGTTAGTCTCAATCAAGTAGGCCCCTTTGAGATCGACCTGGCGCAGGTTAATGCCGCTGAGGTCCATGCCGCTGAGGTTGGCTCCTGTCAGGTCGATCTGGGTTTCTGGATGTTGTTCCTGCCAATGCTGATTCCAGGTTGCCACCCCACTCTTGAGCAGCGCAAGGTACTGTTGATTGGCCATTATGAGACTCCTGTTACTTAAGCGATATGGGGTATGGTTTGCCTGTTGATGGATGCGATTGCAAATCGTCAGGGCTATGCACTCATCGCCGCCAGCGAGCCTGCCTTGGGAAACCAGGACAATGAAGCATTAGCAGTACCGTGCTTTTTCTTTGCCGGTTTTGTATCGTCCCAAATTACGTTTTCTAGCTTGGCCCCGCTGAAATTGGCTGCGGTGAGATTGGCTCCGACGAGATTCGCCCCGCTGAGATTGGCTCTACCCAGGTAAGCCTTATTCAGGTTGGCTTCCGTTAGTTGGGCGCTGCTGAGGTCGGCTTCTGTCAAACACCCATCTCTAAGATTGGCTTTGCTCAGATTGGCTTTGCTCAGATTGGCCCCGTAGAGGGTTGCCTCTTCCAGATTTGCCTTTCTTAAGTAAGTTCCGACTAAAATTGCGCCAGTCAGGATTGCACCGCTCAGATCGGCCTGGTAGAAGTCTGCACCACTCAGATCGCTACTGCCAAGATCGGCATCTATCAGAATGGCTTCGTTGATATAGGCCTTGGCAAGACAGGCTTTGTAAAGGTTGCTGTTGCGAAAGTCGGTTTGATAAAGGTTAGCGCCGCTGAAGTCTGTGTTGCTAAAATCTGCTCCGGACAGAGACAGACCGCTCAGGTTGGCCCAAGTCAGATCGGGAGTCACCTCTGGATTGCAACTTCTCCATCGATTCCATCTTTCTGGGCCTTGCTGGATTAATGCCAGGTGTTTGTCGTTTGCCATCACTATATCCTCTTGGGTGGACAACATACAGTCCAAATGTTCAGTTTCCGATTCCCTGCGTACATCAGGGAAAACGTTCTCTGAAAAACTAGATGCCCTGAAGATGAATTTTGCGATCGCAGAGTATCAGGTTAGATACCTGGGGTTAAATGAAAAGTTTCGCGCCCTCCCTATACATAAATATAGAGATTTGGAGCAAATTATTGGTCAGACATTTGGCGTATTTTTATTGTTTGAAATCGCAATAAATAGGAAATGAAACAGATTCAAACAATACTAGCCTGATGTAGCCTTCCAATATAGATACTGCTTTATAGCACTCAGTATTTAAAGTAAGAAGTCACAAGATTTATGGGAGATAAATCTAAAAATCTTTATTTTAAAGGGATTTTAAGCAATTATTTAACTTTCTAACCTCATATGGCAAAGAAAAGTTGATGGCTTTATTTTGGCTATATATATAACATAGTATTTTTATTTTTGTGTATTTTGAAGGCATAGTCAAAATAGCAAGCCAAACTCAATTCATAAAATAGGACAAGAAATTGAAACATAAAATAGATGCTAAAAAAAACAGATAGAAATTAAAGTCAATTGTTCGTAAGAGGCACTTGTAAATTCTCAGAATTTGATTTCTGTAAGTTTCTAGATCTCAAACTCAAGAAATTTTCGCAGACCAGATTCTGCAGATATACGGATCGATCTTTAGTTATATTCCAGTATGGGCGTTGACAGTCAATCGGTAGCGATCGACAAGTCAGGATTTTTGAGCGCATAGGTGGCAATACCGTTGGGTTAAGCCCCCCAGCCCCCAAATTTTGGAGAGCCAGATTTGTGAAAATCCCCCAGGATTAGGGGATTTAGGGGGCGGACAAAATAGGCTTGAGCGACTAACTGAACAGTACTGGCATAGGCGGACAAAATAGGCTTGAGCGACTAACTGAACAGTACTGGCATAGGTGGAACCTGTACGCTCAAAAATTCTGACACAACCTGGAAGGTTAGCCTCCCTTCAGGGGACAGGGCTTACTTCAGCAAGCATTGAGGGGTGAAAGCCTTGGAAATGCCTCGGATGGGCAATACTCACTGACACGACTTGGAAGGTTATTTTGAAAGCCTTGCTGAGCAAGGCTTTCAAAATAACTCATTTTTCTGTTCTAGCATGAATAAATAGGGGATTAGCGCCCCCTTAGGGGGCGCTAACCTTCCAAGTCGTGTCACCGACCTGATGTCAGCGCCATTCGGCGCTAAACCGTTTCTTCATGCTGGCACTAAAAATAGATCATTTTGACAACCTTACAGACCAGGGCTACCCAAATAACCTTCCAAATCATGTATTTTATGAATTGAGAACTACCAGGTCATGAATGGTTGGACGATAAAGGAAGTCAGCTATACTCTGCACGGTTAAGATCTGCATACATCGTAGGATGCATTAGCGGTAGCGTAACGCATCAAATGCATATCCACGGTACGGTACGTCTATCACCTAACACACCCTACTGGACTGACATAGCTAATTTGGTACAATAAAGTTAGGTTGTCGGAAAAGCTATAACCCTGATTCAATAGACCCCGGCAGCACTAAAGTGCCAACTACGAATTTACACAATTTTAGGTGTGTCATACCACTACGACAAAAGTCCAGCTTAAAACCGTGTGCAGTATATCTGCTATATCTACGACAATATCAATACCATTAGTCAACAGGGGAGGCAAACCCCAGTCGAACAATTCGCGTTTTTTGCGTTGGTTCTACGGGCTGTTCTTGGCGAATGGTGTTAAGCATTCCCACCAAACCACAAAGCAGGGGAAACGGCAAAAACCCTACACCGCGCCGAATTGCTTTCTGGGATTGCCATTGATGCTTCTACTTTGAAGCAGTTACAACCATTGATTTCCCAGACGCCGTTCTCCTTAGGGGAATCATTCACAGAGCAAACAACAAAACCTCTGCTATGGCTGAGCAGCACTGAGAATCATTGAACTGAACGAGTAAGTCTTATTCCATTTTGAAATTTGTTGTTTTACCAACTGGAAAAATTCTAAATTTCAACCTGGATGAGATTTAGTTTCACAGTCTTATGATTGCCGCTTATATTTCATTTTCGAGGACAATGATGAAAATGCAGTGTTAATAACAATCTTTTTAAGGATTCTCAAGATTTCTCAATAAATTTTCTGCGGTATGGCAGAGGGCAGGAGGCAGAAGGCAGAGAACGGTAAAGAAAATAGGAGGATGAATGACTAACACCTGCGATCGCACGATTGGGTGAGCCAGTTGTAGGAAGTAGTATCAGGGAAACCCGTCTAGGCTAGAAGCAGTGTTGAGCGAATAGGTTAGCGAGGTTCCCGATGAAAAATACCACCTCTCAATCCAACCGATTCAACCTGTTGGGTCGTACGTTTTGTCGAGCGCAGTGGTTGCCTGCGATCGCGATCGCGAGCGGCATCGTTTTCAATAGTGGGTTAGCTTTGCCAGAGCGAGCAGTCGCCGCTCCCGAACCTTCTCCGGGGAACCAGGCCACTGTTCAAGCCATCAGCGGTCGCTCAATTCCATTGCCATCGCCTGCACTGCATTTGCCAGACACTGTTTCGGAGGCAGTATTGAAAGATGCTCTGACGCGTAGCGCCCAAAGAACGAGAACAACACCAGAATATGGGGCTACCAGGGGAGCATCACCAGTCTCCAATTCCCAACTTAAGATTGTTGAGGTTAAGGAACGTATCTGGCGAGATGGCTGTCTGGAACTGCCCGCTGAAAGGGCTACCTGTCCGATGATTCTCGTTCCTGGTTGGCAAGTTACCGTAGAGAGCGGGCGACACCATTGGGTGTATCATACAGATCTCACGGGTAGCGATCTGGGTTTAGATAGAATGCGGTCTGACTTTTAGTTGTTTCAGGTTTGCTATCGGCCATGGTCGTACAGAGTAAAGTTACGATCTAGCCAGACGACATAGAAAACAGCCCGATCTCGATAACCAACCATTGCTTTTTTACCAGAAAACCGAAATGCAATAAAATTCGTGTCTTCTGTAATCAGAGAAGGAACAGGCGCTTTAATTGCAGCTCTCGGAATTTTCTCGTACCCTAAACCATGTCTGGGGGAAGATTGTATCTGACTCCAGGTAAGCTGACTGAGTTTATAGAGCGTCATTGCAAACGCTGCTTTCTCTGGCTACGTGCAATGGCTGATACAATAATCTCTGCTCAGATAACGGAGAGAAAACAGAGGCGGTTGCTGTTCTGGAAGAATGTCTTTCGCAATGGGTGGAGCAACAAATTTTCTGCCGACGCTTTTCCCAGGACTCGCTCTAATTTTATTCTTAGACCGCTTCATCTCTGACAAGCAATGTTCCAAAATACTCTTTCATTGCTTGACGATCGATAACGCCTCGATCGGAAACAGCATTTTTCCAGGGTGGCTCCTCCTGGGTCATGTTGCGTAATTTCCAGGCTGAGAACTGGCCATAAACCGCATACACTTCATCCAGCAATTCCTTGACCCAATTTTCGTAGCGAGAAAAGTCAAGATCGTTTGGTCGGGGAATAGGACGCACTGCATAATCCTGATAAGTACGGTATAGTTCAGGCACGACAGGGCCGTGGATCCAGGCTTCGAGCGATTCTGGGAATAAAGGGCGATCGTACAGAGCCAAACAAAATCCCTGAGCGTAATAAACGAGTTTCTGAAGTTTTGGATTGGAAATTAGATCTCCTGCATCCTCATCTGTTTGGGCCAGGAAATACCGTGCAATGTCATCACAGCTTAACAAAATAATTTCCTCCCTACTCTGTTCTGCTATTCCTATTTCACCACAGGTAGGGGGGAACAAGTCAGAATTTTTGAGCGCGGGTGAAACCTGTGCGCTCAAAAATTCTGACTTCTGTAGAACTATTCAACACAAAGGTACAAGAGGCAGAAAGCATACTGCGCGAATCTTTGCATTTTTGCAATCGGTAAAAGTCGTTTTACTCGCTGGAAAATGCATTTATTTTTGAACCGTTTTCAAGCAGGGATTTTATTTGCGATCGCAGCCTCAATCCCCGCTCGCTCCAGAGCACGACCAATGAATACTAACTGGGTTTGACGCACTTCAGCACCTTGCCAGAGTCGATCGTAAAAATAATCAAACCGTTTGCCCACCCCATGCAACACCAGACGCATGGCTTTGTTGGGAACTGCAACAAACCCCTTAATGCGATAAATCTCCTGTTCCTGGACTAAGGATGACAGCCGTTCCACCAGAGTGCCAGGCTCAAAGGTCTGAGCAAGCTGCAAATAGACTGAATCAATTTCGTCGTCGTGGTCGTGTTCTTCTTCAGTGTCGTGATGGCTGGGGCGACCGTCCAGATTGTCTTCGACGGCTGCATTGAACCCCAAAAATACCTCAGCATCAAGCTGGCCATGCTGACAAGGAAGTACTTTAACACTGTCAGGTAATTGGGTTTTCAGCCATGACTCTACTTTATCCTGAGTGGGAGCATCGACTCGATCGACTTTAGTCAACAACACCAAATCGGCACAGGCGAGCTGATCTTCAAAGAGTTCTTCAATCGGAGTTTCATGTTCCAGATTTGGATCGGCTTGCCGCTGTGCTTCCAATGCGTCCAGATCGCTTACCAGTTGCTCGGTGGCAACCGCTTCACAATCGACGACCGTTACGACACCATCGACAGTTGCGCCTGTTCGGATCTCTGGCCAGCGGAATGCCTGCACCAACGGCTTGGGCAGAGCCAGACCTGACGTTTCAATGACGATGCTATCGATCTGGTCGCGCCGCTGCAGCAGTTGTTGCATCGTGGGCAGAAATTCTTCCTGAACAGTGCAACACAAACAGCCATTGGCCAGCTCAACGATATTGTTTACTGGATCGTCCTCATCGTCGCAGACTTGACAGGAGCGCAGCAACTCTCCGTCAATGCCAACTTCACCGAATTCATTGACCAGAACAGCAACGCGCCGTCCCTGGTTATTTTGCAACAGGTAACGAATCAAGCTGGTTTTGCCAGCACCAAGAAACCCAGTAACGACAGTAACAGGAATTTTGTGCATTTTAGTTAATAGTTCATTGTTGAGGGTTCATTGTTGAGGGTTCATTGTTGAGGGTTCATTGTTGAGGGTTCATTGTTGAGGGGTAAGGAAAGATGAGATGCTCAGCCCATGAACAATGAACAATGAACCTATTTACCCAAGAATTGTGCCTGCGAGGAAAGCGATACCAGCACCGCAGATGGTGAAGCCGACAAAGCGGAGTTTTAGCGATGCCTGCTCGGTCAATTGCTTCAAATTCAGACGACCGATGCGATAAGAGAATAAAGCGATTGCAAATTGAATGATGCTGAATCCAGCTAGATAAGCTATAAGAGGGGTCATTTCGGCACCGACAACCGCCTCGCCGTAGGCGTAACCGTGGAAAATACCGGCGATTGCTGCCACGAACGCTATCGCACCCCACTTGGGATTCTCTTTCATCGCCAGCATAAAGCCAAACGCCAGCACTGAAGCCGAGATGACAATTTCAGGCAGAGGCAAATCGAGCGCCATTAAATGAATTCCAGTGCCGACCATGGTTGCTAAAACAAATGCGACTGGAATCGCCAGACTATATTGCACTTGCCTTGAACCCTGACGAGAGCCAACTCGACTGGCAAGCAACCCAATCGCCACAACGAAAAAGAGATGGTCAATGCCGATGACAGGATGACCCAAACCCGATAAAAATCCCATCAGAAAGTTGGAGGGCAATTGGCCGCCAAACGGATGGTGAGCATGAGCAGGATGAGCAATGACCAGAAAAAACAATCCAACCAGAACCACCACTGACCAGGGTTGGCGTAAAAAGCCGATTGCAGTGTCGATCCCTGGACAGTGGCTGAAAATTATTCTACGACTGCTGGCAATTGCGTCCCTTGCGGCATGACCTGCCTGCAACACAATATCAAACTGTTGTTGTTTTGAACTCTTCATCCTCTGTACCTCGCAGATGGCTTGAAAACGCGATTTAATGGCGTCGGCGGGCATTCTGACTTAAAGGCTCATCACCTTATTTACAGCTGCGGGACAGTGGCGGATTCTCACCGCACTTTCCCCCTTGCGTTTGATGGCTGTTCCCCATCAAAACCGACTGCGCTCTAGCTTAGCACCATTGCGTCCCAGACAAAACCTCTACAGTAGCGATCGACAATTAAGGATCTAGGATTCAATAATTCCGGGATAACTAAATCTGTAGGACTGTATCAGTCTTATATCTCTACCTGAGAATTCCGGTATTAATTTCTTTGAAATCTGAATCATGTTTGAGCATTCGGGTTCGCTCGCGCTCAAACATCACGATCTCTGGAGGACTAACACCCCTGCAACATTGGAATTGTGCCAAATTTGCCGTTGCTATTACCAGAAGGGGTCGGGGAATCCGTCCTCTGCAAGGCCATACATCACATCTGTGCGCAGCACATATTTCCGACCCTGGTTGACCGTTGCCCCTTGATGAAGCACCGGATGGATGAAACAGAGGGCCATACCGGTTTCAGGCACAATTGCGATCTGCCGATTGAGATAGTCTGGATCGAAATCGGTTTTTATTCTCCCCAGGTCTGCATGATTGAGCTTGAAGCAGGTCTCACCTCCCACAAAGTCGTCATTCAGATAAACCATCAGGGTCAGCAAACTCATTTCGCCATTCTTGCGGCGATAGGAACCATCGTAATGCCAATTAAACTGTTCTCCTGGATCGTAGCGATAGAAGCGCAGGCGTTCGTTGACTCCGATTGCCGGACGGTGTAACAATTTAGCTGGAACATGAGGGGCGATACGTTGCCATAAGAACTCCGCCCGAGGGACATCATCAAGCATAACGCGGCTGTTATTGCGGATATCAGGCATCACCGCAAAGCCTTCACTCGTGGTAATGGGGGCAATGTCGTAGCCCAGGGTTTCGCTCCAGTGAATGTACTCCATACACTCTTCTGGAGAGAAGAAGCCTGAAATGGTAAAAATTTGATCTGGGAGCAAAACAGTTTTGGACATGAGAACATGGGGGAAAGAGGAGTAGAAGCTGAAGAATTGGTAAATAAACACTCTCCAAACCAAACTTACCCTTTTTGTCCATCTTTCCTAACAGTTAGAATTGTCTTAGTAAGTATTGTTATTGGATATTGAGAGATGAAACTCAGACTGTTTGGTTGCCTCTTGGGGAGCGCTATTCTGGTTTCAATCGTGCCGCAGAGTGCTGTTGGCACTGCCAGACTCAACCAGACCTTTTTGCCTGCTGGCGTTCGCTCGATTTCTCAGGCGAGAGGGCTGGGGGGGGCAGCAATGCAAATAGCCCAGGTGAATTCCCTCGATTTGCTCAACCGCTCGGACTTTTTCGAGCGGGGGATGGAGGAGTTGGAGTACGAGGTTCGCGATCTGGATGCAGATAAGCCGTTTGAATCTTTGTTGACGGTTAAGGGTAAACAGATCCGCTGGCAGCAGGTCGTTCTCAAGCAAGGTGGTTTTTCGATCTTGATGCCGGTGGGAGAGTTGGAGCGTCGACGCGAACGCTTAGCAACAGGAGCTGGGACGCTGAATTTTGAGGCCCTCCTGGCGGAGGCAGAAAAGCCCAGTTTTGCGGTGGCCTATACTAAGATCCTGGATGCGGCCTGGGTGAAAGACCCTTATGCTTTGTTGGATCAGGTGCGGGATGCGATTGTGGAGGATACTCAATCGCAACTCAGGCGCGATCGCACCATTTCCTTTGGGGACAACCCAGGGCAAGAGTTGATCCTGGAGAAAGATGATGAAGTGCTGACGCTGCGGATGTATGCGATCCAGGAACGATTGTACATTTTGGGGGTTCTGCAATCCAGCACGGATGACTTTTCTCAGGCTGCGATCGCATTTTTCGACTCCTTCCGACTGTTGCAATAAGCCTGATGGCAGGTTTCAATCCCGAGATGCGATTAAGCGGGATGCCCTAGCTTGGAGCAACATCATCAAAGGGTCTAACTGTTCGTACAGATCTAGTTCAGCAACCTCAGTATTGCTCAAACTGCCTTCGCGGTTCTTGTCCAAACAAATCGCGCAAGCATTGCTGTACTCCTTCTTTGTCAACCCTTATAGCTCTACGGGTTTAGGTTTGTGTGTGTACCTCCCGCTTCGCGGGAGGTACACACATTTTTCGTCCTAACGTCTATGCGTAGTGCTATATCTGAAACTTTATAGTCTTGACTTTTGGGTTAAAGAAGTGATGAACTTATGCCTCACACCCTTGAGATTCAGAGTCGTAAAAGGGTACGCATAAACGATATGATGGAGCCTAGATAACTCGCAGCTCTAGCGCAGTCATCAGGAAGCGCTGCAGGCTTCTTGTCCGTCAAGTCAGATTTAGCCAGTGTCAAACGATTGAAGGAGCGGGGTGCATGAATTGGACTCAGACAACTCCCAGCAATATTTTAGCCATTACTACTTGGAAAAATGGCTGTCGTTTTCTCTGCAGTACGTTGGCTTGGGTTGCTGCGATCGCAGCAACCCAAGCCGCCCAAGCAACAACCCTGACTGGCTTTTCGACCAATGGCAGCAATATGGGGGGCATGGAAATTACCGTCAATCTATTCAACGGTACCACTCAAACCTCCATCTGGCAGCCTACGGGTGGCTTGAGTGGCGGTGCCTTCGGCAATAACTGGTCTCTGACCCAAAGCGGCAATACCTTCGGCGCTTTCAATAACCCCTGGAACTTCCACTACACTGGCTCCAGCAGCGTTGCCGCCCTGATTATTGATGCCATCCCAGGAAACACAGTTTTTGACACCGTTCGGAATGTAGTTTTAACCCCTGGCTCTGCAGATGGTTGGGAATTTCAACCTCTTTCCGGTCAGGCCCCAAACCGATCGGGATTCTCGGTACCCATCGATATTTCCCAGGGCGACCTATTCGGCAGACTCTCGCTATTTTGGGACAGCGGCTTCACAGGAGCAATGCAATTTCTGGTCGATACAGATAGCGGTACCACCCACGATCCGGTCGCACCCAGGGATCCGGTACAGCCCCTGCCTCTCCCCCCCAATGTCGCTCCTGTAGTTGGCATTAACATTCCTACAATCCAGGAAGGCCAGAATGCCCAGGCTCAGCTCTTGGCCACCGATCCAGGTGCAGACAGCATCAACTTCTTCCTCAACGGTGGCTTTGTTGGTTCAGATAGCAGCACCTCAGGCACACGCTCCTTGACAACGAACCTTGGCCCCTTTGCAGACAATGGCATCCATCACTATACTGCTCAAGCGCAAGACACCCGAGGAGCATTCAGCAGCTCCGTCCAAGGGACGCTGATTGTTGAGAATGTCGCTCCGACCCTTTCAGGTTTTAACCTATCCAATACCGTTATGAATGAAGGGCAAACAGCCTCTGCCTTCTTGCAAGCGACCGATCCAGGTGCCGACTCCATCAACTTTTTCCTCAATGGCAGTTCCATCGGTACCGACACCAGAACCTCCGGCATTCGGTCAAGCAACCAGGATCTGGGAACATTTCAGGATGAGGGAACCTTTACTTTTAGAGGTCAAGCCCAAGACAAAGATGGTGCCTTCAGCAATATCATCGACCGCACCCTCACCGTGCTCAATGTCGCCCCCACAATTACCAGTTTGACAGAAGATTTGATGATTCTTCAAGGAGAGACCTTTGATTTTGCAGCGTCAGCCATCGATCCTGGAGTGCTAGATATTTTGACCTTTGATTGGGATTTTGATGGCGATGGCTTATTTGATGATTTTCAAGGAACAAGCGGCATCTGGTCGTTCTCCGACCTGGGCCTGCACGAGATTGGCCTGAGAGTTTCCGACGGAGATGGAGGCTTCACCGTTGGCAGTTTTAACGTGGACGTCAAGCAACAAACCCCCGAACCTTCTGCTTTACTCAGTCTTTTGCTATTAGGAATCGGGGGGATCTTCGGCAGTCGTCAGACCCACAAGTACAAATGAGCTAAAGATGGAACTAGCCCAAATTTAACCTTCCCTGGAAGCCAGCAGGACAAATTGCTAAATTTAAGGGAATGCGATCCAGAATTCCCACATGATAAAAGTACGGCTGAAATATAAGGGAATATCCTTCCTGAAGCAACATCGCAATTGCTTAAAATATCTGCTAAGTGCGAGTTTACCGGTATTGATACTGATTCTCTGGCCGCGATTCAGTCAAGCGCTGCCCAGCCCCATTGCCACCTCGCTACATCAAGTCCCGGTGAGTCAAGCCAATCTCCTCTTCTGGATGGCACTGCCCCTGGTGTTGACCTTTGATAGTTACTGTCAGCTCAGGCGACTGCTGCAAAGATCGTCTATCGATAACAGTCAGGAACAACCCCCACAACCCTGGTTTTCAGCCCTCTATAAATTCCTCGGTACCCGACTGGGTTCTTATCTAGAACCCAGAGGACACACGCATCTGACCACAGTCTGGAAGCGAGGTCTAGATGAAGTCGATCTCATGGGATCGATCGCCTGGTTCGGCATTACGCTTACGGTGCTGACATTGACCAATAGTTGGAGTGGGAACGTACCGTTGAGCGTCTTTTCTCTGCTGATTTCGCTGGCCTGTAGCAGCACAATTGGGTTCTGGCTACACTCGGCTCGTCGGGTTAAATACAGCTATGGAAAGAACTATCGTCTGGCTCTGGCCTTGAACTTCTTCACCACTCTGGTCTTGTGCTTTGTTGGCTCGTTCTTCCGGTTTGTCTTCCTGGGGACTAGCGCCTCTGGGATTTTCATGTCGCTATTTATCTCTCCCCTGGTAGCCAGTTTTCTTTTAGCTCATTTATTAGGATTAATTCTTTCAAAGCGTTCAGAGGCATCCAGGTTTCGCTGCATTCGTTGCGCCAATCTCATGAGTCAATTGAGTTCTACTGCCTTGCAACGGTTGTTGCACACCTCGCAACAAACCGCTCAAGGCTCAGGCAAAGAGCAATATGAAGGTTGGTACTGTCCCCAATGTAGCGGGTCGTATCCAACGGCTAAGACAGTGCATCTTCGGACTTTCAAAGCAGGCATTATTCCGGACATTGTTCCAGAAAAGCAAGCAGACCCACAGCCTTTGGTGGAAGAAGTTGATGAACTTAAGGAATTCGAGAAGGAATTTGAGACTGTTGACGATTTCGATCGATTTCTGAGGGCACAGGAATCAGCGGTCGGGAAAGAGAGAATCACCCAGGATCGACGCTCCACTCCAGCTAACCTTTCATCACCAGTCATTTCTTTTCCTCCTCGTCAAGAGAGAACGCCTCAACCTGAAGATTCCGACGAACTCTCCCTAAACTCAACAACCGCTGAGGCGATCGCAGCCTGTGACGATTTACCCAAATCTGGATCTTCAGAGCTAGATCGAGAACCAGACGAAGATAGGATATCGCAGGATAGGACCTCTAAACGATTAGAGGATTTGCTCAAGCCACGAAAAATTGTTTGGCGCAGCAATTACGATCGGCTGGATGAGTTACTCAAACCGCGAGACATTGTCTGGTACAGTAACCCCGACCGCCTGAATCAGTTGCTCGAACCGCGAGACATTGTCTGGCACAGCAACCCCGACCGCTTGAACCAGTTGCTCAAGCAGGGGGAGATCGATCAGCACGATGAAAAACAGGAAAAATCTTCTTAAAGCTGCTCTGGATCGATTCCTCGCTGCTGCAGTTTATTGAGGATCTGTTGCAGAGCCTGCTCCGCTTGTTCGGCTCGCAGGTGTTCTTGCTCGGCCCGCAGGTGTTCTTGTTCGGCTCGCAATTTTTGTTGTTCAGCGTACAATTGCTCTTGCTCGCGAAGCATCCGTTGTTGCTGCAGTTGCTGTTCTAATTGTTCAATTGCTTCTTGTAACAGCGGATAAGGCTGATTGGCTTCATCGAACCAGGTGAGCCATTCTCGTTCGATGGGGCCAAATTGACCGCTGATGCGTCCGATCCCTAACCCGATTTCTGGAAACCAGAAGGGTTCGCCTGACTGTCGGATGTATTGACCGTTTGCGAGTTTATAGACCTCGAAGGGGTTGTGACCGGGGTGTCTTTTGGAATGTTCTGGATTGTAGATGACGTAGTACAGGATGCCCAGGTCGGCATAGTCCTCCATTTTTCGGTCATACTCGCCACCATAGGTTTTGGAGACGTATTCCACAACCAGGATTGGGACAATGTCATTTTCTTCTTGCAGGACATAGCTCAAGCGGCCAAACGGATTGCGCTTGTGCCGTTGAACGCCCAAACTCAAAAAGGCATCGGGCACAACAGTTGGCGATCGTTTTTTCTGGCCTTCGCGGGTGTAGATCCCCATATCAACGCCAAAGAACCAGTCCTGTCTCTGTTTCCAGATCTGGGTCAGAATTGCGAGCAGCCAGTTGGGAATGTTGTTTTGATCTTCATTATCCACGGGCGTATCATCGGAGCAGGGTAACTCCTCGGCAGTGGGCAGGCGCGGTTCGGTTTGGGCAACAGTGGGGGAAATCATTGCAGGAAGACCTGACGTGACTGGCTCTATTCTGACATAATGATGCTGACCTTGGATTTTGGATTTACGATTTAGATTGAGAAGCTTTGTCAGCTTTCCATACTCAATCAAGATTTGGAAGAGGTAGATAGAGTCTGCTCTCTGAAACCTGAAATTTAACACCTAAATGTCTTGAAGTCGCTGCGGCCCTGCATAAACGTTGAGGCGTTCTCCCCGGAGGAATCCGATCAACGTCAGGCCAAATTCTTGTGCCAGGGCAACGGCTAGGCTGCTGGGAGCGGAAATTGAACAGATGATGCTGACCCCTGCCATTAGAGATTTTTGCAGGATCTCGAAGCTGGAACGACCGCTGACCATGATGACGCGATCGCGCCAGGGCAGCTCATTATTCAACAAAGATGCCCCAACCAGCTTGTCCAGGGCATTGTGTCGACCTACATCTTCTTTGAGCGCGAGCAGCGTGCCGTCGGCATCAAATAATGCTGCGGCGTGCAATCCTCCTGTTTCCTGAAATACACCTTGAGCCGCGCGCAGTTTATCAGGCAGGTCGTAGAGGATCTGAACACTGAGGGTTGGTCCCGGTAAGATTTCAGGATAACCGCGAATCTTCAGCGCGTCTAAACTGGCCTTGCCACAAACGCCGCAAGCACTGGTGGTATAAAAGTGACGTTCCAGAGCGGGCAAATTGGGATTTAACCCCGATCGCAAGGCAACGTTGACAATATTCTGACGCTGCTGACCATCTATTGCTGGATCGACACAGTAACGCATGTGTTGAATATCGTTGCGCTGTCGGATAATCCCTTCGCTGTAGAGGAAGCCGGCAATCAGCTCGAAGTCTGCACCTGGGGTGCGCATGGTGATAGCGAGAGTGCGTTGGGGAGCCAGCAGGCGAATTTCCAGGGGTTCCTCTGTGGCCAGTTGATCGAGACGCGATCGCGCCCTACCCTGCTCCACCACCCAAACCTGAGCTTTAGTCTTATTGCGCTCCATTCCAGTTGCTCGCCCTCTCAAACAAATCAAGACAATCAAATCAAGACAATCAAATCAAAACAATCGCAGTTTGTAGAGTAGCGTACAATTGAGCTAAATCAACCTGTTCACTTTAGAAATTTCGCCAGCCAATTCTGGAGTTATACCAATTTGACTTGGAGATGCAACTGACGAAATTAGCAGACTGCTTGACTCGTCAGCCTTTCTCCAATCCAAAATCGGCAATCTAAAATCCAAAATGGTATTACACCCATGACACAAAACGATCCTGAAACTATTCCTCAACCGGCTTCAACGATGGATGTGCCGCACCGCACTCCTGATTATGCCTCTGCTGTAAGTTCTTCTACAGCCTCTGATGCGATTGGACTTGGAGATGAAGGATTGCCTTATGCCAATCTGGAAGAACAGCGTTATCTTGAACAGCAAGCCATTTTGTTCGAACACCACAAAATGGAACTGTTGCCTGATTATCAAGGGTTGTACATTCTGTTTGAAAACGGACAGGTGCTTGATTCAGACCGGGACGAAGCAGCTTTGATCCAGAGAGCGTATCAAACCATGGGAATGCGGCCTTTATTGGTCAAGCAAGTGCTTCTAGAAGAGCCGAAACTCACCCTTTGGACACCTATAGAAGATTAAATCGTTCGGGATTTAAAATACGGATTATTGGACTGTGACGATCTATTCTTATTCTCAATCAGGTTTAGCGCTTCCCGCACCTTATGTAACAGTTGAATTATGGAATGTTTTTGATAGCCCGCAACAAGAATTCACAATTGATTAGGTTGAGGAAACCGGAGAGACGCAACGCACTCCCTTCTCCTCAGCAACTCTTCAGACCATCCCCTGACTCCAGCAAGCAGCTAAGCAGGACTTGACCTCGCGGGCATTTTGGGAAATCAGGCTTATGTTCTTGCCGTTCGCACATTTTTTGGCAAAAGGTAAATGCTATTTAGTGGGTCTCAAAATTGTCTTACACGATATACAGCCAACTCGGTGTTTTTTGCGAGAGAAAGTGATTTTGCATAGCGATTCCTTCGCACGGAATCGGTAGACTCAGGGTCGGCACAAGACCGACCCCTACAGCGTCGTTGCGATCGCGCAATCTGAAGAGTGTTCTGTAGGGGCACCCCTTGTGGGTGTCCTGCTACTATTGGGGATGTTGTAAGGCTCTACCATCGATAGAGGAAGAGTGTAGATTGGTAGGGCACCATATTCCATGGGATTCGGGAAGATGCACGAACCGACAGTATGTTGGATTGAGTGCAGCAATAAGGGGAGCGTTTAGCAATCACGATATTACAGACTGGACATTCAGCATTGTTAATAAAGACCTCCCTGAACCCTCTACTCCCTTTGGTATTTTTGTTCTTGATACCCTGACAGGTATGTTGCTGCAGCACCGACAGAGGCTAGACTCCAACTAATGTCCTTTGCTGTGAGGATTTTGAAACCGAAGTAGGGGCAGAGCACTGCTCTGCCCCCTACCAGAGTTCTGGTTTTCTGCGATTATTTAATCCTCTGTCTTCACTGTTTTTCCAGTTGTACCAGGGCGTTGTAGTCGGGCACGCCAGCCTGGGATTGTTTGCTCCGATCCAGCAACACGTTTCCCTCCGGCCAGTGGATCTGCAAGTTCCCTGGCTTCATCGGTGCGGTGCAGATCTGCCCTTTGAATTCTCCCTGCTCGTTCTTCAACACTACTGCATCGCCGTCTTGTAGGCCCAGGGTGCTGGCGTCAGCATGACCGATCAGGATTGCTGTGCGTATGGCTCCTGTAATGGCGTCTTTCTTTTCCTGCACCATGCTATTGAACTGTTTGCCCCGCCGGGTTGTCACCCAAAAGTAGCCGTCGGGCAACTCAGTCTTTTGAGGTACCAGTGATGTAAATCGAGCCTTGCCGTCTGGTGTGGGGAAGTTCCAGCCAAAGCAGAGATGGGAGCCGCCATATTGGAACTGATCGCCAGCCTGCTGCAAGTGCTGAATGCCTGCATATTGGGGAATCGTCAGAGCAATTTCAGCTCGAATGGCGGCGGTGTCGGCGAACTGCAGTTGCTGGGCACGATCGGGACGCAGACGCCGCGCCAGTTCCATAAAGACCTCCCATTCAGGACGGGCTTCTCCCAGGCGCGGGCCTGGAATTTCGGGACTGAAGATGACCCGGCGCTCGGTGCTGGTTTCGGTGACGCCACCGGGGATTTCGTAGCGCGTGGTTGCGGGCAGCAGGATGACGGTTTCTGCAGGATCCAGCAACATCTGGCCGGAGCAGACGATATCCATATGTACCCGCAGAGGCACATTCTCCAGGGCAGCCTGGACATAGTCTGGATCGGGTAGCACGTCCAGGAAATTGCCGCCGACGGAGAATAGAGCGTCTAGTTGCCCTGCTGCCGCTGCGCCAATCATTTCTGTGGCTGTCAGTCCTCTGGTTGTCGGCACTTCAAAGCCCCACTGCTGGCTCAGTTGGTCAGCAGTTGTAGCATTGATAGGTTTACCGCCAGGGAAAACAGTCGCGTAGCAACCCATTTCTGCCCCACCCTGGACGCCGGAATGACCGCGAATTGGCATCAGACCGCAACCTTCTCGACCAACAAAGCCTTTGGTCAGGGCCAGGTTGATGATGGCGCGGACGTTGTCTTCACCGCATTCGTGTTGGGTAATGCCCATACTCCAGACGAAGACAGCTGTTGTGGACTGAGCAACGAGTTGAGCGAAGGCGTACATGTCGTCACGGGATGCTCCGGCCCAGCGTTCCAGGTCTTCCCAGGATTGTTCTGATAAGGTGGCTTGCAGACGATCGAAGTCGCGGGTGTAGCGTTCGATAAAGCTGCGGTCGATCCAGTCGTTGGCGATCAGGTGTTTGAGGGTGCCATTGAGAAAGGCAATGTCGCCACCGATGTCGATGGCGAAAAAGTCTTCGGCGAATTTGGTGCCAAATAAGGCACTTTCGACAATGGAAGGCACCCAGTAGCGTTCCATACCGGGTTCTCGATAAGGATTGATGACAACGATTCGGGTTCCTGCTTTTTTAGCCCAGTGTAGATACTTGACGGTGACGGGTTGGTTGTTGGCGACGTTGGAACCGATAAAGACGAGCAGGTCGGTGCCGATCCAGTCGCTATAGGAACAGGTAGTTGCGGCTGCACCGATGGTAGTTTTGAGGGCGGAGGTGCTGGGAGAATGACAGATGCGGGCAGCATTGTCGATATTGTTGGTGCCGAGGGCCCGTACGGCTTTTTGGCTGGCATAGTAGGTTTCGTTGACGGTGCCGCGACTGGTAAGGTAGAAGCCGAGGCGGTTGGGGCCGGTGCTGCCGAGGCGATCGGCGATGGTACTCAGGGCAGCTTCCCAGGGAATGCGATGGAAGCCGGGTTCGCTGCGCTTGCGGATCATGGGATAGGGAAGACGACCCAGCGCTCTTAACGCTGAGCCTGTTTTGTGTTGGAGTCGCGAGACGTCGCTGAGCAAGTCAGGATTGAGGGCAGCCATGGTATTGAGCCGCAACAGCCGCAGTCGGACGTTGCACAGATGGATACCGTCTAGGGTCCAGTCTTGCATGCCTGTGGTACCGAGGGAGCAGCCGTCGCAGACGCCCTGGTTGAGGATGTTCCAGGCGTGGGGGATGCGATCGCGGTTCTCCCAAATCGCTCGGAAGACCTCCCAGAAGTTATTGGGATATTGTTCTCCCAATCCAAAGGGTTTCCAGCTGGCCCAATGTTCTGGCGTCCACTGTTTTTTGGGTTTTGGTAGCATGACTCTGGCAATGCATCAACAACTGGGTCAAACGATAGCATTGTTTACGATCAATTATTCAAGGTTTTCGATCGGGAGCGCGAATTCAATACCTTCACAAACAACAAATCTGTAGGGACACGGCATTGGATTGACATAGCTAATTTAGTGTAATAGAGTTAGGCCGTCGAAAAGGCTATAATCCTTACTCGATAGATCTTTACAGAACTAAAGTGCCAACTACGAGTTTACACAATTTCAGGTGTGTCATACCCTTGTCGTGTCCCTGCATGAGAATTGGCACTTAATTCAATTTTTGTCCTCGATCAGGAGTTCTCTGATGAAGCGCAACGCAATTAACTTTGGCGACTGGCCTATTGACGATCTTAAAGTTGTGACAACGGAGCAATCTGAAGATGAGGAGGGTCTCCCGATTTACTGTCTTTACAGCAAACGTCTTGATTCCATCACCTTTATTAAGGATGAGGAACTGACCAGGCTCCGTCACCGTGGCATTAGGGAGATCGAGTCTCTGCCTGAGCAGGGTCTGCGATCGCAAACCAATGCCTTGCATTCAGTCCGCCTTCTATCTCTTCAGGCCCTCAGAGGAGGACTGTTTTTCAGCCCACTGGTTGTAAGGATGCTTGGCCAGATTTGAATTATAATATTTGGCATCTCCTGTTACCTCTTGGGCAATCCAGGGCGGACATTCAATTTTTTGCGTCTCGCTTTCTAGCTCAACTTCAGCAAGGGTTAACCCCTCGTTGTCGCCACTGAAAACATCAACTTCCCAGGTTAAACCAGCATAGTCGATCTTGTATCGTGTTTTTTCGATTAAGGGTTTTTCGCAGAACTTGTCGATCAGGGAATTGGCATCGACCACCGGGATTTCGTATTCAAATTCCAACCGACTCGGGCCGACGTTCTCGCTCTTGAGGGTAAGAAAAGCTCGATTGCCCGCAATGCGAACGCGGACGGCAATTTTGTTTTGTGTAGCGATATAGCCTTGTTTGTAGAAGATGCCTGCTGCCATTGATGGCCAGTCGGCCGATTTTACTAAATATTTCCGCTCAATCTCTTGTGCCATCTTTCCTCTGCTTGCAGTTGGGTAGCGGTCAATCAAATCAGGATTTTTGAACGTCCAGTGCTGCCCAAGCACCGGAAAATCCTAACCTTATGAAGGACTGGTAGGGGTAAACAAGTAAGGATTTTTGAGCGTGTGGATTTCACCCACACGCTCAAAAATCCTTACTTCTAGAGGACTATCGGAGGACTGTCTGCGGCTTAATGCCTCTATACAAAGATCTTGATTGCAAGATCAATAGACTAACATCAAAATAGATAGGGTCCCTATTTTCAGTAGGTTATGATTCCAGGCATGAATAAACGAACAATTACTCAGCATGCTTCCTGTACAAAGTCGTTAGGGTGCCGCATCGTTTAACAATTCTTATAGAATTTTGAGGAGCCTGTGTAGTTGCCAGATTCAGGGCAGAATGTGTAGAACCCATGACTGGAAAGAGACAATTTAGCGCTACAGGGCCTGGAGCAGCAGCAGAGAAGCAGCGCAGTTTTGTAGGATAGGGAGATGGCACACCTTTAAATAGTTGAACCCGTGACGAACAAATCACATCTAAAGTTTCTCCATTAAACCTGTCCGAGAACTGGAGTGGAAGTCCCCGTCCGGGGGGCTTCCACTCTAATTTCCGAATGAGTCTATTGCGAACGGCGCTAACCTGACCCCAAGGACATTGGATGAGCATTTCGACTTCCCTGCTGGAAGATTTATTGGGAGCTTTGCCTCAATTGCGATCGCAAATGTATTTTAAGTCTTCCCTGACGGCCCTTTCCCGGGCTATGGAAGACCAGGTTCTGGCAGGAGCAGACCAACCGCTGGTCATTGCAAGTTTCCAGGAGGAACGGTTTTATCGCCAGGAAGCCCAGCGTTATCGACGAATTGCAGCACAGAACGATCAGGTTTATGTACTGGCGGCGAAAGGCGGCACCTTTGTTCATGGGTCTGAACGCTATGAAACCATTGCCTTCGAACCCACGGATGCACTGAGTCGTGAATGGCACTTTTTAGTATTAGGCAAGCAAGAGGCAAACTGCCTGATATGTCGAGAACGGTATGCGCCTCTTTTACCTGCATCCCAGAGACAGTCAGTGCTGGATATTGCTATCGATCCAGCCCGCCGCTTTGAAGGGATCTGGTCTTCCGATCGCTATGTTACGTCCCAGGCGGCTGAATTGTTGCTAACGCGGATCCGCACCTATCGACCAGAGCTAGCGGCAAAGATTGGTCGGGCCCGCAAACGCTATGGCATTACTACTTTCCTGGCAAAAGCGGCAACGGAGTCTGCAGTTCGTCAGGTTGATGCGAATCCCTTTACTCAGCGGTTGGTGACCCATCTCCATGCGAGCCAGTACAAGTTGCTCAAAGCCTATCGCTCGATTGCCGCCAAGGAACGCCAGGAACGATTGGTGAATGCGATCGCAACTGCAATTCGCCAGTCTCTGGATTCGAACGAAATTCTTGCGATCGCGGCGCAGAAGCTGGGGCAAGCCTTTCAGGTCTGTCGGTGTTTGATTTATCGTTGTAAGCCAACAGACGCCACTGCGACCATTCAACACGAATATTTGGGGCTGGAAGTCGACTCTCTGGCAGGACAGAGCTGGCCTCTACAAAGTAACCCTCTCTTCCATCTGGCAGTGCAAACCCAACAGCGAGTCTATGCCGATGATGTTCAAACTGATGAACGATTGACCGCTCTCGATCGCCAGGAGACTGCTAATGGAGCAGTACAGACTCTGGTTCATCGCTGGAACATTGCCTCCTGGTTAATGATACCCGTGCTCTATCAAGGGCAACTGTTAGGCATGGTGGAACTGCACCATTGCGGTGACTGCAGCTACGCCTGGCATCCCAACGAACTAGATGTGGTCGATGCCATTGCCACCCAGGTTGGGGTTACCCTGATCCAGGCAGAAGCCTATACCCATTTGGAGGAATTGAACCAGCAACTCGAAGCCCTTGAACGCACCCGCAGCAATCTGATCGCCATCACTGGCCACGAACTACGCACTCCTCTCTCCACGATTCAAGTCTGTCTAGAAAGTTTAGCCAGCGAGCCTGATATGCCCCTGGAACTGCGGCAGGTCATGCTAGAGACGGCTCTGTCCGATGGCGAACGCATGCGCAAACTGATTCAAGATTTCCTCACCCTGTCTCAGTTAGAGAGCGGTCGCGTAACCTGGCATATCGAACCCCTGTCCATGGAAGAATGCGTCGAACTTGCCCTCAGTCGCATCCGCGCCCATCAAGCCAAGACCGATCTACCCACAATTACGACCCAGGTTTCTCTTGATTTGCCCCTGGTACAGGTGGATGGCGAATGGGTGGTTGAAGCGCTCTCCAAAATATTAGACAATGCTTGCAAATTTACCGCTCCTGAAGGCGAAGTTTCAATCTCTGCCGTTCCTTGCAGCCGTCAAAACGGTCATCCGATGATGGAAATCACTGTGGCAGACACGGGTCGCGGCATCGAACCCAACCGTTTGGAAGCGATCTTCGATCGTTTCTACCAGGAAGAAGGAGCCTTGCAGCGCACTGTGGGCGGTACTGGTCTGGGACTAACCATTTGCCGTCAGATCGTCACTAGCCTGGGGGGTGAGATTTGGGCTGAGTCTGCTGGCAAAGACCAGGGCAGCCAATTCCATTTCACAGTCCCTATTGCTGAGACTAACCAGGGCAAGGTTGCAGTCAGTTCGCAACAGAACACAAGCAACGGTAAATCTCGATCGGCTTCAGCTCGATCTAACGCCCGCAAAACGTCTGCAAGCAAACGTAAACGCTCTACGAAAAAATGATGAGTGTTGGAGAATCAGTTCGCAGTTGGCACTTTAGTGCTGTGGTTGCTGCTACGATGGAAGGCTGTAATAGCGTATTGAACGGCGATCTCAGTCAGGGCTTGCGATCGCAAGTCTTTCACCCTAATGTTGCGGGCAACTTGCAAAGCCCAGGCAAAGATCTGAGTTGCTTCGCCATGCTGGCCAACACAAGCAGATGTGTTGGCCAAAGCAGCGAGGACGCGGACTTGCACCAGCAGGTTCTGATCTGAATGTTGCCCGATTTGAAGGGCATATTTCTCTACTAGAGAGGCAATGTCTTTCAAACAGGACTCGCTAGCACTGTTCTGGTATACTGCAGGCTTTACGCAGTCATCTGTTTCCGTCAGGTGGGGGGCAATTTGAGGCTTTGTCAACGTCATCCCTGAGGCTGACTCTATTTGACTATCAGGCCGGTAGCAATTGAGCAGTCTAAAAGCCCTTTGCCAGTGTTCCAAGCTACAGTTTCCGATCGCGATCGCGCTTGCTCCAAACCCATCATCCAAACAAACACCAGAGAACGAATCGTTCAATTCCATCGCTGAAAGCCCTCACACGAGTTGACCCAACCTTCTATCGACACCCAATTTCATTTTTTTGGCTGCAGCATGGCACTTTTTTACATAACTTTACAAAGTACCCAAGCCGTTCAGCTCGATACATGTGTCAAGGTGTAGCAGAAGGCAGAGGGCAGAAGGCAGAAGGCAGAAGGCAGAAGGTAGAGGGTAGAGGGCAGAGGGCAGAAGGCAGAGGGCAGAGGGCAGAGGGCAGAGGGCAGAAGGGAAAGGTTAGTTACACTGGTTTTGAGCGTTTTGTGATGTCCCGATCTATCCTCGTAGTGCTATATCTTTTCCTGGAGACTTAAATTGGGGTGGAGAAAGCAACGGCAGATGAGTCTAATGGACGAGCGAGACGAACAGCTCAGCAAATGGATTGCGACAGTACGTCAGGAACCAGAAGGGAGCCTACGCTGGCGCAAGGCAATGAATCAACTGTTGCTGGCAGTTCAGCAACTGCCCGGACTGGCTCGTTCCCACCATCCGGACTATTTTGAAGCATTAAACGATACTCTGATGCGGTTGAGTGAGGAGATCCGCGAATTTGTGCCCGCTGGCAGCTCGGTGGAAAACAGTCTGGTGGCCTGGATTAATCGCAAATTGCGCCTGAAGTATCAGGTCATGGAGCTGCACGGGCTGCCGCGCGATCGCAGCTCTCGCACCAGAGCCAAAACAGCCCTGGAAGAGTTCAAAACCCAGGCGCGGCAACCACCACTTTCCCTCGACACCCCCATCGGTCAGAACAGCAGCGAAACCTTCGCTGAGCATCTCCCCGACCAGGGACCATCCACCTTATGGGAACTGGAAGCCGCGATCGCGCAAGCCCAAGCCCAACACACCACAATGCGCGTTGGCTCCCAACTCACCCAATACATCCAACACGATCCAGAAGGCACCCTGCGCGACTGTCATCCCAGCGCCCATCCCGCCTGCAATTGCCAGGTGCTGAGCCAGCGCCTGCTGCTGAAACAGCCCCCCGACAAACTGGCCAACCTCGCCCGCGAATTCAACATCAACTACCACACCCTCAACTGGCACTGGAAAAATAAAGGCATTCCCCTCCTCCGCTCCATTGCCCAAAATTTGGGCTACCCGCCTGATAGAGATTTGTAGGGGGTTCATTGTTGATTGTTCATTGCCCATTGTTCGTTGTTCGTTGTTCATTGCTCGTTGGGTGTCAGTTCCGGCCATCAAGTTCAAGATTTTCTTCACCCTTTACCCTTCTTTCTGCCTTCTGCCCTCTGCCTTCTGCCCTCTGCCTTATTTACCTCCCATGAAAAACACTCCTCCCCTCGCTATCCCATTCAACTCAGCCGATCGTCAGTTGGCGATGGCCTTTGCTGCCGAGCAGTCGACACCCCAAAAGGGCATGCGGATCTATCTGAATACGCTGGCGGTTCTGGCAGTCCGCCGTTACTTGCAATACCTCCACATCGCCACAGAGTGTACTGCAGGAGAGAGCTGGCATCCGGGTTTGCGGGCGTTGTTTGATGTCGCCGATCTGGTCTTGCCGGACCTGGGAAAGTTAGAGTGTCGGCCTGTCTTGGCAGGAGAAACCGCGATCGCGCTCCCCCCCGAAACCGCCACAGACCGCATTGGCTACGTTGCCGTTCAGTTTGGCGACAGCACCGATCCAGCCCAACCCGCCCAGCTCAACCAGGCGCAAATCCTCGGTTTTGTCCCAGCCCCTGCCACGGTCGATCCGGCCAGCGAACCGCTGACAGAATTGCAAGTCGCCAATCTTCAACCTCTGGATGCTCTGCTCGAACACCTGACTCAGCTGGAAGCGACTCGCACCGAATCCCCATCTTCCCCTTTGCAAACGACTCAGCATTCCGCCAGCACCACAAGCACCACCGTGCAATTGCGTCAGTGGTTGCACAATATCTTTGAACCGGGCTGGCAGGCAATTGAGTCTTTGCTGATTCCCCAAACTCCAGGTTATGCGTTCAGGCTGGCTGCCGCACAGCGGGCCAAGTTGATTCAGTTGATGCCATCTGCACCCATTGACTCTGACGTAGCTATCCCAGAAACACCCGTCCTGTATCGCGTGGCCCTGGCTCTGGCCTTAAAACGAGAAGAACGCGATCGCAGCAGCATCCATCTCCAACTCCATCCCCTGGGCGACCGCAGCCAACTGCCACCCCAGATCCGCCTCGCCATCCTCACCGAAACCGGCGAAGTCTTCCGAGAAATCATCGCCAGAGACAACGACACCCTGCTCCAATACGAAATCGGCATTCAGCTCGGCGAGCAATTCAGTGTCCAGGTGACCCTAGGCGACGCCACAGCCACAGAGACATTTATTTTTTGAAGAGGGAATGGGGAACGGGGAACAGGCAACAGAAGCAAGGTACTCTGGTACGCCCAAAATTGCAAATATTCGTAGTCGGCACTTTAGTGCCACAACGTCTCGCGCTATCAAGTCAGCAAATAACATTCGTAGTGGGCACTTTAGCGCTGCCAAAGTCTATCGAGTCAGGATTATAGCCTTTTCGACACCCTAACTTTATTGCATCAAATTAGCCGTATCAGTTCACTACAGGAAGATAGTGCTTTTGAGATGGGAGTGCTAGACCCAAGTTTCCAGATGATTCACCAGTAACGCTCAAACATCAGGAACCCATTCCCAGGGGACTTTCATGCTAGACAATGCTACAATGCTGCTATGAAAACAGCACATCCAGATATTGTTGTGACAGACCCTGATGGGGAGTATCTCATGATCGTTGAGGTCCAACCCAGCGATAGTCGCGTTCCCTACAAAAATGCGATTGAGCAACTGCGGCATCAGATGGCGTCTACTGGCTGTTCAGTGGGTTTAGCTGTATCTGGCGAGCATATTTTTCTTCTGCGCGACTCCTTAGAGAAATTCCATGGCGAGTCCATTGCTGTTGTAGGTGAAGCAAAACTTCCAGAGTCTCTACTCCCTGCCCCAGACAAGCAAGGGAAAGGAGCGTACGCGTTTGAGTTTGAATCGCGAGTTCAACACTGGCTTGAGACCTTAAAGCTAACTCCTAACCTAGAAACTTTGCCCAGTGACTTAAGAGAGTTGTTTGGAGAACCCATTAAGAGCCTGCTCCGATTTGGCGAAATCAGGGCTGCTAGTCCAAGGTGGAGTAGAGTCGTCAGTTGAAGCCTAATATCATTTTAGTGGAAACGAATTGGGTTGTAGATATTACCGCCCCAGCACATTTGCAAAGTCCACAAGCAATTCAGTTGCTTCAACGCGCTGATGCTGGCGAATTTAAACTCTGTGTTCCCGCAATCTGCTTCGCGGAAGCCCGCGAAACTGTACCTCGAAGGTTTGCCCCCCGCTCTCGCTCAGAAAACTTACGCAAGTTTGTTAGATGGGCAAAAGCTGACGGTCGGGTCAGTCCCGAAGACGCAAAAGCAGCATTTCGGGTATTCGATCAATTCGATGGGTTAGTCACCAACGAACTGACAAAAGTGTCAGAACGACTGGATGCTTTAGCAAAACATCCTGGACTGAGTATTTTTCCGCTTTCAGAGCCAATGCTAGAACGCCAAATTTCTATTGGCGCAATGGGCCTTTCCTTAAAACCCTATGACTTAGCAATTTTGGCCGCCGTCTTAGTTAAATCAGAAGCATTGCAGCAAGTGGGACATCCCTGGGTGGGCTTTTGCGAATTAGATGCCGATCTGCAACCTTGGGACAAATCTGGCGCTCGCAAGCCGATACTTAGCGATCTTTACAACGACGCCCGGATATGGGTATACGATGACTTCCTCATAGAAGAAATCGATCGGCTTCCTGATGAATGGACTGCCTCAAACTAGCAGCAGCTTAGCGGTTGAGGTCAGCAGCGGACTCTGGCATTTCGGAAAAGCCGAAGCAACCGTCCGTCCGTCTGCTGCACTGAATTGTTAGACATGGCAGAAATACTTACAAGTCTCTAAATAAAACTGAACACATTTTCAGCAATATTAATTAAATTCTCTGCAGTTTTAAGATCGTCATTAACTCGTCAGCTGTAATCTTAACTCGTCAGCTGTAATCACGGAAACCCTATCTGGCTCAGGCTCGGAGACATATTTGTCTTATAGGTTTAAGGTTGATGGTTTCATCCTTCAACCCATCCCACCAGCGAGCTTAATCGCACTAAGAGGGACTTTCAAGGATACAGTCTTCTACAAGAGACAATATATAGAGTATTGTCAGTTCGCGATTGATATATCCTTGTCCTTCAACGATTTTCCGAGGATAAGTATCATAGTAAAGTTGATGTGGCAAATATCCAGATGGAAGCTGAGATACGGAAAGGTGCTCTAGTTTTCCATAGAAAGTTTCTTCATCTCGCGCACTCCAGGATACCTTGCTATCAAATGCTTGAGTATACTTCATCTCCATAGAATCAAGGTTTTCCACAATGTTCGGGTCTAACGTTTTCCAGATATCCTGCTGAGTACTAAAGCCAAATTGTTGATTGCTGTACTGACTCCAAAGCCGATCAATCAGTACAAAATCTTGACAAGGGACTTTATTGACCTGAATTGGGTCTCGAAACCGATCTAAAAGGAGCAGGTCTATCAGCTTTTCGGTTAATCCCCTGCGGTTACGAGTTATCTCTTGCAAAAGCGTACTGGTTTCATAGTCTGCTGCTTTCCAGTCTTGAGCAACTAATAGTGCTTCAAGGTGCTCATAGTTTACAGATTTTGGTCGAGGAAACTGACAAAACCATAGAATAGCTGGTATTGGACAGAGTACTATTAATAACCAAAAAATCCTCTTCATGATTGATAGATCTAGCGATCAGATTGTTCCAGATATTGTTCATATTTTTCTCCAAGGAACAAAGCTCTTTCTGCCAATCTCCGGTGAGAGAGTTCAGAAATTATTTCGTCATTAGATCTTTGCCATGACAGAAACTGATTCGCTGCTGCTTCATAGTCACCTTTGTTAAGAGATTTCAGCAGGGTGGATCTTCTGAGTGCAGCAATTCCTACATTAAAAGTGAATGAAACTAGCGCAGAAAACTGATCGTCACTAACGGGGACTTCGATCAGCTTTTCTAACTCTGATTCAATAGACGATAAATCACGCTTTAGAAGTTCTGTTGCCTGCTCTTTTGTAATTCTCATACCAGGGATTACACCCGTAGTTGTTGAATAACCCACAACCAGAATGCCTAAAACTGGATCGGGGGTAGCCTGCAGGTACAACGGTTCAAATGACTGAATGATATGTAGACCCTTCTGATTAATAGTTCTATGTTTCTGAGTAGAAGGTTTGGTAGAAGTTGAGGAAGAATTAAACGTTGGTGTCGATCTCCCACTGGATTCGGTAATGGGAGATGGCAAAGGCTTAGGAGAAAAGTAGCTGAATGACCAGAAAACCAAACCCATCAAGGCAAATAGAATCAAAGAAGAAACTAATGCTTTTGGATTGATGAAATGAACTTTAGAGTCAGAGTATTCTATCCTAAATGCCAATGCATCAAACTTACCAGCTGCTTCTTGAATAAGCCGAACAGATTCTAAATTATTTTCTAAGTTTTCTCCAATGCATTTACTCAGTAAGCTAGACAATTCTAATGCTTTTTCTTTTCCTATCTCTTCGCCAATAGCGGATGAAAGCCCTGCAGACAGATCTCTGAGTTCTGCGAGCTTGTCATATGGAATATTGCCTGAGTTGAATTGATTGGCAACTTCTTTAAGGCCAGCTGAAATCCTAGAAAAATACTTAGCAATTTTTGTACGTTTTTCAGAATCAGATTTTTCAAAGCTTTCAACAAAGTCAAACAATTGTGTTGTGACTTCGATTATGTCTTTCAGCATTGACCTCGTTCCTAATACTTAGCCCACCTGCTCCATCTTCAATTAAAAAAATATCAATAGTAACTTTTAATTCTAAAATCCATATTGATACAAGGAGCATCTCCTAAAGTTGACAGAAATATTTACGAACGGTAACAGATCTAACAGCTGAGTTCAGCCAGTTGCCTATTTCTAAAAGTGTAACGGAAAAGCTAATTGTGGCGATTTGGCTGCAACGATTTGTTATATCGCAGCGCACGGGAATAATTGTCTTAATCGAAGCTAAGTTATACGCTCAATACCTTGTCAGATAAACGATCGCATCCCTCTACCCGTGCGATCGCATCTCTCAAGCGAGTTCAATTGCCATCTGAATACATTACCTACAACTGCTTTGCCTGAGAAAGAATGGTATTTCTCTCGCTTGCGAGTTTCTTTGCATCAAATAGATCATTTGAACTATAATAAATATCTTACAATCAAGCAAAGCTCAATCTACATTCAAACCATAATTTTGGGTTGGTGTAGCGAGTCCTTGATGCGTTCAGCAAAAAGGCGGGTTGGGCTAAAGCCCTGACTACGAATTTTGGGGACGTTGATTTGGAGGGGTTTTCGGGGCAAACTTAAAAAATTGGTTCGGTCGCTCAAATCAATCTACGCAATACATCAACTATTCATCCAATCGGGAGAAGACCATGGCGAGAGCGAAAAGCAGCACAGCTACTAAAGCGAAAACCGGATCGGCAAGCTCGACCAATGGCGCAACCATTTTGCGGCAACCGGCGGAACTGAAGTACCGGGAGGAACTGGACTACCTGGTCTCCATCGACAAGGCCGATCGGCCGTTTTCCTGGGTGCTGTCGCCGCAGATGGTGCGTACTTTTGTGTTGGGCAGCACGCCGTCCCAGAAGCTCGATCGGGAGATTGGGCAAAAGTGGTATGGCGATCCGGCCATTGTGGAGCGAGCCGTGGTGACGCTGGCGTCCGATCGCGGTTTATTGCTGATTGGCGATCCCGGCACGGGCAAAAGCTGGTTGGCGGAATTGCTGGCGGCAGCAATTGGCAACAATTCGACCGATGTAGTGCAGGGAACTGCTGGCACCACCGAAGACCAGATCAAATATTCCTGGAATGTGGCCATGGTGATTGCCTCGGGGCAGTCGCGAGAATCGTTGATTCCGTCGCCGATTATGGCAGCCATGCAAGTGGGCGGCATGGGGCGGTTTGAGGAGTTGACTCGTTGTACCTCGGATGTGCAGGATGCGCTGATCTCGATTTTGAGCGAGAAGTATATTTCGATTCCAGAACTGAAGGCGGACAATATTGTGTTTGCCCAGCCGGGATTCAATGTCATTGCCACAGCCAATAGTCGCGATCGCGGCGTCAACGAACTCTCTTCTGCTCTGAAACGGCGCTTCAACTTCGTCCACATGCCCGTCGTCACCAACAAAAAACAAGAACAGGAAATCGTCCTCTTCCGCACCCGCGAACTGCTCAGCCGCCATGGCTTTGAAGTCGAAGTGCCCCCCACCTTGTTGGATGTCCTGTTACAAACCTTCGCCGACCTGCGAGACGCCAGCACCGCCGCCAGTTCCGACGATCAACGCCTGGAGTCCGCCCTCTCTACCGCCGAGCAAATCGGCGTCCTCGAAGACGCCATCCTCCACAGCCGCTTCTTTGGCGCGACAACTCTAGAGGCTGGGGTGCTGGCCCGATCCCTGATTGGTACGCTAGTGCGTCGCTTACCCGAAGACGTCTCCGTACTCAACAAATTTTGGCATGGTGTCATTGAAAAACGCAGCCAGGAGCAAAAAGGCGACTGGGTACCCTTCCTGGAAGGGGGCAAAGCGGCAATGGGAAACATCAAAAAGTAGATAGTCCTCCAGAGGTCAGGATTTTTGAGCGCACAGGTTCCAATACTGTTTGGTTAAAGATAGCGGATTCAATCACTTTACAAAAAATAGACCTGTCGGGACACGGCAATGCCGTGTCCCTACGTGAGAAATTAATTCTCGTTTCGAAACCGAGCAGTATTGACACGGGTTCTACCCATGCGCCCCAAAATCCTTACTTGTCGATCGCTACTCAAAAATTCGACCTATTGGCTATCCTCCTATCATCATCTGGCAATCAGACATAGGATACCCTTGGAGTCATCTCCTGTTTTTCGGCAGATCCTTTGTGTAGGGTGGAATGAATGCGTTTCTTTTTACAAAGTGAATTCGGCAAACTGGTTATCTTCGTCTGCGATCGCATTGACACTAACTGAAGTTGCCTGACCCTGTTCGCCGCGAACCAATTCCCGAAAAGAGAGATGAGGATTATCCTGCAGCACATTCAGCACGGCAATAAATTCGCGGACTATTTCTCCGGGAGTCAGTAAGATATCTGCACCCAGACGACCTGCCATTGCCTGGAGAAACTGTTCCAATTCCTGACCTTGAATAGTAGGACTGTAGTTGTGGTGAACCGCATGAATCGCGACCAGACGCTGGAGCAGATTGCGGATTTCTAAATGAGCTAAAGGTTCCAGACGAATAACGGGGCCAGCTGTATCTTGCAAGCTAGCCTGAACGAAGCGACTGCCAGCAGTACGGCGCTGCCAGGCTGGATCGCTAAACAGTCCGCGTCTGGAGTCTTCTACAAATTGGGGTGTACCGCCAACCAACAAGCTGAGGTGACCGACCCGACCCTGCACCGTATCGTTGAACATTGCCAGCAGTTTGTCATAATTGTTCTGGCGAGACGTGGCATTGGTGATTTTATAAAGATGGACTGCCTCATCCAATAGCACCAACAACCCTTTGTAGCCAATATCAGCAGAAAATCTAGCTAGCAATTTCAGATAATCGTACCAGCTGTCGTCGTTAATGATAGCACGAACGCCCAGGGCTGCTCTCGCTTCTGTTTTGGTGGAAAATTCCCCCCGCAGCCAGCGCAATGCTGCTTCTTTCTTATCATCGTTATCAGTGCGGTAGCCGTTCCAATAGGCGATGATGACGCTGGCAAATTCGAAGCCATTGACCAGCTCTTCAATATCTTTGATGACATCGCGAATTTTGGTTTCAACCTGGTCGTCAAAGCCTTCATCGTTGGGTCGCAAACCACTTTCTTGAGCGACCTGAGTTTGAATACCCGCAATCCAGCGTTCCAGAACTGGAGTGAGCGCACCACCATCAGGACGGATCTTGGTTGCCAGATTGCGCATCAACTCACGGTAGGTGGCAAGGCTGTAACCGTTTCCTCCAGCCAACCGTCGTTCGGGCGAGATATCTGCATCTGCGACCACAAATCCCTGTTCCATAGCCTGATTGCGCAATAGCTGTAGCAAGAAGCTTTTGCCAGAACCGTAGCGTCCAACAACAAAGCGAAAGGTAGCTCCGCCCTCAGCAGTGTTGTTCAGGTCTTGCAGCAGAGCGCGTACTTCCTGTTCCCGACCGACTGCAATATGCTCCAGTCCTAGGCGTGGAACAACACCGGCAGCCAGAGCATTGATCAATGCGGTGGAGACTCGTTTGGGCAGTTTGGTTTGGGCCATTGATGAATGTGGGAATAATGGAGCGATTGCTTTTCAGCCTACCTTACCGCATTTTGGCTTTTGGCTTTTGGCTTGTCCTGAGTTGAAAATACTTGTCCGAGAACTGGAGTGGAAGCCCCCCGGGGGGCTTCCACTCCAATTTCCGAATGAGTTGAAACCATAATGGCAAGGGGACGGAGTTGAGTGTGGAACGTGAAGGAGCAGGGAGGAGGGGTTCAGACTGTTGATGCTTAGTTTGGCAGGTTTGCCTGAGATGCGGACTATTTTTAAACTCTGGGTGAGGGTGACCTGAAAGCAAGTCTGCTTTAAGCAGGATAATGGGGGATTGTTTAATTTCTGTAGTTTCAATGCGGTTTTCTCCACTCTGAGCGATCTGGCTTTCCCTATGGACAGGGTCCAGATCCCAATATGGATGGGGGACATGAATCTTTCATCACTATGTTTTATAAATATTTTAAGATACTACAAAAAGATAATACAAATATCCTAAATCTGCCAGTTTACATCAATTCAAAATTCGAAAGTCTTCCAATCCTTAATATAGGAGCAGGCAGCAGGGAAAAGTTGATTATATAGCGGTTCCCATACCTCACTAGCCTGAGAATTGCTATATCTAGTACTGATTTTTTTGCTCTGTCCTACTAGACTCATTCGGAAATTGGAGTGGAAGCCCTCCAGTGGGGGGCTTCCACTCCAGTTCTCGGACAGGTCTAATCTATTTTTGTAGTGCTATACCAGGAGAGGTTTACAATTTTCAATAAATTACTCAATCACCGAAATAAGGCAAGCTGGTTCTAAATTTGTAATTGCTGTCTGCTAGTTGCCTTACATTTATGCAAGGGGAGAAATAATTTCCAACTCCAAGATACAGCAATTTGAAGCCTGGTTTAGTACAAAATACGCATCGAAAGGTTAGCGCCCCCGAAGGGGCGCTAACCCCCTTTTCTTTGTGTTAGAACGAAAAAATGGGTTATTTTGAAAGCCTTGCTAAGCAAGGCTTTCAAAATAACCTTCCAGGTCGTTACAGAAACATTGAGGTGGAATTGCTATTACCAACCTCCTATCGGAGCTGCGTGGTGAACGACAAACAGCACACAATGGAGTCTCAATTCTGCAACATTTCCAATTGTCGTTTTGCTTCCGCTGGTAACTGTTCGAGTGCGACTTCAATCTGTTTGCCGGTTTTCAGGTTTTTGATCCCGCAGGTTCGAGCTGCTGCTTCATCGGTGCCTATGATGACGCAAAGAGGGATACCGCGCTTGTCAGCTTGCTGCAACTGTTTGCCAACGGCACGCGCTTCAAAGTTTGCGATCGTGCTAATGCCTGCTTGACGCAATTGTTGGGATATTTCTAGATAAAGCGGCATCAGATCGCTTTGCATATTGATAATCGCGACTCGGGCAGGTGTGGCTGCGAGCGGCTCTAAAATGCCCGCTTTCAGCAGACGACTCATTAAGCGAGTCAAGCCAATAGAAATGCCAACGCCTGGCATTTTTTCCCCGACAAACATACCCACCAGGTCTTCGTACCGTCCTCCCGAACAGATGCTACCCAGGGCTTCATGGCCCACTAACGTCGTTTCATAGACTGTGCCGGTATAGTAGTCCAATCCACGAGCAATGGACAGGTCAAGACAATAATAACGTTCTGGTACACCTAAGCTTCGTACACCTGCGATCGCAGTCTCCAGTTCTGCAATGCCCATTTGCAGGAGATCGGCCTCAGCCGCTGCCGAGAACATCTTTCTCAGCGACTCCAGCACCTCGTCCACTGAACCACGCACTTGTGTAAAGGCCAGAATCCGATCGGTCTGCGCATCAGCCAACCCCAAATCGCCTAGAGTCTGCTTAACTTTGGCAAGACCAATTTTTTCAGCTGCATCAACAATCCGGATGCAAGGAGTAATTCGATCTGCTGTAACACCAATCGCCTGAAAAACACCACTGAGGACCTTGCGATTATTAATTCGAATTAAGAAATCACCAATATCAATCGCCTGAAAAATTTCTGCAATAATAGCAGGGATCTGAGCATCGTATAACAGACTCAACTTACCTCGTCCGACAACATCAATATCGCACTGCCGGAACTGGCGATAGCGACCATCTTTTGCTCGTTCCCCCCGAAATACCATATCCATCTGGTAACGAGCAAAAGGAAAATGAAGCTCGTTCAGGTGTCTAGCAATATAAGCAGCTAAAGGCACAGTCTGATCGAATTTCAGCGCCCGCTCCTCCGCACTCGTATCACCTGCTTCATCTTTTTCAGCCTGACGCGTAGGCGGCAAAACAGGGTGAAGACTATAAACGATGTTATCCCCTTGATTGCCTTTGGCTTGTAAAACTTCCAGACGCTCTACTGCTGGCGTTTCAATCGGCGCGAATCCGTAGCGCTCAAACACCCGACGGATAGTATCCATCAAATACAATTCCAGACGCTTCTCTCCAGGCAGAAGCTCTGGGAAACCGCTCGGACAGGAAAAGTTTATTCTATTTGCTTTGGTCATGGAATTATTTTTTCTTGCCGCCAAACAAACCCCCCAGAAAACCGCTGCTAGACTTGCCAGATTTCCCCTGATTTGTCTTAGAAGTAGCTGCAGCCTTGCCCCCTGCTTTTTGAGACCGCTTATCCAGGATCCTCTTGCCTTTGAGAGCATCTTCGTTATTGGGATCTGCCTTCAACGCCTTATCAAAGTGGACTTTCGCCATTGTAATCTGATTCTGCTTCAGATAAACGGTTCCCATCAGAGTGTGGCAACGGCTATTATTCGGTTCTATTTTTAATCCATCCCGCAGTTCCAGAATCGCCTTGGCAAAATTATTTTTCTCAATCAATTGCTCGGCGCGGCGACAATACTGCGTTACATAAGATGAGGTTGAATCTTCTTCAGGCTGACTCTTCGCGTCTGCATTGGCAGCAGCACTAGAACTAGACTGGGGTGTAGTACTGTTTGATGCTGCTGTGCTAGAGGATTTTGATGATGTTGCAGAGCTGCTCTTGCGGCTTTTCTGGGCCTGTCCTCCTTTACGCAGCACATAAATTAGATTCAACTCGCTGGCTTGGGCAATCATATCCAACACCCGATTGATAGACTCATATTGTTTACCAGCAAGGCTTTTCAAGGCAGCTTTGTAAGCAGGATCGAGATTGGCCCCTGCTTTAGCCAGCTTCTTTGACAATTCACCTTGAAGCTGGACAGAGGGTTGTTCTTGCATTAAACGCTTACCCATCTGGCCCAACAGAACAAGATGCTCAGCCCGGTTACGTTTGTTCGACAACTGTTCGTAAGCTGGATTAACCATTTTTGAGAGTAACTGGTTGGCCAGCCTTTTCTCATCATCGTTTTCAGCCGCACAAGTATCTGGGTGTAGACGCTGGGCAATTGTAAGGTAACGCTTGCGAATCTCTTTGATCTCTGCGTCGAGGGGAACCCCCAAAACTGCGTGGTGGTCAGTCATGTCGAATTTGAAAAGACCTCGGTCAACTTGAAAAGACATAGTGAGTTTTCCCCTTCCCTAGCCGTTAAGGTTCCTTATAGTTTACTCTGCTTCAACAAGCAGTGTGCCAAAAGACAAATTTACAGACTAATATAAACAACTCGCGCTCTGGCATGTTTACCTTGTCAAGGATAGCAACGTCTCCTTGTTTACGTCTCCTTGTTTTTAGATAACACCCTGGGACAGCGATCAGAAGCTTCAGCATTCTGCGAACTCTCCAAAGTAGGTCGGTCAAATCGCAAGCTCAGCAAGCAAATTAGCGAGGAGTGCCAGAGGTTGGCCATGTGTTTAGAGGAGGAACTTGTAAAAGGGCAAGGCTGAGTTCGTGGTGGATGTGGTCATTGGTCGCCAGAATGCGGCCTGAATTAATATCAAATGGGGTTTTGTCATAAGCAGTGACTTTGCCTCCAGCTTCATTCACTATAATCACCCCTGCAGCAATATCCCAGGGGGAAAGCCCCCGTTCCCAATACCCATCCAAACGTCCGCAAGCAACATGGGCCATGTCAAGGGATGCAGATCCGCTGCGTCGGACTCCCTGGGTGAGATGGGTGAGATGACAAAACTCAGCATAGTTATTGTCAGTAGTTTCACGACGATCGTAGGCAAAGCCTGTGACCAGAAGGCTTTTTCCCAGGGATGAAGTTTGAGAAACTTGAATGGGACGGCGATTGCAGCTGGCTCCTAAGCCACTGGCAGCACGAAAGAGTTCGTCACGGAAGGGATCGTAAATAGCCCCAACTCGAGGAATTCCGTCAATCAAGAGCCCCACAGAGGTTGTGGAGAATGGGTATTGATGGGCATAGTTTGTGGTGCCGTCGAGCGGATCGATGGCCCAAAGATAGGTATCTTGGTGGTTCCCTAGCGATCCGGATTCTTCCGCAAGGATGGCATGCTCGGGAACGTGGCGTTGCAAAACTTCCAAGATAACTGCTTCGGCAGCTTTATCTGCTTCTGTTACCAGGTTGCCAGACTGGCCTTTTTCCTCAATGAACTCTAGTTTACCCCAGTAGGTTTTCAGCACTGCACCGGCAGCCAGAGCTGCTTCTGTGGCAATATCCAGAAAAATTTGTAGCTGCTTAGGGGAAGAGTGCATAGTCAGCGGTTCCGTTCGCGAAATTCAGCAGGGGTCAGCCGCATGGGTTGGCCTGGATCCCAGATACCTCGACCCATAATTCTGGCTTGTTCTTGAGCGCGCATCAGGCAGCGATCGTATTTGGTATTGGGGAGTTGCGGTGCAGCCAGGACATAGCCTTCAGCAACTAGCTTTTCGTTCAGTAGTACTTTCTCTTGCCAAATATAGGCCAGCTGGCGTTGATAGCGGTCTTCTTTTTCAACTTCAAATTCAAGTAAAACCGGTTTGTCATCAATCAGTTCTTCTAGCCGTTTGCGTGCTTTGGGTCCCCAGGGTTTCTGCTTCAGATCGGGGGCATTAATGCCAATGAGTCGCACTCGCTGAATCACTTTAGATTGTCCATTTCCAGCTCTTTCAAGGGTCTGACCGCTCACAACCCGCTCGATTTTGACCGTTTCACCTGCAGAGGGGCTAGTTGAACGACAGTTCACCCAGAGATGGGTTGAATGGCAACTGGTCAGGCTAAGGAGGCAAATACTAGTGCTGATTGACTGAAAAATCTTCGCACGCTTAGAATGCCAGGAGTGGCGGTTTAAGCGTTTAATCTTCATCGAGCGGCAGTCCAAACTGCATTTTACCTTTGCCAAAGTAACGGCCAAATTGAAGTTCGTAAACCTCGTCTTCATCCTGGGTTTCCACTTCCAAATCGGAGATTGGATAGCTAACACACAATAGAGCATAACCGCGATCGCGCAATTCCGGTGAGAGTCCCATTGCCTCAGGTTGATGCACTTCTCCTGAGAGAACTCGCACAGCACAGGTTGTGCAAGCACCATTGCGACAAGAAAATGGCAGATCGACACCTTGATGCTCAACGCTGTGCAATATATAACGATCGTCCGGTACCCGAACCTTGTGTTCAGTTCCCTGTTGGCGGTGGTGAATCTGGATCTGGTAGGAACAAGTCATGATTAAGCACAAATTAATAGAGATTGTTGTAACACCTTCAAACCTCACCCAGGTCAACAACTATAGCAGGACATAAAGAATCAGGACACCAAGAGATAGGAGAAAGAAGAACCAACACTCATTATGGGAGCACTGCTGTCTTCCAAACGGTCCTAGCCATCTCTGTATCGGCCCTGACACGAGTGGGGGTCACCCATTCTGGTTGCCGACCGATTCTTTCCAAGCCTTTACTATCACACGTTCTGTGAATTAAGGGTAGATCGGCGAGCATCGATTTGGGACACAATTGAGTCACAACTTGGAAGGTTATTGTGAAAGCCGTGCTTCATGAGATTTCTACAATAATCCTATTTTTTAGGAATAGACTCATTCGGAAATTGGAGTGGAAGCCCCCCTGAGGGGGGCTTCCACTCCAGTTCTCGGACAGGTCTAATGGGAATTTAATAATTTGCCCATCCTACTCAACTTCATCCTTATTTAATTCTTGTTTCTGAGTGCTGGCACTCAGAAACAGCGATAGTGCCACGACTTGGAAGGTTAGCGCCCCCGAAGGGGGCGCTAACCCCCATTTATTCGTGCCAGAACGGAAAAATGGGTTATTTTGAAAGCCTTGCTGAGCAAGGCTTTCAAAATAACCTTCCAAGTCGTGTAGTGCCCTGGCAGGGAAGCTATCGCAATTTGCAGTCTGGTTAAGTACAGAAAACTTGGGTGGGCTTGGCAGTGCCAAGCCCCTATCGAAACCAGGTAATGAATTTCATTGCAAACCGCAATAACTTTTCCAATCAGGTTGAGCGATCTCATAGGAGCGAGATATAGCAATTCTCAGGCTAGTGAGGTATGGAAATGTGCCCCTGCCAAAGGCAGGGGCACATTTCCATGTACTTCAGTCGCACGGGAACCGCGATAGAGGAGGCTTGACAACAGTACACAAGAACTATAAACTATAGCAATCATCATTAAACTGTCTGAGTGCCAGGCGCATTCTAAATCTTATGAGCAATCCATTTCAACAACATGGCGCTTTCAGTTGGAGCGAGTTGATGACCACCGACACTCAAGCGGCCAAGGAATTTTATGGTAAGCTTTTCGGCTGGAAATTGCGAGATCAGGAAATGCAGGGAATTACCTACACTGTTCTCCAAGCGGGCGACAAGGAAATCGGCGGTCTGATGTCGATTCCGCCCCAAGCGGAGGGATCGCCTCCGGCCTGGGGAATGTATGTCACGGTAGAGGATGTAGATGCCTCGGCCAAATTGGCCCAGGAAATGGGTGCAAAGATAATTGTTCCGTTGATGGATATCCCTGATGTTGGACGGTTTTGCCAAATTCAAGACCCTCAAGGTGCAACAATTTCAATGATTACCTATGTTCCTCCTCCTGCCTCAGAGTAGTTGCTCAGGTATTTTCAATCCGGTATTTTCAATCCCACAAATCGTTCAAGGGTCCCGATTGTCGCTTTTGCTGAGCAATGCCCATCAGTGAGAGTCTTGGTTGGGGGGCATTCCCTAGCAAGTCCCCGATGTTGACAAAACAAAAACGGTAAGGAAATGCCCATCCTAACGAATCGACCTATTTTTTCTTAGAGGATGTTTGGAAAGTCCTAATACCAGGTAGAAAAACACTCCGGATCCCCCTAAATTCCCCTATAAAAAAGGGGATTTTTGACCGTAATTCCCCCCTTTTCAAGGCTATCCATTAGGCAAAAGTCCGTAGGACTTTTACCCACTCAGACATCCACTCGATCTCCAACTCCCCTATTTTGGAACGAAAGCATGCGGGTTTGGACGAGATCTGCGTAAAGGATAGTTTTCAAGGGGAGCTAGCGATCCAATACTTTTCAAACATCCTCTTAGGTACACGACTGGAAAGGTTATTGTGAAAGCCTGACTCCGCAAGGTTTTCACAATAACCCATTTTTCCGTTCTAGCACGAAGAAATAGAAGTTAGCGCCCTCTTCGGGGCACTAACCTTCCCAGTCGTGTAAGTAAGCACTATTTGGCTGTTATAGCAATTCTCAGGCTAGTGAGGTATGGAAATGTGCCTCTGCCAAAGGCAGGGGCACATTTCCATGTACTTCAGTCGCACGGGAACCGCTATATGTTTGTTCAAAAGAAGTTTGCAGCCCTACAGTGCCAACTACAAACTGTCTGCATTCACTCAATTGGGGAAGAGTTGGGAGCGCAGGCGAGATCGGCTTTGGTATTGGGGGTTGGGGGAAAATCGGGGGGAGTTGCTGAAGGGGCGTCGGTTTCGCAAATAATGCTGACTGTTGTCGCCAAGTCTGCTTCCCCAATCGCAAACAGCGAAGCTGTATAGCTTTTGGCCCCAGTATTTTTTGCGGTGGCGGTCATGTGGGCTTCAGTGTCGCTGGCCTGGGCGATTTTGTAGGCATAACCCTGGGTGTCAGCGCCGATCCCAAGCCCCAGATCTTCAATTGTTTCAGAAAATTCCTGATGTTCGAGAAAGTAAGCTTGTTGTCCTCGCCTCAGGGCACCCAGCATGGTTTTGCCTTCTGCTTCTAAGGCCCTGTCGGCGGGGGCAGTGATGTCTGGAGCAGGGGAATTATTGCTGGTATTGGCTGAGCAGGCTGCAACTACCAAACTAAAGAGGAATAAAACAGAGAGTTTGGTAAGGTTTGCGATCGCAGATCGGATAAGAAAATAGCGAGATTTCATTACCTTGTTTACCTGGAACCAAAGGAATTGTCAGATTCTAACATAGGGAATTCAACGTGTTTGTCATTGATTTCAAAAGGATGCGTGCCGAATTTGGGGTTCAGGGTTTGAGAAATTGCAGTCAGCGTAAATGGGTCTGAAGCAATAGAATGGATCGGAGAGCCATTACATTCAGGTTGGCCTGCAAGCGGATGACTGCATTGTGACTTACGAACCTCTTCATCACAAATACCGTCCCCAGACCTTTGGCGATCTGGTAGGTCAGGAGGCCATTGCCAGGACCTTGACCCAGGCCATTCGCCAACAGCGGATTGCCCCGGCTTATCTATTTACTGGGCCTCGGGGAACCGGAAAAACGTCTAGTGCCCGGATTCTGGCAAAATCGCTCAACTGTCTGCAGAGCGAGATGCCGACGGAGGCTCCTTGTGGTAAATGCGATGCCTGTCGTACGATTGCAAAAAGTTCGGCTGTGGATGTGATTGAGATTGACGCTGCCAGCAATACGGGGGTTGACAATATCCGCGAGTTGATTGAGCGGGCGCAATTTGCACCGATGCATTGCCGTTACAAGGTTTACGTTGTGGATGAGGTGCATATGCTCTCAAATGCGGCGTTTAATGCCTTGCTGAAGACGCTGGAGGAGCCGCCGGAACGGGTGGTTTTTGTGCTGGCGACGACGGATCCCCAGCGAGTATTGCCGACGATTATTTCCCGCTGTCAGCGGTTTGATTTCCGCCGTATTCCCTTAGAGGCAATGGTGGAGCATTTGAGCGCGATCGCAACGCAAGAAGGCATCCAAATTAGTAGCGACGCGATCCAACTCGTCGCTCAAATTGCCCAGGGCGGCTTGCGAGATGCTGAAAGCCTGCTCGACCAACTCAGCCTGCTCCCCGATCGGGTCGAAGTGGAACATGTTTGGGACCTGGTCGGTGCAGTTCCAGAACGAGACTTGATGGTATTGCTAAAAGCGATTGCGCGTGATGATGGCGAGGCTGTACTCGATCGGGTGCGCCAGTTGATGAACCGGGGACGAGAACCGCTCATCGTTCTGCAGAATCTGGCCAGTTTTTATCGAGATTTACTGATTGCTAAAACAGCTCCCAAGCGCAACGATCTGGTTGCCATGACACCGTCAACCTGGGCTGAGATCTGCGATTTTGCCCAGGACATGAATATAGGTAACATTCTGGCTGGACAGCAGCACTTACGCGGTAGCGAAGTTCAGATCAAAAATACGACTCAACCCCGTCTCTGGTTGGAAGTGACGTTATTGGGTTTGTTGCCATCATCCATGAGTCTTCAGGTCGAGGGTAGAGGGCAGAGGGCAGAGGGCAGAGGACAGAGGGCAGAAGACGGTAAACAACAGGCAGAGGGTAGAGGGCAGAAGGCAGAGGGCAGAAGGCAGAGGGCAGAAGACGGTAAACAACAGGCAGAGGGCAGAGGGCAGAAGGCAGAGGGCAGAAGGCAGAAGGCAGAGGGCAGAGAGCAGAGGGCAGAAGATGAGAATCAGCCGTCGGATATTGACAAGCGATCGACCATCAACCATCAACCATCAACCATCAACCATCAACCATCAACCCAACCAGATGGGAAGTCTGACGCTGAAGATGTCCCAGTCTCGTCAACTGCTGGAGTAGGTTCTCCCGCTGGTACATCTGGGACATCTGGGAAAGATGTTCGACCTGCTGTCTCTACGGCTGCGACTTCCTCGGGCGGCGATCCGGATCGGATCTGGCAACAGGTGCTGCAGCAGTTACCTCCCGCTCCCCGGGCCTTGCTGAAGCAGCACTGCAAGTTGCTGACATTTGAGGGCCAGACTGCACGAATTAGCGTCAGATCGCAACCTCTGTTCAAACTGGCTCAGTCCAAATTACCGGGTGTTGAAGTTGCGTTTCAAGCTATCTTCGGATATAAGGTCAAGGTCTTATTGCAGGTGGCGAAGTCTCAGGAAGCGCCTGCAGCCGAGCCACCGCCACCGCAACGTCCAGTTGTTCTGGATGGGAATGGAACCTATAATCCTGGTCTGAGTCCTGCTCAAAGTCCGCCTGCAGCTGCCTCAAAACCGCCTCCCTCTAACGCGGCAGTCTCCGATCTTCCACCCCAACCTGAACCTGGAGTTCCTGTTTCCTCCTCAGAAATTACCGATGCAGTCGCTTCCCCAGCTACTCCTGTGCCAGCTGCAGACATTTCCCCTGCAATGGCGGCTCCGCTCCAATCTACATGGGAGATGGATGAGGTTGCGATCGCGGCAAAACGGTTTGCTGACTTCTTTAATGGCGAAGTCGTATCATTTAGCGATGATGGAGATTTTGCCGCTCGCTTCGACGACACGTCAGCTGACAATTCCCTCGCTGCGAATGGCCATCATGCTCCTGACGACAGTCCTGCTGTCACCGCTCCGGCCCAAGAGATTGTCCCTGAAGGTTCCCACCCCGACATTGAGGATAGTCCTCCTTTAGATGACGAGGATGTTGTGCCATTTTAGAGACTGGTGAGGACCTTGGGTTTGAGTGCCAGAGATTTTTCTTGTTGTTGAGATATTCGAGGTAGTTGAGTGTTGGTTCCAGAATGTCATCTGGAGCGGTTGCGTTGGCATAGCCTCTTCGTAGGGGAATCGCAGCCAGCAATTGTTCCTTAAGCGCGCTCTTAAAAGTGCTCTGAGAGGAGTCGTTTGATTTCATACACGACTTGGAAGGTTAGCGTCCCCTGAGGGGAAGCTAATCTTCTAAATCGTGCCAGAACGGAAAAATGAGTTATTTTGAAAGTCTTGTTCCGCAAGGCTTTCAAAATAACCTTCCCAGTCGTGTTCATAGTTTGATTATGTCCTGGAGTTTATGACAAAGGCGTATCAGGCAGCGCGTGAAGGCAAACTGGCTCCTTCTTTGCTCCCTCAGAAGACAGATAATCAGACGAATTATTGCCTGTAACTTACCGTGAACGGTTACTCAAACAGAGTTAGAGTGCTGCGGCAGTTGAGTCTGAAAATAGAATCGAAATTCTTGCTGTTGTATTTCCGTATTTAGGTAGCCTGAAAGACCTTAGAACATCCTGATATCTTTATTGAAAAATACGTTACAATCCATTCAGTACATTCAGAATTAACCAGGATATAGAACGGACATGACCCCTCGCGATGTTGAACAGCTGCTTGCAGGATTCCACTACGATCGCGATATTCGCAATCTGCCCGATAATCAGATGTTTGGCGAGTTTATGAGCGGCTGGGAAGATGCAGGATCTCGACGACAAAAATATCCTCTGGCAACCTTGAAACAATTAACCTGGGGAAACTTGGGTTATCGTGTGGGATTGCACTTTGGTAAACTATCCCTGGATGAAATTCACCAGATCTTTGATGCCTTTGCCCAACAGTACAGGGATGCAAATCATCTTTGTTCAGATTCACATAATGTGCCTCTAACATCTGATCCTGAAGACAGTTTCGGCCCTGAAACTTTTGAGTTTGAAGACGAACTTAATCCTGCAGTTCTAGAAGATGCAAGAGAGCGAGTGCTGCTTGCCTCGATTGCGCAACGGCAGGGACAGGCTGAATTTCGTCGTCAATTGCTTGCCGCTTACGAAGGCCGCTGTCCAGTCACGGGGTGCGACGCAGAACCTGCACTTGAAGCAGCACATATTATTCCCTACCAGGGACCTGATACTCAGCATCTTCCCAATGGGTTACTGCTTCGAGCCGATATTCATTCTCTATTCGACCGACACTTCCTGTCTATTCACCCTGATTCTTTCGAAATTGTCCTTGCACCTGAACTCATTACGACCTGTTACCAGGAGCTGGCAGGCCAGGTCTTAGCTTTACCCAGCAATCAGGATGCAGTCCCCGACCGTAGGGCGCTGGCTCAACATTACAACTGCTTTCTGGAAAAATATGCTGACAAGGGGTTGTAAATCCTAATCGTAGCGATATTTCAATTGGCATTCAAGCAGTGTTTCTTGCAGTGCCATTGAACCCATAGGTAAATGCCATTCAACCCTACAGTACTGAGTCTAATGTGAGTTCAAGGGTGAGTCTGAATGCTGACCGATCCCGGCCATGCTGGAGATGTGGACGCGATGAGGTCAACTGCGATGTGCCCCCAAAGTGCTGTTCTTTCGTCTTCTTTTAGACCGCTATCTTCTGAACAAATTTCTGCTAGCGCTGCTAGGGCTGAATATTCTGGTTTGTTAACAGGAATTTTGGAGGGATTTGTTGATGGAGTTTTGCTGTTGAACGATCGAGGGGAATGGATTGATGGCAATGTTAAGGCGCGCCGGATTTGCCAACAGCTGAATGGGGGGCGGCCTCCAGAGTCGTTGGTGCCGGAGCCGATCTGGCAGATGGGGCAGTTGCTCCTTGAAAGCGCTGGCCTGTATCCCGGCATTATTGTTGAGTTGGAGTCGGAAATTTCGTTGCCGTCGTTAAGGACAATTCACGCTTGTATCCGGTGGATGTCTGTTGAAGAATCCCGAAATCCTTTGATATTGGTCACTCTGCAAGGATGAAAGATGCTGTTCCATCCGACTAATTTACCGTACTGGATGTTCCTTGGATTGGGAACGCTATTGTTCCTGACCGTCATTGGATCGGGTGGCGGCGACAGCGATCTGAATCCTCACATGGATGGGGAGATTGCGCTTGAGCTAGACGCCGATCTGGATGTCGATCTGGATGTCGATGCCGATTTGGATGTCGATGCGGATACGGTTCTGGATGCTGGTGGCGACCTTGACTCCGATCTGGATGCTGATGGCGATTTCGAGCTGTTGGAAATCCTGGGACTTCTGGGAATTGGTAAGGCCCCTCTGGTGCTGTTGTTGGCGACAGATCTGAGCTTGTGGGGACTTTGGGGCTGGATGCTGAATGTGGCGTTGGGGAATTTGTTGGGACAAGTGCCAACTGGATTCTGGGGTGGCGGGGTGCTGGGTGCCTCGTTGGTGTTGGCGCTGATGAGCGGTCGTTCGATCGCGGAACCGATGGGTAAGGTGTTTGAGTCGTTTGGTGAGGACACCAGTCGCGATCGCATTATCGGTTGTATTGGCACCGTTACTTCTGTCACTATCCCAGCACAGCGCGACAATCGCATTGGTCAGGTTGATGTGCTTGACTGCGATCGCAACCTCGTCACCGTCAATGCGATTACTCCAAATTGGGCCACTGTGACACCTCATCTGGGAGACAAAGTCATCATCATCGATTATTACGCTCAATGCTATCTAACAATCGTTAAAGATAGTCCCGATCGGGAACAATGGTTAACTCTGAATCAGGATTGAATGTATCCTCATCTTTTCTGAAAAATATGCAGATACTAACGTCAGTCTTTTTGTTGTCTTTGACTTTTCTGTTGGGAAGTAATGGGGCAGGAAAACGTTGTTCGCCAAGATATTACGTTGGTTCAGCTACCGCGTCACCCAACCTCAAAATCGTATCTAATTCGTAATACTCAAGGAGATCGATCTCATGAATCTTCACCTGATGACATTACAACATGCTTTGACGACGAATATCCAGAAAATCCCATCTGTAGTGATGGCGGCATTTCATGCAATCCAGACCAATCCATTGTTAGACACAATCCTGGTTTATACGCTCTTTATCCTGCTCTTGAACTGGGCTTACGAATGGTTCGATAAGACTCACATTAACAAGACAGACTAGAAAGTCTAATAACGCGATCGTTTCTGCCTTCTGCCTTCTGCCTTCTGCCTTCTGCCTTCTGCCTTCTGCCTTCAATATTTCACTAAGGAGATCAAACTCATGCATTTCGATTTAACGACAATCCAGAATATCTTACCAGAAGTTGCCAAATTATTCTCTGAGAAACTGTCTGTCCTGATATCAACCTTTAAAGCGCATCCAAAGGAAGTTGCTATCAGCGCGGGTATTTTCACCCTTTGGTCGATTGGACGGTTAAATTCATTGTTTGGAAATGCTTCGGGAGACGATGGCGATTGTGGCGATGGATTTGACTGTGGAGATGGGGCTGACTGCGGGGATTGAACGGCAAATTTGTTTTTAGCAGTTAACGATTAGTGGTTCGCGATTAGCTTGTTTGAAGTGTGATGCATCTTACCTTGCTGTCCTCCTCCCTCTTATCGTTTCTGTGCCCTCTACCTCACCCCCTGCTTCCTCTGCTCCCTCCGCCCCCTTTGCTCTCTAACCTGATTAAGGAGACTCTTCCAATGCATAGCCTTCTGATGTCTGTTCGTGCATTCCCTGCCGGTTTTCGTCTATCGTCCAATGCCTTATTAGCGCTCCGTTCGCAACCAGGATCGCTCTCTGCCCTCTTGCGTACAGGATTTCTCAGCATTTTTTGGGTACTGTCGTGGATTAATACCTATAGCCAGACAGCAGATGACCAAACGACAGATATCGATGCCGAAGACTGAAACCTTTATCAACTCTTTCAGGAGATTTTAACCATGAATTTCCCTTTTATTGCCTTACACCCGTTAACCTCTGTCTTGACAATTCCTGCAACAGTCATCTCTATTTCCGATTCAGATCGAATATTATTCGATACCATTTTTCATTCAATTCAAGAACAAGCTGTATTCAGCGCCATCGTAGGCGGCCTTGTCTTCTCTTTGCTGCTCGTTTGGAGCCACAAATACGTTGACCAAATTCTGCCTAAATCTGGAAGCTGAGGCAGGTGTCAGGTGTTAGGTGTTAGGTGTTAGGTGTTAGGTGTTAGGTGCTAGGTGTCAGGTTTTCTCGTTCTCATACTTCTGCCCTCTGCCTTCTGCCCTCTGCCTTCTGCCTTCTGCCCTCTGCCTTCAAATCTTTCCCAATAGCCTCATTATTGTTTCAAGGAGACTTTCTGATGAATTTCTGGTTGACGTTCATCCGTTCTTTACCGCCTGTGGGTCAAATTCCAGTTGATTTTATCCCTAATTTCGACCTCAGTGTCGGGTTGGTTTTTCCGGGTGCGATCGCAGGTTTTATCATCTTACTGCTGATGAGTATCTGGGCCTACACCCGCGTTTACCGCATTACGCCCAACAATGAAGCTTTCGTCAGGACAGGCGGCGTCCGCGCTAAGCGCAAACGAGTCGTACTCAATGGCGGTTGTGTTGTCTTACCTGGTTTTCACGAATTGACTCGCGTTCCTCTGCGCGAAATTTCGATTGATGTGGAACGGACAGGGAAACTAGCTGTACGGACGCGAGATTATCTACGCGCTGATATGCGCGTTACCCTTTATGTGTGCATCAATGCCCAGGAAGAAGATGTGCTCACTGCCGCAGCTCGTCTGTCTCAACGAGGTAAAATTACTCCCGACAACATCAAGCATGCCCTGGAAAAACGGGCTGACGATGCCATTCGTGCGGCGGCCAAGAATAAAGACCTGGCAGAGATCGACTCCGACAAGTTAGGTTTTGCCCAAGAAGTGCTGAATCTGATGCAACACGATCTGGGTAAGGTGGGTCTTACCCTGAACAATATTGCCATTTCTGAGATTCAGGAAAGCGACACCTACGACGAAAATAATTTCTTCGATGCCCAGGGCGTCCGCTTGCGTACCGAAACGATTCAGCGCTCGATCCAACAGAAGCGCGAAGTGGAACTCTCCACCCAGGTCGAAATTGAACAAAAGGAGTTAGACGCCCAAAAACGATCGTTGCAAATTGAGCAGGAAAAGGAGAGTGCTAAGCTGGAACAACAACTGCAAGTCGAAGCGCTACGGGCGCAGCGCGAGCGCGAAATTCAAGAAGCACAGTACCAGGAAACCGCAGCAGCTAAACGGGCCGAGATTTTGCAGGAGCAGGCTGTGGAAGCGGAGCAAATCCGCAAGGATCTTTCTATCCAGCAAAGCCAGATTGATGCCGATATCGCCCTCCGGGAACGGAACAAGGAACTGCAGGTGGCCCAGGCCCAGCAACAGCGGCAGGCGGAGGTTGCCGAAATTGACCGGCAGCAAACGGTTGATGCGACCCGGTTCCAGGCTCAGGTCGCGATCGCAGAAGCCGAACAAGCCGCTAAACTGGCTCAAGAAGATGTGGCCATTGCGCTGTCAGCCAAAAAGCGAGAGAGTTTCCTGGCGGAGGCAGAACGAGCCCAGGCGGAGGCCAGCGTCGCCACGGCAGCGGAGGTTGAGAAGGCACAGCGGGCACAGAGACTCGCTGCGATCGCAGCCGAGAAAGAAGCCCAGGAAAAGCGCGTCCTGGAACAAAACGTCATCGAACTCGACACCTTCCGTCGCCGCCGTCAAGCCGAAGTCGCCCAACAAGTCGCTGAACTGGAAGCCGAAGCCACCCGCACCCTGGCCCTCGCCAACCGCGACAGCGCCCTGGCCGAAGCCGAAGGCATTCGCGCCCAACTCGACGCCAAAAACCTGATCAGCAACCCCAACCTGGTCGCCGAACTAGTCACGACAATCTGGCCCCAACTCGCCGATCGATTGCCAGAAGTCTTGCAAGCCCTGGCACCCCAACCCGGCGTCCTCGGCGACGCCCGCATCTACGCCTTCCCCGGAGCCAGCAGCAACGGCAACGGCAATGGCAATCATAGCAATGGCATCCAAGACATCAACAAGCTCATGCTCTCCAGCAGCGGCTTATCTCTGATTAACAACCTGCTCGACGACGGCAAACTCGGTGCCATCCTCTCCCAGGTGGTTCAGATCCTGCGCAGCAACGGCGTCACCTCACCAACAAGTGTCGCCGAGGACGTACTATCTACCGATCCAGAAAACATTCCTCCCAGCGCTTAATCGCCTAGGAACGTGAATTAAATCGCGTCACAAACAACAACCCTGTAGGGACACGGCAGTGCCGTATCCCTACACGAGAATTTGCCCTTAATCATTAACGAAACGATTTAGAGACAAACAACACTGACATCAGCCAGGTAGTGGACTGATACAGCTAAAATTGTGTAAACTCGTAGTTGGCACTTTAGTGCTGCCAAGGTCTATCGAATCAGGATGATAGCCTTTTCGACAACCTGACTCTATTGCACGAAATTAGCAATGTCAGTCAGTAGCGATTGTCTTGATTGTCAAGTAAAACGTCCAAAATAGTTCGAAGGGAATTTGCCCATGACAAAGCAGGTGCAAACGACAGCTGAGTTTGCCCTGGAGATTAAAATATGTACTTTAAACGACGTATACTGCTGCTGAAGCAGTTCAGGAGTTTGTGTACATCCACTTCAACTTAGGACTGTGCCCTAAGTTGAAGTGGATGTGTTGTTTTCCGATGA
>JGI12316J15310_10000002_pt4 | contig 105711 bp, 81 predicted proteins | sample MarCyaLeptolynsp_FD_15310 | JGI IMG/M metagenome (IMG submission 15310) | reverse complement strand
CGCGTGGGAAACGCCACTCGATCATATCGCTTCTTTTCTCGACACCGCCAAGCGACACCAACGGGACTCCAAGACGCTGGTGGGAGCACTGGAATGCAGACCGACACAACTGTCAGCCAGAGCTAGGCAGATTAACGTCGGACAACTTGCTGGTTTCTGTCACCATGCACCAGATACTTTGGTAAAGATCGCGATGGCCGATTTTCAAGCGACTTACTGGGACGGATTCCCGGTTTCGGAGTCGCTAGACGGCGCGACATGGGTTGCAGCCCGGTGCGGTGAAGTTGGCCGTGAAGATATTGAGTTGGGGCTCGTCGCTACGTTACTTCGACGGGCTAGCCCTCGGGACTTTCCGCCGCGTGGCACCGCTTTGGAAAGAGTCGCTTGGTTGCTAACGCACACATCAGCCGAAGCCGCTAGCCTCCTGGTTCCTGAATTCCTTGATGCGATCTGTACGAAGAGATGGCTGAGAACGCTCTTTACAAGAGCAGCTTGTGGCACGTTGGCGGCAGGACTTCGTACACTCATGATGCACCAGCCACCGGAGGTCCTTCATCGTTTTCGGCATCCCCGTCTTGGTAACCGACTCCAAAAGGAACTCTTTCGGTTTACTCAACTTGGGCAACAGGAAAGGGCCCAGATCATCCAACTCCTAGGTTGCGCAACACTCTGCGGATGGTCGGCGAGGAGTAGTTGGTTCGACAACTTGTCTCTTGGCACAATCGGCACATTACCTGTGGACGCGCTTCCTCACCGGGCCGAGGCAATTAAAGTAGAAAATTGGCAGTTTCAGCTTTGGCTTGGTCTGCGCGCCGTAACCAAAGTCACCGGCAAGCCACTGGTGGTGCCGTCAGCAGCCACTGCCCAAACGCTTGATCTTTGGCGTTGCAACGTCGCCGAGTCTTCCATCAACGTGGCATCTGTTGAGCACCGCGTGAACCTGAGCATGGTCGCGTGGCTGGAGAGATGTTTACGTGAGAACCAAGGCCTTTTGCCACCTGCTGCAGTTGTTGGGCGCGACTAGAGTTTGATACCGCATTTTCGTCTCAGCGCTGCAATCGTGTTGGATACCGTTTCTCAATTCTCTGGCTCTGCTCTGTACACTTTGTGTTCTCAGTGGTGAACTTTCCGGTTTACTTTCGGGTATTGCTTCGTTTCGGATTCGCTGATGGCCGGCATAGGGCAGTGAGTTGAAAGGCGAGGATGGAGAGGTGGGTTCTGAAACGGCAGATATCGAAACGGCCATACGTCGTTTTCTTTGCCTCCAGCTTGCAAATAAAAATGGAAGCGGCCTCGCGCACGCCCTACAATCCGCAGGTCGGTTGAGTTCAGATATCGAAACGGGGTCTGGATATCGAGGATCTGACCCCGTTTTCTCATGGCAGCCGGCGTCAACCAATACGGCAACACGCTGGACAGACAACAGACAAGAAAACCAAACCAAGGGCAAAGACATGATTCAGAAAAATTACATCCAGAAAAGAAACGTGCTGGGTGGTAACTTAAAGCCGTGCTGTTTTGATCCGATGACCGGATACTTCCGAGATGGGTTCTGCCGAACGGACGGCAGTGATGGTGGTCGCCACGTCGTATGTGCCGAAGTGACCGCGGAGTTCCTCGAGTTCACCAAGCAGCAGGGTAACAACCTCTCCAGCCCGGTACCTGAGTATGGGTTCCCGGGCCTGGCGCCTGGCGATCGCTGGTGTCTGTGCGTCTTGCGGTGGAAAGAAGCACTGGATCACGGGGTCGCGCCGCCAGTTCTTTTGGAAGCCTGCGACGAAGCCACGCTGCAGGTCGTGCCGCTTGAGACGCTCAAGGAACACGCCTTGACCAGGCAGTAGCGATCTTGACGGCACTATGATGGATAGCCCATGCACGATGAAGTGACAGCCAGTCAATCCACAACTGCGGAAGCCCCCGCTTCCTGCATGCGTTATATCAAGCAGAGCACCATCAAGGCCACGCCGTGCGAAGTCTTTGACTTCCACGAGAGCGCGAACGCCTTGACGCTGTTGATCCCGCCGTGGGAGAACATGCAGGTGGTTGAATCCGACGGATCACTGCGGCCTGGCAGCCGGGTCGTCATGAAGGGCCGAAAAGGCATCATGCCGATGAAGTGGGTCGCCGTGCACACGGAGTACGACCCGCCGCATTTGTTTGCAGATAAGGCTGAATCCAGCCCGTTCAGCTACTGGTACCACCGCCACCATATGCTCGACGATGGCCAAGGTGGCACGATCCTGCGTGATGAGGTGGAGTTCAAGCCACCGCTTGGCGTCATCGGCCGTTGGCTGGGCGGGTGGTTCATCCTCCGGCAACTCGAGCGGATGTTTGAATATCGGCACGCAACAACAAAACAGGTCGTCGAATCCGGAGAGTGGCGTAAGGACGGCAAATAGGGATCGAAACTGAGGCAGACCTTGTTTCGATACTCAGCGGTTGACGGGCAACACCCTTCGATGGAATATAAATAATTCACTTGTCGGTTGGAAGTCTGCTTCCACGGGCGACCGGCAATTAAGCCGATTTACCTGATACACACAACCCAGCATCATGGATTTGCAGTCGCGTGTCACAAAAATTCTAAACGATCCACGCCTCGCGGATGACGATGCCGACGAGCAGGCGTTGGTCGACGAATACGGAAGCGACCACGCCCCGGAAGCTATTTATCTACTCGCAAACGAATTCGGCTGGCAACGACTCTACGAATTGCTCGTGGACATCCTGCGCGACGATGAGCAATCCGAGCACTGGGAAGCCGTACAAATTGTGTTGTTCTATGCCGCCAGCGATCACAAACTCAAAGTACGCGAATACCCAATGCCTGCCGACTTTACAGTCGCGCTGTTGTACCATCGGTTTCCCGACGGGGTCGATGATGGTGATCGCATTTGGGCGATTGTCTGCTGCCTCAAGGGCGTTGATCATTGGTCCGACTACGATCCCATGCAGGATGCTGATGTCCTTCACCAATTGGAGATGTTAAAGCGCGCATAACAAGCTGATGCACTGGGGAGGTACCGAATACCGCTTCGTCAGCCCGTTTCGATTCGCAATTAACGATCAGGCCCGTAAGGCGCCGAAACAATGTCGGATACCGTTTCCCAATTCTCTGACTTTTCTCCGTGTACTCCGTGGTGAGCCGTCCGGTTTACATTCGTGTGTTGCTTCGTTTCGGATTCGCGGATGGTCGGGTCATGTCAGGCGTAAAATACTTGTAGGGTCTGGTGGCTAGGGTCTGGGGTCTGGTAAGGCAGCCATCATGCTGGTTGTTTTTGTGTCTTCTGTACTTCTTATGGTTATCACTGACTTGCTTCTCTGTGTGCTCTGTGTCCTCCGTGGTGCAGTCCGGTTTCCATCAGCCCGGATTCTGGAGATTTTCGGGGGATTGCGGGACACCCCCGGAGGACTGCGGGACACCCCCGGAGAGCTTCCGGGGAACTTCCGGGGTGTCCGGGAAATTTCCGGGGGCGGGGTGTTTTGCCGGACGGATTTTGGCGTTGTAAAGGCTTTACGTAAAGAACTGTAAAGGGCGAGGCATCTGGTGTCTGTTTGGGTAGACCAATTCGACGATACAGTATCGGCCATGTGTGAAACGCAGATCGAGCAATATTTAGCGTCGCAACAAGCCGAGCACGCGTTGAGCGGGTGTGTGTCTGTGACGTGTGGTGTTGATGTCAACGTGTTCAGCCAGCCGTTCGGGTTGGCGGATCGGGAAGCGAAGGCGCCGATCACGAGCAAGACGCGGTTTCGGATTGCGTCGGTGACCAAGCAGTTCACCGCGTATGCGGTTCTAAAGACGATTGAGAACTTAGGCAGCAGCTTCCGGGGGCTGGAGACGAAGTTGGTTGAGTTTTATCCCGGTTTCGGGGGCAAACTCCGGGGGCGCGGGGACAACTTCCGGGGGGCGGACGAGATCAATATGCAGCATCTATTGCAGCATACGTCGGGGTTGGTGAATTACAGTTCGCTGCCGGCGTTTGGGGAGTGGATGCAATCGGATATTGGGTTGGATGATTTGATTGGGGAATTGTATGACGAGCCGCTGGCGTTTGAGCCGGGGGAGCGGTTTCAATATGGGAATACGGGGTATCTGTTATTGGGGCGGATTCTGGAGAAGCTGCACGGCAAGCCGTTGGATGCGGTTTATCGTGAGTTGATCTTTGAGCCGGCGGGGATGACGGATACGGGGCTGGATGTGGCGGCGGTGATGCCGGAGGGGCATGCGCGCGGGTATCAGTTGGTAGATGGGGCGATTCAGGACGTCGGGGAGATGAACATTCGGACGTTTTATGCGGCCGGGGGTTTGTACTCGACGATCGAAGATCTGGATCGGTGGTGTAAACAGTTTTACAGCGATGGGTTTTTGTCAGCCGGGATTCGCGAGCAGCTCTATGGGAACATTATTGAGACGGGGAGTCACTACCGCAGCAGCTTCGGGCTGGTGTCGGAGACGCGCAATGGGCGGGACATTTACTACATCGGCGGGGGGATTCCGGGGTTCAGCTCGATCTGCATGTACTCGCCTGCGGATGAAGTGGGGGTGAATGTGTTGAGTAATTTCACGTATCACCAGTTGGACCCGCTGGCGTTTGGGTTGATTGAGGTGGTGGGGGAGGAACTGAAGCGATGAGGATTTACCGCGGAGGTCGCAGAGGGCACAGAGAGGGAAGACAGAGTGGGACGTAAGAAGGGGGCAATTTCTGTTTGGGAGAGACGCTTTTGAATGTGGGTTACCCAGTTCGGGGGGTGATGTTGGGGCGCGATGCGTCACAACGCCGCATTGGCATGCGGCGGCTAAACGGTGGGGAGCGAAACGTTGCGCGGCGGCTGAAGCGTCCCTTTGGGACGGCCGCGACACGGGGGGTTGGGGGGTGGTTTGACGGTGAGCCGCCACGTCCTCGTGGCGGGGGACTGCGATGGGCGTTATGCGGTGACCTGGAGTTGATCGACGCATTGGGGGCAGACTTTGTAGTCGACCGGCACGCAGGTTTTTTCTTGTTCGCTTGCCTGGATGGCGAGTTCCGGCTCGCGCCATTCGCCCCAGGCTTCGACCGAGTTGCAGACGCTGCATCGGTTGTACACCGGCGACTGTTCGCGGCTTTGGCGGAATGTGATCGGCGGTGTGAGCGGGATTACATTCAGGACCTGATGGCGAAGGCAGAGGACGCCGTTCTGTTCCGGCGTGATGGTCATTTCCATTTCGCGCTTTTCGGACGGGGAGTCGCAGCGATAACAGCGCGTGATGGTTTTGTTCATGAGGCGGGCGTTGGACAGGAGGACATCCATCCACATCAGGGTGGGCTCGCCGGTGATGAAGTGTTTGAGTGGCTTGTTAACGACGGAGGACGCGCAGACGCTTTGGCCGTCGTTGGCGGTGGCGAAGTCGTCCCATTCCAAATTAACATCGACGATGGTGTTTTGTTCGTTGAGCCAGTAAGCCGTGCTCATTTACTGATCCTTGTCGGTTCGGTCAGGACCCCTGAGCGAAAACGCGTGCAGCGTAAACGATGTTGTAATGATAGCACGGGCGGTGAGGAAAACGGAATACGTATTGACATGATTTTGGGGTATGGAAATAGGGTATTCAGGTGGCTGAAGCGTCCCTTCGGGACGGCCGCTACACAGGCGGGTGGGGATTGGTGGTGGTCTTACGTGACGCGGTTGTTTGATGGGGTTGTTGTGTTGGCGTTTGCGGCCTGTTCGCGGAAGGCGGCTGGGCTTATTCCCACTAGTTTGCGAAATGTCGTAGAGAAGTACTGGCTGGATGAAAACCCCAGGGCGAGGGCGATTTCCGTGATGGTGGCGTTGGTTCCCGTGAGGCGGCGCTGGGCTTCCTGCACGCGGCAGTGGGCGAGGTATGCGACGGGAGTGAAGCCGACTTCGTCCATGAAGCGTTGGGAGAGTCTTTTTTCGGTGACGCCGATGGCGGTGGCGATGCGTGCGACGGAGTCGAGGTCTGCCAAGTGTTGGTGGATGTAGTCGATTGCCTGTTGGATCATTGGGGAGTGTTGATCGTTTGGTTGGGGTGGCGTTTGTTTGTAGGTGGATTCGAATGTGCGCGCGGTGGCGACGAGTATTTCGTGCAGGGCGGCGCGGGCGGCGACTGGTGAGAGTGGGGTTCGTTGTGCGTGTTCTGCGAGAAGCCTTTCGAAGCTGGGTTGGATTGATGATTGGGAAGTGGCTGTGTGGCGTTGGAGGTGATCGAAGGTTTGCGTGATCAGGGCGGAGGCGTCGGCTGTCATGCCGGGGAATGTGTGGTTGTCGGGTTTACGGACTGAGACGCCGTAGATTTCGCAGGGTTCGTAAACGGCGTTGGTGGCGCCGTGGAATTCGCCGGGGCGCACGACGAAGAGAGTGCCGCGGCCGACGTCGTAGGTGCGGTCTTCGACCCACCAGTGGACGCGTCCGCCGGTGATGAGGATGATTTCGTAATGCGTCGGGTGGTTATGGGCCGGGCGGCCGTTGGGTTCGGCGGTGTTGAAGTAGCGATGGCAGAGGTAGCCGAGTTCGGGCAGGACGCTCTGTTTGCCCATGTACGAAATGTGTTGGTTCTGCGACATGGCGCTGAAGCGGGTTGCGCGCTTGTTGGGGGTGGCGCTACTTTCGGTACGTCTTTATTGTAGCGATGATGTGCGGTTGCCCTACCCCGCACTCCACCCCAGAAGCTCGGCCGACCGGAATCCTGCCCTCGGACCCGCGGATGCCCGCAAAGCGCGGCGCCTGGCTTAGCCGACCCGGGCTTCTTCGGTTTCCTGTCGTTTGACGCGATCGGCGAAGATGAGCCAGTTGGCGTGCAGCGGTTTGAGGCGCTCGGGCAGGTGGTCGACGAAGCCCGGCTCTTCCATGAATTTCACGGCGTGATAGTGAAGGGGAAAAAGTTTGGGGGCGTTCAGGCGTACAAAGTTGGCGTGTAGTGTGACACGTCGGGTGGCGGTGGGGTAGTCGCCTTTGTGTAACAACATGGCGTTGTAATACACGGTCTGGCCGGCTTTCAGTTCGACGCGCAGCTCGCCGGGCATTGCGTCGAGTGGGTGATTCAGCAATACGTCGCGCTCGGCGTCGGTGATGTTACGTTTGTGGCTGCCCGGCACGATGCGCAGGCAGGCTTCGTCGTACAGGGCGGCGTTCCATTGCACGCCATGCATGAGGTCGTTGAGGTATGCCAGCTCATCTTCGCCGGTGAGCGTCGGGTCGCCGGAGTCGCGATGCCATGCGATGGCGTAGTCCTGCCTGGCCGGGTTGATGAGCATGTTGGTCAGCCCGAGGCGCAGCTCGTTGTCGTCTAAGAGTTGACGGGCCACGTCGAGGACATGCTCGCTTGCCAGGTACTCCGCGAATACGGATTCGTTGACATCCGGGTGTAGCAGGCTGGACACGCCCCAGATGTCTTCGCCATCCGGGCAATGGCGTGCGGCCTGCCAGGTTCCGGCGCGGGCCTGATCGATGATGCGATCGGCTGCCTGACGCAAGGGTATTAGCAATGACGGAATAACGCCTTCAATGATGACGTAACCGTCTTCACGAAACTGTTGTAACTGGTCGTGGTTCAGCATGTCATGGGCTCCTTCTCATACGCATAGCGTATTTTCTATCGCGTGAACCCGTTGATATACCCTTACCGTTTCGATACCCGCGGAGAGCGCTTTGATCGAGAATCAACAGGAATTGGTATCAAGCGATCGCGGGAGATAGTAGTTTTTTATCGCGGTATGGCTTCTAAATTTTTCGCGTCGGATATTTATACAGCAGGTGGGACGCTGTTGAACGGGTGAATCTTTATTGGGGCGATTCCGCCCGTGGCGGGTGGGGCGTCAGTCCTTTGCCTCGTTACGATTGTTGGTCGGGCTCCAATATTTTGCTTGTCTGTCGGCGTCGCCATTAAGGATGGCTGATGAACCATATGCGAAGGTAGTGCCGACGTCTTTGAATTTGGCCTGTGCGGCGTGGCCATCGAAAAAATACAGGTTGCTGCCGTCGTGGTGGCGCCGGGCCATGCCGGTGTTGTTGACGTCGTTGGCGGATTGTGTGGCGCGGTAATGCGTGCCGTAGGTGTCGAAGATGAAACTGCCTGACCGGCGCTGGCCGGCGTCGGCGTACCAGATCTTGTTGCTCGGGCTTAAGAATTCTTCGTATCGTCGTGCCTTGGCTTTCCAGTGGACTTCGATTGGTTCGGTGTCCGGGATGATGACTTCCAGCAGGCGGGTATGGCGATTGACCAGGTAGCCGAGCTTGCTGGCGTGTGTTTGGGTCGGGCACTCGAGTACGGTTCGGTTTTTGTTGACGTAACTGACGTAAATCACGTCGAGCCAGCGCGCGTAGTTCACGCCGGCCCAAACGATTTGCCCACGATCGTCGGCGTGTCTGAATTTGAACATGGAGCTGAGCAGGCGGTCCTGATTGTCCTGCGTGTACATGAAAGCCGCGTTGCCCAGTTGGCGAATTCTCGACAGGCATTGGGCGGATTGGGCCGCTTCGCGGGCCGCTTGCAGGGCGGGAAGCAATACTGCTATCAGCAGTGAAATGATGCTGATGACGACCAGCAGTTCGATGAGTGTAAAGCCTTTACAGTGTTGGCGGACGTCTGGTTGATGTTGCTGCATATGTTCTCTCTTTCCGTTGGCGTTCAACAAGCGATATTTACGGTCTGGCTATGACGAACGACAACACGATGCTGCATTCGAAGTTTAACACGTTATCGCCAAATTCATAAGAAATTTGCTAGATAGTTTAAGAGACGTCGTTTAATATATATTAATAAAATATCTTAAAATAACTTCTTGGTGTTGTCACTTGTTTGTTTTGGCTTGATTATCTACCAATTAGTAGATAGAATACTGCTATGTCGCGTAAAGACCAGATTCTTGATCTTGCTACCGAGTTGGTTCAAACGCGCGGCTATAGCGCGTTCAGCTACCAGGATCTTTCGGACCGGTTAGGCATTACCAAGGCATCTATCCACTATCACTTCCCGACCAAAGAAGCCCTTGGTGAAGCGATTGCGCAGCGTTACCACGAAGGTGTGCGGGCGTACCTGTCGAAGTGCAGTACTGAAACTGATGATCCTTGGGAACAACTCGAGCGTTACTTCGGACTGATCGAGGGCATCATGAGATGCCATGACCGTATCTGCGCGGCCGGTTCGGTGCAGTCCGAGTACAACGTCGTGCCGGAAGGGATGCGCGAAGAGATGACAACGCTGATCGATTTTGTGATTAACTGGGTTGCTGATGTGCTCAGTCGGGGCCGTGATCAGGGCATGATGACTTTCGAGGGAAACCCGAAGGACGAGGCGGCCATGATCTTTTCTGCCAATCAGGGCGCGCTCATGATGGGCAGGGCGCAAGGCAGCCGTCGATTTAACGCTGTGATGAAACAGATTCGGCGCACGCTTAAACCGAATGGAGCGTAAATTTTTTTTGACCACGAATTTTATCTACTAGTTGGTAGATTGTTCTTCTAACTCGAAAGGAGCCACATAATGAACTCACCAACCCAGAATTTTGACGCTTATGTGTTTTCCAAGCAGCCCGGTTACGATGAAAAGGAAGTGCGCAGAGCCTTCTCGGAAGCGATCCCCCTTAAAACGCTTGCCGTCTACTGCTATGACCCACGGGCGGCCAATGTCCCGGAGGCGGTTGCCAAAGAGTTTGGCGAGGTGTATCCCGGAGACATTATTACTGATGAGCAGGGCAACAAAGTCGGGTCCACGACAACCATGATGGAGGTCGTTGTTGCAGGTGGCCGCGCGGTTGATGCACTACGTTCCATTACAGTGGCTCAGCACCTGGTCGGTGTTGAGAATATTGTTATCGTACACCACACGCATTGCGGTGCGACGTCGTTCACGGCGGACGGCATCATCAACGCGTACAAGCATGAGCATGGCGCGGACATCTCTAAACTTTATGAGCATGAAAGTATGTGCATCAGCGACTTCGAGAAGTCGCTCAAGCATGACACGCGCCTGGTCAGAGAGTCAGCCGGCACGCCGCGGCACGTCAATATATACGGATATGTCTACGACATTGATACACATGCGTTGACACGTGTCGTGGAAGATCTGGCGCATGCTGCTGTTCCGGTTGCGAACTGATGGGTTGCGGCTTCCATCCGCATTAGCGGACCTTCGCTGCTGGGGGAATGGGGCCGAGAGCGCTTTCTCGATCCCTCTTTTAGTGGTTGCACGATTGGACGGCCGTCGATCATCGAAATGCGCTGTGTCCTACGAAGAATCATTGCGCCGCCCCACGTGACCAGAATGAGAAAGGCTGTCATGATGATCAGTACGGTTGCCGCAGATGCCAAAGTTTCGCCGCGCATCAGGCCGGCGACGTACAGCACCACCAGTAGTAAGCCGATAATTGCAGCCGCTCCGAGAATGAGCAGCGGCAAATGAAACATCGCTGATCGTGTTTGAAAAACCTGAATACCCAGAAGAAGGAGCGGTGAAGTCGCCATTTTTATCACCCACGGAATCCTGATTGGTCATTTGCAACAATTATAGGGTGTTCTTCGGTTGGGCGCGAAGTGGCAAAGCGGTGTAGGTCTAATCAGCTTCTTTTTCCGGGGGATCGATCTTCCCGCCCTGGAGGTTCAGTGCGTAGAGATACCAGGCAATGAGACTGATAGCGATCATTTCCCCGCCATCCTCCATTGCGAGGAAAAGGTAATCAATGGTTGGTCCCATCTTGACTGCATTGTGCAGCATGTCGATGCCAACGCCGAAGAATACCAGTACCATCATCAACAGCAGCAGATGTCTGGTTGCTTGTTTGAACGTCTCTTTACTGAGAACGTAAAACAGGATGAGCAGGACCATGACAACCGAGCCGACCGTTCCCGAGACGATCAGTTCACCAAGATCGTGGGGCTGCAGATCAAGAACAGAAGGCAATTGAAGTTTTTCGGCAATGATCACGCCGACCTTTTCGTGAATGCGCACTGAATCGTCAATCAATAGGTAGAGAAACAGTATGATCCACACACCGAACCCGATGATTCGTGTGCGCACAAGCAGCATCGTCAGCAGAACGATGATCCAGAACTCCTTGATGTATTGAAAAAATTCCGGATACCCTTCGTCCTGATTCAGCGCCAGCATCTTGCTGCTGACATATGGCGTCAGCAACGAGAAGTGCAGGCAAACCAGGACGCAGTCGACTGCTAACAGCATTATCAGTAGCGTCGATGTGCGGTGGTCCTTGAGGCGGGCCCCCATAAATTGGAAGAAAACAGGTTTTTGCATAGGTGACAGGCCGCCCGAACATCACTGAGGCTGACCGCCTGTTTACCCGGGTAAACAGCTGCGCACGGCACCCTCATCTTTTCGTTATCAGTCATATCGGCCAAAAGGTGTCCGGCCGGGAGTTTTGCGGCCTTGGTATGCCTCAAAAAATGTACAGACCGCTCATTAATTTATCGGAAGTTATTATTTATCAAAAAATTGCGAAGAACACATTAATCTAAAGATATAAGTATCCGATTATTTCTATAATGACCCCGGCTTCCGCAGATGGCAAGCCTGTTACTCCCGCCGATGAGCCCCTCATGGGGCGGAAGGCGTTGAGATGTTTCTCCCTACAATCCGTGTTCGTTTTGTGTCATTTCTCATTGGTCTTGTCGTTCTATTGATACTTGCCTCGCCGGCCTGGTCGGATCCGGGCAGCGATCGGCGCGTTGCTGAGTTGGAACAGAAAGTCCTGCGCCTCGAGACGCAGTTGCTTCGTTACCGCGATGAACTTGACGAAACCTGGCTGAATCAGCGCCGCGCCGAACAGGTCAAGGCGCTGGTGCGCGAGGTTCTTGCAGATGCGGACACGCGCGCGAGCCTTCTGAACAACGGCATGACTGCCGGCTATACCAACGGCTTCTTCCTCGCTTCCGACGACAATCGCTTTCGACTGAACATTGCCGGGCGCACGCAGGTTCACTACTACTTCACACATCGCGACGACAGCGGCGCTGACGACAGCGTTGGCGGCTTTGAAGTTGCTCGTACGCGCCTGCTTTTTACCGGGCACATCGGCGACCCCAGCCTGACGTTTGCCATGATGCCTGGCTTTTCCAGTTCCGGCACGGCGCAGCTGTTGGATGCGTACATCACAAAACATTTCTTTGACAGCGGCATGAAGATATCAGCCGGCCAGTTCAAGCTTCCTTTCTACAAGGAATTCTTAATCTCTGAAACACGGCAGCAGTTTGTCGATCGAACGCTGGTTTCCGCCGCGTTTGGCGGGGGTTACACACAAGGCGTTCTGATTCAGTGGGAACAGGATGCGTTGCGTCTGGCGTTCTCAGTGAACGACGGGGCGGGCGGCATGAACACCAACTTCACTGTGGATGCAACTGACTTCGCCATGACCGGCCGACTCGACATCCTGCTGTACGGCGAATGGAAGTGCTGTTCCGAGTTTGAAGGTTGGCATTCTAGTGAGCCGACCGGTTCACTTGGTATGGCCGTTCACTATCAGAAGGGGGAGCGCGGCACAACCGCGCCGGACACCGACGTTTTTCGCTGGACAGCCGACGCCTCGTTCCAAATGGAAGGCGCGAATATCTTTATGGCGATTGTCGGCAGCCACTTAAGCGGCTCCACGTCAGCCGACCAACTCGGCGCGATGATTCAGGTTGGTGTGTTTATTACCGACCAAGTGGAACTGCTCGCGCGATACGAGTGGGGCGATCTGGATACATCCGGTACGCCTGACCTGAGTATCGTGACAGTGGGCGTCGCGTGGTACATCAATAAACATGCGCTGAAGTTTACAACGGACGTCGGTTTCGGATTGAATTCTGTGCATGCGTTCTGGGCGAACACCGCAGCCGGCTGGCTGGCAGATGGCGTTGGGCAGGATGGTCAGATTGTTCTTCGCAGCCAGGTGCAGTTGCTGTTCTAACTCGCTTATGTGTGGCCAGCCCGGTTGAGCTTGTGCTGCGTGCTCGTTATTGTCGCCAGTCGTGAAGATCTATGGCGCCTTGAATCTGGCAGTTCTTACTTCGCTGGTGATTGGTGTTGCTGCACGAGCGCAATCATCAGCATTGTCGACGCAGCCCGATCGGCCTTTGCGTATCGCTGCAATTGTCACCGTGTACCACGTGAACTCTCATGCGGATGTGATCGTTTCACGCCTGTTGAAAACCGACACAATGGACGGTAAGGGCCGGACGTATCCACTGGAGCTTGTTTCGCTTTATGTCGATCAGTTTCCAGATAACGATATCAGCCGGGGTTTATCTCGGCAGTATGGGTTTCCGATTTATCCATCGATTCGCGAGGCACTTACTTGTGGAACTGATGAATTAGCTGTTGATGGCGTGCTGCTGATTGCCGAGCATGGCAAGTACGATAAATCAGAGACCGGCAACACCAGGTATCCCAAGCGGCGCTTTTTTGACGAAACGATAGCGGTATTCCGGCAAGCCGGCCGGGTCGTGCCGGTCTTTATGGACAAGCATGTTGCGGACAATTGGAAAGATATCCATGCGATCTATTCAACTGCGAAGCGGATGAACATCCCCATGATGGCAGGTTCGTCACTGCCGGTGCTTTGGCGTCATCCGCCTGTGGATGTTCAGCGCGGCGCCAAGCTCGATCAGATCGTGGTCATCTCGTACCACACCCTTGATGCTTATGGATTTCACGCATTAGAGATCGTCCAGTCACTGGCGGAGCGACGCGCCGGCGGCGAAACGGGTATCAAGGCGGTGCGATGCCTTAGCGATGAACAGACCTGGACAGTGCTCGATAGTGGAGAATGTGATTCCGCACTTTTTCAGGCGGCGCTCGATCGACATCCGAAGCTGCGCAACGGCAAAAAGACGATTCGTGAAGCAGCTCACAAGCCAACCGTGATGATTATCGAATATGCGGACGGGCTGAAAGCCTTTGTATTTACGCTTAACCGTGTCACGATCTACTGGAGTGCCGCGTGGAAGCGCGCGGATGGCGTGTCCCGGTCAGCGTGGTATCCAACGCAGGAGCGCGATCCCTTCATTCACTTTTCATACCTGCTGAATGGCATTGAACAGATGTTTCTTACCGGTAAGCCGACCTGGCCTGTGGAGCGAACGGTGCTGACCAGTGGGGCGCTGGATGATCTGCTTCGTTCGTTAACGGCGGGTGGCACACGGATTGAAACACCGCATTTGATGATGTCCTATCAGAGCGACTGGAACTGGACAGAGCCGCCGCCGTTTGAAGAGTAGCCTTTGGTACGATTTGATAGCGTTCTGCCCAGCATGCGGGCGCACGACTGCCTGGCCCTCTCGCAAATCATGTGCCACTGGAGTTGACTGCTAGTCAACCTCGACTTGACCGGCAGTCAACCTTATCCCTTGTCTTGTGACCTTATATTCTTTTGATTCGCAGTCCAGTCCCACCCGGCTGCGAACATTCACTGAGAAAAACCCAGGTTCGTCAGACGAAAGGAATTACCAGATGACGACAGCTACCGCCACAGTGATTGATTCAACACAACCGACTGAAGACTTCGGCAACCGACTGCTCTGGATGATGAATGATGCCGCGCTCACATTCATGCTGTCCATTGGTCATCGAACCGGCCTGTTCGATCAGATGGCCCTGATGCCGCCGGCGACGAGTGAAGAGATTGCCAAGGCAACCGGGCTCAACGAGCGATACGTTCGCGAATGGCTTGCGGCCATGGTGACGGGGCGCGTGATCAACTATGACTCGGGTGAGGGAACCTACACGCTTCCCAATGAACATGCGGCGCTGCTGACGCGAGAGAGTGGATCGGACAACATTGCCGCGACCATGCAGTGGTTTGCCGTGCTCGCGAGCGTGGAAGACGGCGTGGTTGACTCGTTTCGAAACGGTGGCGGCGTGGAGTACTGTCGCTTCCATCGTTTCCACGAGGTGATGGCCGCTGAAAGCGCGCAGACCGTGGTTGCCGGGTTGACCGATCATATTCTTCCGCTCGCACCGGGTCTGGCCGATCGGCTCAAGCAGGGCATCGACGTGCTGGATATCGGTTGCGGCTCCGGGCGCGCGATGTGTCACTTGGCTGAGGCGTTTCCTGCCAGCCGTTTCACCGGATATGACCTGTGTGACGACGCCATCGCCGCGGGCCAAAGGCTGGTCGACAGATGTGAGTTGAAGAACGTCACATTTAAAAAGCAGGACGTTACCGTGCTGGAAGAAGTGGATCACTACGATCTGATCACGGCTTTTGATGCGATTCACGATCAACGAGAGCCGGATGTTGTGCTGCGGAATATCCATCAGGCGCTGAAGCCCGGCGGTACGTTCCTCATGCAGGACATCGCGTCGTCCAGTTACCTGGAAAAGAACATGAATCATGTGCTCGGCACGTTCCTCTACACGATTTCCACGATGCACTGCATGACCGTGTCACTGGCACAAGGTGGCAAAGGCCTGGGAACGTGTTGGGGCGAGGAACTGGCCGTTGAGATGCTTCTCGAAGCCGGCTTTGTGGGCATGCAGGTTCGGCAGCTGCCGCATGACATCATGAACAATTACTACATCTCGACGAAGTAATGAGTGTTAATGCTTGTCCAGTTCTCCTCCCTTCTGGCCAGAGAGGGGAGGGACTGGATGAGATTTGCACTACTCGGCTGCTTCAGTTGAAGAGCAGTTTTCCTGTTCAATCGATGAGGTTGAGTCGGCGAGATAACGGTCGATCAACTCGCGCGCCAGCATGGCGGCAGATTGGGCGCTCTTTTCATCAGCCGTAATCAGTCGCCAGCTGATGCAGCCTTCGATCACGAGCATCATCTGCGAGGTGAATTCGCGTGACTTGGCGATGCCTGCCGCTCTTGCCAGACCGCAGATCAATTCCACTTCGTTTGTTTTGTACTCGGCCGCGGCCTGATGGACCGGATCGTGGGGTGATGGGAATTCGGCAGCCGCGTTGGTGTACTGGCAGCCGTGAAACATCTCGCTGTTGAACCATTCGTCCAGTACGGTGAAGATGGCTTCCAGTTGTGCTCTTGCATCGTCACCACCGATTTCACGAATCTCACGCCGCAGCTGGTTACTTTCCTGGTACCCGCGCCGGCGCAACACTTCAATGGTTAGCTCGTCCTTGCTTTGGAAGTGGTTGTAGAAGGTTGTCTTGGTAACGCCGACTTCCGCGATGATGCGATCCAGCCCGACCGCATTGATGCCGTTCAGGTAGTAAAGGCGCATGGCGCACTGAATCAACTTCTCACGCGTGCCTTTAACTTCGCGCGCGAGATACTGATCCGTCGTTTCAGTGATTGCCTCGTCTGCCATATTCACGACCGACTATTGTAGCAGCGTCGCGTGCCAGAGTTAAAACCAGCGTCCTGAATTGGTATGGCAATACCATGCTGGTTTAACAGAAAGGCCGGCGGGCCGTTTCTGTCACTTCATCGCGCGAGATATCGTCCGGTTTGCAATGACTATTTCAGTTTCTCTGATGCCATGCGCATGTACGCCGGATACATTGTCATCACCCCCTGGCGAAAGCTGGCCGAGTCGACTTTGATAATTTTCCCTTTGCCAAACGCTGAGCCGGCGCGAGTGGTAGTGGTGGTGCCTGCAAACATCCCTTGTTTGGACTTCATGGAGACATTCTTTTCAAAGCCGTACTGAATGCCGCCAGGCATCTTGTACTCTTTTAGGTCGGAGTAGACGCGAATGACAGAGCCTTGCGCAATAACCGGCTTACCATCTTTGGTCAGCCCGAGCCGAACAAACACACTGATGGCGATGTCGGCGCCGACGTTATGCGACAGTTGCGGTAGCGCGCGGGCGTTGGCGATTGCATTAGCGCCGAAGAAGCCTGCGTCCTGCCGCGGAAAGCCTGGTGCGTTGACGATAATTCCGGTTTTCTTTTCCAAACGGCTTTGTTGGCGGGTCGACCTGTCCTTTTCAGCGCCTTTGATTTTCTCGAACTCCGCGTCTGCCTGCAGCGTTTCGCGTGGCACAACGTTGAAGCCGGTAGCCTTCATCTGCTTCACAAACTGGTCGTACAACTCCAATGTGAAGCTGTCCATAAACTGCTCTTCATACTCGTAAGTTTTCTTGAATGCGCCGAAACGTTCCGCAATTACCATGGCAGTTCCGAAACGTTGCATGTTGGCAGACTCGGAAGTCATGTACTCAACATTGAATTCAACGACGGCCGCGCTGCGTGCCCCGGCTGGATTGATTTTGCCCCAGCCGTCCACCTTCCAGTACTTGTCCGCAGATTCTTTCTGAGCAGACGAGTTTTTCAGATTGGACGACTCATATGAAGTCGGCGTACTCTTGCAGGAAACAACAAACGCACATAACAACAGAATAACTACACCCAGCGCAAAACGCGGCATCACAGTCCTCCCATAATTATTTAGCTAGTGTGTTTAATTCACCCTTTAGACAACACCTGCCGAGCCGGTCACAATCGGCTCAGACACAAACTCTCTTGGATCCGTCACCTTGCCGGTCAGTGCACTGGCAGCAGCTGTAAGCGGGCTGGCCAGGTAGACACCAGCTTCTTTGTGGCCCATGCGTCCCGGGAAGTTACGGTTTGTCGTGCTGATGCAGTTGATCGGCTCGTTCAGACGCCCGAACGTGTCCTGCGGGCCACCGAGGCAGGCGGCGCAGCTGGCCGCACCAATCTGGCAGCCGGCGTCTTCGAGCGTTTCGTAGATGCTCTTTTCGCCGTCCGCCTTGTCTTCGCCGCGCAGGTTCATGCGCAACATATCGGCATGCACTTCCGTTGAGCCGGGGACGACAAAGGTCGGAATCTTCACTTGGTTGCCGGAAAGAATGTTGGCCGCAAAGATCATGTCCGTGATCTTGCCACCCGTGCAGGAGCCGATGTACGCACGGTCAAGTTTTACATCGCTTACCTCTCGCGCGGTCTTGGTATTGTCCGGCGAGTGCGGGGCGGCGACCAGCGGTTCGAAGTTGTTCAGGTCCCACTCTTTTTCATAGTCATAAGTCGCGCCGGCGTCTTCTTCGTAGACCGTCCAGTCCGGCCGATTGCTGCGCGCCTTGACGTAGTCCAGCGTCTTGTCGTCCACATCGCAGATGCCATTTTTACCGCCGGCTTCGATCGCCATGTTGGTCAGCGTCATGCGGTCTTCGAGCGTCAGGCTGCTGATGCCTTCGCCGGTGAAGTACATGGCTTTGTAAGTGGCGCCGGAGAAACCAATGTCGCCGATGACCGCAAGGATCAGGTCCTTGGCGGTCAGGTAGGGCGGTATCTCGCCGTGGAAGGTGAATTTCATGGTCGGCGGGACCTTCAGCCAGGTCTTGCCGGTTCCCATCGTGAATGCGGCGTCCGTGTTGCCCACACCTGTCGCGAACTGGCCGAACGCGCCGGCCGTGCAGGTGTGGCTGTCCGTGCCGAGCAGAATTTCGCCCGGTCGACAGTGTCCTTCTTCCGGCAGCGCCTTGTGGCATACGCCCTTGTAGTTCGTCTTCGTTGGATCGCGATACGGATTGGGAAAACCACTTCCGGGGGCGGTATTGATAAAGTCCGGGTCGTAGTAGTACTTGATGCCCTGTTCCTTCACGAAGTCGCGAAGGATCTGAATATTGCGATGGCACTTGTCGTCGGCCGTGAAGATGTAGTGATCCGGAATGATTGGAATGCGCGTGGCGTCCCAGACCTTGGCGTCTTTGCCGAACTTCTCCTTGAAGATGCCGATGGTGCCCGGTCCGCACACGTCGTGCGTCATCAGCACGTCCACGTTGACCCACACGTTTTCGCCGGGCGCGACTTCAGCCTTGTCGGCATGGGCTGCGAGGATCTTTTCGGTCATTGTCATCTTACGAGCCATATTATCACTCCCGCATCGCGGTTTGAGGGTCAATTAATTCGAAGCATCGTATTGTAGCGGGGATCGAGCAGTTGGGCTATGTGTTGAGATCGACTGTTTTTAAGGCTTGTTTGGCCGCTATTCAACACGCCTTGCCGATCACCAGAACGTGCTGGCCCCGCTGGACAGTGGCGAGCCACGCCTGAGCCACTACGATGCCGTCGAATGGTGCTCGCAGCTCCAAGGCCGGTTCGTCGATGCGGTCAAAATTATGGAGCCGCGCGCAAGGTTGTCCTCCCTTGACGGATTCACCACATTCGACGATTGGCTCGAAGTGCCCGTCAAACGGTGCGGGCGTGAAGCACGCGGCATCCACGATTGCCACCTTGCGCTGTGTTCCGTCCGCGTGATGCCCGATTGGCTGGATCGTTCCCGTCATCTGTTCATGATGAATGGCTGCTGCGATGATGCCGTGCTTTGCGTAGCGCACGCCGGCTGCATTGACCGCGCCACCCCAGCCCAGTTCGGCACCTATCGTGATCTTGCCGAGCTTTTCTGCATCGCTGGTCAGCAAGCCCGGAGTGCGGTTCTGGTAAGTAACGACCAACGGCATACCGAACCACTGTGCGGTTTGTTCAATGAGTTCGGATTGTGCTGGATCGTCTGGCGGATGGTACGTGGCACATAACGCGAATCTTGCCACGTTGCCGCCGGCGTGCAGGTCGATCACGACATGCACATGCGGCCAGAGACATTCGCGAACAAAACGCGCAATGCGGTGGGTGATCCCTGCGGTCGCCGGGTCCATACCCGCGCCATCAACAAAAGCCCGATTGAGATTGACGCCGTCATCCGCAGCGCTGTCGCGCGCGCCGACGGCAAAAGCAGCAGCATTCAACACCGGGACAAAAATCAGACGGCCGGTGATTTCTTCTTCCTTGATCTGGCTCAACAGCGCCTTGATCGCCATCGGACCTTCATACTCATTTCCATGTGTACCGCCGAAGGCGATCAACCCCTTTCCCGGCTCGGCGTCTGGTCCGACGATGACGGTGAGCGGGATCAGGTGTTCACCCCAGATCGAGTCATGCTCCAAACCGACCCAATAGTCACGTCGGCCGAGCGATTCGAGGTCTAATTCACTTGGACGCGCGATGATGCGGGCCATGTTCAATTCACCCGATGTTTGTTGATGAAATCAATATCAACGTCAACGCCCAGCCCCGGCCCCGTTGGGATAGAAACGGTGCCATCGTCGTTCAGCGTCAACGCGCCGCCGCAGATGCCGCGGGTTAAGTCGCTCTGGGCGACATTGAATTCGAGAAAACGCGCGCGCGGCAAAGTTGCCACCAGGTGCAGGCTATACGCGTGCAGCAGGTCGCTCAGCCAGGAATGTGGCACGAGATCAATGTTGGCCACGGCCACCATCTGTGCCAGTTGCCGTGCCACTGTTAAACCACCACAACGCGTCAGGTCCGGCTGAACCACATCAACACAGCCCATTTCAATGAACCGTTTGAACTCCCACACCGTGGCTAACTGCTCACCGGCGGCAATCGGCGCGCTTGTGTGCTCGCGCACCCATGCATATTCCTCGAATCGTTCGGGATGAATAAAGTCTTCGACCCATCCGGGATTGTAAGGCTCAAGCCGCTGGCACAGCGCCAACGATTCTGCGCGGCTTCGCAGCTTCATCGGGTCTGTCTGTTTCCATCCGGCGCCGTACCAGCCTGGATCAATGAGCATATGGCGATCCGGCCCCAGTGCTTCGCGAATCGCAGCGACCATTTCGACGTCATGCCCCGGATCTTCACCAAAGACGCCCCAGCCAAATTTCACCGCAGCAAAGCCGCGATCAACGTAGCTGCGCGCGGCTTCGGCATTGGCTTCCGGCGTGTCGCGAAACAGGGTCGAGGCATACGCCGTGACGCGGTCTCTTCGCTGCCCACCTAGCAATTGGCAGAGCGGCATACCCGCGGCTTGCGCCCGAATTGACCAGAGGCAGTTATCGATTGCGGACATGCAGTGCACCGCGATGCCACGCCGGCCATAGTACGCGCTGCCCACGTACATCTTGTCCCACAGCCGTTCAACATCAAACGGGTCTTCTCCGACCAGTAGATCTCGCAGCGTGGTGAACCCAAGCATCTGCATGCCTTCGCCGGCAATCACCTGTACCGCGGCCGTGGACAATGTTTCCACGTCTGACCAGCCGGTCAACCCTTCATCCGTGGTCACGCGCACCAGCATCTGCCAGTCGCCGGAATCGCTGGCTTCCTGCGCGCTGTTTGATGTTTTATATTCGCCACTGCCTTGCAGCAGTATTGGTTCCACATCCGCGATTCGCATGCCGGACTCCTCAGTGCCGAATAAAGGGCTCGATCATACTCGACCTGTCTCTACCGGGTGTTTACGCAAGTTTCGTGAACTGGAACCCAAGCTGTCCGGCGGATAGGATACAGAATCGTAACGTTGTATATTCCCCGTGCAAGCTTCTGGTAGCTTTATGCAAATGAGTAGTATTCTGAAGAACCGGCCCAGTCTGTTGCTTCCTTATATCGCTTTGCTTCTGCTCGGCAATGCGGGGCCGGTTGCTGCTCAGTTCGGCGATGATGACGCCGACGACCTGCTGGCCGAATTCGACAAGACATTCACTATTACGGATTTCGACAAGCTGGTTGACAGCCACATGTCCAATATCAGCCAGTGGCGGTATGTGAAGCCGTACCGTAAGCCTAAGAAGGAACCGACTGATCCGGCGCGCTGGCGCACCGGGCGTGACCGCTACGTCAGTCCACTGGGAGATGGCGCAGCCGAAACGGTTATCAATGTGCCTAAGGCACAGAAGTATCGCATTTGGATGCGCTATCGCGCGGCGATCAATAAGGCTCAGCCAGTCACGCTCGCAATGCGTGGCGCTAATGAAGGATCGCACGTCTACCACGCAAAAGCGCTGACCAATCAGACCGGCAAGACGCAGGAAGGCAAGCGGCCGATCTGCTTTGAGTCTGAAGCAGCACGCATGGGCACGCCCGGTCGATCGAATGAGATATGGGAGTACTGGGAAGTTGATCTGAAGCCCGGACGCACGGTCTTTGCCGTCAGCAGTAAATCCAAACAGGCACAGATTCAAGCGCTGTTTATCACTGCGAGCTTGGCGTTTAAACCGAGTCGTTCACCAGATCCCGCCAGCGGTAATCTGAATCGTATTTATCTGCGCGTGCGCGTGCTTGAAGCGCGCGGGTTGGAAAGCACGCGGGTTTCCGCGCGGCAAACTTACCACTGGCGGCGAATTATCCCGCCGGCCACCGAGCCGCTCTGGTACACCACGCTTGGTAATTTCGTATCTGAAGGCGATAGGAGCACGCTTGCGCCGGGCGAATGGTCGAAGTTTCTTGATATCAGCGAAACAAACCTCGGCCCGGGCGGCTATTGGGCGACCGGTTGGTTCAGTGCGACAGGTGTTCGCCGCGCCAAGATGCAATTGCAACTTGCGTGGTATCCCAACGAAGCAGGTGTGATCAAAACCATTGAGCCGATCATCATCAATGGCAGGGCGGGAGCGCTGATCCCGATGGCGCCAAACGGCAACTACGCACCAACTGAGAACGGTGACGACAGCAAAGGCGCGTGGGGCATTCGTCCAGACAGTTTCGTCGACTGGTTCAAAACCACGTCAGACGTCAATCACGTGCACCAGCAGTATGCGGACAACGCACTGACTGAAGTGGATGCTCCGCATGACCTCACGCCGAAACATATTCGTCTGATCGCTGAATGCTCAACCACTGCCGAAGCGCACGATGGGGCAATTGCCATGCTTCGTCAACTCGGCATCAACACCGTATATGGATCGACCGCCCAGCAGCAGAAGAAGCATGGCCTGCACGGCGCCGAACGTGTCGCCTATGCCGACGCCTTGTTCCACGCGCAGACCCACTGCCCGACCGACCCGGCTGTGGAGGTCAACCTGACCGCGGCACTCGAAGCCGGTGCAAAACGTCGCGAGAAAACAGATCCCGGTTGGCGTGAGCGCGTTGACACGCTGAAAATGGGCGACGAAATAGGCGCGATCGTTTCAGTGAGTCACATCAACGAGTGCAGCGATTGCTTGGCCGCATTTCACGCGTACCTCAAACAGGTGACAGACGCGAAGGGCACGGATGCGTCATTCTTCGGTGTGGGTGATTTTTCTCCGTTGCGACTCACACTGACGCCGCCGGACGTCGCGGGCGTCTACGAGCGGCGGCTCTATTACCATTGCGCCCGATACAACTTTATCAACACCGCTAACTTCTACGCCCGGCTCACGCGCGCCGCTGAAAAGGTTTATCCCAACGCCAGGACATACTGCAATTTCTCGCCGCACCCGCCCATGTTCGGCGGGCATATGAATGGCTCTGACTGGTTCGCGCTCACGCGTCACCATGGTGCGACACTCGCCTGGGCCGAAGACTGGGCGTCGCGAGGCGGCTCGTGGGGCATGACTGGCATTGAAACCGTCAGCTACTATGCGGCGCTGGTTGCATGCGGCGCGCGCAAAGATGACCTGCCCATGGGTTTTTACAACGTGGCCTCTTGTGGTGCGGCGGATCACAAGATGTTTTCACTGGTCGCCCACGGCCCGTTTGAGCAGCTCATTTATTCGTTCGGCCCACTGTACGCTGGGGCGGAGGGCTCGAACTTCTGGTCCGAGAGTAAGGGCGTCTATTCTCAGATTGTGCGTGGCGCTCGTGCCTTGGGACCTGCTGATGAAATCATCGCCAACGGCACACGTGAACCGGCCAGAACTGCGCTGCTCTATAACCGGTCGCACGAAATATGGCAGGTCGCATTTGGTGGCTATCAGACCGATCGGCTGCTCACGTTCGTTGCGCTGAAGCAGGCGGGTATTCCGGTCGATATCGTACTCGAAGAAGACCTTACCGCTGACGAACTGGCCGGCTATGACGTGCTCTATATCCAGGGAATGAACCTGTCGCCGCAGCACGTCAAAGCGATCCACGAATGGGTCACGAAGGGCGGCACCCTGATTGCGATTGCCGGCACGGCGGTGTGGGATGAGTACAACCAGGCCAATCCGGCAAGCGAAGCGCTCTTTGGCGCAAAGCAGCGGCTGATTGGTGCGACCACGGGCAGTTGGCATGCGCAAAGCCTGCATACGCATGAGCCGATCGATCAGGTCGCCTTTGTGCAGACCGAACTGACGCCGGCCATGCAGGTCGATGTTGTCGGGGTTAAGTGTGTTCTGACACCGACGGCCGCCAAACCGGTAGCGACTTACTCAGACGGATCATGCGCCGCTGTGCTGAACACGATCGGCGACGGCAAAGTGCTTCTGATGGGTGTTTCGCCGGGCCTGATTTTCCGTGGCAAGGCCAAGGGGAGTTCCAACTACGCATTTGAACGGCGCCCATTGATCGTAAAGCCCGCGTTGGCCAAACTTGGCAAACAACGCGCGACGCACAGTGGCGATGTAGTGGAAACGGCACTGTTCGAACATGAAACCGGACTGGCTGTCACGATCAACCAGTTCTCTTTTAGCAGTCATGGTGAGCCTGCAACATTAACCGTTGTGACCGATCGTGACATTAAGCAGGTTCGTTCCACGCTGACCGGCCCGCTCAAGTGGCAGCGAAAAGGCGACAGTATCGTGATTGAGCACAGCATCGTTCCGCATGTGGATGTGGTGATTTTGCAATGAAGTTAATGGTATTCAACAGACACAATGTGGGCCTCTTACTGTTGCCGATCCTGGCGAGCGCGATGCTATTCCTGTTCACCCGTCCATGTTTGGCCCAGCAGGAATTTGGTGTCACCCATACGCGATTGGGTGACAGTTCGCAGGAAATTGCCGCCGGTGCGGCGAACGGTTTTGTTGAATCACTGAATGCCCGCAAGGGCTTTACCGCTTCTTTCATCGATCGCAGCGGTACAGCAGGGGGCTGGAAGAATCGGCCGGCCAGGCTTGATCACAACAGTTGGATCAGCCTTGTCACTGTGGTGATCGGCGAACGACGCGACTGGATTGCATTGCAATGGGACGACAAGTGCGAGTCCGTTCTCGCTGCGGTTCGACGACCCGCGCGCCCGCCCAAGGATGGCATTCGGCGAGACTGGTACGCCCCGGGCACGAACCAGATTTCCCCCAATGCGGTAAAGGAACTGGCAGCTGATTGGGATCGCAAGCTGGTAGAGGATCGGCGAATGCTCCTGCAGGTGCTGATCAAGCCATGGGACGGGGCGGATGCCGAATTGCTGCTTGAGGGTGATCTGTTGTCCAGCGATACGCCTGTATCGAAACCGATCAACATCACCGAACGCGAAGCAGCGACCGCATTGGCGATGACTGCTGCATACGAGGTGGGCTGGGCGCCGACCACGACCGATATCCAGGACAAGCTTGTGTTTGAAATCAGCCGCGAGCCGAACAGCTTCAGCGTTCGTGCAACGTTTGGCGACCAGAAGCACATCATGCGTCAGATTCCAACAGACGCGCTTTACGATCACCTGTTGGTCCTGGCGCGTAAAGTGACGCACTGGAAGAACGCCTTATCACCGCTCAGGCAGTTGCGCCAGGATCCGATCCGTCTGCTTGCTGAGCGTGAGGGTGTTGCGTTTGCCCGCTTACGTAATGGATTGCTCGCTTTTGACGTCACGACCGGTCAAAAGAAATGGCAGTTGGACATCGCGCCCCGCAGTAAGATGGACTACATCGCGCTGTCGACTCCGGATGGTCAATGGCAGTTATTTGAAAAAGGGGCAAAACTCGTTGCAATCGACCGTGATACCGGCGCTCGGAAAGTGGCCGGCGGTGTATCAGTGGATATGAACCGGTCAGTCCTGGCGGCTGATGGCACGGTCGTCTCCATCGTGGAGGAGAACAAGGTTGTCGCGGCAGACTTCAAGAGAGAACGCTGGACCTTCACCAGTGATACACCGCTGCGCGTCGGCCCTACGGTTCACGACAATCAGGTATTCGTCGGCGACTTACTCGGCAAACTCACATCGCTCGACCTGACGACGGGCAAGGTGATGTGGCACGCGCAACTCGAAGGACCACTGACCGGACAACTGTTCAGCGCCGGCGGGTATGTATTTGCCGGCAATCAGTCCGGAAGGCTGATGTCAGTTGGAATCAAGTCCGGCAGTTTCTTGTGGCAGATCGAGTCTGACGTGTTGTTGAATCAACCTGTTGTGGTTGGTGATCATCTGCTGCTTGTCGATCGAAGCAACGTGATTCGTCTCGTACAGCCGGGGGATGGCAAAATTGTCCGGCAGGTCAAGCGGATGCACTGGCTTCTTGATGCGAAAGTAGTCGCCGCAGGATCAGAGAAGCGCCTTGTCTGTCTTACACAGTCTGGCAACGTGGTCTCTTATGACCCCGCGACCCTGAAGCAGATCGAGGTGGTCCATCTCGGTGAAAGACCCACTGGCCCGATGTTCATCAGCCACGCCGGACGCAACGGTGAAACGAAAGTTCATCAACTCCTATTCGGCGACAATCGTGGTTTTGTGTATGCTTTTCCGGTTCGGTGAATGACCGTCACCGAAACTGGGAGTATCACCATGCCCGAACAACCGCAATTGACCGATCAGCCCAAAGCCGCCGCCATGCTTGCCGGCGTCGCCCGATGTGACATCACACCGCCCTTTGGTATCTACGCGCGCATGTGGGGTGCTGCCAAGCACGATCTGTGTGAAGGCACGCATCAGCCGACCAGCGCCACGGTTTTAGCGATCAAGTCATCCGCAGAAGATGCGCCTCTTCTGCTCGTCAGCATTGACCTTTGTGTGCTGGGTACGCCTGAGGACGAATGGCTCATCCGCGGCCCGCTGGTCGAACTGGCTGGTGGCGACTTGGCGCGCGTGATCGTCAACTGCACGCATACGCACGGCGTTGGTTTCTTCTCCACGAAACGCAGCCACCTGACGGGCGGTGAGATGATCGGGCCGTACTTTGAGAAGATTTCAGCTGACCTGTGCGCAGCAGCGCGTCAGGCAATCGAAACCGTTACGCCTGCCACCTTGACGTGGGCGACGGGTAAGTGCTCGCTTGCTTCCAATCGCGATCTACCGGATCCGGCGCCTGAAAATGATCGGTACATCACTGGTTACAACCCGGCGATTTCCGCTGACGACACACTGTTGGTCGGGCGCGTGACCAGCGATACGGACGACCGCATCATCGCGACAATTGTTAACTACGCCTGCCATCCGACGACGCTCGCGTGGGAGAATCGTGTTTCTTCGCCAGACTTCGTCGGCGCGATGCGCGAGATCGTTGAATCGGATACCGGCGGCGCATTGTGTCTGTTCCTGCAAGGCGCATCCGGTGAACTTGCCCCGCGTCACCAGTACGTGGGTGATACGTCTGTTCCCGAGCAGCATGGCAGGCAACTCGGCCACGCTGCTCTAAGTGCGCTGTATAGCATGACCAAGCCGGGCCATCAGCTTGCCTACGAGGGGATTGTTGAGTCCGGCGCGCCTTTGGCCGTCTGGAAGCCGGTGCCGTTTGACGTGTCGCGCGACGTTGCCGCGACGCAGTTGGATGTTGCGCTGCCAACGAGAGACTGGCCGACCGAAGCCGAACTGAAAGCTCAGATCGAAGCATCGGATGATCGAACGATGACTGAGCGTCTGGTACGCAAGCTGCACCTGGTTCAGCAACTCGGCAGTGGCGAAACAACCAACCAGCCCGCTTGGGTCTGGCGCGTGGGGCAGTCGCTGTTCGTTGCCCAGCCCAACGAGTGCTACAGCATGTTTCAGGTGACCTTGCGTAAACAATTCCCCGATCTGACTGTCATTGTGATGAACGTGACCAATGGCTCGATTGGGTATATTTATCCACCCGAACTGGCGGACGAAAATATCTACCCCGTCTGGCAAAGCCCGTTTGAACGAGATAGCCTGTCGGTCCTGACGCAGAGTTGTGTTACCGCCGGCAAAGCACTGCTGGCTTGACGACTCGTTCTTTCATGGAAACCATGATGACAACGGGGCATCCAGTGTGCCGCAAGCCGCTGCGCAGCGCCGAAGAAGCGAAGCGGCGGGCACCCCCATCAGTCCACGGATTTGACCGTTCTGGGGGAATCGCAACAATACGTTTCTTGCCGTAAAAGGCAGCCAGACAAGGCACTGGGAGAGGTGTCCGAGTGGTTGAAGGAGCCGCACTCGAAATGCGGTAACGGGTTTTCCCGTTCGTGGGTTCGAATCCCACCCTCTCCGCTTAATCAAACGGTGATCCGGTGGGTCACCGTTTTTTCATGCGCGAAACACCTCGCGGGAAGCGGGATTCGAACCCACTGGGACGCGCAACGGACCAAGTGGGAGCGATGAGCGTGTATTTCACTTGTATGATTTTGATTCTCTGTCGGAGTTGTTACCAGCCGATAGGGCCGATGGTCGCCCAGTCCATTTCGATCTCTACGCCTTGGGCGTAGAGGAGCATCTGGAACGACTGCACGAGCTGGGGTGAACTGTGCACTTGCCGCGGCGTGTAGTCTTGTTCGAGGCACCATGCGGCGAGCAGGCCGGCGGCTTCACCGACGTTCCATTCCGCGGGATGCAGGCGCGTGCAGCCGTTGCTGATGTGCGTGGCTCCGAGACATTTGCCCGCAGCCAGTACATTTTCGACGCGCTCCGGAAGCAGTGTGCCCATGGGAATCTGAAACGGATACGACGGTACGTTCAGCCCGTTGAGCCCACCAGTGCGCGCGTGCAGGTCGATCATGTAGCCGCCGACACCCACGCTGTCGGCAAAGACCTCGGCGTGGTCGGGCAGCCCCGCCATGCGCCGGGCTTCGACGCCGACGTGGTTTTCAGTGAGCGTGGTTACCGCCTTGATACGGCGTGACTCGCGGATGTACGGCGCCTTGGCCAGTCCATCCTCGGTGCCCATCGCGTCAGGGCGAAGGTAGAGGCCCGGGTAGCTGCACTCGGTCTGCAGCCAGTAGAGGACGCATCGCGACAGTTCGCGCGATGCCTGCAGGTGACGTTCGACCTCTTCATCCGGCTGATCGATGATGCTGCCGAGGAAGTAATCGTTCTGGCTCCAGTTGACCAGGCAGATGTCGCGCACGCCGAGTTCGGACGGGAAGTGCTCAGCTGAAAGGATGCGCCGGTAAAGCCAGCGTGAATAGCGGTCGCCTCCCCGGTGCGACGTGGTTTCGGCGCCGTCCTCCGGAAACAGGTGCATGCGCAGCGATTTGGTCGGATCTTCGGTGGTGGGATGCGACTGGTCCCATGAGAGCAGCGGCCCGGGCAGCGGCGGATCGAGTTGTGGCACGTGTGTGCGCCAGAAGTCGTACTGTTGTGGCTTATCGATCGTGTGATCAGCGTCCGGATCGTGCGACATGGCGAAACACCACGTGATCGCCTGCATGCACTGCGGCTCGGGATCACCGGCCAAGGCGTGTGGTTCGCCTGTCTGGGCTTGCGACTCGGCGCCGGTGACGTACTCGACGCCGGCCAGTGGCAGTAGGTCGCCCAACTCGCTGGCATCGAGGACGTAAGCCGCGCGTATTTGCTCGCGGCGACCGGTCAGCGTATTGAGCAGTTCGACGCTTTCGACCCGGTCGCCGTCGGTGGTCGCGCCGACCACGCGCGTGTTGAGCCGCAGATCGATCAGTCCAAGGGATCGACCTGTCGCGAGCATGGCTTCGAGGACGGCCACTGAGACGCGCGGTTCGTGGCAGAGCGCCGACACCAGGCCGTTGCCGGGGTTGAGGTAACGATCCGTGCGAGCGCGATGCGTCAGGGGGTAGTGCGCGCGGTAGTAGTCGCGCACGGCATCGCGGTATTGCCGGTAACGCTGTGTGCAGCCAAAACGCTCGATCCACTTGTGTTCGTCCGGCGGCACAGCCTGGCTGGTCAGTTGGCCACCGACCCAATCGGTCGGCTCGGTCATGGCGACGCGCCGGCCGATCGAGGACGCAGCCAAGGCTGCGGCGCATCCCCCGGTGCCTGCGCCGATGATCAGAATATCCGTTTCGGTTTGAGCCATCCTCCCCGTTCCTGTCAGACGTTGGTCAGTACATCAGTTGTCCACAGGTTGCGACGCTTATTCCTGCACTTCGCGCCAGTACGTGCTGTTGATGCTTCCGTTGCCGTAAATGAACTCGCTTCCCGGGGCATAGAACGCGCCGGGCCAGAAGGGCGCATAGCTGTTGTCGTACCAACTGACGTGTCCGTCGAGGTAGAGGGTGTTGGTACCGAAGTCTTTGTGGGTGCTCGAGGTTGCGCCCAGGTACCACCGGCCCCAGCAGGCTGCGACGACGCTCCACTTGCGTTGGGCCTGCCCGAAGACATAGTTCGTATTGGCCTCGACGTCATCGAGCCGGTAGGAACCGGGATGGGTTACGAGGGTCGGCAACCCGTAGGCGTAGGTGTAGCCGGGGTATTCCACTTCAGTGGTGGGACACTTGGCGATTTTGTCGGTGATATAGCCGTCGGGTTTGAACTTGGTATTCGGGTAGCTGCCGTTGAAGTTCGTTGACGCAACGTGCAGCAGGCCGAGGTTATGAATCTTGTCATAGTAGCCGCTGCCGTCCCAGTTGCCGAACGCGCCGACGACTTGTCGGTTGTGACTCAGATAAGTCAAAGGCAGCCAGCCGTCGAAGTCTGACGTGTAGCCGTAGAGGCCCATGCCGACCTGGCGTTGTCGTGATGCGCATTGTATGCGGATAGATGCCTCGCGCGCCTTGGCCAGCGACGGTAGCAGAATGGAGATCAGCAGCGAGATGATGCTGATGACCACCAGCAATTCGATCAGCGTGAAACCGGTATTCTTTTTGGGATGTGTCATGTCGTGGCCTCTCGTTGCTAGATGTGATTGGTGCCCTAGGCGACTGTGTACGCAACTCCTTTTGCTGCGGGAATAAGGCGGGAGTCGATGAGCGGCGGCTCGACAATGACGTCGGGCTCGTCCATTAGCTGCATGATCGTGTCGACAAACGTATCGGCGATCTGATCGACGTCGAACTCGATGCGCGTGACGGGGAAAGGAAAATACATCGGGATGCGATTGTTGGTCTCAACGACCACCATCAGGTCGTCAGGGACGTTTATGTCCAGCGACGAGATGAATGACGTCGCTTCGGCGCACAGGTTGTCGTCCATTACCAGAAGCGCGTCGGGCTTGTCATCGTGGGCGTCCCACGCCTTACGCAGGCTTGCCTCTGCCGCGCCCGATTGGCCGTAGGTCACGTCGAATCGAATCCAGTCGTCGCGCAGATCCAGCCCTGCAGCTTCGCAGGCACGACGACAAAGTGACTCCACCGAAGACGTGGCCGTGTCGTCCCCATCCTGCTGGTTCGTGAAACCCAGGCAGGCGACGCGGCGATGCCCATGCTGGGCAACATGTGCAACCGCGGTTTCGACCATGCCCTGGTAGTTAAGGTCGACGCGGTGAGGTTCGTGCCAGTTGCTGACCCCCCGAAAGCCCATGCCCAGCACAGGGATCGCATCCGCCTCGACCATTGGCTTCCACTGATCGTGCATGGGCGTCGCCAGGAGTACGACCGCCTTGATGCGCTGCTCTTTCAGGTCACTGATGAAAGCAGGGCAACTCAGACCGACCGTCGCACCGGATGCAGGCGTTTGGCCGATGTAGGACCGTGCCGGCAACCCTCGTTCCTGCAGGCGATTGGTTACTCGCTGGATGAGTTGCAGGAATACCGGCGACATGTGTGGGTCGGATAAATCCCAGTCGCAGTAGACGGCGATGGATCTCGTATCAGCAGAGCCTTCACTGACAAAGGTGCCCCGGCCGTGCTGAACTTCGATCAGGCCTTCCTGCTGCATGCTCAGTAGGGCGTTACGCAGTGTGATGTCACTCACGCCGAACTGACGCGCCAAAGCAGATATGGATGGTAAACGATCTCCAGGACTATAGTTACGGCGAATTTCGGCCTTCAGGATGACCGCGATTCGCTCGTGGCGTAGTTGCTTAAGATGGTTGGAAGGTGCTATAGTCATAAAGTCATTTAATGAGTTATTATGTTAGCACGGTGGCTCTGTGTCGTCAAGGATTTTCTCTGGACAATATGGATGATGGCGGGAAGATGCCGAGCGGGGACCTGGGGCCTCGAACCTATATATAGATCGATTGAAAGGTACACGCAATGGTTTCGCTTCAGACGGAAAACGACCTCATGACGCCCGACCTGGTGGAGCAGTACTGGGAGGAAGGCTACGCCATCATTCCCGGCGTCTTTGCTGAGCATGAAATCGAGCAGCTGCGGACCTCAATGGATCGCTGGAAGTGGGTTGGCCAACTGCTCGGCAAGACCTGGCGCAAGCAGAACACCGTCATCTGGATCAGCGAAGATCAGGACAGGCAAACCATCTTGCGCGGCATGCAGTGGCCTTCCTACCACGACGCGGTCATGGACCACTTTCGTACCGACCCGCGGCTGCTGAAGATCGTCGAACCGCTGCTCGGTAACAGCATCAAGCAGATCATCAATCAACTCCACTGGAAGAAGCCCGGGTCGCGCATCACCTGGCCGCTGCATCGTGACGTGCGCTCGCGCAAACCTGACGCTGACTTTGAGGATCTGTATCCGTCCTGGGTGCAGACCGGCATCGCGATTGATGCGCACTCGGTCGAGAACGGCGCGATGCAGGTCGTGCCAGGCAGCCACAAGGATGTCGATCACAATCCTGCCGACGAATCCATCTTCAACGTGCCGAAGTATCAGAGCGATCCGCGCATCCGTGACGTGACGCTCGAGGCTGGCGACGTGGCCATCTGGAGCGCTTACACGGTGCACGGCGGTGGCTTTAACACCACTAAACACTTGGACCGTCGGCTCTACATCAACGGCTTCGTCAAGGCTGACAAATGTAAGCGCGGCGAGTGGGCCTGGAAGAACGGTGTCACCCGGCACCTGCACGGCAAGCAGGCGTTGGTCCAGTTTGATCAGATCGACGAAAATCACGAAGCTTTCTACTCTGGACGCGAACGCATTACCGATTGAGGACGACATGAAGAATCCAGCTGTTACATTTACTGCGCCTGGCAAGGTTGAGATCGAAGATCGGGGATCGCTCACACCGGACGCCGGCGGAGTCGTTGTCGAAAATACGCTCAGCATGATCAGCACCGGCACGGAACTTACGATGCTTCTGGCCGAGTGCCCGGAGGACAGCGTTTGGGGCAGTATTACCAAGTTTCCGGAGACGCCTGGGTATTGCAGCGTCGGCCGTGTTGTCGCCTTGGGTGCCGGCGTGGACGAATCCTGGCTGGGCGCTCGCGTCAGTTCCTATGCATGGGCGGCGCACGCGCGGTATCTGAAAGTGCCGGAGAAGGGCCTGCGCCGGGTGCATCGCGATATCGCTGACGAGGAGGCCGTGTTCTGCACCATTGCCGAGATCGTGCTCAACGGCATCCGCCGCGCCTCGCCGCAGCTTGGTGAATCGGCTGTGGTTTTCGGCATGGGACTGCTTGGTCAATTGACTGCACGGCTGCTGCGCCTGTGCGGATGTCGGCCTGTGTTTGCTGTGGACACGGCGCATGCTCGACTGGGCCTGCTGCCCGATGACGTGGGCCTTCACAAGGTCGATCCTGCCAACGAAGACGCCGCCGACTTTGTGCGTCGTCACAACAACGGGCGTCTTGCGGACCTCGTGTTTGAAGTGACCGGTGTCGCGTCACTGATTCCGCAGGAGTTCGATGTGCTGCGAGAGCAGGGACGATTCGTTGTACTCAGCAGTCCGCGCGGCAAGACGTCGTTCGACTTCCATGACCTGTGCAACCGCACCAGCGTGACCATCATCGGCGCCCACGCGGCCTCGACGCCCGCTGCGGAAACGCCTGCCACGCCGTGGTCGCGCCGCCGCAACGCTGAACTGTTCTTCGACTTGGTCGCCGACGGTGAGTTGGACGTTCGCCCGCTGATCTCCCATCACGAAAGCGGTCTGGAAGCGCCGCGCCTTTACGAAGTATTGATCGCAGACCGAGGCAAGGCCATGGGCGTACTCCTCGATTGGCAGCAGAACGGATAGCACGCAGGGTAATCTCAACCATTAACAAGACAGGCACGGCGATGGCATCAGATCCAAAGACAACTCTTGCGGACCCGGAACTCACGGTTGAGGTCGACACGGCGCGCTTCGTGATGCCCGGCGTGCAGCCATTTCTGTATGACGCAGGGGAAGGTGTTCTGTTGGTTCAGTCGCAGCTCAACACACGGCCGCGCGGGAATCGGCGCCGGATCAACCACTACGCGTGGCAACTGGAGAATCACGTCTCAAGGGATAGCGGGGCAACGTGGCAGGAACTCACAGTGAGGGGGGACGAAGACCCGTTCATGATGGAAGGTGGGAGTACGCAACTGGACGACGGCCGTGTGCTGATGCTAGATACCTACATCACGCCCGCGAGCGAGCCGGATACCGGCGAAGGAGATCTCTGGATCAGTCGGGATGGCTGGCGCACGCTGGAGGATCCGATTTCGATCCGCTTTGACATTCCGAACGTGAACTTCGACGCGTCAAGCGACGACGGCGGTCATCCGCATCGTGCCATACGCCTGCATCGTTCCCTGATCCAATTGCCGAATGGCGATCTGTTAACTACGGCATACGGCTGGCTGCATGGTGATGCGATCCCGTGTCCGTACCAAACGACGATGATGAAGGCCAGGACGCTACTGCTGCGGTCTCGCGACGTCGGCCGGAGCTGGCAGATGATCAGCACGGTCGCGGCAGGCGATGTGGGTACGGAAGGGTTCGTTGAGCCGACACTCTGTCGCCTGTCGCAAGGTCGCCACGCAGGGCGTTTGCTTTGCCTGATGCGCACGGGAGTGGCGCTTTACTGCGCGTCTTCCGACGACAATGGAGTGACGTGGTCTGCTGCGGCACCGCTGCGTCTACCAGTTGCGATGGACGGGCATCAGGAAGACGACAACGATCCGGACGCATGGGTCGATCCGGAGTTGATCGAGATGGCAAACGGGCTGTTGGTCTGCGCCGTGGGCTTGCGGACCCCGGGGAAAGGTTGCTTCGGTGACCCGAGTCGTCCGGCCAACGGCAACTACCTCGCCTTCAGCCGTGATGGCGGCGATACCTGGAGTCATCTTCTACAACTAACTTCCGGTGTGATGACGACCCACTACATGGGCGTGCGGGAAACTGCCCCCAACCAACTCTATGTCACCTATGATCTGGGCAAATGGGGTGAGCCCGAATGCTGCATCATGGGATGTACGGTTCGGGTCCGCACGAACACATAGACGGGCAAGTGTGGGGACGAAGTACGCGAGGATGTACAGCGTCACACATTGACGGTGCAATGAGTATCGGCCGCGTGCTCAATGGCGGTGACGATGGTCTTGGCGTGCAGTGCATCGTCCATCGTGGACAGGGGCGGTTCACCCCGTTTGACGCAATGGTTGATGAAGTGATCGACCTCGTGTGTGATGCTGGACGGGTACGCGGTGTAGACCTGTGAATGCGCTTCCCTTCTGCGATATTCCACCCAGTCGCGGTACGTGTACCGCGCGCCGCCGGCCGTGCCCAGCACCTTGACCATTACCGTCCAGGGATCGGATGTGTGGTCGTCGGCAGCGAAGCTTGCCGTGAAGTGCGCCAGCGCGCCGCTTTCCAGTTCGAGGTTCGCCATCGCGATGTCCTCGCGCTCGAGTTTCTCGTAGTGAAGCGACGACTTAAAGGCGCTTAAGCGAACCGGCCGGCCCGCGAGGTAGAGCAGGATATAGGCGTGATGCGTCGTGATCTGCTGGATCACACCGGGATAGCGCGCCGCGATCTCCTCCGCGTGCTCGATGTTGTAGAGAATATGGACGGAAACGATCCGTCCCAGCGAGCCCGCGTCGATCATGCCTCGAATGCGCGTGATGCCGGGGTCGTAAATGTAATTGTGTCCCGGCATGCAGATCAGTTTTTTGGCGGCCGCGAAGTCGCGCATCTCGACGATGTGGCTATCTTGCTGGTCGACCGGTTTCTCAACCAGCACTTGTTTGCCCGCGCGCAGTGCCTGCATGGTGTATTCGTGGTGTGTTTCGAGATTGGTCAGCACGAACACCGCGTCGACGTCCGGGTCGTCGACCAGTTGTTGCGGGGTGTCGTACACCTTACAGCCGAACTCCTTGCTTCGCTGTTCGGCACGATCGCGCGAGCGGTTCCAGAGGCCGACCAGTTTTGCGCCTTCGCACACTTTCACCGCGTGGGCGTGTTGGATTGAGACCTCGCCCGCACCGATGAACGCCACGCCTACAGGTTTGTCAGTCAATCGTTTGCCCCTTCTTCTGATGCTCCGGCAAACACGCCGAAAGCGAAGACCTCGTCCAACGCTTCGAACTTCACGTCGCCTTGCCCGTCGTCCTCCAGCATTTCCGTCATCAGCAGTTGCCACTCGGGGAGGATCGGGTGTGTGCGGCTGCGTTCCCAGTGTTCGAGTGATGGGGCGGTGGCGTGCAGGAACAGTTCAAGCTCGCCGCGGCGGTAGATGACCATGTTTACGCCGTTGTCGCGCATGGATGCCGCCAGTTCGGGCCAGAGGTTGTCGTGCAGTTCCTTGTACCGCTCATAGCAACTCGGCTTGAGTTTCATCATAAGGCCGATCGAATACATGGCGTCTCCTTGTCTTGCGGGGCGATGAAATCAGACGGCCTGTGGCCCATCCACGTCGAGCGACTTGGCGATCTGTGAGAGCTTCGCCCAGGTGTCGTCCTCGATGGTGATGCCTTCGCACGACCGCGTTTGCTCGGTTCTCTGCTCCGGTTCACCGGGCAGCAGCACTTCGTCGAAGCCTTGCCTTGGCTTCGATGCCTTGAGCCAATCCGTCAACTGCGACACCTGGTCGTCGTAGAAGTCCTGCCCGCTGAAGGCATCGGGGTCGAGGAAGACAGCAAACCATCCGTTGGCGATCTGGTCGATGTTGAGGTGACTACACGCGCCGCCGCCCACTGCGCCGGCGAAGATATCGGCGAATAACGCCAACATGTAGCCTTTGTGACCCGCGACAGGGAGGATTGCGCCCTTGGGCTCGGCGTAGTACGTCGCCGGATCGTTTGTCGGTTTGCCGTAACCGTCCACGAGGTATCCATCGGGCAACTGCTCACCGCGCGCCAGGGCAAGCTTGACCTTGCCCTCTGCGGTGATGGATGTGGCGAAATCCATGGTCAGGGCGCGCCCGTCGGGCATCGGCGCCGCGGCTGCGAGTGGGTTTGCCGAGAGCTTCGGCTCGTACCCGCCGTGCGCTGCCTGAAGGACGCCGCCGCCGTGCGTGTTGGCCATCGTCCACGCCAGCACGCCCGCTTCGGCCGCCTGTTCCATGAATTCACCGACCCGGCCCAGGTGCGCTGCCCGCCGAATGGTCAGAACACACACGCCCAGCGCCTTGGTTTTCTCGATCGCCAACTCCGTTGCCTGTCTGCCGATCACCTGGCCGAACTGGTAATGCCCGTCGATCATGAGGATCGACCCGGCGTCGCGCACGACTTCGAGTTCCGCCGTCGGGCGAATCCACCCGAGGTCCATCCATTCGACGTATTGAATGACTCGAATCACGCCATGTGAGTCATGGCCGCGGAGGTTGCCTAAGACCAGCGAGCGCGCCACGGTCTGTGCCACGTCAACGGGACAGGATTTGGCCACAAAGATGTTTGTCACACAACGTTCAAGTTGTTCGGCGGTGGTGGTTGGCATGGTGACTACTCCCAGCAGGGCTCCCGCTTGGCTTCGATTTGCTTGCGCACGATCTTGAGCCAGGTCGTCAATCGTCGCGAATGGACTCCCATGGTTTTGGTGTACTTGCGTAGTGTGAAGCGATTGCGACACGACGGCGCTTGCCGGCGTTGGAGAATGCGCCATGCACCGTGCGCTGGTGATGGAAGCTGACGTCGCCCGGTTCGAGTACAAGCGCGACCAGTTTCGACTCATCGATTTCCTTGTTGATCGTACGGTAATCACTGATACCGTCAGCCTGGACGTGTTCGATGATCGGCCCGTGGTGGCTGTCTGGCAGAATCCACATCGTGCCGTCTGCCGCGGTGGTGGGCAGCAACGGCATCCACGCGGTGACCGCAGTGATCTGCCGGTCGCTAAGTCGCCAGTACCCGTCGTCCTGGTGCCACGGCGTCGGGTTATTCGACCCCGGCTCCTTGACCATGGCTTGCAGTTGGAAGATGGCCGGTTCTGCGTAATCCAGCAGGGCGGCAGCCGCGCCGACGATTGACGGGTCTTCGGCGCAACGGGCATACACATCATCTTCGGCCGGGAACGCGGTTACTACAACCTGGCGGTTAAGACGCCCCGGATCATCGGGACTGTTGTTCGATCCCGCGCCGTAATGGTGAACACCGCGAGGCTCAATCCGGCCGCCGAGGATGTCGTCCGTTTGCTGTAACAGGTCGCGAACAAGGTCTTGCGAGAGCAGATTGCGCACCACGACGTAGCCGTGTTCGGCGTAGTGTTGAACGGCTTCGTCGTCGAGCGATGCGAAACATGTGGCAAGTGTCGTCATGTCAGGCTCCTGTATTATTGTGCGCGGCGGTTGGCTTCCATTTCGTCGAACGCCGCACGCACGATCTTCAGATCGTTTTCGTACTTGGGATGCGGTCGGAAGTCTGGAGGCGTTCCCCACGCGTAGCCGAAGAAGTCACAGCCCTTGTCGTACCACTGTCGCCAAGAATCCGGATCGCAGTGATCGTCGGCGCGCCCGCTGAGGGTGGTCATAACGTGCTGTTCAGGGCGTTTGATTTCAAGCAACCAGTTCAGGACCGCTTCGTTGGTCGATTCGGCGAACAGGCCGTCGCTTTCATTGACCATCGGGTGATCGACCCATAACGGTTCGGCAGGTTCCCAGAACGGGATGTTGAAGATGAGTTTCGTTTCGGGGCTCGTCTGCTTGGTTGCTTCCTGAATGCGGTGGAACTGGCGCGCCAGCATTTCCCGCTTGTACACAAGGTTTTCCTCGTCTGTAATCTCTTCCGTGGTTGACGGCAGCGCTCGCCCGGTCACTTCCTTGAAAGGCTGCTGCATGAACGGGTACGGGTGGATGCGATGCTCGTTTGGTTTGAGGTCGCCGTAAACGAACCAGTCCAGTAGCAGCCAGTCAACCGGGTACATGCCCAGAAACTCGCGGATGCGGGCGCACAGCAGATCCGTCCACGGTGTTTCGGGTGCAAGAAACCCGTGTTGGAAATGATCGGTATACTGCGAAAATGTCAGGTATTCGTGCCAGTTCGCACACATGACCAGGTCCATGCCCGCGCACATGTAGGACCACACCGGCATGTCCTTGTCGCGCGCCAGGCGGTACAACGAGCCGAACAGGTCAGACCCCGGCCCCGGCGCCCATGGGCCGAGCTTCGTCGGGTAGAACGCGTATCCACCGTGCACGAAGGCCTGGCAGTAGATAACGTTCGTGCCGAACTCGACGTGCCAGTCGAAGTACGCCTGCGGATCGATAAACGCCCAGTCGTCGGCGCGGCTCATGCGCGCAACCGGATCGATCGCCCAGTTCAGGTCACAATGCATCAGCCGAATCGGATCGCGCGTAATACTCATACCGCACCTCCACGCCATCGCAGTAGTGTTAACTCGTTGGTTTGCATATCTATTTTTGTATCTCCGTTTGTCGGCAATGCTTCCCAATTGGACAGGGGTTCATCCTCGTTGCCGACCTCGTGTTTGAGGACGTCAGGTTGGCGCGGCAAGCGATCAAGCGTGACGCGCAGGCGTTCACCGGTGCCCACAACAGGCGCATCGACCTGAAGGGTTGCTTCGCGATTGCATACCAGGGCTATGATGGTTTGGTTATCCTGAACAGCCGCCAGGCCGGTGACACCTTCGGGCAGCCTGTCGACGGCATGCACGGCGGTTCCGGGCGTGAAAGTTTGCATCAGGGCCGCGTAGTAAAAGTAAACAGGTCTTGGAATCCAGCTCTCCCACTTGTATCGCCAGAGGCCGGCATACATGACGCCTTGGGGTAGCCCCGAACGATAGAACATGTCGCCCACGCACCAGTGGGACAGGCCGTCGATGCCGCACCCGAGCATGGTCAGTGTTTTGCGCGCATGTGCGGCGGCGGTTTCGACCGTGCCCCCATGGTCTTCGCCGCGCGACCCGCAGCCCATCCACGCTGCGCTACCGTTCTGGCACCAGCCGGCTTGGTTATATTCCCAGCAGATAAGTTCCGCCGTTTCACCGACCGCTTCGCGCAGGCTGCGTGCTTCCTCAGCAATCGGCGGGGGCTCGAAAGGTTTGCTGTCCGGATGGTCAAAGAACCCGTCGGCGTCTGGGGAATAGATATGGAAGGAATAACCGACAGCGTCCGGACCAAACTCGTCTGCAAGACGCTGCAGCCACACGAGTCGGCGCTGTGGGGGCCATACTGCATCGCAAACGACCAGACGCACGCACTGGTCCAGGCTGCGGTCGGCGAGCAGGTCCAGGGCTGCCCGGTGTTTGGCAACGTAGTCGTCAAACGGCAGGCCTCCGACCAAGCCGCGCCGCTCCAGTTCGTCCCGTTGCTCGAACGGCATGTCGTACATCGCGTCAGGTTCGTTGAAGAGCGACAGCCATCGAATATGGTCGAACCCTTTTACCTTGATGAGATGTTCGACAAGGTCTACCGCCCAACGCTCCGATCCGGGTTGCGTCATCCGGTCATTGGTCCACGGCCCCATGCAGAGATTGACCTGCGCCCCGGCTTGGGCCAGCACCTTAAGGTTGCGGTACTGACGCTGCATCTCCTCGGTATCCCAGTCGTAAGTCTGACCGTCGCCGGACGGATTGAATTCGCAGAGCGGAAGAAAAATCCTTGCGATCGACGGCCGCAAAAGCCGAAGCCTCCGCTCCCAGCGCTCATGGTCGGCCTCGTCAACTCCCATTTGGCGATTGACGTCGTCATAGATGTAACAGTCGGCCTGGACACCAAGGCCGATGCACGTCCGAGCCGAAGCGGTTTGGTTACTGATAGAAAGCACGTTTGACATTTACTTCATCCTGACTTTTCGGCGGTGGGTTAGGTTTGATTCGACAACACATTCGGGCACGTGATTTCCTCCCCGTCAACCGTCAGTCTGCCCTGTTCGAAGTCGGCAGTAACTTGGGTGCCGTCGGCGAATGTGGTCTGTTCGACCTTTTCAGCGAGCCGTTGCCAGCCGGTCATTTCCTGAGAGATGAGGTGGCCGAAGCGCTCGCAGCAAAGGTCGTAGCGGGCCTTGAGTTGCGCAATGCGCCGGTCGTCTAGTGTGCCGAACACGCCTGGCTCGACCGTCCATTCGTCGCGTGGGACGCCGGCCAGCAGCATTGCGCGCATCGTGTCCTCCCACGACACACCTTGCGCCTCGCACGTGACCAGGTCGTGCAGTGCCAGATGCCATCCTGGTACACGCTCGTCGAGCAGGCACGTGATGGGCCACTCGTCTTTGCAAATATCCAGGTGCCACTGGCCGCCGGGGGAGCACATTGCGTCGGCGTGCAGTGAGCAATAAAGGAAGCCCATTTCGGTCTGCACCGCGCCGAAGACGTCGCGCGCGAGGTCGAGGTAGAGATTGATACCCGCCGCGTGGTCGCGCCGCGGGCCGCCGTTGGTCGGGTGGTAGTTGATGTACAACGGGTTGCCGATGCCGTCGAGGTACTGCATGCCGTTGAAACCGTACGCCTTGAGTCGCTCCAGCCGGCCGCGCATGTGTTCTTCGGGTACGGCCAATCCCCAGTGTGTGCTCTTGACGCCGCCGCCCCAGAAGCCGACGACCTTCGGCTCACCCCAGATGTCAGTCATCACCCAGTCCCGCTTGAAATCGGGTGACGAGAAAAACGATGACGCGAGGTTCAGGTGCGTCGTGATGTGATAGCCCAGCGACTTGGCGGTGTCGATCATGTCGACGAAGCCGCGCTCACCACCCAGCCGGCGATCGACGGGCCCGTCGGTCGGCCAGGCGCCGTCGTGGCCGCGCGGGTTCCAGCCCACGCTCTGGAAGTAGATTCGGTCGAGGCCCGCGTCTTTGAGGCGCTTGAAGCACCGCTGCGCGTCGGCAAACGTCAGCGTACGCTTATAGAGCAACTGATCGACCTCAGATTCGCGACCGTACATCATGATGCCTTGTTGCTGGATGCCGTGGAAGATCTTCATGGTGTAAGCGCGCTGCTGGTAAGCACACTGCGGCGACTCGGCGGCGCGCTCGGCAAGTGTCGGCTTGCCCAGGTCGTCGATGACGTGGCGACGCACGCGCTTGGCCGCGGCGACGACGACGTCATCGTTAGCCGCAAGCACGCCGATGCGCACGGCGCGATGCGTCCAGTCGACGGGATCGACCCATTGCCGACGAAACATGGGGTAGAGGTTCGCGCATGCGCGGCCTTGGCCGTCGGCGCTCACGCCGCAATACATATCCGTTGCGCCTTCACTGGCCAGGGCAGTCAAACCGCCGGTCGGCGTCTGCACCGCAGTGATCGGCAGCGTCGGCACCAGTTCCCATCGCTCCTGTTCGCCGTAGATCAGGAAGCGGTCGGCTGTCTTCGGTTTGCCAGCGGGCCGGCAGAGCACGCCGCTGTTGACCGGCAGCAGCAACACGCCGTCCGGCCCCGCTTCGAGCAGTCCCGGAAGAACGTCCACGGCATACACGCGGTACAACCGCTCGGTGGCCTCCTCGACCTCCGCCGGCGGAACCAGCACGTCCAGTTCGCCGCCATCGGTCAATGTCAGCCAGATGCCGATTGTCACCCCACGGGATCGGTCGCGCACGGTAACGTGAATGGTTTTTTCATCATGCTCGATCTGCATGACGCGGTACTCGGTCAGTCGATCGACACGTTCCTGCATGCGATCGCAGACTTCCATAGCCACAAGCGGCACGGTGGGTGACGTATAGCCGCCATCGGTGTGGCGCACCTGGCAGGACAGTGTGTTGTCATCCTGGTGCAGGTCGACGATTAGACGTTCGTTACGGATGGTGTATATAGGCATGGCTGTTTCACTTATCAATAGAGGGTTCGAGGATTTCGTTGATGCGTTGCATGACGTCGTCAGTCAGCTTCTCGATCGCGTCGACGGCCTTGACGTTGTCAATGACTTGATCGGGAGATGACGCGCCAGTAATCGCTGTGCTGACATGCGGATTCTTGAGGGTCCACGCCAACGCCATGTGCCCCTGCGGTATACCCAGTTCCGTGGCGAGGGCGCCAAGCTTTCGGCACTTCTCCTGGCGGTCCGGCGGGAAGAAGCTGGCACGGCCTTCTTCATCCATGCGGCCCACGAAGCTGTCGGCGGGTATCCCGTCGTTGTATTTGCCGGTCAGTACACCGATCCCCAGTGGCGACCAGACAGTGCTGCCCATGCCCTTGGTCTCGAACAGCGGCAGCAGTTCATCTTCGACGCGCTTGCGCTCGAACATGTTGTAGAGCGGTTGGCACATGGTCGGCGCGATCATGCCGGTCGCCTCGGCGATGGCGTACGCCTCGAGGTTCTGGGCGATCGAAAAGTGACTGGTTCCCCAGTAAAGCACTTTCCCCTGTCGGATCAGCATGTCCATAGTCTGCACGGTCTCTTCCATGGGGGTGTTGGCGTCTGAGTTGTGGCAGAAGTAGAGGTCGAGATAGTCAAGCCCCATGCGCTGCAGGGAGGCGTTACAGGCTTCCACTACATGCTTGCGCGACAGGCCGCTCTGGTTTGGCCCGTCGTCGATGTAGATCACCTTGCTGCTGACGACCAGCGTGTCGCGCGGCCAGTTGTACTTGCGAAACACCTGGCCCATCGCTTTTTCGGCGGCACCCTGGCCGTAGACCTCCGCGCCATCGAAGTAGTTCACGCCCGCTTCGTACGCCGCCACCATGCACGCTTCGGTGACGTCCTGATCGATGTCGGCGCCAAAGGTGCGCCAAGAGCCCAATGAAACGGCCGACACCTTGATGCCAGCCTTCCCCAGATGTTGATACAACATGACATGTTCCTCGTATTTTGGTGTGATTGTGTGGTTTACTTCACGGTGATGGTGACGGGCACATCGTCGTAATAGAGCCCGGCCATCGGTTCTCCCGCTTCTCCCTTTGACAGCACGCCGCGGTTGCCCGCTTGCGTCACGATGCGCACGATGACGCTGTATTTACCGGGCTTTGCCGCGCCCTTAAACGTGACGGTCAACCTTTGCGACTCAGGTGACGGGCCGCCGACAAGACCCGGTTCGCCGTCTGCGCCAACGAGTTTGGCTGACCGGCCGTCCGCAGCGACATGATCACCCGTCAGTTCGAAGTGTTGCGCGTCGCTGCCGACAAGGAGTACGCCGGTATCGTCGTTGGTCTGCTGCCAGGCGCGCTTTTCTTCCTTGCCCGGTGCCACGTTGGCGGCGCCGTAGAGGATGGTGGCAAAGGTCTTGCCGTTGGCTTCGATTATCTTGGCTTGCGTGTTGGTAATCTTGATCGGCGCCGATGGTTTGGATGCCGCATTGGGAGAGGCGGTGCCCAGATCGATCGCGTTGGGGGCGCTAAGTCGGAGCAGCGGTCGCACAAAACGAACGGGCGACAGGTGCGTCACCTCCACGTTTTCGCCCGAATAGAGTCGAGCGGCGAACCGACGCGTCCACGCGTTATTCATCTTCGTGTTGCGAATACCGGCAGCCGTGTGTGTTTGCGGCTGATCTTCGGTGAAGGTCAGGTTGCCGCTGGTTTGAAAGTTTGTACCGCCTTTGGTGGAAGGTGTGGTCAGGAACGCCGTGAGGTTACCGTGCTTTGAGCCGACCTTGCGACCGGTGACCTCGAACGAGTAGATCGTTCCGGGGCGGGGATTGCGTGGCCCGGACAAATCAGACGTCCACTTTTTATCCCACGTGCCCATCAGCGCGAGGATTTCTTTGGTGCCGGGCTTGTGCGGTGCAGGCATGCGAAAGTCGTCGGCCGCTTCATGGGCAGCATGCACGCCGTCGGTCCAGATGAGCGTGATCCTTCGGTTCAGATCGCCGCTGAGGTTGTAGCGATATTCGTTTGGCCCTGTATCGTTCACCGACTCAAGTGTCAGTTTGCCGTTGCCGGGCGCGGTTGCGCGAAGGATCGGTTGGTCGGAGACCAGCGTCATCGTTCCGCTCGTCGATGCGTCCGGCAAAAAGGTCAGGTCGATCTCGGCGATGTCCGCGGTCACGCTGTGTCGTTTGATGGCCACGCCTTGGGGCAGTGCGCTGATGCGCAGGTGCGATCGGCTGTCGTCGGGTTCGACGTAGAGCATGTAGCCACGCCCGGTCTTATCGAACGGCCACACACTGTGCAGGCCGATCCATTGGCCAGCGTCGTCACGACCGATCCAGTCGTGGATGTAGCCGTCATCGGTCTTGACCGTGCTATTCTTCCAGGTGCGCGCCCAGATGATCCGGTTCTTGCCATTGGCGTTCCGCTCGACGAATCTTGAGCCGTAGTCAGTCTCCTGGTACACAAAGACTTTCCCGTCGTCGGCGCGGAGGTAACTCATAACGCCTTCTTCCCAGTCGTCGGGGAAGAAGGGGCGCAGTCCGCGCATGACGTAGAGGCGCATCTTTTCGATCCAGTGGCGCTCTTCAGGTGTCGCCGCGGCGGGAGCGCGGTTTTGCGCGATCCATTCGCCGGTGGCGATGGTGCCGATGCGTTCGGAGATTTCCTCGGCCAGGTGATAGTAGCGCGGCCCGTGCCTGGGGCTGACGCGCTGGGACACCTGCAGGCTGACATCGCGATAGAGAAAGCTCAGAATCGGATGCGTATTGCGCGCCTTGTACTGCTCCCATCCGCGCGCCCACACGAGGTCGAAGAACAGGCCGTAGTCGCACCCGCCACTCATGATGGCCAGTTCGTTGAGGTTTTCCGTTCCGAGGAACTGGTCGCGCTTGATGGCACGTGTGCCCTGGAAGAGCAGCCGCGCCCCGTCGAAGTTGGTCAGGCCGTCGACTGGTTTGGGCGCGTGTTGCCACTGGTGCGTGGTATCGAGGTAGATGCTCACGTTGAGCTTCTTATGGATCTTGCGATAGGTATCGAGCATGTGTTCGCGGTAAGGCGTGTAGGCGATATTGTTGCCGCCGTGCCGCATTTGGCGTTCGTTGATTGGATCGGTCAGTCGGTGCTGGGCGAAGCCCTTGACGATCTGGCCCACTTTGGGATCGATGACCTGTTTCCAGTGTCCCCAATTGAAATGCGGGTTGGTGTAGACCGAGATGCGATAGCCGGCTTCGGTTGCGGCCTTGAAATCGGCGACCGTTTCGTCGGTGAAGGTGTTGTCCCAGTAATAGGCGTCGTGTGTTTTCCAGTCTTTGGTGTTAAGCATCGCCCGCCATGACTGCGGCAGCCAGATGACAATCTTTGAACGGCTTTCGGGCGGAAAGGTTTCATTGAGCGCCTTGAGATAGCTTTCGCGCACGCTCGAACCGAAGAGGATCAGGCTGATGTCCTGTGCCCACGGCGCGCGGTTTTCCGTAATGCCTCGGCGCTTTATTGAGTTGGCGAATGGCGCCGCCGCCGCTGTCCATCCCTTGTCGTAGACGTTGATACGCCACGTCACCGACGCTGCCTCTCGGTTGTTGCGATACGGCGGATTGGCGTACGTGACGTAAGCGTTGTCCCGGTTTTTCTCGATCAGGTACTTGGCATACGGCACGTCGTCCTCGGCCCAGACACCAAACGTCGCCTTCGGGTCGTCCAGGTCGGCCTGCACGGTTACTGATGCAGGCCAGAGCCCGCCACCCAGGCCACATCGCCAGTCATGGTTGAGGTTGGACCACTGGTGCACGCCTTGACGCTTCGTGGGCTTGTCCCGAGTGAAGTCATACACCTGGCGGATGCCGGAACTGGCAAGCGTGTAGTTGATCGAGCGCGGCATGAGTCCTGTGTAGGCCGCGCTCGCGCCGACAACCAGTGTGTCATCGCTTTTGCCCGATACGGATACCAGCAGGTCCTGGCTTTTTTCGGCAACGGTTACGGTGATGGTCAGCTCTGACCTCGGAAAGGCTTGCGAGCCGCTGGTCAGTCCCTTGAACGTCACCGTGATGGCATTGGCGCCTGCATGGCTGACGCGCGCCGCCGAACTCTCGTTGGCAGGATAAATCCAGAACGGCTGCAGTGTGCGCAGTGCTGCTTCATCCTTCGCTTGCGCGACGCGGTTATAAAAATCCGGTTGCAGCACATAGAGGCTTGTTCGAAGTGATTGAGGCAACTGCGGACTTGCCGCGGCGTCAATCATCGTTCGATTGCGGAGTTTGTTGTGCAGATAGGTCAGCGTGCCTGCGTCAAACCGCGCAGCGTAGCGGTCGGTCTCTACGGTAATCTGACCGGTTGCGGCGTCGGCGCGGACCTTGACTTCACTCGCTCGCGTATGCGCAGACGTCAGCAGAGTTGTTCCGACTGCGACAGCGACCAACGCCAAACCATGAAACTGCTTCATAATGAATTCTCTCTGCTCTCTTGCGCTACTGCGCCCGTTCCACCCACTCGACCGCCATACGCGTGGTCACCTTGCTCATCTGCGCAAATGTCTCGCGTTGCAGGGAATTCGTGCGCAACGACAGCAACTTGACTTCGCCGGGCTCAAGCGGGACGTCAATGACATCCGGGATGCTCAGGTTGCCTTCCACGGCCACGTCACGTTCGTAGGCCGCGCCCTGGCGCTTGTAGACGATCTTCTGACGTGTGCTCGTACTTATTGCCAGCGGCTGGAAATTGACCTCGACCGCTTCGATCAGGTGGTTCCATTTCTTGCCGTGCTTGGTTATCTCAGCAAGGTGCAGGCGCAGGACGCCGCCCTTACTGTCCTTCGGCGTGGCGATGGGAACGTACATATGCTTGCGCCCACCGAACTGGAAACCCAGCCCGGATACAGCGGCGTCTTTAATGACCGGGCGCTTCTGGTCGTCGACGCCGCCATCCGCCTGGTCTGCCAGGGCGGCGGGGCGGTAGTAGTCAATTGGGTGTTTCGTTTCTGTGACGCGCAGGAGCGTTGCTTTATGCAAACCGGCAAGTTCTGCCGGCGGTTGTTTGAGCATCACGACGATGTCGGCGGGGGCCTTAAGGCTCATCGCGTACTTGCCCGGCGCGCCAGGGTTAGCGTTGACCTTAATCGGTTTTCCGTTGGCGTAGACGGCAATCGGTTCGACAGGGCTGTGCAGCGTGAAACGTTCCCAGCCGGTCACGGGGGAGAGTTTTTCGATGGTGCGCAGCTTCAGGAACGCGAAGTAATCGTTGTAGCCACTGTCGGCGGCGTAGGCTTCATAGAAGCTGGGGCCGTAACCGTTGTCAGTGGAGAAGTAGACCGGCGGTCGTTTGGCTGATGGATCGAGCACATACCAGCGCTGCGGGTGCAGACCCGCCGGGCCCGTGCGGTTCCATGTGTGACTGGGATCGTCGTTGTTATAAACGAGCCAGTTGACGATGCCCGCTTTCTCCTGGGCCACTGCCTGGACGCCTGTGGCGACGCCGTAAACGAATCGCTTGTCACCGTTCTGGCCGATCTGCACGAAGCGCGACCCCCATGGTGTCTTTTCGTAGCGAAAGTCCTCGCCTTCGGCGCCGCGAAAGTAGCTGAACACGTCGCGGCTGAAGTCGGCGGGGAATACCGGACGCAGCCCGTGCTTGAGGAACGTGACATCGCGGGTGCGGTCGTGCCAGGGTGTATTGCATATTGCCGGCCACCACTTGGAGTCAAACCGGTAGTCGTAGGGCCCATCGATCGCGCCGGCGATCTGGGCTTTGGCCTCTTGCATGCGGCGCTCGCGCAGATCCCATGTCGAATCGCCGCGCAGGCGGACGAATGACCAGAGCACTGTGTGTGGATAGCAGAGTGCGGCGGTGATGGGGCTGGCGCCGTAAACGCGGGCCAGTCGCATATTCGGCGCCGTACCCCAGTGGTAGCCGGGGGCGATGGCGTTGGACACGGCTACGGCGCTGCACTCGGTGACCATCTCCGTGCCGTGGAACGTGCCCGGGTTTTCGACTGCGGCCTTGTAGAAGTAGTCGGCCATGCCCTCGGGCGCGGTCATGCCGCCGATGGCCAAGCCGCGACGGTCGATGGGTGCGTGATAGCTCTGGTCGTGGTAGATGCCTTGTGCACCGTAGTCCTGGCACCATTCCTTGATCCAGTCGAGGAACCACCGCTGCCAGCCGGGATGGCCGAGGTGGTGCTGATCGACGTGACGTACGCGCGTGTCCGGGTCTTTCTGGAAGGCCGATCGGGTGTCGGCCTGGCCATGCAGCTTGAGGGCCTGCTTTTCGCGCGGCGTCATCTGATCATCAGGTGGGAATGGTCCCCACATGATCATGGGTTGAAGGTATGCCATGCCGTATGTCGGCGCGGAACGCCACCTGGGCGTGTCTTCGGCGAACCCGTCGTAGGGTGTGTTGTCGGCATGGTTGCGATCGAAACTCTGCTTGCGCACCGATGTCAGAAAAGCGCCGGCGCGATGTTGCCAGGGTTCGACGTAGCGCACAAAGTCCTTCAGCCAACGCTCCTGCGGACCCGGTAGTGACGCGATGAATGACATTTGTTTGGCGAAGTCGGGTCGCGGCGCCAGCTTGAGATTGGCATCACGCCAGTTGCGGTATCTTTCGGCTGCCTGCGTCCACCCCAAGTCGAACGCGGCGATGCGCCATGGCACGGCAGTCTGCACTTCGGTCAGGTCTTCGAACGGGGGTACGTTCATCGACGCGAACGAAAAACTCAGGCCTTGTCTGTTCTTGAGGTAGAAAAGATTCTTGTAATAGCGCAGCTTCTGGTCCTGCGCCCAGACGGCGAACGCCCCTCGCTTCCAGCCGTTGAAGGCGATGAATGCGTACTGCCAGTAGTCGGGCCACTTGTTCATCCACAGTACTTCGCCCGTGTTCTCGGGCGTGATGCGCAAGCCGTCGGTGATGGGCGCCTCGGCAGTGACGGCCGGAGCCAGTGGCGCGAGTGTCATGTTGGCGCCATAGACGCCCGCACGCGGGGAACGGCCGCCCGGCGTCACGAGCAGATCGCCTGTTGCCGTGTCGATCTCCAGGGCGAGGGTGAATGTCTCGTCGGGGTAGCGCTTCCTGCCGTCGGTCAGGTTGGTGTAGGTCAGTGTGCCGCCCAGATCGTCGTTTGCTTCGAAATTAAACGCGCTGTCTGCATCGGCGAAATGTTGGTTGGGCAGATGCAGGTCGTTGGGATGCTCCCACCAGGGCCAGTGGTGCAGCTTCAGGGCCGCAGCGCGGGCGGGCTCGCCGTGCTGTGTTCCTAGGCCCGTGGGCAGGTGTGGCACGGTGCGCGCAGGATCGGCGCTGTCATCAAGGTATTCTTCGCCGGTCAGCCGGTTGTGCATACGGACCAGCACGCCGTTGCGGAAGCTGATCTCGAAGCGATCCGTGCGCACGGTTGCCCCGCGCTCATGCGGTTCGATGACAGGCTCACCGAGCGCGCGGCTGGTCCCGGCGATCATTGCGCAGGTTAGAACGAGTGCTGAGAGCAATCGAAGCATCATGATCCTCCAAAGTTGATTGCGGCTCGGGGTGCAGGTGGATGACCGGATGGCCATGCCTGTGCTGGCCACACTATTCCTTCGTGGTTGCGCGTACTTGGATATCGAGGTAGTAAAGGTTGACCGGCGGTTCGCCTGCCTCACCGCGCGACAGTGTTCCAGCGTTGCACGCTTGGGTCACGATACGTAGCGTGGCCGTGTGGTCACCGGTTTTGTCTTTGTCGATGAATCGAACTGTAAATGTTTCGGTTTCGGGCTCCGAGCCGCCGTGCAGGCCGACTTTGCCATCGTCGCCGATCAGTTTGACGACTCTACCATCCTCGGTCGCGTTGGCGCCGCTGAGTTCGAACAGGTCGGCATCTTTTCCGACCAAGACAACGCCGACATGATCTGTCCGGTCAGTCACCTTCTGCATGAGACCGCGATTATCCTGTTGGAAGCTCGCGCATCCGTAGAGAAGTGTCGGAACGTCCTTGGGTTCCGCTTCGTCTGTCAAGAGTTGCGGCAGAGCCTTGTCCTGCATGTTGCGTATGACGATCGGCTCGGATGGTTTGTTGGCGGCCAGGACGATCGGCCCACTTGTGTTCACATCCAACAGTGGTCTCACGATGCGCACCGATGAGAAGTTGTCCAGCAACAGGACGTCTTGTTTCGACTGGTTGATCCAGCGACCGCCGGCGGAGTTGCGCCAGTTGACATGCGCGTCGAGGTTCCTGTCGGTCATCTGGTGCACGATGTGGCGTTCGACGAAAGATGTGCTGGCGGTGCTGATGTTGGGAATGCCGCCCCAGGCCTGATAGCCGCCGGCAGTGTGCGTTGCGCAGAGATTCATATAGCCGGTCGCGGTCGTGCCGTCCTGTTCGGCGGCAAGATCGACGCTGTAGCCGGCGATGCAGCCGGGGCGCAGGAAATGAGGGCCACTCGGGTCAGCATTCCAGTAATAACCGGTTCGGTCGGCCAGGTTGCTCTGATGGATTCTGCCGCCGGGCGTGAGCCGTGCCGATGCGCGGCCTTTGCTGGCACGCGACGATGCCTCGACTTTGCCCCAGTCCGCCGGCGCTCCGTCACGCTGTTGTTCGAAGTTCGGGTTGTGGAATTCAAACGTCGCGGTGTCAGGGTAGAAGGTTCGCCCCGGCATGCTGTGTTGGAAAGGTGAAGTCGGCAGGCCTTCCCGGTTGTATAGCGTACATGACGGGAAACCGGCCCACGCGTAGCGCACGTGAATCGGGTCGCTGACTTTCGGTGAGGAAACGATTACCTTGTCGCTGTCGATCTTCGCATCCGCTGCGACGAAATGATTGTCCGCTCCGGCTACTTCGAAACCCAGGAGTTTGTCGCCCTTGGCCATCAGCCCGTCACCGACATGGTCAAAAGTGATGACGATTACGCCGTTCCGCGCAGTATACGAGCGTGGCCACGGCCCGCTGTAGACCACGTCCTCGCCGTACGCCACCTTGCGGGCGCTCAACAGCAGTCGGTCGGCTACGGGCTCCTTGTTTGGCGGATGGATGTCGTACCTCTCGCCCACGTCGATCGTCACGGCCAGGCCGGTGTTGGGCGTATTCTGCCAGATCCAGCGTTGGACATCGCGCATGCCAACCCACGTGTACCGGGATGCTTTGCTGTATTGCGCAAGCGTTGCGGCATCCATATCAATGGACGACGGCGGCGCTTCCTGTGCAACGAAACTGGGAAGCTGAACGAACAGGAACGGCAGGTCCGGTCGCTCCCACGCCTCGCGCCAACTGGCGATCAGTGCGGGAAAGAGATCGCGAAACTCGAGATAACGGCCACCGTTGTATTCCGCCTGGTAGTAAATGACGCCGCGTAATGCGTACGGGGAAACCGGCGCGATCGTCCCATTGTATAGCTGACTGGCCACTTTCAGTGGGTGCGTCGGCAGGTACCGCAGGTTGGGGTGTCCGGCGATGCGCCCCGCATCGACCCAGGCCTCCGCAGGGACGATCGCGACGTATGTCACCATCCCCACCGGCACTTCGCCGCCGAAATGCTCGAACAGTTTGTGTGCGAAGTAGTAGCTCACGGCCGAGTACGATGAAGGTGGCTCTGTCCGCCAGCGGGCGGTGACGTCCGACTTGACCGTCTTGCTTCTAAGCGACTGCCCCATTTCGAATACCACCCGCACGCGACCGTTGCTCTTCGGCTGGTGCGCCTCGTAGTACGCCAATCCGCCAGTTGCGCTGCTCAAACCCATCATCATGTTGGACTGGCCACAGGTGAACCACACTTCACCGACGAGGACGTCCTCGATCAGGTGTGTCTGATCGGCACTGGTAATTGTCATCACCTGGGATGTTGCGTTGGCGGGCATGGGATCGAGATTGACGCGCCACTTGCCGTCGGTCACCACGGCAGACTTGGTCTGCCCGTTGAAGGCAACGGTGACCCTGTTGCCCTCGGCACCCCAGCCCCAGACCGGGATGACCTGCACTCGCTGGACGACCATTCCGTCAGAAAAGATCTGGGGTAGTTTCAGATCGGCCAGCGCCGTGCAAGGCGTCAACAGAACGATAGATGCAATGATGTACCAGAACATATTCTCTAAACCCTCATAGGCAATCATTGCGAGTTGCTGTCAGGATCAAGTTCGACGTCGGTGCCGAACCCAACTGTCAGGGAATCGATCACGGCATCGGCGATTGCCTGCGGCTGTCCATTGGCGTTACGCATAAGGTGCTCGACCGGCATGCACCGAGCGAGTCGGTAAACCACTTCCTCCGGCCACACGCATGACGAGCTTTCAAGCATCTGCTGATAAGCAGCGCCCGCCGGATGCGATCGACAGACGTCATCAGCGAACGCCGCCGACCTGATGACTGGAACGCGACCGTGGATCTGTGCGATTGACGCCTGAACGGAGTCGCTCAGTAGGTAGCGAGTCAGCGTAAGCGCATCCAGAGGCGAGTAACACTTCGGATCGATCGACAAGAGCGTCAGCTTTGCGGGAATTGGCAGCCCCTGGGGTTGTATCAGTGGCAACATCGCCCAACGAAAGTTCGCTTCACGCTTCAGTTGCACGGTCAGGAATGAGCAATGATGGAGTAAGGCTGTCTGCCCGGAGATAAACCGGTCGGACGTCGTGTTGGTGTCGGGCGTTGGCAGTTCCTGCTCGACCAACGCTTCTGCGCACTGCCGCAAGCGACGTTTGGACACCACCAGGCGATCGTTTTCCCATCGACAGGCGCCTTCGAGAATCAGCACGTCATGCAATGCGCTCAGGTCCATGCCGCGCGGGCGAGACGGAAGACTTGTCAGCCTGCGGTCCGCCTCGCCGGCCATGCGTAACAGTTCAGCGCCACCACGAGGTGGCTTTGCTTTCATGCCCACCTGTTCAAGCAGGTCCAGATTCACAAACAGGTAGCTGAGCGTCGCCATGAACGGCACGCCGGCAGTGTTTGGACGGTCGGTGATCCAGTCCTGTGCGAGCCCAATGAATTCGTCGGGCCTTCGGCCGATCGAGTCGACACTGAGTTTGGCATTTCGGTGTCGGTCAATGGATTGAAGGACCCACGGTGTCGTCTCGATCACATCGAACGATGCCTGCGGTATGAGCCGTTGCAGATGACCGTCGGCACAGGTGTGCAACCCGATACCGGGACCCTGGTCACCCAGTTCGCATTCGCCCATCAGCCGATTCCAAGTCTCAATGGTCTCGGGCAGGAGTTCTGACAGGTAAAGCTTCAGCTTAGGCCGGCTCTGTTCGAGCGGGCGGAAGTAATAGTCTGCATCGAGGCCTGTACTGGTGGCGGGCGCTGATTGCGCGGTTGCCGGACGATCTGGCGTTGCGTCAAGACTGGTGGAAACGAAGGCGCCGGCTCGTCGCTTTGTCACGATAAGGCCCTGGCGCGCCAGTTTTTGGATCGCGGCGTTGATCGTCCCTTGCCCGACGGCGTAGCGACTTCCAAGATCCTTATAAGAAGCGAGCTGTTCGCCAGGCTTCAATTCATGGGCTTCGATCTGTCGCCGGATGTCCTCGGCAACCGCTTCGACCCGTGTCTTTGCCGCTCGTCTAGCCCGCGCCTGTGTGATTTCGACCACCGCAACCTGCTCCATGTACTAGTTTACTTCTGTAATTACACATAATTTACTCAGAAATAAGAGGATTTCAATACTAAATACTGAGTAAAATTTGAGTTAATACGACACTTACTCAGTCAGATCACTTGACGCGGGCTTTACATCACGGCGCTCAGAGCACAAATACAGCTGCTTTAAGAGTTTGCAGAAACGCGCTTGATGGCGTCCCACCCACTCCGTTTAGCCAAACGGTGATCCGACGGGATATTTTTTTCATGCGCGCATTGCTTTGCAGAAAGCGCGACTCGAGCCCACAAGACGCGGTTACGTCATCGACTTTCTTCGCTTTAGAACAGGCGGATGGACACGGCCTGTTTTACCGAATGGGCATTGACCAATATATTCACCGAACTTTTCGTCAGGCTTCGGGTGATTTCACCTGCACCTATGAAAGAGTCAGTCATGTCAAAGTTGCGTCGTTGGCCGATTCCGCCGTCACGATTGCCGTTCGTTAACCAGGATGTTACGCCGATTCAATTTCGTAGCTCACCGGGGATCGTGAGCAGCGTTTGGGGCGGCCCTCAGGGTGGGCGCATTTATGTGTGGAATCCTGACACGCATGAAGCCCAGGAGTCTTGTCTGCCGGAGAGGGTCATGGGCGCTTACATGCTGAAGACCGCGCCGGATGGGCGGCTCTATCTGGGTGGTGGTAATGGCGAACTGATGCGCTGCGACCCGCAGACAGAGCAGATCGAAACGCTTGTCACCGGTGAAATGAGCGGCATTACCTGGGGCGGATGTGTTACCGATCGATATGCGATCTGGTCGGCCAGTCCGGGCGATGTGTGCGTGTATGACTGGAAGGAGAATAAACTCGTCAAGGTATTCCGCCAGATCGACACCGAGTCGCCTGCATCGTTGTACGCTCATATTGTGGTGACGGCGCCGGATGGGCGCGCGATCATCGGCATGAACATGCCCAATGCGCGGCTCATCGTGCTTGACCCCCAAACAATGTCGGTCCGAACCGTCACCCCTGACGTCATGCAAGGTCACAGCCTTGCCTATGGCAGCATTTTTGTTGACGACACGACGATGTTTCTCACGGTCGGGTGGCATCAGGCGCGTTGTGCATTCCTGCGATATCCCGGCTTTGAAGTGATTGAATCGTTCGACGCGCCGCCGGGGGCGCTGCGCATGGGGCACCGTGGCTGCCTCCTAAACGGCCGGATTTATGTTTGTGCCCATCCCACCGGCGATTTGTGGGTTCTGGATGAAGAGTCGCTGACCTGGGAATGTGTCTGTCCTGCGTTTGATGGGGGGGAGGGGGACAACATTTCAGCCTTGGCCGCGCATGACGGCCGTATGGTCTGCGGCGTGACCTATTCCGGTGTTGCCGTCAGCTTTGATGAGCGGACGCAGAAGCGCGACGCGTTTGAGTTGCCAGCCGTCGGCCATTGTGAGGCGCGGGCGTTATGCCCCGTGCCGGAGGTCGGACGCGTGTTCGGCGCTCCGTTTATCACTGGACGGTTCTGGTCGCTTGATATTGAGACCGGCAAAGGCGTCGATCTGGGGCGAGGCATGCGCGGCACCGGTCAGATCGATTTCGCGGTCTGGGATCCTGCTGCACAACTCGTTTATATGAGCAGTTACCACGAGACGAATCTCAGTGTGTTTGATCCGGCGAAGCCCATCGGTTGGCCTGAGAACCCAAGGTTTCTGGCCACCGCACACGACCACGAACAAATGCGCGACAAGGCGCTGGCCTTCGACGGCAGGCACCTGTGGATGGGCACCGCGCCGGGGTACGGCAAACTTGGCGGTGCGCTCTGCCGCATTGAACCCGCATCGGGCGCAATCGATGTTCGGCGTCACATCGTGCCCGATCAGACGATCAACTCCGTTATCCTCGGCCACGGTAGTGTTTACTGCGGATCAGAGATTCACGCCGACGGCAAGTCGACTCCGCCGATGCAGAAACATGCCAAGCTTATCTGTGTTGACCCGCAGACGATGGCGGTTACTGGTGAAACGACCTTCAACGAGGCGGATCGTCTCTTTGCCCTGGCCATCTTTGATGATCAATTGCTGGCTCAATCAAGTGATCGCTTTTTTCTTTGGAACCCGCAAACGGGACAGGTCACTGATCTGGGGGCTGCGCCATCGGTATGCGTCAATCGCGTTGTGCCGGATGATACGGCCGGTACATACTGGACAAGCGATGGCAACAGTGTTGGCCGATTGACAGTTATCGCCGACAGCTTTCGATATGAACCGGTGATCGAACATGGCTGCCGTTACCTGCATCGCGACAGGAATGGCACATTGTGGTTCGTCACGCGAGACGAAGTCATGGCGTTTGAGCCTGAGGGCCAGTTCTAATAATCGTTTCTCGCGTTCACTGGATATTTGACAAGTTTCAAATCCGCCTTAAGGTTTATATGTAAACTAAAGGGTATTACGGAGCCGGTTGCTCCTCCTCGCTGCCGGTGTCGCCATCCCGAATAAGGAAGTCTATTCGTGTCGGATTTGAAATTTGTGATTGTAGGTGGTGGCAGCACCGGCTGGACACCGCGCCTGGCGACTGACTATTTTCTCTCGCCCGAAATCGACGGCAGCAAGCTTGTCCTGGTCGACATTGATCGTGATGCGGCGTTGCTGATTCAACGCTATCTGCAGATGGCGATCGAAAAGATCGGTTGCAAGTGGACCGTTGACGTCGCTGATCTTGATGCCGCACTTGATCGTGCGGACGGCGTATGTGTCTCAATCTCCACCGGCGGATATGAGGCGATGCAGCACGACTACAGCATTCCCGAAAAATTCGGCATCTACCATTGCGTGGGTGACACCGTCGGGCCCGCCGGTATTTCCCGTACGCTGCGCAATGTCCCCGTGTTCGTCGATATCGCGCGGCGCATGGAAACGCTTTGCCCGGATACATGGCTCCTGCACGTGACCAATCCGTTGGCGCAGATCACCCGATGCATCTGGCGAGGTTCGTCCACGCGTAGTGTCGGGCTGTGCCACAACTTCATTGGCACGCGCCATCTGCTCTCGAAAATGTTTGATGTTGAGCCGACGGATATCCATGCGACGTCAGTCGGCGTCAATCACTTTACGTGGCTTAAAGACATCAAGTGTTGCGGAAAAGATATCAGTAGCGAACTGACATTGGAGCGATATCTGGCGTATGAGGCTGCCAAGCACGGGCGCGAAATCGGGTCCGGCACGCTCGAAGACGCCATCGCGGCTGCGACTGGCGAGGATCAGTTGCCGCGCTACCTGCTCAATTTTCACATGTACGAACGATTCGGCATGTTGCCGGTGGGGGCGGCATCGCACATGGCGGAGAATTTGCCGTATTACCTCAATTCGCCTCAGATCATTGAGAAGTACCGCATTCGGCGCAAGGGCGTTCTGCCCGGGCGCGCCGAAGCCAAGGAAACGCAAAAGAAACAGATCATGGACATCGTGGAAGGGCGTACGCCATTTCCCGAAGTCGAAGTATCTGCGGAAGGTGTCGCGCCGATCATGGTTGCCCTGACGACCGGCAAACCGGCGCACACCGTGATGAACCTGCCCAATGAGGGCCAGATACCGAATCTCCCGCGCGGCGCGGTGGTTGAAACTTGGGCTACCGCGGCATGGAACCACGTCGCACCGCTGCATGCCGGCGATGTGCCGTTGCAGATCCACGGCCTGTTGCAGGCCATTGTCAACGAAGAGGAACTGGCCGTGGAAGCGGCCTTGGCGGGTGACCGCAAGAAGGTGATTCAGGCAATGCATGTTTCGCCGATGGTGTGCGACAAGGGCCGGGTGGAGGAGTTGACGGACGAACTGCTGGCCGCAACGGCGAAGTGGTTGCCGCAGTTTCGTTGATTTGTCGTGTGTCCGTGGCAGTACATTCCACAAAATAGGCATATTCGACATGTTCTAGCTTGCGCCCACATCTCACTATACGTGGGGGCGTTGTTTCTGGCTGTACGCCTTTTAAAGCAAAGTCGATTGTATAAAAGGTCTTGACGAGCCAAGTTCAGGGGAGTATAGTTTACGCGTAAACAAAAGTACTATATCGTCCTCTGCATCAAGGGACGTCTATGGGCTGTCTGAACCACAAGGGCTCGCAACGAGGGGTAATGGTGGGCGCTTGGCCTTACATGGGATTTCATCAGAGATAACAGCGTGACCGAGTACGTAGAAACGTTTGACGGCAAAGGCAACGGCTGGATCGGGTGGGGGGGCACGGGTATTGGCGCCACCGCACTGGAAATCCAGAACAGCATTGCCACTTCGCGAAGCCCGTGGTGGGTTGATTTCAATCACGCGCCGCCGGGAGCGGGTTACTTAAATCTTCACTTTGTCCTGCATACGACTGTTCACCAGAACACGCCGACTTACGAGGCGCTTTCCGGGCCGAATCGTTTTATTGAAGGTGGCTATCCGCTGGACTTTCGCAATGCGCGCGTGACATTGCGTGTTCGTGGTGATGTGCGACAGCAAGGCACGCAGTTTGTCCTGCTCGCCCAGGCGGATGTCGGACCAAAGCGCGTCAATCACGTGTTGCATGCGCAGCCGATCACGCTCAGTAGCGAATGGATCGAACAGACGCTCACACTGGAGCCGGACGAGCAGCAGTGGACCTGTCTCGGGTCGTGCAAAGATCGTGTGGCCACATACGGCGAGGGACCGATTGACGCGGTGCTCGGCAATCTGAACGTTGACATCATTCTGGTGCACTTTCCGATTGATGTGCAGCCGGTTGGCCAGATCGATGGCGATCCACATTTCCTGCGTGCCGGCATCGATTATCCGGTGGACCAGTCCCGATTACCCAGTGGCGAGATACAGTTGGACGAGGTTCGTATCGCGTTTTGAGGGATGTCGAAAAGGAGAAATGCGCAATGGCTGGAGCATCTTCATACGATTCGCGTCGACGATGCAGGGGGTTTACGTTGATTGAATTGCTCGTCGTGATTTCTCTGATATCCGTTCTGATTTCGATTCTGCTGCCCGCGTTGAAAACGGCGCGTGAGTCGGGCATGACAACGCAAAGTCTTTCAAACCTGCGACAGATTCAGACATCGTTGCTCAACTACGCAACGGATAACGGTGACTTTCTTCCCTGTAGTACATTTGATGCATCCAGCGGACATGAATGGGCATACGTGCTCTCGCGCGACGCGTACATTCTTGCCGCAGACAGCAGGGGGCCAATCAACATTTTCTGGGGGCCGTTTCGTGAAAGGCCGTCAGGCGTTTTTACGCGGAGCACTGCCGAGCGCACCGGTTATAGCGCGAACTGGGCCGGCGCCATGCCACGTGAAAATCACGCCACGCCACCTGTGCGACTGGGCGCGGCGCGCAGTCCGGTGAACGGTTCGGCAAAGCTACCCGCGCCGTCAGAACTGCTCGTTATTACAGAAAGCCTCTGGACCGTCATCTATCCGACTTGGGACGGGTACTTCCGTGTCAGCGATGCCCTCTTTACCGTCAACGATCGAGTTGTCGGCTCCTATCTCGATGGACATGCAGCTTTGCACCCGAGTGAAGATATGCTCTGGAATCCGACCAGCAGTCGATCCGGCAGTTGGATCGGAAAGGGACAAGCCTCTCTATTGGCGCCGTGGTTCTACATGGGGCAGTAACAAAATTGCGAATCTACTCAAATACTGGAGTTCACATTGAATTATCGACATTTATTGTGGCTGGTTGCGATCGTTGCACTGATCACGCCGGGAAAGAGCCTCGCGGCCTCGAAGATGTTTGTTGTCAAAGACGGAAAAGCCAACGCCCAGATTGTCATCGCGGACGACGCCGTTCCGCTCATCAAACTCGCCGCTGAAGACCTGCAACATTACATTGCCAAAATCACCGGCGCGACGCTGCCGATCGTCACGGTGCCGACGCGCGATACGCCCGTGCAGATTTATGTCGGACGCAGCACATACACCGACGAGCTCGGCGTCATCACCGACGATCTTCGCCACGGCGCATTCCGCATGGTCAACGGTCCTCATTGGCTGATCCTCGCGGGGTGTGACAGGAAATTTGACCCCGAGGGCTTACTGGGCATGGCGATGGCTGATCCGAGATCAGCCGAGGGAAAACGTCTGCGCGAAATCTGGAAAGAAAAGACCGGATCGATGTGGGGCCTGCCGTTCGGACAGGTCTGGAAGCAGCGTAACAAGGCGATGGATGTCGCCGAGCAGGACGAGCGCGGGTCGTTCAATGCCGTCGCGGCCTATCTGCGCACGCTCGGCGTGCGCTGGTATATGCCCGGCGATATTGGCGAAGTCGTTCCACAGACTCAGAGCATCGCGCTGCCTGTGGTTGATCGGACGGTAAAACCCGATTTTGACATGCGCAATCCGTACATTCTTCACCATCGATTCATGCAGTGTGATCGCGACGACCTCCTGTGGCAACTGCGCATGGGATTTAACCACGCGGTCGACATCACGACCGTCGGGCACCTGGGCCACGGGATGGACTTCGTGTCGAACTCAGCGGAATTCAGAGCGGCCTATCCCGACTACTTCGCGCTCGTCGGCGGTAAGCGGTCAAATGAAAAGTACGGCAAACCCTGCCTTTCATCACCGGGCATGTTCAAGGAAAACGTCGGTTATGTTCGTGCGATGTTTGATACGTTCGACCTGCCGATGGTTTCGGTACAGCCCGGTGACGGCTACGGCAGTCTTTGCCAATGTAAATTGTGCGAAGGAAAAGGCACGCCGCAGCTCGGGTGGTACGGCGCGCTGTCGAACTATATCTGGACGTACATCAATAACCTCGCGGTTGAGATCGAAACAACCCATCCCGATCATCAGGTCTTGTGCTCCGCCTACTCGTCGTACATGTTGCCGCCGACGAACATTGATACGCTCAGCCCCAATCTTGCCGTTGCGACGGGCCAGTTGCGATCGAGCATGGGCGATCCGAAGAAACGAAAGATGTACACCGACGCGCGGGCCAAATGGCTCGAATTGATGCCCGAAGGCAGGAAGCAATTCGTTTACATCTACGATTATTACATTGAGCCGTGGCGAAAGCAGTTGCGCGGGTTGCCTGCCTATTACCCACATCTGATCGCGATGGATCTGCGTTCACTGAAGGGTATCTCGCGGGGCGAATTTATCGAAGTGGACCTGGAAGGTCCGGTGCTCCTGAACATGTACGTCACCGCGCGGCTGTGGTGGGATGTCGATCAGGGTATTGATACGTTGCTTGATGAGTATTACGCCGGTTTTTACGGCCCTGCCGCGCAGCCGATGAAGGCGTTTGTCGAATACTGTGAAGCCAACTGGCAGTCGGTCGCACAGGACTCAGAAAAGATCGATCGCGTTCATGAACTGTTTGCAGCCGTGCAGAAAGCCGCGCCGGCCGACTCGATCTATGCGCAGCGCGTCGCGTTGATCGCGGATTACATAAGGCCGCTGGAGAAACTGCAACAGCAACTCGCCATCAAGCGAGAGAACGTGCCGCTGCTGCGTTTTTCTCGCGTGAAACCGGATACCGTCACCATTGATGGCAAACTCGATGATCAAATCTGGGCCGGGCACCTTGGTCCGGGAGAAATCTACCTGCCGCATCAGAGTCTGGGTGTTCTCAAGGATCTTAAGACAGGTGAGAATACAAAACACGAAACACGCTTCCAGATGGCGTGGATCGATAACAGCCTCGTCATCGGTATCAAATGCGAAGACGATCCGTCAACGCTCAACATAGGCACGAAAATCGACCAGGACACCAACATCTGGAGCGGCGATTGCATCGAGATCCTCATCGAAACCCAGGAAAATTCGTATTACCAGATTGCAATCAACCCAGCAGGCGCGATCTACGAAATGAATCGCGGTGGCGGCGAATGGAACACCCTCTGGCGCAGCGGAGCTGAATACGCAACGCATATCGGCAAAGACAGCTGGTCCGTGGAGATTCGTCTAACCCCTGCCGACGCGATGCAGCAGACGATCGACGTCAACGAAACGTTGGGCATCAAGGGCCGACAACCTTCCGGCACGTTTCCGTGGTATTTCAATATCTGCCGTCAGCGTATGCGCGACGGCGGCAACGAGTTGTCCGCCTTTTCACCCACCGGCACGGGAAACACGTTCCACGTCAAAAGCAAGTTCGCGAAGCTGCACAGGAAGGGTTTGTAGCGCTCCTTAAATCTGTTCGCCTTTGGATATCGAACGGCCTGTCGGCCGGAGTTCTTATATGGATAATTATCAAACAACGTTTATGTCACTTTCACCTGATGAACTGAAAACGTACCACGACGATGGCTATCTGTTTTACGATCGCCGTATTCTCGATGAGAATGAAATTGCGACGGTCCTTGATGAAATTGACCACGTCATCAGTGGTGAAACCGAGTTCCCGCCGTATCTGATGCAACGCGAGTCCGGCGCAACGTCCGAGTCCACGGAAGACAAGCCGGTACGGAAGCTGCAGGGGCTGAGTTATATGCTGCCGTCGTTTGAAAAACTCGCGAAGGACCCGCGCATTGTTGATGTGATTGAGTCGATTATTGGCCCGAACATCAAGCTTTATACGGATGAGTACTTCAGCAAAAATCCAGCACAAGACGGTAAGCCCTACGGGCCGTACCGTTGGCACCAGGACGCGACCAATTACCCTTTCTTCGCGCCGCTGGACAAGGTGGTCACGTGCTGGATAGCACTCGATCAGGCCACGCCGGAAAACGGGTGCATGCAGTTTATTCCGCGCAGCCATGGCTTTGGCGCGATCGCGGTACCGCAACGTGCGAGTTTTCTGGCTCACCCCGTGCTGGATGAGCCAGTCTACGCGCCGCGTGACCCCGGCTTTGCAGTATTTCACCACGGACTGAACTTTCACGGCAGCGACGCCAATCAGTCTGACAAGCCGCGCCGCGCGATTGCTTTTCACTACATGAGTGCCGATACGCTGTATATGGGTGTTGAAAGCGAAGACCTGCGACGCATCGTGCAAGTCGGTGACCTGAGCAATGACTTTCGCTTCATGTTGATCCGCGGTCAGGAATTTGAAAGCCGCGTATAACACCGGACGATCATCTTCGATACGATCCGGCGATACAGATATCAACATGACCCAGGCAGATTATCAACGTATCGACATTGAAGCGGTCATGCCGAAGGCATCTTCTGATGCCGGCAGGGAAAGTGCGGCGTCGCCCGTAAGTAATCACTTTCGGTGGACGGTCATTCCGCTGTCCATTGTGTTGTGCATCTTTCAGGCATTTCTAACCTGCACCGCGGTTCACGTTCATGCGCAGGGTATTACTTCCACGCTGATTGCCGTGATTGGCTTCGGCGTGATGGTGATGATCATCCTGCTCTGTAACCCATTGGTTCGGTTGCTTTCGCGCGGCCTGATTCGTCCACTCGGTCGTGTTGAGTTGATGAGCATGATCGCCGCGTTGATGGTCACATCCGGCGTAGCAACCTTCGGCCTGGCGGACCAGCTCGTCCCGCTGATCCCGACGCCGTGGAACGCGCAGTGGAACGTGCCGCAGGCCGGCTGGGACAAAAGCATTCATCCCAATATCCGGCCGGAACTCTACATCACGGACCCGCAAACCATTCGCGAGTTTCGAGATGGAATCGGCAATCGACCGCAACAGGATGCCGACTGGGGAGAATGGCGCGCGTTCTATACCGATGTCTGGTTTGCGATCCCGTGGCAGCAGTGGGTCGGTCCACTTTTTTTCTGGTTGATTTTTGTCGGCAGTTGTTATGGCATTTTCTTTTGCCTGTCATTCGTTGTGCTGGACTACTGGACCAATCGTGAAAAGCTCATTTTCCCGCTGGCCAAACTACACGAGGCCATTCTGCCGACCAATGGTGGGGGGATTGTTCCGGAGATATTCAAAAGCCCGCTGTTCTGGTGCGGCTTTGCCTTAAGCGCATTGGTATTGAGCTACAACGCGGCGGCCGTGGCGGACTGGATTCCATTAAGCAAAGTAAAACTCGGCATGGGGAGCGTGAAGTCGATCGTTGAAGGCACGTTCTTCGAAGGGATCGGCTCAACCAGGTTTCTGATTATCTTCACGGCCATCGGCATTGCATTTCTGTTGCCGCTGGAGATCAGTTTTTCCGTCTGGTTCTATTACCTGCTCGGCCAGGGTTTGATCTGGGTCATGTACCGCAAGGGATATCGCGACTTCACGTCAGACTGGATCTGGGAGCAGAACCCTGTGACCTCACAGGCCAGCGGCGCGATTCTGCTGTTCTGCGCCGTGAGTCTGTACCGTTGCACGCGCGAGTACTTCCGCCTGTCCAAAGGCAAGTCCGGCATGCGCCGGTTGAAGATACTCACGCCTGTGATCGGTCTGTTTGTCAGTATGGTCATCCTTACGCTGTGGATCAGCTGGAACCACGTGCCGATCCACTGGGCCTTGCTGATTACGTTGTTTATCACGTTGATCACGCTGGGCTTGATGCGCATCGTTGCGGAATCGGGCATCATTTTCTTTCAGTCTCATGCGAGCTTCTTTCACTTTTACAAGATGCTGGGGTTGGGTAAGTGGATGTCGCCGGTGCTGATTGCGCCGCTGCTTCCGATTTATTCCGTCCTGTTTCTGGATGTGAAAACATTTCTCGCGCCGAATCTTCTTAACGCAGCAAAGATGCAGCAGGACGTGGGCGGGAGTCGCATTCGGTTCTATCTGAACATCATTGTCAGCCTGATTAGCACAGTCTTTTTTTCGCTGGGTTATTCGATCTTCCTTGCTTATTCTCGTGGCGCGAATCAGATGCATAGCTGGTTCTACGCGATAGGCCCGCGTCAGTTCTTTGAGAACGCTGCCCAGGCGACTACGCGTGCACCGAAGTTTGAACCTACCACTTTTGCTTGGTTCTGCCTTGGCGGTGCATGGGTTGCTTGCAGTATGTTGATTCGCCAGCGCCTGTTCTGGTTTCCCCATCCAGCGGGCTACATCATGCTGATCAATCCGCTGATCCGGTCCTTGTGGTTCAGCTTCTTTATCGGTTGGGTCTGCAAGAAGATTGTCGTCAAGTATGGCGGTAAAACGACGTTCGACAGGATGCGCCTGGTCATGATCGGCCTGATTATCGGTGAACTGCTTTTAATCAGTCTTACCGCGTTCTACTCGATTACAAATCCGACAGTTTCGTTTCCCGGGATCGACTTGAACCGTTACGCGCCGTAGCTGAAGCAATCAAACGCTTGAGAAAATTTGATCATACAGCCGTTTTGCATCGTTGTTGCCAACGTCGATCGTTCGTTGCATTGCACCAATGCACCAGCCGCGTTCGATGATTGTCCAGCACTGCACGGTACGGTACTGCGAGTCTGTCACGAGGTTGTTCATCTCATCGCTGTCTGATGACAGGTCAATGAGGATTTCGCGATGCTGTCCTTCGGAATAGGCCGTGTACTTGTACTGGTCTGTGTACATCGCTCCTCCTAACACGCCTTGTTGCGATCCGCCTAATGCCACTTCCACGACGAGATCGTTGCGCCTTGGCGTCGTGTGGCCTTCACACAATGGCCTGAGCGATCGACCTTGCAAGTGGTTGGGCGCATTCGCGCCGGTGTGCTGACATGCGCGTTGCCGGTACAACTCTTGATGCCTGCCGACTGCTGGTCGGTGAAGATGAAAAGAATATTCGGCTTGGTGCGGCTATGCCCCGTTGATCGCATACAGCCTCGGCTCCTCGTTGCGGTTTTGAATCGTTACCTTCAACCTTACCGTCGCATCTCCCAATGAGCGCGGTGACTCGCCGAGCCAATTGAGTGCGATGTCCAGTCCTTCATCCGTTGCTGGGACGCCTGCGCGATCGCCCGAAAACTCCGGCAGCAGATTGAACCGTTCATCCGCAAGTTCCACACGCATGGACTGTGCCCCGGTCGCATTGAGCGTGATGGTTGCACCGCTTACGCATGCGGGTGATGTCCAGACGGTACCTGCTTCATGTTCAGGATAGACGCCAAGCGCACCCCAGCGATCACGCGGTATCGTCGCCAGACCGACTTCACTGTAATACTTGTCCAGGTGTTCAAAGCCGGTGTTGCGCCATCGACCGTGATAGATGCGGGTTTCATCACCGACGTTGAGGATGCCATTGGCTTGGCACATCACGGTGTAAAACTGTCTTGCTGGATGCGCCTTGGCCGGCGAATCGCGGTAATCCAGAAACACGTGACCTTTCACCGGCTCGCGAAAACAGATGCCGTCGTTTGAAATCACCAGCCCCAGATCACAGGTGGCGTTGCTGATATCGCGCGATGCGTGCCATCGCCCGTAAAGACCCACGCACACGCCGCCGATGTCGGCCGCTGCCAGGCCGAGGTGTGTCTGCATGTAGTTCGCGTGCGGACCTCGCCAGCGCGGCTCGCGCGGTTGTGGAAGGTTGAACGAATCGGAAAACCCCGGTGCCCATTGATCAAAGTCATACGAATAACGAGCCACGCCGACGCGCCCGACGTCGTGGCCACCTTCTGATCGGTAGTTGCCCTGGCTGCCGGACGTCCCGATGGTGTGGCAACTCATGATGTATTTGCCGTCGAACTTATGAAAGCCGGACATTTCCATGAAGCGATTCAGATACGGAATGCCGTGATACGTCCAGTTCACGCCGTCGGCGGAAATGGCGGCAGCCATGGTCGTGCATATTCCCATTTCCTCGAACGGCGGGTCGCTGAAGCGCGGATCGTACTGGTAAAGCATCTTGTACCGCCGCGATTGGTCCGGATCGTCTTCATCGAGAATCACGCTGGCAGTGTAAGTTACCGCGTGCGGGAGATCGATCGCGTTGTTTTCCGCGCTGCCGTAGAAGCTCACCTGGTTGAGCGCGGGTTTAAACCAGTTGATTCCGTCTTCACTCTCGGCATAACAGACCGGGCCCATGCACATGAGCGGGTAATCGTACTTCACCAGTTGGCGGGCGAGGTCACCGGACCAGTCGGGATTCATCGGCCAGTGGCATGCGTGATACCACATGCGGAACCGGCCGCCGAATGGGCCGGGGTCTTCGATGACCGTTCCATAAAAGAAGGCCGCAAGATTGTCCGGCGCATTTGCATCGCGCGGCTCGGGGCACAGTACAGGTTCGGCGCGCACGGTCGGCTTGGTGATATAAAGGCCAAGGTCCTCACGCAGCTGCATCACCGAATCATCAATCGCAAGCCAGCGCGTGGCGGGGGAGAGTTGCTTAACGTTCATAATGTGCTTTGCTTTCGCCTTTGGTCAAACCGGCCTTGCTGACGAGCATTTTGAGTCGAGCGCGGTCTGCATTCGCGTCAATGATGTCTTTTTCATTGACAATGGCCATGAGAATTTCGCGCTCGCCATAACGATCGCGGTCGTAAATGATGTGCAGAACGCCATCAGGACCTTCTACCGCATCGGGGTAACTGACCAATTCACGCTCATCCAGCAACAGCCGGTGTGGCCACGTTTCGCCGTCGTCGTCACTCAACATGGCGGTCAGATGGGATCGTTTGCGATCGGGATTGCCCACGTGGTTAATCAGTAGCAGTCGGCCGGACGCCAGACGCTGAAAGTGGAATCGCGCACTCGGGCCGGCGAACCGGCTGGGCTTGGATCGCGACCAGGAGAACCCGCCGTCCATAGAAAAGCTCTCGGAAATACCTTGTCTTGTGCGCATGAGCATCCAGAGGGTGCCGTCGCGTTTTTCGACAATCATCGGCTCGTCGAACACGCGGTCGTCAAGGACCGTCCCGCCGCGCCAGTGCCATGTTTTGCCTTCGTCGGTGGATGCGATGACACCTGGTTTACGCATGTGTTCGAGTTCCTGGAACTGGTCGAAAAACCACCACAGCGCCATCGGCCAGATCCACGCTCCGTCGCGCGCAACAATCGGTTTGTTCAATGCGATGCCGTGATTGAGACGGCGCGGGGGTGACCATGTCGGGTGAGCGCCTTCGGGGTTGTCCGTGGTGACTGCCCATATCCCGCCGCGACCGTCCCACATTTCGCGCGGCATCGGCGCGGTTTGCGCCCATAGCCACCAGAGCCGACCTGTTGGATCAATCCACAGGCACGGATCACCGGTTCGCACCGGTGGCGTCGGGTCGACGATCGCGACCGGTTCTGACCACGTCGATCCATCATCGCCGCTCGTGGCGAGGATCACGTAGTTGTCATTCAGTTCGCGCTCGCCGCCGTACCAACTGGCCCAGAGCCGACCGTTGGTCGCGCGTTCGATTGTTGGCACACCTTGCCACTTACGCGTTGAAGCCGCGTAGGTGGCATCTGGATTGATGTTCACTTGCTGCGCCTGGAGGCCAACATCAGTGGCGCCTTCCAGTGAATCAGGTTTTGGCACAGGTAGTCCTTTTCATGTTAATAAGTGACTCAGCTTCATATGCGGTTGTCAGCCTCTTTCGTTGGAGAGGATTTCCAACGTAAAGTCCGCATACTGTTTCGGCTTTCGATTTCGACCGACGATCGTAAACACTTCGGCGTGCCCGCATCCGCATGTCGCTCCCCATTGTGGCCAGTCGAGGCGCGTTGGGTCCGGCTTCTGGCATGCGTGCAGCGCGCAACATTCGATCTTCTTGTCCCAGTAGTCCGTAATATCGACGTGGGTATCAAACTTTTTATACGCCTCGGCGAATTCATTGACGCCGAGGTCGTGCCAGTTCAGCAGCATTCCTTCGTAGCCGGCGTCAACCGCTTTCCAGTAGGCGCGCGTGACGAGTAATTGCGTTGCGAAGTGTTCGATGTTGTTCATCGGCCCGCCGTGGGTGATTACCGCTTCGCTGTTATGTTCGATGATCAGGTCCGTCACGCGTTGGATCGCCGCATCATCTTCCTGCGCAGTCAGAATCGTCGGCACACCTGGCGGCACGCAATCCGGGCGCTTGGCTTCGTAACCAACAACGATCTTTCTGCCGTCGGCGTGGCGGTAGTGCTTTTGTGGAAAATTCAGATGGATCGGTTCCGTGCCGAAGAACTTCGCGCCCGCCGCCGCTTCGCGTTTGCGCTGCGGCATCATCTCATCACATGCCGGCGTGCGTTGTGAAATCGTCCCGTCGTCATTGAGCGTTACCCAGTCGCCTGACATGTTGTTTGTTGTCATCACGTAAACGACTTTGTAGTCGCGGTCGACGTATTTCGACAGCGTGCCGCCGATGGTCAATTCGATGTCGTCGGCGTGTGCGCCGATTGCCATCAGTGACCGGTTGGTCGTACGATCGGTCCAGAACTTTGAAGTGTCGATAGGGGGGTATCCGCTCATGCCGTGTATTGAAAGTAGATGCTGTGTCCGCAGTCGCTATTTGACCTGAAGCTCTGAAAAACTCATCGTCTCGTGAAAGCTTCGCTTACCGGTTGGCCAGTACGCCGACAGACTGACATCATCACCGCGAATGCGCTGGCGACAGATATTGAAATACCACGGGTGTGTCGCGCTGGGCTTTCGGCCGGCCATTCCGTTTGCTGGGTCGACCTCAAACTGATTCGCATCCACCACCGGTATACGCACTTCCGCGTTCCAGTACCCGTCTCCGACATAGGTCGCCACCTCCACGTGTGACGACCAGAGCATACCGAGCTTGTCGCCGCTTCGGTCGAGGTCCAGGACGGTTCCGGCCGGGTTGATGGCAATCTGATAGTAGTTATTCAGTTGCGTTTCGATTAGCAGTTCGATCGCGTCGCCGTTCCACACCTTCGTATCATCATGGCTCGTCCCCTTGATGATCATATTGGCTGTGTCCGGTTCTTTGCAGTGAATCGCAAAATACATGCTGTCGCCGGCCCAGATGACGTGAAACGACCCCGGGAACTTTGGTCGACTGCCGTCCTGCAGGTCCTTGAGCCGATGCAGTTGAACGCCCGCCCAGATCGGGTCGTCAAATCGCCCGTCCATCACGATCTTCTTCGGGTCCTCCACTGCGGTGCGCACGATCGGTGTGTTCGCACGCGCGACCTGAAGCTGCTCGCGCCGCTTCCTCATCGGCTCCAGATACTTGACGATCAACCCGATGCGCTTTGCATACACAGAGTCAGCCGGCGCCTTTGCCACCGCCGCGTCCAGCAACTCGAGCGCCTTGGAGATCGGTTCCGGCTGCCTGCGCATTTCGTCGAAGTGCACTTCGCTGTATTCGATGAACGCCTTCATTTCATCTCGCGCCGGGCCGTAGTACAGCGTGTAGTATTCCTCCAGCAGTGAATCGATGTCCTGTTCTGCATCCCACCAGTACCGTGCCGTGACGTACAGGTTTAAATGACATACTGCCAGGTCGATGATCCCCCAGTTGCGATACACCTCGATGAATTCGCCGATGGAAATACCTTTTAAGGATTTCAGGTCTGTGGCAATGATGCGCGGAAAGAAGACCGGCAGGCCCAACCAGGCGCTGTCCGGATTTGCGTGAAGATAGTAGTCGCCGATCATTAGTTGCTTGTTTGATTCGAGTAGTTTGTCCAACCATGCCTTGCGCAGTTTTTCGATTTCCTTTCGCGCCGACGGATTTACGAAGTATGCCCGGCCTTGCGCGATGCCTACCAGAATGTTCGGGCTCATCTGTTGAATCTGCGATGGTGGCAATCGATACGCGCTGTAACCAAAGCAGTGAATCTTGCGGTCCGGATGGGTTTTGATGATCTCCCGGCCGACGCGATCCACATATCCCCACACGTAGTCCGACAGTTGACCGTACCAGCCAAGCTGCGGGGAGGCCTTGCCCTCGCACAACTTGCATTCGCACAGTGATCCATAACCGTCCTGTGGCTGAACGGAGAACGCCGGTTCGTTGTAAACGTTGTACATCGCTTTAAGGAATTCGACGTTCTTCTGGAGCAGCCCCTCCGATGAAAGGCACGGCCGGCCCACTTTGCGGAACGACGTGTCCCGTTTCCCGTTGACGAGCATGAAGTATTCAGGGTGCTGCGCCTGCACCTCTTCGCGGCTGTGAACGTAGTTGATTCCATGGCAGGGTGGGTCCAGGCCGATTACGTTATGGCCGGTGTTGAAGCCCATGCGCAACTGCCACAGAATTTCCTCGCGCGTTGCGGTGGGCTGTGATCCGAAACGGCGGTAATACTGCATTGGATAGCGCAATGCGAAATCCGGGTGAACCGTCCTGTCCACGGATGGCAGCACAATCGATTCGCGCTCCGGCACGATCAGGCCGAGCGGATCGGGCAGATACCATCGCACGCCAAGCGACCGCAGGAAATGGCTCACCGCATTGAACGACCCGCGCTCGTCGTGTTCCCAGATGTCCAGTTCCTTGCTGTACTGCTTATAGAGTTGCGTGTGCGGACAACCCCACTTCGCTCCCGTCTTCGCGTCCCATTGTTCGTAATAGCTCGGGTAGTCTGACCCCCGACGCAGAAAGGGCTCCTTCGGTTCAAACTCCCGGTCCCGACCGACCAGCGCGAGCCAGTTCTTTCCCGAGCGCATGACAAATGCATCGTGCTCAAGGTCATGCACCGCGATGCCGAGTGATTCTGTGTATCCGCTTTGGCCGACATAGATGTGAATCGCTGCCGTCGGTTCCGTCACGATCGGCAGTGTCGCGCCCGTCATCTTTGCGACGTGCAATTGAAGGTCCTGGGCGGCCAGGCGAACCATCGGTGGCGCTTCCGCGTCGATTACGATGTCCGCGTGGGGCTCGCCGGATTTGACGATGTGAGTTTCCTGCGCATTTGCCAGTGCCGTAACGCACAACACAAGCACCGCGGCGCACTGCCGCCAGTATTGCTGATATCTCATCACTGTATGCCTTACTTAAAAGACTCGACGGTCAAACCATGGTTCGGCTGTATCGACAATGCCGCCGAACCACGAACCTGTCTGAACGCCCGTTGCCACCCAGTCGAACTCGAGACTGGAATCCAGAATCACATGGCCGTCCAGAAACGCGATCGGTGCTCGAAAGTTGATCGTGAATGCCGGCGCGATCGTAGATGTATTTGACTTGGCGATGTAGTAGTTGCCTTGGGGGGACAGGTCGCTTGCCGCCGCTTCCGTCATGGTCATCAGGTTCGAGGGCAATGCGCCGGCTTTCGCCAAATGGCCATCCGTGCGCACCGGGTGCACCATGTACGAATATTTTGTCAGGCCGTCCTTCTCGTTGGGCATGCAGCCCCACATGTTCACGCCGTATCCGGTTGCTCCGAACATGTTGTGACCTTCATGGTTCATCGTTGAAAATTCCGGCAGGTAATCGGTCTGTCGAAACGGCCCCCAGAAGATCGAAGCGGTCGAGATATAGCCGCCGCCCACCAGTTTGCCTGACCAGTAGGGCTCTTTCGTGCCGTCAAGGTCAAATCGCGCCCATGGCAGGCTCGACCGATTGTCGCCGCCATAACTGTGAAGCCCCATCTGAATCTGGCGCAGGTTTGAAAGGTTCATCGCCGACATGCTCGCCTCGCGTGCCCCTTGAAGCGCGGGTAGAAGGATCGCCATCAGCAACGAAATGATGCTGATGACCACGATCAACTCAATCAGTGTGAATGCGTTCAGATTTCGTTGGTTCATCGAAGTCTCCTCAGTCAATTCGCTTGCGCGACGTGGCAACGGGTAGACGCTCTAACAACGAGTTCGGATTCGACCGTGATATCATCAGGCCGCGATCCGTCGGTAGGCCAGTCGACCAGCATCTGCGCCACCTGCCGGCCGATCTCTCGGCGAGCCACACGCACGGTCGTCAGTTCAGGCGTAAATTGGGCCGCTTCAGGAATGTCGTCGTACGCCGCGATGCCGATGTCATCCGGCGTCTTCAACCCGGCCACTTCCAGGGCGCGGATAACCTCCATCGCCTTGTAATCGGTGTCCACAAAAAAAGCTTCGGGCAGGTCGCCCGATTGAATGATCTCGTGCGCTGCCGCATACGCCGATCCGGGATTAACTGGCGCATGGCGAACGTACCGCGCCGAAACATCAAGCCCGGCTTCTTGAAGCACGTTTACATATTGGCCGAACTTCCATGCGATCGGCTCGTGCCGGCGCGACTTCACGCCAATAAAACCAATTCGTTTGTATCCGCACGCCACCAGATGTTCGACGGCCAGCGCAGCCTGTCGCTCGTCGTAAGTCACCTGAGGCACGTCCACGTCCACCGGCGTGCTCCACATCTGAACGATCGGAATACCGCGTGATGAGAGTTCTTCTACAAATGTCGGGTCGCTTTCACGGGGACACATCAGCAGCACAGCGTCATCGTCACGAACCGCCGGCATGCTGTCGCGCGTAAACGATTCTTCATACACGAAGTGCGCCTCACGCTGGCCGATGACTTCACGAATACCGTCCAGCAGGTCGGTGGCGATGAATAGTGTTTCGCGTCGTCCCTTGGTCAGCGACGTTTCCCCAAGAACGACGCGCAGCGCGCCAAAACAACGCTGTCGCGACGACCGAGCGCGCTTCAGCGCATCGTGTTCGATGTACGTTCCGCTGCCGCGCCGCCGCCGAACCACGCCACGATTGCGCAGCAGTTCGTAACCGCGACTGACCGTCAACGGGCTCACGCCCAGTTGCTTCGCAAGCGCGGTGTGCGGCGGCAATCGATCGCCAGGCGACATGCGGCCCGCTGTCACTTCCTCGCAAACGGCCTCCGCGACGCGCACGTAAATCGGAGTTTCTGATTGCTCTGATATCTGAAGGGTCATTAAGCAAGCCTGTAAATTAGATATGTCATTTCATTTTAATCACAATATATGTATATTAATTTGTTATTTTGTCAAAATAAAATACATAAATATTTTAGCTGTGCGTAATCTTAAATGACTCATAAATAATTGAAAATTATTGCCTTGCATCTAATTCTGAGCTGTATCTGGGGTAGATATCTTCTTGATCCGGGTGACGTCGTTGGCTGGACCATGCGGGTGTCGTTCAGTTCGTAATGCCCGCCAGGCCATGTTGCTCATGAATCATGTTCCTTACGCGATCGCTTTCCCGCTGGATTCTCGGATGATCAATTTCGGTTCGATCAATGTCTGCGGCGGAACCGGCTTGTTCGCAACCATATTGCGCAGCACTTCCACCGCGGTCTGGCCTAGGCGTTTTGGGTACTGTTCCACGGTCGACAGCGTCGGTTGCAACACGCTTGTTTCGTCGGGCAGCCCCTTAGGGAAGACGAACGCGTTACTGAATCCAACGACTGCCAGGTCTTGGCCAATCTTTCGACCCTGGCGGCGCGCGTAGTGATAGATGCAGATCGCGTGCGGATCATTGAATGCGAAGATCGCTGTCGTTTTACGTCCTTGCGGTGTGGTAAAGAAGTCATCCAAAATATCCACAACGTCCTGAATCCCGGGGCGGCGGCCGGGCGAGTTAATGACGCTCGGCTTCAATCCTGCCTCGCGCATTGCCTGCGCATAGCCTTTCTCACGACGGCGATCGGCAAGTTTGTTGTCCAGGGGCGCACCCATATGAACGATGTGGCGATGACCCAGTTCGATCAGATGTTCGGTTGCCAGCTTCGCGCCCAGCTGATTGTCAGTGGTGACCAGCGGCGCATTGATCTGTGGGATCTGTGTGTCGAGCACCACGATGGGCGTGTGCTGATCGAGCAGATGGATAAAGTGGGACTCATCCCGGTCTTCGCGGCAGGGCATGATGATGACGCCGCCGACTCGCTTGCGCGCCAGTGCTTCGAGCATCTTTTCTTCTCGTGCGACGTCATGTTCAGACGAGAGCATCAGCGGGATGGTTTCGTCTTCCCAGAGAGACTCGACAATGCCCTCGGTAATATCGCTGACAAAAGGGCTCACGATTCTCGGGAAAACCACGCCGATGGTGCCGGTCCATCCGGTAATCAGCCCCTGCGCGATATCGCTCGTGAAATAACCTTCACGGCGTGCGACTTCATGAATGCGTTTGCGAAGTGCTTCACTAAGTTTCGGGTCATTTTGCAGAGCGCGAGCGACCGCCGTGTGGGATACGCCTACTTTCTCGGCCAGATAACGCAGGCCGGGCCGGCGTTTGCGTTGCTGAACAACTTTTTTCTTACCTGGACTCATGGAAGCGTCGATTCAGTTGCCTATGGTTTGCCTCATCTTCGTGATGCTCTTATCCATACAGAATCATAGCGGCTTACTGCGTATGGTTGATCAGTTCCAGCATGAGGTCGCCGAGGATCGGTCCCTGGTCGTCCCGGTGGCGCGGCCGGCTGACCCACTGGAACACCTCTGCCGCACCGCACCCGCAGGCGCTTCCCCACCATTTGGCCTGAAGGCGCTGGCCGAAGTTCGGTTCGTGCGCCAGTGGTTTCTGACAAGCGTGTTTGCCGATCAGTTTCATTTTCTCATCCAGATGTGGTGTGTAGTCCACATACGTATCCCAGCGCATCTGTGCTTCACCATGTCGTGTATGCGCTTCGACCCATTGCAGCAATGCGCCTTTGAACCCCTGGTCAACTGCCTGCCAGTAGGCATTGGTGGTGAGCAGGCCAGTGGCAAAGTGTTCGATGTTGACCTGGTTGACGCCATGCGTGAGAACACACTCCGGATCGTGTTCGAGAATCAACTCGGCCAGCTTCTCGATGCTTGGCTTGTGTTCGCACGCGGTCAGAATCGACGGCACATCCGCCGGGACGCCCGCTGGCAGGGGGCTGCCATAGCAAAGTTCAAACTTCTGGCCGCCCTCATCCCGGTAGTGCCGCTGTGGATGGTCCAGATGAATGGGTTTTGTATCAAGCACGGCGGCAGCGGCATCGCACTCCCCTTTACGTCGCGCACTCATTTTTACCGTTCCCTCGGGTGGCAGTTTCTTGACCGTGCCATCCGGCTGAAGTTCATTTGCACCGCCGGACATGTTGTTCGTCGACATCACGTAAATGATGTCGTATCCGAGCGCGTGATACTTCAACAATGTGCCGCCGACATGGATTTCATTGTCATCCGCGTGCGCGCCGACAACCATGATGCTACGGTTCATTTCGTAGTCGGTTGAACTTGGAAAGATTGTCTTGCTGGTCAAGGCCGCGATTCCCTGTGATGCTCGATCTCGGATCGCATGGTTTCCATTTAAACTACAGTATAATATGCGATCTTGTCAAGCAGCGGAATGGCCGTTTGGGCATCGCTGTTCTGCCTCCTTTCGCCGCCAGTCGTGTACTCATGCCGGTGTGGTATTCAGACGTTCCATCGTTGTTGGTTGGCCATGACGGTAATGCGTCAGTCCTTCGACCAGTGCCGCGATATTGTCCCACGGGGCGCCTGGCGCGATGGAGCTGGATGCACCGAGAAACAGCCCCTGCTCCGGCCCGTGTTCAACGAGAAAGTCCAGCTCTCGCTTCACATCGGCCGGTGAGCCGTGGGGGATGGTGGTCGTTACCGATACGCCCGCAATGATGATTGGCTCCTGGCCATCACGTGTCTTCATCCGGCAGATGGCTTGATAGTCCATGCCGTCTTCATATTGAAATCCTTGGAACCCGCGCACGCCGACATCCAGCAGGCGCGGCAGCAGTTGCATGAGATTGCCATCGCAGTGCCACAAGAGCGCGATCCCCGCGTCGACCAGCGGCTTGATGGAACGCGCCAGGTGCGGCAGCCAGATGCGTTCGAGGCTGCGAATGTCGACCAGCGTGCCGCGCGAGTCGGCCATGTCGTGATCGAGCCGATACAGCGGCGCAAGATTGGCTGACTTGTACGCGTGCGCAATCGCGGTGTTCACCTTCTGGGCAAGGTCGGCTTGTAAAGCGAACTGTCGCTCGACCAGTTCCGGGTAGAGCGCGTAGGCCATGAAATACTGTTCGTAGCCATAGCGGCTATAGTCGAGCTTGGGAAACATCACCGAGCCGTAAGGCACTTTGAGGATTGCATTACCGAATAGTGTTTGTACCTCGCGGTGTTTTTCGAGGAAGTTCTGTTCAAACGCGACGGCATCAAAGGTCTGGATATTCGCCTCCAATGCCGGCAGCACATACATTTCCATGTGTTCGATGACTTCTTCCGGTGAATCAATGATGATGCCGTCGAGCACGATCTGAGCCAGGCCTTCCGTTGCTTTTTGTGCCCCATGCTCGTAGCCGTGGCCCTTCATGGAAAGGGGATTGTGCGGGATCCACTGGTCGATCATGCACGCGCCGATTGCATTCTGTGCCGCGAGGTACACGCGTTCTGGTTCGGCCGCGTAGTCTCCCGGCTGCGCGCCGGCCAATCGCTCCAGGTGAGCGTGGTCCATGATGTTTAAAAGCCAGGTTGGAATGCCGGTTGTCGGACGACAGGCGATTGTGTCAAGTGCCAGCTGGAACCGATCGACAGGAATGCTGTCGCTCATGATTCGATCCTCCAGGCGGGCAGTTTGTTTACACCAGCATACCGTGTTGTGTGAGATTTATCGCGCCAATTAGCGGATGAATCGCATGTGAATTTTTATCAAGTATCGGAATGATTGGGTCATCGTGGGACAAACAGCATTGACGGATTTAGTCGTCATTACGGGCAGATGCAAATCGGAAGAATGTGGTATTAATCCCCGACTTTTACCAGCTTTCCACCCGCGTATGTAACGTTTAGGATATGGATTTCAGCCCTTGCCTTGCCAGTCATGACATCATCTGCCAGTTTGTGATAAAGCTCATCACTACTTTTCTCGTAGAGATCATCATCCGTAAGCTCGTCATCTTCGTAGTCTTCCCAGTAGTACTGGCCAGAGAGGGTGTCGCCAGGACCCATTACACCATTGTGTGTGAAATTTGACTTATACACGACTTTTTCGAGGGAATCTTTAAAGACTGTCTCATAGCGTACTGAAATGACAGTTTTAGACGTTAGATTTTTCAGTTTTGTGTTAAAACGCACATGCGGACGATGTGGTTGGCGCTGGCCGCTATAGTCAGCGGCTACGTGAGATAATTTGTGACTGATGGCAACTGGTGAATCGACGTCCGCTTCATCTTCGATGTATGGCGGCTTAGTTGTTTTTGTCTGGGGATAGCTACGAGCCCGTTTCATTTCCGGAACATCAGGGATGGCGGCAATCCGCTTTTCCACTTCTCTATTAAGTTCCAGTTCGCGCACCAGCACAACAATATGGCTCGCTAGCTTGGCGTTTTGACTCTCCAACTCCGAAATTTTCCTAAGAAGCGCTGTGTTCGATGCTGCAGACGCCGGGGTGCTGCAATTCGTCAACTGATCTTTTACAGGTGTCTTTGCCTGCGCTTTTTGACCGGCTGTCAATGTGTTACTCGAGCAAGCAAGTTCGGCGTTTTTGCTTAGTTTCTCTGAGGTTTTCCCATGTCGTGGACCGGGTGCTGATCCGCCGCACCGCACAGACGCGCATCCACATTGCTTCTCTTGCTGATCAGCTGTCAACGCGTCGACTCTGCTGGCAAGCTTGGCGTTTTCCTGTTCTATCTCAGTAATTTTCTCAATGAGCGCTGCCGCCAGTTTTGCCAGCGCCGGCTTACTGAAATTTTCCAGTTCATGCGCCGAATTTGTCCGAGGTTGTTCTTGCGTGTCAGCTGCCAGCGCGGTGGCGCAGAGAAAGAGTACGACGAACAAACACCTTTTCATCAGGTACCTCCCGACAGACATCGTGACGAACGGATACTAATATCAACTGAAGTTGCAGGGTAATCGTGGGTGTGGGTCTATATGTCAGGGTACTGAAAAAGCTCTGCTGTTCAAGGATTTTATGTTGTTTCGTCAGGATGTTACGAGGTCAATTCTCGTCTGCGCCGCCAAACACCATCGCACCGCTGGTGTATTCCTTCCCAAATGTCACCCGGGCAATCGCGACCTGCTGAATTGCGGATCGCAGCAGATCATCACTTAAATCCGACATCGGGTGAATAAAGGCGGACCAGACAATCCCCTTGGAAATGGCGTAGCGCACGTCCAAAGTGCTGTGGAAATTGGCTTCCATGGCTTTCATCAACATGCCTTCTTCCAGCTCCTTCACCTCAATGATCGGCGAGATCAGACGCATGCGATCCGCGTTTTCATCGTAGACGAGGATTACTGGTACTTTCTGGTAGGTGAAGTTGACGACGTTGCCATCCCGCTCAACGTTCTCGCCGACTTCCTGAATGGTGTTGAGTATCTGGCCTGGCTTCATCATTATCTCCTTGGCATCCGCGCCAAAGCTGAAGAGGGCGAAGACTGCGGAAATCATCACGATGTTCATGGGAAACCCCCGTTGGTGAAGAAGTATTTACTGACCGACGGCGTTGTACACGCCAGTATAACCCAAATAGCCGTATGAACTGCGCGTTAATTTGTGTGATGCGTCACGGTGTGGAACCAGCCCGTTCCACCAACGTGCATCGGACGTGGTTCCAGATGTTGTGCCCCCATGACATCAGCGGCTGGAACGCATAGTTCTTACGCGCTTGTCCCGTTTGATTCAGACGCACCAGCATCAGCCAGATTTGCTGGCCGGCTTTCGGACTGGCGCGCGAGTACTCGGGCAACTGATCGAACGGAACGGCCAGTTCGATGGTGTATTGCTTATCCTGATCGGACGAGTCGTCGATCGTACCGTCGACATTAATGCCGACTTGCAGACCTTGCATATCTCGGTCAGCTCGGTTGGCAAATCCCCACAAATTCAATTGCTTGGCATGCAGGCCGTCGAAGATACTGCCGGACGGACTGACGATGATCTCCCAGTAAACAGCGGTGTGGATCGAAGGCATGATGAATGCTTCGATGCAATCGTGCGAGTACACCGGGCCGTCACGTTTCATAGTGGGAGCGACGATGTCGTTGTCCTGGCACTCATATGCGATGTACAGGTACTTGTCATCCCAGAGCATTCGCCATGTGGTCCGAGGCTCATTCAAATACTTGGGATCATTAAACTGATACACGCCTTCAAAGACGACTGCCTGTTGCCAGGCCGGCTCATTGATTATTCCGTCGCAGTTGATTGCTTCAGTGGCGCGGGGAATCTGAATTGCCGGGAGTTTGGGCCACGCCAGGCCGCGCTGCGCTTCGGCGATTCGTCGTTTGTAGTAAGCCCGCGCGTCGGCCAGTTGTTTCCGTGTCGCGGGTTTCTCGCCGCGCAGATACTTCGCTTTATGTGGCACTGTCGCGGCGTGCAGCGTACTTTCACGGCCCGGGGTATATCTGGCATGCTGCGCGAGTTCCTCAAATTGATCGGCCAGTGCGGAATCGTCCGCCGAGGGCTTTTCAACCGCGGTGTCAGTTGTGGCGCAGCTGGCGGTTAGCACGGCTGTCAGCAGCAAAACAATCCGGGTGTGTTTCGCGTTGATATTGTTAGTGGCGTAATTAGCGTTGTACATTTCGGGGTCAGCTTATACGCCTTAGTCAGAAATACAACAGATAAATTGACGGTTACCGATGAATTCTGAAATGACGCGCCAACCGCCGCCCGGTCAGCAGGCACAACACCGTCGTTAGGGCTGTGGATAACACTACCTGCGTGCTGATACGTATGCCGCAGAAGAGGTACAGGGCGATGTGCTCGCAGTTATTTAACACGCGATGATACTCGCCTGGGTCGCGTAACTGCTCGCGGCGGTGCAGGATTGGTTTGACTTTTGATGTGCGAATCCAGGTGTGCCAATCGTCCAGTGTTGAAACGACAGGCGCGTGCAACTCGCCTTCATCCGTATACTCGACAACTTCGTATTGCTCATCTTCTCTTTGAAATGCAACCGCCACGTGCTGCCAAGGCAGCAGTGTATCTTGTTCGACGCGTTTGCTGACCAGGTAGGCTCGTCGCATGGTGTGTATTTCCGCTGGACTCCTTATGCTATGCCGCATGAGCGAGCGAGTCGACATTGCGATTATTGGGGCCGGCGCTGCCGGGTTGGCCACGGCTATTTTTGCCGCGCAGGCCGCTCGAGCAGGTCGTAGGGATTGTCGCATTGCGCTGCTCGATGGGGCTAAGACCATCGGTGCAAAAATTCTTGTGGCTGGCGGCGGGCGATGCAATGTGACTCATCATCGTGTGACCACCGCTGATTACCACGGCTCGAGGAACCGCGTCAAAAAAGTGTTGGCCGCATTCAATGTCGAGAAGACACGCGACTGGTTTCAGTCGCTGGGTGTTCATTTGAAGCAGGAGGATACCGGCAAGCTGTTCCCAACGACGGACAGCGCCCGCACGGTTCTTAATGCACTGGTGAACCGGTGCCTGCAATTGAAAGTGGATGTGCTGGCCGATCATCGTGTAACAGGAATTAAGGGAGATGGCGAACAGCTCGTTGTCACACATTCGCACGGTCAGGTAACCGCAGACCACGTCGTCCTAGCGACCGGCGGCAAGTCGCTACCGAAGACGGGAAGCGACGGCTTCGGATATCAACTGGCCAAGGCGCTTGGTCACACCGTAACGCCTACGCATCCGGCGCTTGCACCGCTGGTGCTGGACAACAGCTTTTTTCATCGTGACATCTCCGGCGTGTCGCATGAAGCCGAACTGTCCACCTTTGTGGATTGCAAGCGCATCGACCAACGAACCGGGTCTATGCTCTGGACACACTTCGGCATAAGCGGCCCGGTGGTCATGGACGCCAGTCGATTCTGGATCATTGCCAATGCGCAGGGTAAGCAGGCGGAACTGCGCGCTTCGCTGTTGCCGGGTGAAACTTTTGAAACGTTGGAGAAGTGGCTGATCGATCTGAACAGTTCTGTCGCCAAGCGCAGCGTTGTTCGCGTCCTCAGTGAACGACTACCTCAGCGCGTTGCAACTGCACTGTGCGACCATTTGCAGATCAACAGCGATGTGACGGTCGGCCAACTGTCACGTGACCGCCGCCGCTCGCTGGTTCACGCGTTGAATCAATTACCATTGCCGGTGGTGCGCGATCGCGGCTGGAATGCGGCAGAAGTTACCGCGGGTGGCGTGCCGCTTGAAGAGATCGACACGGCCACTATGCGATCGCGCCTGATGCCGAACTTGTACCTGGTCGGCGAAATCATCGACGTCGACGGGCGCATCGGCGGCTTTAATTTTCAGTGGGCTTGGGCGACCGGTCATATCGCGGGCACGCACATGGCGACTACTCAAAGATGAACCAGCGGGTCTGCTGGGGTTGTAGATCGATCTGAACCGGGAACGGCCCGGTTGAGATGATTTGGCCTGTCATAGCGTCGCGAACGGTCTGCGTTTCGGGTGGTGGCGTCAGTCGCCAGGGCGATTGAATGATGCCATGAACCGAAGCGAACCGGCTATTCATGTGCAGCGACTGGCCAGGCGGGGCGGCGACGAACGCGCCGGCCTGTTTCGCGATGTTATTCAGTAGCTGATTGCTGATGCCATTCGGTTGCGCGATGTAAACGCTGGTCCACTGGTCGAATGTCCTTGCCGCGGCAGCGACTTGCTGTGATTCTCGATATCTCATCAATGTGCGCGCTTTGTTGTCCGTGACGAAAAAGGGTTGCCAACGGGATACAAACGAGTTGGCGCCTTGCGATCGCATGATGAAATTGACCATTTCGCTCATGCCGTGTGCTTGTTGCACGTTTGCGAGTAATGGTTCTTTGCTGTCGCCTGTTGTCAACGCGATATCACGGGCAAACTTTGCTTCCGTGGCGATCTGTATACCAATCAGATCGGACATGGCTTTCAGGTCCGGCCCTTGCGGGGAGATGTAGCCGGCATCGTAGTGCCAGACCAGCCAGCGTTGGTCAGACTTGAGCCGGTCTTCAATTGTCTGTCGTTGCGACGGCGTCATCTGCCCGCATGCAAGAAAGACATAAACCTTGTATTGCTGTAGCTCTTTGTTGCTGAGCACATCGTCAAGATAAAGAAGGTCAACCGGCACGCCGCTGGTTACCACATGCATCATCTGAAATTGAAGAGCACTTTTGACGCTGCTGAAAAATGGACCAATATGCTCCGCGGGCTGATCTGAAAAGACGACCGCGACATCAGGTCGCCATGCGGTCGGTTTCAACTGAGTGACGGTCTTTACCGCGTTGTGAGCTGCTGCCAGTTCCTTATGAATCTGTGGATCGTTGAAGTAGCGATTCATATCGTAATACCAGTGGCCGTAGCCGAATGCCATGCCGGCGCCGACCAGCTTGCGATGAATCGCGTCCCATTGTCGCGGCGTCTGACCGGCGGCGATGTAGTGTCGGTAGACGTCGCTATAAAGGCTGCCGACCCAAGAACGCAGGTCGAGTTCCTGCCAGAACAGCTTGGTGTTTCGTATGTTGACTTGCGGCCCGCCGAAGCAGACCGGATACCCCGGCTTGCGCCACGGGTAATAGCTCATGGTCCCGAAGCCATCGAGGTATTCAGTGTGCCGGCCGGGGGCGGCAGTGTGCGTCGCTGCGCCACCGGTATAGGCGAGCGTGAAAACAGGTTTGCCGGCCGCTTCCTTAAACGCCTTTGCATACTGCTCGCGAAGCTGCCATGCCTGCTCGATTAGGAAACGCCGGTAGTCGAGCGTCGGTCCGGTCGAGATAAACGGCGTGATTGCTTCGGGGTCTTCGTCAATCGTGCCTTGCTTGGGCACACGAATATCATCGAAGTCCGCATATTGTGTTTGCCATTGCTTGTTCAAGTTCTCGATGGTTTCATACTTTTGTTTGCACCAGTTTCTGAATGCGGACCGTGCCGTCGGGCTGAAGTCTGCTTTGCCGGGAATCTGAAACGTACTGTCATGGCCGCCGAGGATGAAGCAGCCGACGATCGCTTTGAATACAGGCCGTTTGCGTAATTGCATAATCACCTGCTTCAACGCGTTTGTGGAGTCGGTTCGCCATTTCTGCGAAGCGTAAGACGGGTAGAACCACGGTTCCCCTTTGGTCTTGACGGACGCAAGGTCGTCGGTGAAGCCCTCCAGGTTTCCCCAAGTGCCGTAGCCGAATCTACCGCTGCTGTCCTGCCAGATTTCGTCGGGGTTTGCCGTGCCCCAGCCGATGTATGGGTAGGCTGTCAGGTCTAGAACGATTTTCGCATCCGGATTTCGGCGCAGGGTGCGATACAACTCTGCTTCGAGTTGTTCGAGATTGAATATGCCTTCGCCGCGCCACGCCCCGGGTGTTTTATGATTGCCGCCGAGCTTCAGCGGGCAGCTGACCAGGTCAATGCCATCAGCCGCAAAGGCGGCGTAATCGCCTTCTATGTTCGTATAAGGCGTTGGACGGTACAGTACTGGTGCCGCGCGTTTGTCGTTGATGTTCAGCACCGCGCGATTGTTCTGTTTACGAACCCGGGCGGTCGCATTGCTTCGATTGTTCAGAATGTTCTGCACTTGCTCGTCTGTGAACGGCTCAGCCGGATCGACGCCAGGATTACCGATGATCGGCTCGCGCTTGTCATCGATTGTCAGGTCGTCTATCCAAACGGTCAGCGGGTTACCCCAGATAACGAGCATGGGGTAGATCGTCATGTCCTGTTCGGCGCGGAACGTAATGATTCGCTGTTCCCATTGGCCGGGCGGACTGTTGATCAGCAGGCTATGCGCCACCCAGCCGGCGGTTCGGTCAATCGCGTCATACGCGACCTGTTCCGGATCATTCGTCATACGCAAGAGCAGCAGCGAACCGAGTGGGGCGGTTTCACAATGGAAATGGCCACGAAAGTAGACGGTCTGATCTGCACGAACAGAGACGGGTTCAGCCAGACGAACGCTCAGCCAGCCAATGCTGTTGGTCTTCTGGATTTTAAGGGATTGCTTGCCTGATCGCGCGTGCGTTTTATCTGCTTGAATGGTTCCTTGTGCCCCTTTTTGCGCTGTCAATATCCAGCTGTCGATCGAGTCGAAGGATTCATGGAGCATCGGTTGACCCGCTGTATCCGCAGCGGTCAAACTGACAGCCGTCCCGCACGTGACCAACAGAGCGAGTACGAACCTGATGACTGCTGGTACATTTGTATTTCGCATGTGAATTTATTGGGTAAAGGTGTAGAAGCTTACGGCTTATACAGATGGTCCGGTCCCCACAACGGATGGCTGTCGTCCACGGCAGCCTGCTCAGTTCGGTGGTATTGCCCGTGGCCGTCGACGTACAGCAGGTTGGCGCCTTCACTGTGCCTCAAGTGCATGCGTGACCAATCGCCGAAGACATAGAAACCACTTGCCTCGGTTGCGTAGCTGATCGTTGAGTCCAGGCTCTGAACGATATTGCTCGCCTTGTGCACTTCAAACGTGCGCTGCCAACTGTTGACGCCGGTGTCGTTCAGATACTGATTCAGGGCGTAGTCGGTGTAGTAGCCCGCGGAGTTGCTCCACGTGCTGAGTCGATCCGGACAGGTGATGATTGCCTTGTTACCCGGCGAAACGAGATGGACGACGTATTCCGCCCAGGTCGGCCCCCATGAAGGCACCTTTCCGCCATCAACCCAACCCAGATCCAGCGTGCCGTTGTTCGGGTCATACAAATCCATGAAGTAATCATGGTTTTCAGCCGCATAGATCGATTGGGTGATGCCGATCTGACGTAGCTGGGAAGAACAACTCGCTTGGCGCGCCGCTTTGCGCGATGACGCCAGGGCAGGCAGCAGGATGGAAATCAACAGCGAAATGATTGAGATCACCACCAGTACTTCGATCAGCGTGAACGCGTGTCGGGCGGGTCTGGTCATGGTCAGTTCCTTTTCGATTCGTCGTAGCACGCGCCGGTCGACTGGCGTACTTTCAACTGCGATTCGAGCGTGACAGACGCTGGTTGCTCATCCGGTTGATTCATCCGTTTCAATAGCAGATCGAATGCAGCGGCTCCCACTTCGCCACGCGGCTGGGCAATGGTGGTCAGTGCCGGCCGGCAGTAGGCAGCCACGTCCATGTCATCAAACCCGACAACGCTCACATCATCCGGCACACGCAGGTTTTGATCGCTCAGGGCTGCGATCGCCGCTATGGCGGTTTCATCATTGCTCATCAGCAGAACGTCCGGCAGGTCACCCTGATGGATCATCTGCTCAATGCACTGGTACGCTGCTGTAATTGAGGGCATCGCTGGATCGAGCATGTACGGCTCGCCGCATCGCCATTTGAGGCCGGCCCCCTGGATTGCTTTGCGCAATGGATTCACGCGACGCGTGCGATCGAACAGGTCCGACGTAGTTGGGATATAGCGACAGGTACGATGCGCCATCTCTTGCAGATGGCTTGCCAGTTCATTAAATGCGCCGCTGAGATCGATGCGCACATGCGGGCCGGGTACCGCGGTGGTGTGTGCCTGCACAAAGACGACAGGGCGATCGGCCTGCTCAGCCAGTTCGCAAATCCGCTCGATCGCCTTTGGTGTCGAGGTCATCGGTGTATAAACCAACAGGCCGTCGATGCGCCGGTCCAGAATGTCCTGTACATCTTTACTCAGGTCGTAATGGATGTCTTCCGTCGGGTGGGCGACGGTCATCAGGCAGTAGCCATGTTCCTTGGCAGCCAACTCGACTGCCTTGCGCCGCACGTTATGAATGATGACCTCGGACGCAGCGGTCACCAGACCCACGGACATGCTCTTCGCGCCGGCGAGCGCGCGCCCGACATAACTCGGGCGGTAGTTCAATTGTTTTGCAACTTTCAGTACGCGCTGTCGCGTGTTCTCGTTGAAGCCCGGTTTGCCGCGCAGAATCTTCGCAACGCTGCTGCGCGAAACCTTTGATTTTGCCGCGATGTCATCGAGGATTGACACGATTGAATATTCCTTATTTCCACCGGTATAATATTCGAGTTTCCACCGGTGTCAATCGATTGCAGAAAAAGGCCCCAGATGGCATTGCGAAATAGCTTTTCAGGCGTCGGTCATTTAATCGTTGCGTTATGCCCGGAACGTCCTGTATCCGTACAACTTAGTGGCTATCATGCCGCCGCTCATCGCGCCAAAGTTCGGTGTTCAATGTCGTGATGGCGCGCGTTGCAGATACATGAGCGGGGAAGGAAGGTGGTCACGAAGTGGCAAACAAACTGACATTGTCAGAAGCGGAACTGCGCCGTCGCATGATGGGCTGCTGGTTGGGCAAGGCCGTCGGCGGGACACTGGGCATGCCTTATGAAGGTGTGCGCGATGCGCTGTCGCTGACGTATTACGATCCGGTGCCAAAGGAGATGGAGCCGAACGACGATCTTGACTTGCAGGTGGTGTATGCGTTCCTGTTGGATCGCATGGATGAGCCGCGTGTGGATCGGCATGGGTTGCTGAAAATGTGGGACCACGTCGGTATGTCGCCGGACGAGTATGGCGTATCCAAACGCAATCGTGACCTTGGGCTGGTTCCGCCCGCGACCGGCAGTTACGACAACTGGTTTACGGATGGTATGGGCGCGGCAATCCGTACGGAAATCTGGGCGTGCCTTGCCCCCGGTGATCCGAAGCTGGCTGCGGCATACGCTTATGAAGACGCGTGCCTGGACCACGCTGGCGAAGGCATCTACGCCGCGCAATGGCTGGCGGCGTTGCAGAGCCTTGCGTTTGTCGAGTCGGACCGCGAGACGCTGCTCGATCAGTCGTTGACCGTTATCCCGGAAGACAGTAGTGTTCGCCGCGCGATTGAAGACGTGCGCCAATGGTGGCCGCAGCATCGTGACTGGCTGGTCGTGCAGCAGTTGATATTGCAGCACTACGGCAGCGACAACTTCACGGACGTCACCATGAACCTGGCGTTCATCGTGCTCGGCTGGCTGGCCGGTGAAGGTGATTTTGGTAAGACCATCTGCGCAGCGGTCAACTGCGGGCAGGACACCGACTGCACCGGCGCAACGCTCGGCGCGCTGCTCGGCATCATCGATCCGGACAGTGTTGATGAGCAATGGCTTAAGCCCATTGGCCGAGAACTGGTCCTGACACCGAGCGTGACGGGTGTCGAACATCCACCAACGTTGGACGGCTTTACCGATCAGGTGATTCGTCTTCGCGAGCGCATTGCCGGTAGGAAGCCCAATGTTGAAACCGTCGAACAGCCGACGGATCATCTGGCGATCAAGGCCGAAATTGCGTTTGCCGATCTGCCGTGGGTGGAAGCGACGGAAACCGCGCCGCCTATGCCCGATCCGATCCAGAATGTCACCTTCCCGGGCACGGTGGTTGACTTCCCGTTCAATCGTTTTGAGAAGCGCGTGTTGTTTGTTCGCTATCGCATTCACATCGATCGCGACCGCAAGGTCTGGCTGCTGTTCAACACCGATGCCACGGCGAGCGTCTACCTGAACAACAAGCTTGCCTTCGCGCGAGAAGGCGGCTGGGTTTGCCCGGCGTTCCATCGCGCGCCGCTTCATCAGGCAGGGCAATACGATCTGAAGGCCGGTGTGCATGAAGTGCTTGCTTTGCTCGAACGGCCGACTCAGATCAAAGATGTGCAATGGACAATCGGTGTCGCGGACGGCGAGATCCAGCCGGTCTGTGCAGAGTGGGTCGTTGATGCGTTTGAGCGCGTGGGGCTGTCGTAGCCCGGCAGAGATCACTGTCTGTACGCGTCATTAAATACTTATAATTAATAGTTTATGGATATTCTTGCTGTATGCGTACCGAACAGCTATACTGATACTTAAACGATTCAGTAGAACGTTAAATGTCACGCGCAAAAGAGGTCACCATCACGCAAGTCGCTGCCAGGGCCGGTACCAGCCCGGCTTCGGTCAGCTATGTCTTTAACGGCCGGACCGGCGCGGTCGGCGCTGCCAAGCGCCAGCAAATTCTTGCCGCCGCGGATGAGTTGGGTTACCGGCCGAATCGGCGTGCGCGTCAACTCCGCAAACAGGCCAACATGGTCCTGTCAATTCAAATTGATTCGTCGATCATTACGGACAACAGGTGGCGTCCGACGGCTGTGCTGAATTTCCTGATGGTTCAGGGCATTAACAGTTGCGCAACGAGTCGGGGCTATCACCTGCACTTGATCGTGCCGGCTAGTGGCGAGGACTCACAGGAAATCAGCGCGCAGGTGTTGGATGAGAACGCGGTCGATGGGGTGATCTTTTTCGGCCTTGCGAGCGTGACAGATGCGCAACGGCGCGAGATGGTCGAGCGCCTGGGTTCGTGTCGGATTCCGGGCGTCACGCTTGATCGCACGCTCGCGGCTGAAGGAATGCCGCGCGTGTCGGTCGATCTTCAGCCTGCGATCGAGGACGCAGCCGCGTGCATGGTTGCGAACGGCCATCAGCGCATCGGCTATATCGGCCCGCGGTTTATGGAAACGCTTTCTGAGTGGATTGACCGCTTTGAGTTGTTTGAGCGCGCTCTGGGGGCGCACAACGCTGTTTTCGACCCGGATATGATCATCCCACAGACTGGTGAGGTGGAAGCCTACCAGGCGACGTGCGCTTTGCTTGATCGGTCACCGCGCCCGACTTGCATTGTCTATTCCGGTGAGAACATGGCGATGGCCGGGGCAAAGGCAATCATCAGTCGCGGCCTGACGCCGGGTCGCGATATGTCCATCGTGTCGTTCGGCAATGCACCATATATTGCCGCTTCGCCCATCCCGCTTTCGGTTATCGATCAGCGGCATCATGAACAGGGTGCCACACTGGCTCGCGTTCTGCTGGATCAGATCGACCGGCCGAATGTGGAACCGCCCGCCGTGACGCTCGTGCGTTCGCGTTTTGTCGAGCGTGACTCGCTTGGACCTGTACGAACTACATAAATCAAAGTCGCTCGGAGACTGACCAATGACACGTCGTCGCGCATTTACATTGATCGAATTACTCGTCGTGATATCCATTATTTCCGTGCTGATATCAATCCTGCTGTCGGCACTGGCCCAGGCGCGCAAAGCGGCCGAACGAACCAGCTGCATGAGCAAGGTCAAGCAGTTGGCTACAGCCATGGAGATGTATCTCAACGACGAGAAAGACTTCTATCCACCACGCTTTTACGGCCCAAGCGCATCAACCGGCGTGGTGGTCGCCGCATCTCATCCGCTTAATGGGCATTACTGGTTTTCACTTCTGGAATCCCGATATGTATCCGGCACGGAAAGCTTTCGCTGCCCGACGCACGTCGAGTTCCAATGGGCATTTTCGACCAACCAGATTTCCTATGGCTACAACTACCTGGGCTCCGTCACCCTGATACAAGGCTCCGACTGGGGCGGCCCGGGCATGCGCATCAACGGCAGCAACACCATTTTGCAGAGATGCCGCCGCACGGATGTGCAGGATGCAACTTCCATGATCGTGCTCGGCGACAGTGTTTATCGTGGCATCATGGTGCATCCCGGCTTGACGAACAATGCGTTCGGCGACCGGCACAACGGGGGTGGCAACATTGCGTGGGGGGACGGGCATGTGACGTTCAAAGCCAGTGAAGAAGTCGAAGCCAATGCCGGCTGGTGGACACGCTGGAAGGATTGATCGGTCGGGCTTTTTTTTCGCGGTTGCCGGAGTTAATTTTCCATGCAGGCCCGGACTTTCCTTTTTCGTATCACGGTTGTTGCGGCGATTCTAAATATGTCGTGTGTTGTGTGCGCTAGGGCTGACCAGCCTGCCAACATGACGCTGGCTCCTTCAACATTTCAACTGCCTTCGCATGCTTCGGCAGTGGCCGGCCATCTTGAAGACGAAGTGGCCGTGCGAGGGCGCACTCTGAAAGACAAGCCATACGTTATCGAAATGGGCTCGTTGGCGGTCAAGCCGAACACCACCTATCGCACGGCGTACACCGTTACAGCCAAGTCGCTCAATCACAGCGCGAACTTCTACCTGATGGTTCGTGAACATGAAGCACCGCGCACGAAGCCGTTCCCCAATTACACAAAAACTTCCGTGCGCCATCGTGAACTGTCGGCGAATATGGTCGACCGACCGGTCACGCGCCGCTTGCAGATTTCAACCGGCGAGCAGACCCATGCGCTGAGCATTGCCCTGGTGATTTCCGAACTCGATGGCGAACTGCGCATCGGGCCATTAACGCTTACCGACATCGAGCAGCAACTGTGGGAAGAGTATCGCACCACGATGGTCGAGGTGAAGGCCAAGGCTGCTGCTCGCAAGCCGCTGGTGCCGCGCACGCTGGTTTTCAGTCGTTCGCAGATGAAGTACGGCCTGGAACGCAATTACGAGCACGTATGGACGGATCGCCCACTGTTCGTGAATCGCGCGTTTCGCACGCAGCGTGAACATGTCACGCCGTTCCCCAGCTACGCCCGTATCCTGCGCGAAGTCGTGCAGTATGACATTGACGGCCTGGCGTTCTTTCCCGAAACCAAAGGTCGCATGGGCATGTACGAGTTGACCGACCGAGCGGCGATTGAAGGTGTGGGCCTGTTGACGGAGTTTATTCCGACGCCGGACATTCAACCCAAGATGGCGGCCTTGGAAGCGGCTCTCAAATGTAAAAGCGCAGCGCGAATCAACGGAAAAATCCTGATCACCAGCTACGTGGCCGGTGCTTTGACGCCCGAGCAGTGGGACGAAATACTCACCGCTCTACGCAAGAAGCATGGTGATGTGTTCGTGTTCCTGCCCGCGCTGGTGGATACCGTCAAGCTGCGACAGAAGTTCGCGGCCGGCAAGCCGATCTCGCGCAAGGAAATCGAAGAACGCCAGGTGTATTTGCGCCGTTACCTCGACGTCTGCGATGGGATTTACTTCAACTACGCCGCGGCTTTCAAGATGAAGGACCGCACATTTGATGAAGCGTTCTACCGTGAGCTGTTCATTCCCGTATTCAAAAGCGTGTTGGGTGAGCCGAAGTACCGCAACAAGTACTTCGGCTTAAGCGCCTATCACTCCCATTCCAATCCGGACCTTTCAATCGGCCTGCTTGAAGATGGGACGCGCACCCTGCGTCATTCGTTTGAGGCGGCCATGGAAGCAAAGCCGGACGTGATCATCTGTCCGGAGTGGGACGAAGTGAATGAAAACACCTGCTTCCGTCCCACCACCTGCAACAGCACGACGACGCAACGCATCCTTCGTTACTACATGAGCAAGATCAAGTACAAGGTGCCAACGCCACTGTCGGATGATGATGTGTCGGTTCCAAATCTGATTTTGAGCACGCGCAAGATGGTGACCATCGGTGAAAAGCTGGTCATTGAGTTGTTAAATGTCCCGGATGATGAATCAAATCATTCGTACGTCGTTCAACTCAGATTGCTGGATGAGTCTGGACGTGAACTCCGGTCCGTTTTTCCAGTGGAGTTTGACGCCGATGTGCTACGCGAACAACGGTACGAAATCCCCATAGAGGGAAAATTCGCATTAGCGAAGACGATCGTCCCGGTACTTCAGATTGGAGGATATAAAGGAAAAGACTTCCTGTTCGAACAAGGCCTGCCACATACGCAAGTGCGCGCGACGTGGAACTGGGACTACAAGTTCGTCAAACAGCCATTGCGCGAATTGCTTCCGGTAAAAGAAGCAAAACTTGTGTGGTCTGAGCAGAACGCTGGCATCAATGGCTCGCTCGGGCTTGCCGGTCAAGTCGAAACCGATGAAGAACTCGCGCTGGTGGAAGTGGTGGCGGATGGCGACGTTGTTCACGCGGTGAGTCCGACGGACGAGATCCTGCGTGCAACCAGCGATCTGGAAGTCATTCGAATTGAATATCGCTCAACGCGCTCGAAGGATCACATCATCGGCACGTTCAAGTTGAACGGCGCCGAGATGCGATGGCTGTCCAATCGCGCGATCCTGCATCAGGCGGAATCTGTGCACCAGATGGGAGGGCGGACGTTGACGTATCGCGGCCCGGTCTCGCCGCACTTGCGATGGACCTGTCTGCTGATTCCGCGCGAGCAACTGAGCGGCGCCCGGATCGATGTGCAGTTTGCGGATGTCCGAATCAACGCAATGGCGGACGAAGTACTAGATAAGCAGATGATTGCTGCAACGGGGAAAGATGGATTGCACGTCGCGGTTTACCCGTACCGCCGCACGCTTGATATACCCGAACACCTCAACAGCAAGTCAGCTTCGTTTGACGTGCCGGTCTGGCCATGGCAATCGACCGAGCAGTACCACCTGCGCCTGACAAGCAAGACCGGCAAGACGTACCGCACGCGTCCCCTGATGTTGCCGACAGAAACGCAGGATGTTGGCACAACACTGCGCGCGTATTCCGATCGGGGTCACGAGCCTGTCGACGTGAAGATTTCGTCCTCGGGCATTCCGGATATCGCGTACGCGTTTGATCCATCGCGAGGAGCCGTGCTGCTGACCGACGCCGGCAAACAGTTCTGGGCATCGCTCGGCGGATTCCCCGACACCACCAGTGGGCGCGGCGGGCGACACTCCGCATCCATGTTCCAGGGTGATCGCAACGGCTATCCTGCCAATGCTGCGCAAACCGCGCCGCAATGGGTTGAGGATGAAAGCTCGCCGGCATTGCAGTTCGACGGTATTGGCACGTTCATTCACTTGCCGCGCGAGGCATTGCCAAGGCGCAGTTCATTTACGCTGGAATTTGAGATCAAGCCGGAAGCAGACAAAGATGCCAACTTGTTACTGGTGCGCGCCCATCGACCAGCGAGTCTGAGTGTTGCCATCAGAGATGGCATGCTGCACGCCACCTATTTCAATGATCAGGCGAAATTGCAGACTATCGCGACCAATCTGCCCATCCCTGTTGGCCAGTGGTCAACCGTGCGCGTGTCGTACGATCTTGAGTCAATGAAGCTATGGGTCAACGATCAGATGACCCAAGGCGTCGTTGCCGGGCCGGGTTACGACTTTGGCCCGATCGTCTTCGGCGGCTTTGGCGAGACCAGTCGTCAATTTGATCCACAAACCGGCAACCCCGGCTGGTTTAAAGGGCTTTTGCGCAGTCTGCGGATTAAACACAATTCAAAGTAACTTCTTCTTGTTACCACTATTTTCTCAGCACCATCAGAAATTTTCGAATTGACCGGTGATATTGCCTCAAGCCAGGCATTCCAGTTGACCTGTGATGTATACGATGGAGAATAGTCTCACCGATTGGGCACTTGTTTATACGGACGACTGGCAGTCTGGTTTCCCTTGTGAAGTCCAAAGCCGTGAGCAGAAAATATGGAAGAAATAGGAGAACTCAAGCTTAGCTACGAACGAAAGCGGGTCGAAGGAGACTTGCTCAGCGGTTCCGCCGAATCGCCTGAATATGTGTATCGCTTATTCAAAGAGATGGAGAATGAGGTGAGGGAGAAAGTCGTCTGCCTTCACCTGACGGATAAATATGAGATTCTTTCATTTGAAGTTGTTTCGATTGGGACTCAAACATATGCCATCGCTGATCCTGTTGAAATTCTGCGCGGTGCTGTTCTTGTCAGGGCGAAGAAGATCATTGTCATCCATAATCATCCTTCGGGTTCTGCAGAGCCCTCCGCGGCAGACATAAAAGGCGCGAAGCAGCTTAAAGAAAAAGGCGCGGTTCTTAATATTGATCTACGGGATGAGCTCATCATTGGGGAGAGTGGATTCGTTAGTTTGGCGGAGCGCGACCTTATTTAAAGGCTCAGTGTGGCTTCGTTTATTTTCTCGACTGCTTCGGTATCACCAACTGAAAGTCAGCAGACCCGACAGACACACCGTTGACCATCACTTCCACGGTATGCACGCCCGGGTAGTACACGCGCGTGGTGACCTTCTTAATTGGATGCCGTTTGGTAGCGTTAAGCGTTTCACCGGCGGGCAGGCTTGTCGTCTTCCACTTAAACACTTTGGGCGACGTCTTACCGTTGGCTTTCTGGTGGTGGATGACGTAATCAACGATGAGGTCCTGATCACGGGCGCTGTCGGAACGCATGGACAGTTCGAATTCCACGGCACTTCCGAATTTCACCTTTGGCGTCAAAACCTTGATGCTTGCCTGTCGAATTTCCGGGGCGCGATAGCCCATTGCCTTCAAGGTCTTTTGGTGTCCCTGCTTGATCAGCGTTCGGCACGCGTGCCGAACCAGTTTTTTCCGTTCTTTGCTCGCGCCTTTCATCCATCGCGTCGCGATTTTGGCAACAAGGTCAGGGTGGTCCTTGGCAATGTCATTCAGATTGTTCGCGACGGATCGGCGGACATACTCCTTCTCGTCGTCCTTTAACCGTTCCAGCAGCTCGATTACCGGTGCGGGGTCTTCGATAAAAGCCGACAGGTTCATTGCCCAGGGCAGGCGGGGTCGCGTGCCTTCGGAGACCAGCCGCCTAACATGCTGGTTTTTGTCGGTTGTCCATTTTTTCAAGACGGCCAATGTTCTGGCCGGCGATTGAATCAGAAAGTACCGAATGCCGAATTCGGATGTGGAGCGTTTGGTCATTTCCTTGAACAGCTTCATCGACAGTTCAAAGTGATCGCCGCCGTGCAGCCCCACGTAGTTTACCATCGGCATCACGCCCCAGCCGGCAATGCCGTTGTCGTCCACCGCGCCTGCGGAAAGGTCGTCGTCCAGCGGCGTCCCCAGACTGGCGAGCATGATCTTGCCTGCCTTTTTAAAGTCGGCCGGCAGGTATTGAATCATCGCATTCGTGATTTGATCGGAGCGCTGCTTCAGCTCCAGCGCGTCCAGGTCCTTTGACGCGGCTGCTGCAAAGCCTTTTGCATCAAACTTCGGCCACTGCTTTTTGAAATGCGCAGCCATGCCGTTGATGACCTGGCGATTGAACAGATTCTTAAATGGTTCAGCCATGGGCGCCTTGAGCGAGTCCTTATTTCAGATAAAACACAGCGATTCCGTTGGTTTCCGTCCGCACCAATCCTTCATAACCGGACCGAAGACCTTGCGGCTGTCCGAAATGTCAATCTGGAGGGTTTGTAGCGTTTGTGTCGTGGTCTGTTTGTTTTATTCCGGTTGAAATGAATATATCGACATCTGTAATAGCGCTCCAGCCGCTAATCTGCCGGGTGGCGGGTTCGAAGAACCAATTTCCGCCGGCCTCTGGAGGGAAGCAAAGGACAGTTGGACGGCCATCTGCAGTGTGCAGGCCGTCATCGTATTGCTTCAAGTGAACGGACGTTCATGACTGACCGACACGACCGCCTGCTGATTCGTTTGCGCGTCTTGCTTCCCGCCGTGGTTGCGATGGCGTTGTATCTGTTGGCCGCTGACGCGCGGGGGCAAACCACCTTTGATTTTGTTCCACCGGGCGCATCGGGATTGTTCGACACGGGCGCGAACTGGAACCCTTTCGGCCCGCCGGGCGTGATTGACAACGCGCGGTTCAACGTTGATTTGACGTATGACGTGCTGTTCAGTTCGTCGCCAACGAACGATCAACTGCTGATCAACGATGGCGATGTCACGTTCCGTCCGGAACTGGCGATCCCGGCATTGCTGCATACCTACACGCTCAATGACAGTGGTGTGATCGATGGCGGTGACCTGACGCTTTCTGCCAATGGTGGCAGTACGTTCTTCCTGGATATTGTCGGCCCGCTGGACATTGGCTTGTCATTCGACGGCGCCATGACGGTCCAGGCAGGGACGTCTGTATCAAATACGTTCGGTACCATTGGCACGAACGCCGCGGGAACCGGCGAAGTGACGGTTACCGGCGCGGGTTCAAGCTGGACGAGCGCGGGTATCATTCGCGTTGGTGATGCGGGCACAGGCACGCTGACGATTGAAGCCGGTGGCGTTGTTGATAACGGCACTTCGACTGTGATCATTGGCGGACTGGTGAGCGGTGACGGGACGGTAACGGTCCGCGGGTCCGGTTCCCGTCTGGACACTGGGGCCTTTCTGATCGGCGACGCCGGCACGGGCAGGCTGACGATCGAAGACGGCGGTGTTGCCGACTCGGCCGTCACTTCGAGCAGGATTGGTAATGCCGCCGGCAGCCACGGTGAGTTAACCGTGACCGGCGCGGGCTCGAGCTTTACGACAGCAGGCTTACTCGAAGTCGGCCTCAACGGCACGGGTGTATTGACAGTTTCGTCCGGCGGCAGCGTGACGAGTGATCTTACCACCTTCATCGGACAGAACGACGGTAGCCACGGTACGGCCACGGTGACGGGTGCGGGTTCGACCTTGAACAGCGTTTTTCTTTCCGTCGGCGCCAGTGGCACCGGTGTGCTGGACATTCTTGCCGGTGGCACGGTGACGAGCGATGGGATTGGCACCATTGGCGCGAGCGCGACTGGCGACGGGACGGTGTTGGTCAGCGGTGCGGGTTCGAGCCTTAACGCGACGGACATTTTGTTCGTCGGCGCCCTTGGTACTGGCCTGTTGACGATTGAAGCCGGTGGCAGTGTTACCAACGGGACGGTGGGCACTGACTCGGCGTTCATTGGCCTTCTTGCGGGTTCGGAGGGGACGGTGCACGTGACCGGTGCGGACTCGAGCTGGACGAACGCGGGCGGGCTCTTTGTCGGCGGGGATTCACTGGGTAACAACGGTGGAACCGGAACCCTGACCATCGGCCCGGGCGGCAGCGTCAGCATTGCCGATGTTACGCGCATTTACACGGACGGCCAGGTCAATCTGCAGGGCGGCACACTCTCGACCCGAACGTTCGACGATCAGGGCGGTGATTTCAACTGGGACAGTGGCACGGTGAACCTGACCGACCCGGCCGGCTTCACGCTGGGCACGGGGGATTACGAGTTCGCCAATGAGAACCTGGTGCTTGACGCGGATCAGTCGCTTGGCGTGACCGGCCATTTGATCGTTCCCGTGACCGGCAGCCTCACCACCATCGGCGGCAACGTGAACACCGGGAGCGCCCAAGTCCTTAACGGCGGGCAGATGTTTCTCACCGGCGGGACGCACGACTTTGGCGCCGGGCTGACCAACAACAGTTCCCTCACGCTCGAAGATACAACCATCCTCAGCCCGGTGACCAGCCCGACGGGGTCTGACATGACCATCGTCGGCAACGTTACTTTCAATGGATTGATCAGCGGGGGCGGCGCGTTTCTCGGCGCCGGTACCGCGAGGTTCAACGGCGGCCATGCCCCCGGCGACAGCCCGGCCGTGGTGTCTGTGGCTGGTAACCTCGTCTACGGCGGAACCAACCTGCTGTTCATTGAACTGGCCGGCACAGCGCTGGGTGATTTCGATCGGCTGGAAGTCGCAGGTGATGCCACGCTTGGTGGCAAACTGTTGGTCAGCCTGTTCGGCGGCTTCATGCCGAGCTTTGGCGACACCTTTGAAATCCTCGACGTGGACGGCACATTAAGCGGTCAGTTCATCGGGTTAAGCGAAGGCAGCCTGTTCAAGGCGGACGGGCAGCGTTTTGCAATCAGCTACGTCGGTGGCGACGGAAACGACGTAACGATTACAGCCGTCCCTGAACCGAGAACAAGCGTGTTGGCGATCCTGGGCCTGATTGTCGTTCTGATGAAGCCCCGCCGGATGCGCAAACGCGGATGAACCTGTCGTGCCGTTCGTTCGTCAGAACCGCCGTATCACTGGCTGGTATCCATTGAATAGTTTGCCGCACTGAAATTTCCAAAGATCATTTTCAATGACGTCCGGCGTGCGCCGTTTGCAATGAGGAGTCGCAAGGGCCATGATGAGGTTCAGGCGGCCGGTAACTGAATTCGATTCGTTGGGTGACAACGGAAAGGTGGCGACGTGCAATTCAAGATTATTCATGCGGTTCTCACCGTGTTCGTTATTTCGAGTGTTGTGAGTGCGTCGGCGCCTGAGGGGTCGGATAGAAAAGAAAAGGAACCTGCCTTTACGTTTGCGGGTGTCAAGTACTTTCATCGCTTTACAAAAGACGATCAGCATGAGTACACGCCGGACGGCCAGGAGGACCTGAAAAAATGGTCAGATATGGTGACGATTCACTACTACCGCAAAGCAACGGATGGTGAAGCGCTGGCGGCGATTGCCAACGCCGTTCTTGAGAACTATGAAGCGGCCAAAGCGCTGGTTGTCAAGACCGGATCAGTGCCCAGGAGCAAAGATAATCCAGCGGAGCACTTGATCATTGTCATTTTTGGTCGCCCCGAATTCATTGAGGTGGCGTTCGCCAGATTCAGAATGCATAAAGGTGTTGGAACAGCCGTTATCTATTCGCACCGGATATACGGGAATAAAGTTGGCGATGAGATGAGTGCGTGGCTGAAAAACAGTGGTCCCGCGATGGAGGAAAGCCTTATGAAGTGGGACGCGATGCCCAGGATAGATTCATCGAAATAGGGAAGATTGGTTAAGGTCACCGGATGGTATCGAGTGTCGTTTACGCGTGACGCAGGTTACACCAGCGCCGTCACACGCACGCGCCGGAGGTAAGAAGCTACGTTGGGAAAACCAGCCGAGCGCTTTCATCGCCAGTCAGAACTGCCATGTCGCTGGTAGCGCCTCCTTGTAGCGGATGGCTGTGTGGTACACACCGTGGCGCGCCAGAAGTTCATCAGTGATAGGCTCTCCGGCGATACCTGGTAGATACCTGAAACACATGACGCGGTGAAAGATGCATTGCGTGTCGCCGCCGGCATGCGGTGGGACGGTCGCGAAACAGGTGCTCCGTGGCAGCGCCGGATCTTCAGGAAAGACGCTGGCGGCAATGCTGTCAAAGAGTACTTGCCGGTTGGTGACGCTGAAGTCTTCCGGATTGACGTCCCAGCAGTAGAGCGGATCGCGTCGCTGTTGGTAGGGGGAATTGGTAAAATCGCCGGAGAACATGCGTAGCACGCCGTCCGCGCATCGAAAGAGGGTCATCGGCGCTTGCCGATTCGGATCTGACACGATGCTGGGGAAGGACATGTCTCCAAATGGATCAGCCGTTCTGATCCAGCCGGTGTGGCCGCAGTCTCGATGTCGACTGCCCGCCCAGTCCGGCCCGCGCTGTAGAGCAATCTGCCTGACGCGAACGCCGATAATCCAGGCGTCGTCCGCTTTGGCAAGTGCGGGTTCGGACAGACTGAACTCGTCGTTGCCCGTGACTGTCGGGCCGGTTTCAACCCATTCGTAAAGATCGGCTTCGTGGTTGTAGCGAAATTTGATGGCCGCCATTGCGCCGCTCAGGTTCATCGTCATGGCCCACTCTTTACAAGCGTCGTCAAACGGCACCGGCGGCACTAGGCTGGTGATCATGTACTTTGCCTGCTCGTGTCGACAGAAGGCGGGACCAGTCTCAAATCCTTTCTGGCGAAGCTTCGTCGGCGCCTGGATGATTTCGATGTCGCTCGCATCTTCGTTGAGCCGAAACTGACACCAGACACCCTCGAGTGTGCTGTCATGCACGGACGACTCATATTGGTAGGTCCCGGTGGCGGGGTCCAGCCTGCCGCCTGCGGAGCGCGTCCAGAGTGCGACGAAGTGATTGTCGTGCGGGGCGAGGCGACCGTTGATGATGGCTCCCTTGGGAACGCCGAAGCCCATCGGGTGGCGAAGCAGGCAGACGTATTTGGCTCCGTCGTCGAACGGTTCCCAATCGTCGGTGGTCTGCTGGAAGAACGCTTCTTTGAGTACCGGGCCGGTCACGGCGTCCGCGCGCAACTGGTAGACGATGCTGCGGTCGTCGTCATGCTGTCGCACGCCGCGCGTAGCGCAGAGGACCAGCCAGCGGTTGTGGCTTAACTGCATGGCCGAAGGATGCGCCGGAAAAGCAAGGTCCTGTTTGCGCTCACCCGGCAGTGTGCAGTCATCAATCAGCACACCCTGTGGCTCGACAGCGGCGATGTTCGATGTGGGTGTCGTACCGCCTGCGGATTCCGTGGACAAGGGATTGCTGTTTGCGTTCATCTTTCTGGTTTCTTTTTATGAATCGATCAGACTTGGGTATCGGCCCGCTAAATGGCAGCATCGGAGACAATGACTTGTGGTTGCAGGCGCAGTTGACGCGGTTTGCGCATTCGCGAGTCCCTGGAGCGTTTAACGAGCAATGACGTGGCTGCACCGCCCAGCGCTTCGAGACCGAGGTAAAGCGTTGTGACCTTGCCGCGCACCAGGTCGAGGGTGCTGCGACATTCCGTGTAGCTGATTGCGTCGAACCGAGTGCTGTCCGGATCGAGTAGCAAAGACAGTTGCGGGTGATCTGCAACGAGCACTGATCCCGCCGGAATCTTTTTCGCGATCTTCGCGGCAGCGTTTGCGTCCGGGCAGTCTGTTTCGAACCACAGCGGTTCGATGTTGGCGCGTCGCATCGTGTTTGCAAAGCACTCACGAGTCGTCCGGTATGGGCAATGTTGCGCGGACTCTGATTGCGTCGCCGCTTTTCCGCCGACATACGCGAAATGACGCTGACCTGCTGCCAGACGTTTCTGCAATAGATCAGTCAACGGCGTCACCGGGTCGGCCAATACCGTGTCGGCCGGCGCGTCGGGGATTGGATAGAACAGCGAGACAGTGGGTACTGCGGCCGCTACCTGTTGCAATATTGGGATCAGCGGTTCCGTCGGGCGGTAGATCACCATGCTGTCTGTCGCGCGCAATTGGAATATGCCCAACAGTTCATCAGCGTTATGCACGTCATCCAGATAAGTCGTCCAAAAGCGCCGCGACGATTGCCCGTAGCCTTGGCGCAGGCCTTCCAGTAACTGATCGAGATATACCAGAATGCGTGCGGAGGTGGTCTGTTTGGGAAACAGCATTTCAGTGCTCGGCGCCGACTGCGCACGCACGCAGGTGCGCGCACCGCGACGCGTTACGACCATGCCATCGGCCGCGAGTTTATCCACGGCGCGCATGACTGTGGAAGTGCTGGTCCCGTAGTGGGCTGCCATGCGACTGACCGTGGGTAGCGGATCTCCCGGTGCCAGCGTTCCCGCCTGAATCAGGGCGCGGAAACCTTCACTCATCTGATGATAAATGGGAACTGGGCTCCAGCGATCTACCTCGATCTGTTGCAGTACGTTGGTTGATCCCATGCGGCTGGCCTTCTTGCAAAGAATTGTACTATACTACACTACTATAGTATTGTGATACAAGTCTTCTTTTGTCGGGAAGGCGTAAAGGCGGACCGGGATAGTTGACCGCCTATGTCTGTCGCAGGAAGATCATCTGGCTTACTGGTTGGGTATTTCATGTTTGGCGGACGATGGACATGGATTGGCCATTTGATCAACCAAGAAACTGCGCGGTTTTCACCTTGCGCACGGTGATGAGCGGCCAGGAACCGATCGTCCGTGTTACCCACGATGAAGAGGATCATGGGTGGCAGTTTATTGGGCCAAGTGGCGCAAGTATTAAACAAATGATGATCGTCGCGCTCGAGGAAATCGTGGAGCTTGATGAGTCTGTGTTTCAAGTCGCTGATATTCCCCCGGGGTGGTGTGCCGTACGCGAGTCGCCGGCACATCCGTGGGTTCGAGCAGTCAATACTCATTCTTAGTCGCTGCAGGTTTTCTTCGCCAGAGTCAGGCCATCAGCTCATCGGCCAACTGGATAAGCCGTTTGTAAACGAGTTCGCCCGCGCCGCGCGGCAGTGCCGTTCGGCTCAATACGGGTGGGTCGCTTTCAAATGCATCCACCCCGTAGCCACCTTCGTCATAGGCGGCGTCCGGTGGCATGTAACCCGGCCAGCCATTTACGTAGCCGACAAACATACCCGTCGCGGGCGCGACCGCCTCTTTGAACTGCAGTTGAAACGCAACAAACGGCTCACCTGGAATGAAGGCCATCAATACGTCGCCCAGGCGCAGGCAACTGACTTCGACACTGACGGTCTGCGATGAGTCCATCCGGTTTGGAAATGTGAGTACATCACTGACAAGGGCGAGCTTGTTCATCTTTGATACCGCTGCGCCTCTTACAGCGTCAACTATGATTTGAGTGAGGGCACTGCCGATTTCCTGCATTGCGTCAAAGTTCTTGCGCATGCTCTGGCGCGGGTGTACATCACCCGCTGCACCGTTCAGGAACATGGCCGTTGCTCTGGGGAATTGTGTTTCCAGTTTCGCATTCACCACGCCGGGAAAATCTGCCGTGTATTGCAGATTGCCCGGGCCGACCGTCAGCGGATGGGCGGCGAAGTTATAGATGATGGACACGGGTTGTCCGGCTTCGTCATCAAATACCAGGACGGGCAGGTCATCATCGCATGGGCCAATGGTGCGGGCAGGGTCATAGTCGTACACCATGGTCATGGTTTTGCCGTCGTCACTGCGTACGCGGCGGTTGTGGGACAGCGCCGCCATACCACGTCCGACACGAAGACGCGCCGGTTGCCGATTGGCATGGGCTTGCACGATCGTGTCAGCGATCCGTTGGCACATCTGAATCATCCATGGATCGTCCGGCGTGTTGCCGAACAGATAGAGTGTCTCGGGTGAGCTGTGCGTATGCGTTGCGGCAATGATGCAGCGCGGCCCGGCCAACTCGGGAATGGCCTGTCCGACTGCTGATCGGATGCGTTGCACATCCGTATCACGAATACCTGCCAGATCGCAGGAGCAAAATGCCACACATTCGCCGTTTGCATCGGTGATGACGGCGCATCGCACAGTTAATGGATCATGTGCACCCTCTGCACGGCGCGGGTTGCCTTTGCTCAACGGGAAACAGGCCATCATTGAGCCGGGTGGGGGCGTGATGTCGGCGGCTGCTGTGCCGATTTGAAACATGACAGCGGATGGTAAACATCCGGCACCTAGCCGCAATGGAATTTCCAACGGTTATTTTCAATGACGAATCAGGAAATGTACGCGGTGCGTATCAGTCGTTGGGCACGGTGATGTACCGGTTGCCGAAGAACACAATGACCCTGTCTGAAAAGTTCACCGCGCCGTCTGCCCATAGAAGGTTGCCGCCGTCCGGTATGCCATCAGGCGTCAGATGATTCATCTGTCCCCAGGACGCGTTGGTTGTGTCGACCTGCATGCAACCAACCAGCCAGGTGCGGCCGCGCACGCGGTCAATGCGATTGGCGCCGGCGATTAGTGACCAGCCGGCGGTATCGCGGTGCTGAAGATACAGTACATCCTGATAGCCGCGGTGTGCGAACAGTCGTGCGTCGCCCGCGAGCCATCCGGTGGCGGGATCACCGCCGCTGCGCGGTCGGGGGAAACGATGCCCGTAGTTGCCGTGGGTAGGTGATCTGGCCAGCGCGTCATAGTCGGTCGGCAAGCTTCCGTCTTGAAATCGGTAGTCGGGATGGGTGAAGATCTTTGAATTCGAGGTGTAGTTGAGCAGTGCCCCGCCTTGCACCGTACCGCCCATGTAGTGCATGTGTGCGGCCAAACCCCATAGGCCGTGATCATTGTGTTCGAGCATGTACGAGAATATGGCGATGCCTTGTTGTCTGACGTGGTTGGCACATCGCAGGTTGTAAGCCGACCGTCGCGCGCCCTGCAGGGCGGGCAGCAGTAGTGCGATCATCAGCGAGATCACGCTGATGACAACCAGCAACTCAATCAAAGTGAATCCGTTTGTTTCGCGAGAGGAAGATCGTTGCAGGGCTCGTTCCGGCATGGCTGGCTCCTGTTGTCAAAGAAGTGTCCGATTCCGGATCCGGCTGTGCAGAGATGCCACGCACAGGCCGGAATCGCCACTGATGGCGATTTACTATCAACTAAAAAGATATTAAAACAATAATGGGCGGGCGTGAAAATGTCAACACTTTTCTGCTTGAGCAGAAGTGATCAGGATTGGACTTTATTCGCGAAATTTAGAGCTTTACGCAGTATGGATCCGGATCAGCAGGGGGCCGACTCAGGGATCATGCGGCGTATAACTGGCACCCCAATGGGTGTACTGGTTACCACCGAACCAACCCCAGAACTTGGCGTGGGCAAACGGATAGTAATCCGGCAGCAAGTTGTACGTGAGGTTCAGGTCCGACTCACGAATCCTGATGAACTCGGCATGCCCGTCCAGGTACGAAGCGCCGATGCCGCGCATGTAGTGCTTGGGTGTGACTGCGGCGGAGTCGCCACCGCTTGCCGCGTTCCATACTTCAATCAATCGCAGCGCATCGTAATAGCGTCCGTTGTCCATCAGCAGACTGGTATGTGACGCGCTTTTGAATTCGTCCTGACGATAGGAATGCGTGCCGTCGCCCCAGGTTCGGAAGCGCAGTTGCCAGTTCGTCGCATATGGCAGGAACGGACGGCCATAAGCGTATACGCCTTCCACGCGAGATGGGCAGAGCACTTCGGCCGGCTGGTCGTGAATGATATTCGTGCCAACGTAGTTCGTTGTTTTCGTCAGGTAGGGCTGCATGCGCGAATACCAGTTGCCATAGTTGTATCCCCATGTGACCAGCGGGGGCACGTAGTCGTTGTTGTCTCCGAAGTAGCGATGAAACGCGATTGTTCCTTGTCGGATGTTGCTGGCGCATTGAATGAACTCAGCCTGTCGTCGGGATTCAGCCAATGCAGGAAGAAGAATGGATACCAGTAACGAAATGATTGAGACGACGACCAACAGTTCCATGAGTGTAAAAGCGCTTCGCCGATTAGACATGAATTTCTCCTTTTCTGACATCCCAGCCGGAAAGGATTACGGGCGATGAAATTAACGACGTATAAATAACGTTATATATAGTAATGAGGCTGCCTCGGGAATTCAAGAAATTCCACAAACTGGAATGAAAGTATGCGTTTGGGCCCAGGAAAGCGGGTTTAAGGCAGTTCTCGTCCATTTCCGGCATGTTTCATTGGTTACCGTTTCTTAGATATAGCTTTGGGCGTCGCGAAAGATCGCAATCTAGCTGGCACGAGCCGCTTTGAAGTTCGGCAGATCAAAACCGTCATATTCGCTGCGCTTCCGATGAAAGGCTGTGACCCTTGCTATGCTCTTGGGCTGTTTTCTTGAGGCCGCGATGCCTTGATTGATTATTGAGTCCTTATCGATGTCGTCCCCGCCCCCGGAACAACCCCC
>JGI12316J15310_10000038_pt2 | contig 106508 bp, 93 predicted proteins | sample MarCyaLeptolynsp_FD_15310 | JGI IMG/M metagenome (IMG submission 15310) | reverse complement strand
CGAGCGCATCAGGGACGCCGCCGACCAGGCGGGACTCCGCATCCACTCCGTGATGAACATGGCCCACTGGGCCAACCCTCTCTCCAGCCCGGACCCGGCCGTCGTCGACGCAAGCGTCGAGGGCATGACGGCGTCTCTGCGACAAGCGAAGCTCTACGGCGCCGACACCGTGCTGTTGGTCCCGGCTTTGGTCCAAGCGGACACCACCTACGGACAAGCCTGGGAGCGCTCACAGAAGGTCATTCGCGAGCGCATCCTGCCGATCGCCGAGCAGCATGACGTCATCATAGCGATCGAGGAGGTTTGGAACCGCTTCCTGCTCACCGCCCGCGACTTCGCTCAGTACGTCGACGAGTTCAACCACCCGCTGGTCAAGGCCTACTTCGACGTCGGCAACGTGGTGCACTACGGCATCCCGCAACACTGGATCCGCGAGCTCGGCGACCGCATCGTGAAGTTGCACCTCAAGGAGTACTCGCGCAAGACAGGCTTCGTGAACCTCGGCGACGTCGAAGAAGGCGGCGGCTTGGTCGACGAAGGCGCCGGAGTGGACTGGCCCGAGGTCCGCAAAGCCCTCGACGAAATCGCATACGAAGGCGCCGCCACGGTCGAACTCCGAGGCGGCGATCGAGCCTATCTGGAGGACCTGGGGAACCGCGTGGACCGGCTGCTGGGGCTCTCGTAAGGGAGCCGTCGAAATAGTAAAGAGATTGGTTGCGGGGGAGGGATTTGAACCCTCGACCTTTGGGTTATGAGCCCAACGAGCTACCAGACTGCTCCACCCCGCACATCCAATATAGCAACGCGGGGATCACCCCTTCAAGTGCGTCGTTTCGAGCGCTTGCGGTTGGCGTGGTGCAGCTTGCGCAGCTTCTTCTTGTCTTCGATCGCTTCTCGCTTGGCGCGTTGCTGATCGAGCACCGCGAGTTCCGCCTGCACCTTCAAGTAATTGTTGAATCGAGCGCGTTCTAGAGATTCATCCGCCAATGCTTCTCGAACTGCGCAGCCGGGCTCTTTGTCGTGCTTGCAATCGGAGAATCGGCAGCGGGCGATGATCTCTTCCACGTCCTCGAACGCTTCGGCGACTCCCGTTTCGTTCCACGGACGCACTTCTCGGATCCCCGGCAGATCCATCAGCAGCCAGCCTGCCGGCGCCACGATCAGCTCTCTACCCACCGTCGTGTGGCGCCCTCGTCCATCGGCCTCGCGAACCTCGCCGACGGCGCGCAGCTCTTTGCCGACCAAGCGGTTGGTGAGTGCGGACTTTCCGACTCCGGAGGAACCGATCAGTGCGGCCGTCTTTCCCGGTTCGAGCAGGGCTTGGACTTGCTCAATGCCCAGGCCGCTGGCGGCGCTCACGAGAAGGACGTCGGCTTCACCGGCGAGCGAGCGAGTCTCTTCGATCTGCTCCGAGAAATCCTCGCCGAGGTCGGCCTTGTTAAGCAGGATGACCGGGCGCGCGCCTGAATCCCAGGCCACGGCCATGTAGCGTTCAAGTCGGCGCGGGTTGTAGTCGCGATCGAGCCCGGCGACGATCAGCAGCAGGTCCAAGTTGGCCGCGAGGATCTGTTCCGCCGTGGCTTCGCCGGGGGCTTTGCGCGAGACTCTCGTGCGCCGCGACAAGACCGCTTCGACCAGCGGCGGGTTCGATTGCAGCACCACCCAGTCGCCGGTGCAGGGCCGCTCGGCGGGATCGCGGACGAGCTTCTGCCTGGCCGGGGCCTCGACCAAGCCGTCGGCGGTCCACAGGTTGTACGCTCCACGCAGAGCGGACTGGATGCGGGCCGGCTCACAGCCGTCGCGGTCGAGGCGAGCGTACTCCGACGCCCAGTCCGCGTCCCAACCGTATTGTTCGAGCGACATTTGGCGGCGGGAGCGGCGCTCCCAGCCCGAGCATATCAGTCGGCGATGGCCCAGAGGACCACGTCGCCTCCGCGCAACACGGCCGCCAGCGACTGAGCGTCCACGCTCAAGCGCACGCTCTCCACTTCGCCGTCGTGGGCTAGGCGCGCTTGATCCTCGCCCCCACGCGCATCGAGCACGCGGACGACGTCACGGGCCTCTTCGTCCGCCGCTCCCAGCAGCCAACGTCCTCCGGCGGGTCGCGTCGGCCGTGCTCCGCGTGACAGCGGCGCCGACCATTTCTGGTCGCGCGTGGGCATATCCCAAACGGTGATCTTGCCCGCTCCGACTCCGGCCAACTCCAAACCGTTCTCGCTGAATCGCAGCGCGGATTCGGCGGAGCCGCCTGTGAGTTCTTGCGGCGTCTCGTTAGAGTCGATCGCCCACAGTTGGACCCCGTCCGCGCTGCCGACCGCGAGCAGATTCCCGATCGGGCTGAACTCCAGACTGGTCTCGCCCGAGAGAACTCGGCCCGGCAGGGGATAGCTCTCGGCGGCGTCCTCCAGGTTCCAGACTCGCACCGCTCCGTCCGCCGAGCCGGTGGCGAGCCACTCCCCATCCGAGCTGAAGGCGATCGAGATCACCTCGTCCGCGTGCGCCATGTTGCGCAGTTGGGAGCCGTCGCCGATGCTCCAGATACGCGCCGAGCGGTCGGTCCCTCCGCTAGCGGCGAGCCGAGAGTCCGGACTGAATGCAACCGCCGACACCGCGCCCGCATGGCCGTCCAGCGGCATGCTTCTTCCCGCCGCCACGTCGAACAGCTCCAACCGATCTTCGTCCACGGCCGCAAGCACCCGCATCGCGTCGGGGCTGACGGCTAGGGCTCGAACCTCTCCGCCCAGCGAGAGCGTCCGAGTCCTCGAATAGGCCGAGAGCGGCGCCGGGTCGAGTCCAGCCGCCTGCGCCTCCGCCTGCTGCTGGTATTGCCGGACTTGGTCGGCCAGGGGCGTCTCGGAAAGGGATCGCAACCCCAGATAGCCCACGGTCGCCAAGCAGACCACGAGAGCCGCGACGCGCAAGCGCATCTTGCGCTTCCGGACGGGTTCCGGAGGCAGGGGCGGGGCCGCCTTGGGCAAGGCGATCTCAGCCGATGACGCGGTCGGATCGCGCACGATCAGCTCGAGCGTTCGCCGGAAGTCCTGAGCATCCGCAAACCGGTCCTCGGGCCTCTTCGCCATCGCTCGTTGAATCGCTAGGCTCAGGCTCTCCGGCACCTCCGGATTCACGTCGGTCGCCAGGTCCGCCGGCTCGTTCACGGCGGCTTGCAGCAACTCGAAACTGTTGTTGTAGGGGTAGACCTTGCGTCCCGTCGCTAGCTCAAACAGAACGGAACCGAGCGAGTAGATATCGGAGCGGTGGTCGACCGTTTCGAGGCCCTGCGCTTGTTCGGGCGAGATATAGAACAGCGACCCGACGACGGCGCCGGTTTGGGTCAGGCGGCCGTCCTGGAACTCGTCTTTGGCTAGACCGAAATCCATCAGCTTCACCGCTCCGTCGGCGGCGATCATGATGTTTTCGGGCTTGATGTCGCGGTGGGTGATGCCGCGTGCATGGGCGTATTCGAGCGCACGGAGCGCCAGCACCCCCACCCGAAGCACCTGCGAGGGACGCAGCGCCTGCTGATCGATGATCTGGTCGAGCGACTGGCCGTCGACCAGCTCCATGATCATCACCAACTCGTCGCGCACCCAAAACGCGTTGTGCACCGAGGCGATGTTCGGATGGTTCAGGCTGGCTTGGAGTTTGATCTCACGCTGAAAGCGTTCGGCGGGAGAAGTGGGCTGGCGTCGACCTTCCAGCAGCACCTTCATCGCTTCGACGCGCCCGGTGATGCGGTGCTCGACCTTAAAGACCTGGCCCGAGCCGCCGGAACCGACGACTCCAGTGATGGAATAGTCTCCGACTTGATCTCCAACTACGAAACCCATCGATGCTTGGCGTCATCCGGCAGCAAGTCGAGCCCCAGTTTTGGGCGCGACAACACTGCTCTGCATCTTGAGTCTAGGGTCTCCGCGTCAGCTTCAGGGTCGGGCGAATACCTGAATTCGTATGACTGTTGTGCGGAGGGCTAGGAGTTGACCCGGGGGGCGGGAAGCGCCCCAACCGTGCGCTACCATGCCCCTCACAGTGTTCGAGCGCAGTCTGTTCGTGCTGGCCACGGTCGCCAGCGTCGCCTACTTCAGCTACATCCTTGCGCGTCGTCTGCGCGGCCTGGCTTGGGCCCGTCCGAACCTCGGTTTCGATCGGCCCGCCGAGCGCCTCGGCCGCCTGTTCGGAGAAGTTCTGCTGCAGACACGGGTGATCGCCGAGCGGCCGTTGGCCGGGTTCCTGCACGGTCTGGTGATGTGGGGATTTCTGGCGTTTGCCTGGGTCAGCTTGGAGCACTTTTGGATCGGACTGATCGGGCTCGATCACGCCGCTGCCGACGATAGTCTCTACGGACTGTTCGCCGCGGTTTGGGCCGTCGCCGTCTTAGTAGGAATCCTAGGTCTCGCGTTTCGCCGTTTCGTCCTACGACCGCCCGCACTGGGGCAAAAACTCTCGCTCGGTTCGGCGGCGGTTGCGCTGTTGATTGTTGCGCTGATGGCGACGTATCTGCTCGGCTGGCGCGGCTTCGATGTCGGCTCGGAGGCCTGGCGATGGAACTGGGCGGCCCATACGGCGGCGCTGCTGGCGATGCTCTGGGTGATCCCGAACTCCAAGCATTTGCATCTCGTTCTCGGACCGGTCGCGGTCTTCTTTCGTGGAGGCGAGACGACGTCCGGCACGCGTCCGCTCGACGAAGCGGACGACGACGACTTCGGCATGATGCACTTCTCCGACCTGAGCCAAAAGGATGTCCTCGACGTCAATGCTTGCGTCGAGTGCGGCCGTTGTTCCGAGGTCTGCCCGGCGGCGCAGACCGGCGGTTCGCTCGACCCCAAGAAGATCATCTTGCAGATGCAGGCTGGATTGCTGGCCGCCGACAACCCCGGGGAGACGCTGATTGCGGGGACGCAGTCGGAGGTCGAGCAGGGGAAGGTTTCGGTGGCGGAGGAGGACCTGTTCCAGTGCTATGCGTGCGGCGCCTGCGAACAAGCTTGCCCGGTCGGCATCGAGCATGTGGGCGCGAAGATTCTCGACCTGCGCCGCGGACTGGTCAGCGAAGGGCGCACGCACAGCGACAAGTTGGGCGAGTTGTTCACCACCATGGAGCGCGCGCCGCATAACGCTTGGGGCGCTCCGCAGAAGACTCGCCGCAAGCTGGTGCAGGATGACGAGTTTCCGGTCTTTGACGGTTCGCAAGAGTGGCTGCTGTGGCTCGGTTGCGGGCTCAGCTATGATCCGCACGGGAACGACGTCGCGCGCTCGATGAAGCGCATCCTCGACGCCGCCGGGGTCTCGTGGGGCGTGCTCGCGAAAGAGACGTGCTGCGGCGAGCCGGCCCGTCGCGCCGGCAACGAGTTCCTCTATACGGAACTCTCGGAGAAAGTGATCGCCGCGTTTGCCGACGGCGAGGTGCGCAACGTCGTCGTCTGCGACCCGCACTGCACCGGCATGTTCGACGACGACTATCGCTCGAATCCCTTGTACGAAGAGCAGGGAATCCGCGTGCTGCATCACACGGAGTTGCTGGCTCAACTGCTTCCACAGTTGCCGCTCGATCGGCGAGACGAAGTGGTCAGCTACCACGATCCGTGCCGTCTCTCGCGTGGTCGCGGCGTGACCGACGCGCCGCGCATGATCTTGGAAAACATCGGCGCCGACCTCGTGGAACCCGAACGCCACGGCAAGCAGAGTCTGTGTTGCGGCGCAGGCGGCGCGCAGTTGTATATCGCGGACGACTCAGCGGAGACCTCGGATCGCAAGGTCAACGACGTTCGCTTTGAGCAGCTCGCCGCGACGGGGACCGAAACGGTCGCGGCCGCTTGTCCCTATTGTCCGATCATGCTCAACGACGCCGCCGGACGCGCCGGGCGCAGCGACGTGCGCGTGGTCGACGTCGCCGAGTTGATCGCGGAACGATTGCCAACCGAACGTCCGCCGGCCGATTCGCCCAGCGCCTAGGCTACTGCGCCTCGATCGTGACCGGGGCCTCGATGACCGTGCCGTCGGCCGTCTCGACGCACAACGTGGTCGCGGTTGAATCCGTGTTCGCGTCGGCCGCGGTGACGCCTTCGGCGATGGTGACGTTCCATTGGTTCAAGCCGCAGGTCAGGCCCGGAGAGACGCCCGAGAAGATCACGGTCGCTTCCTGTCCGCCGACGGTTGATGCGAAGCTCGCTGCGGTCGGTTGCAGCTCGGTCAACGAGGCCAGCCCGGCGCTGTCGCAGAAGGGATTGGTGACGCCGCCGCCGGTTCCGAATAGGGCGACCGTGGAGCCGACCGGGGCCGGGTTTTGCGGGCTGTTGAGCGTACCGTCTTGGTTGATGGCCGCGACCTTGCCTTGCCCGCTTTGGGCGACGGTGAACAGCGCCGGGTCGGTGTCTTCGATCTCGATCATGACCGGGTTCGACTGTTGGCCGTTGAACTCGACCATCAACTCGACGCCCGAGGCTTGCTGAGACCCGCCGCCTTCCCAGTTCTTGCCGCAGTCCATGATGTAGGCCAGTTGCTCCTTGGAAGCGAAGATCAGCCGCTGCGCGACGCCGTTGAGCAGGACGGACGCTCCGCCGGCTTCCAAGGCGAACTCGTTGTCGTCGTCGAGGCCGGGAACCGCCAGCGCCTTCGGTCCGATCCAATGCCCGAACACCGTCACGATCTCGCACGGACTCAGCGGCCCGGATTGGAATCCGGCCGAGCCGAGGATCGCCGACCCCAACACCACCGGCTTCTTCAGCATCAGGACGAAGCCGTCGTAGCCGCCGAGGTTTGAGGTCGAGATCGCGCCCTCGGTGGTCGGGAACTGCGAGCCGCGCATGCGTCCGATCAGGATCGGGTTCTCCCAGTTTTCGTAGGTGATCCAAGTCGGGAACATATTGGCGATCGTCCGCACGATGACGGCGAAGTAGACGAACACCGCCAACGTCGCGAAATTGATCGAGAGTTTGATGACGCCCGCGTTGAAGTTGTCCGCCGAACTCGACGAGCCTCCGCCTTCGAGGAAGCGGAACGTCTCGAGCGTGCCGTCGGCCGAGATGAGCGACGCCGTGCGTACGGCGGAGGAGACTTGCAGTCCGCAGTAGAAGTTCCCCCAGCGGTCGAGCGCCATACCCGCGCCGAAAATGTCGCCCGCTCCCACGATCGCCCAGGCCGACGTGAGCGCGAACGTCGCCAGCACGAAGAGGGCGAGATAGACGTTGAACCCGTTCGTCGGCGCCAGACTCCGCAGGCCGAACAAGAGGCCTGAGGACGAGATCATGAGCAGCATCACCGACAAGACGCCCGCCGCTAGGACGAGCTTCGCGCCCGAGATAAACTCGTCCCCCGAGCCCCCGACGTGATGGACCGCCGTCAACGCCAGCACCCCCAGCAGCGTCACGGTCGCAACGGCTACGAAGCCCTCCCAACCGCCCAGGAAGGAGCCGAGCGCGTTCGTGATCTGACCGTTGGAAGCTCCGTAGACGATGATCGAGATCGCGCCTGCAACGAGGATCCAGTCGAGTCCCGTGATGCCTAGGTTCGCTCCTGACCGCGTCATGTACGTGCCCACGATCGAGAGCAGCGCGCCGGTGGCGAGTGCGACGGTCAACAGGGCCAGCGCGTCGAGGCCCATGCCGCGCGGTTGGCCGAGAAACGTGGCGCCGTAGAAGACGATGCCCAGCGCGAGGAACGGCAACGCGTTTCCGCCGGGCACGATCACGCGGACCGCTGAACCGACCGAATCGTTCCCGTAGGCGCGCAGCAGCGTGATCGCCAACGTCGCTGCTACGAGCACCAGCAGGACCGCACGCTCGCCGCGGGTCAGCTGGCTGACCGGTTGGTCCGTCTCCGGCAACTGCGCCGTGCTGGAGCCGATTACGTACAACGCTCCGTCGTGGTAGTCGAGGTCGTTCAACTGCGTGCTGCCGGTCGCGTCGCCCAAGAACGTCGTCGCCGCGAGATCCCACGTGTTCGGGCCCGACTCGGTGATCTGTTGCGCCAGCCGCAGCACGAACCCGACGAATTCACCGTCGCTGTCGAGTTCCGGCAGTCCCGGCCAACTCGGCATCCTCGTTTGGCCGATCACGTAGATGTCGTCGTTCTCATCGACGACCACGCGGGCAGGGAAGTCGTCTCCGGGGCCGCCGAAGCCGGTCGCGTAGTAGATCTTGGGGTCGATCGTCAGCGGCAGCGATGCATCGTAGTCGCCGACCTCGAAGCCGATCGTTCCGTCCTCGCGCCGATCGAACGCGGCTGCGACCTCGACCCGCTCCCCGTCCACATCCTGAAAGGCGATTGGTCGCGACTGCCGCAACTCGCCCGCCGGAGTCGCCAGCAGTAGATCCCCCGCGTCGTCGACCCTGAGAGCATCGACGCCGCTAAAGCGGACCGCCGGAACGCTCGGGTCGGCGCCGGGCTCCAGGACGAAGTCGTACTCCAACTCGCCGCCTTGGCCGTGATAGACCAAGTCGATCGCTGGATAGACGTCGTCGAAGCGGACTTGGGCGACGTGTCCAATCGCTTCGAACTTCTCGTCGCCGCGGTAGTAGTTTGAAGTCCGGCCGGTCGGATCGATCGCCTCGGCCGCCGCATCCGCGCGACCGCCTGCGACCTCCATGCGAATCGAGTGGTAGGCGCTTGCCGCCGGCGCCAACGGCTCGCCGGGCATCGGAGGAGTCGCCGCCGTTTCAGACGGCAGCGGCACGCTGATCGCCATCGCGTTCGACGACAGATAGACTCCCGACGCTACGCCTTGCGCGGCGAATCGCACTTCTTCGGGGAACTGTCCAACGTTGGGCTCAAAACTCACCGACTGCGCCCGCAGTGCGTTTGCTGCCTCAAGCCGAAGTTCGGCTTCGGCCTCACGGTCCTTCTCCAGGTCGGTCTCGGACGCCTCTTGCACCGCCGGCGCCTGTGGCCCCTTCACGCGTTGGAGCGGGGAGCGTAGCGGAGCGGAGTAACTCTGCTCCGCCATGGCCAGGATGAGCAAGAAAGAAACGAATCGAAGAGTGGAGTAGCGCATGTGAAAAAAGACCGAAGAGGAAATCCGATAAGTCGACGCTAGTCTATTCGCATCCTTCTATGGGTGCAACGGATAAGCTAAGAGTTTGCACGCCGTCGGCTCATCAGCGCTCTCACGGCCTGTCGTCGTCTACGACGGCGAGTGTCCGTTTTGCCTTCGTTCCGTGGGCCGCATGGTCGCGCGAGATCGGCACAAGGTCTTTGAATACGTACCCCGCCAGACGGAAGGCCTGGACGAACGCTTTCCTCAGTTGGCCCGGGGCGAGTTCAGCACCGGGATGCGTCTCGTCCATCCAGACGGGTCGGTGGAGATCGGCGCCGACGCGGTCTACGGCATCGCGAGCCGCTTGCCCGGATGGCGGAGCCTGGCCTGGCTCTACCGCGTCCCTGTCTTAAAGAGTCTGTGCCGCTTCGGATACGGACTGATCGCCAAGTACCGATACAGGTTGGCGAGTCGTTGCGATAACGGCGCCTGCGAACTCGACTAGCGATCCCCTATCGAGCGCCCCGCCGGAATGGAGCGGATTCCGAATCGATGGGTAGCGCGAATCGATACGTAGCGCTCGGGCGGAGCGCGCTATCCTAGACAATCTGGAATCTTTATGAAAGCCCTCGTCCTCGAAGAGTACAAAAAGCTGGTCGTCAGCGATCAGCCCGAACCGGAAATCGCTTCCACTGACGTATTGGTTCGCGTCAAGTCCTGCGGCATCTGCGGCAGCGACGTCCACGGCTTCGACGGCAGCTCGGGCCGTCGCATTCCTCCCGTCATTATGGGGCATGAAGCGGCCGGCGTGATCGAGAAGGTCGGCGCGGACGTAACCGCCTATCAACCGGGTGATCGCGTCACCTTCGACTCGATGATCTCCTGCGGCCAGTGCTTCTTCTGCCGCAAGGGCGAGCCGAATCTTTGCGACGATCGCAAGGTCTTGGGCGTCTCGTGCGACGAGTATCGTCGCCACGGCGCGTTCGCCGAGTACGTCGCCGTCCCGCAGCACATCGTCTATCGCATTCCCGATCAGCTCTCGTTTGATCACGCCGCGATGGTCGAGCCGGTCTCGGTGGCCGTGCATGCGGTGAACCTGACGCCGTTGCAGATCGGCGATACGTGCCTCGTCGTGGGCGCGGGGATGATCGGCCTGCTCACGTTGCAAGCGCTGCGCGCGGCCGGCGCTGGTCGGATCGTCATCGCCGACTTGGCCGACGATCGTTTGGAACTGGCGAAGAAGCTAGGCGCCGACGAGGCGCTCAATCCCAAGAACGTCGACGTGCCGGAAGCGATCCGCGCCATGACTGACGGCAAGGGCGCCGACGTGGCGATCGAGGCCGTCGGCGCGACGCCGACCGTGAAGGCTTCCGTCGACAGCGTGCGCAAGGGCGGTGTGGTGACGTTGATCGGCAACATCGCGGCCACCGTCGACTTCCCGCTGCAGGCGGTAGTGACTCGCGAGATCAGCGTGCTCGGCTCCTGCGCTTCGGCGAACGACTATCCGTCGTGTCTCGAGATGATGGCGCGCGGCGCGATCCAGGTCGAGCCGATGATTTCGGCGACGGCGACGCTCGACCGAGGCGCGGAGATGTTCGACCGCCTCTATAGCCACGAGCCGAACCTGACTAAGGTCATCCTCAATCCGTAGCTCGCGGAACCGGTTTGGAACTTCGGCGCGCGGGCGCTCGTATGTAAACGCGAGTGCTCCGGGTTTTCTCTCTCGTCTTGCTCCTCGCGGCGACGGTTTCCGCCGAGGAGGTGATCCGCGTCGACGTGCAGTTGGTGCAGGTCGGATTCTCGGTGCGCGACGCCGAGGGCGCGTTGCGCTCGGATTTGACGGCGGAGGATTTCCGCGTCTTTGAGGACGGAGTCGAGCAGGAGATCCGCCGCTTCGCTCCCGCCGAAAGTCTGCCTCTGCGCTTGGGCGTGCTCAAGGATCACTCCGGCTCGCAGGACGACTTTCACAAGCGCCACGACGAAGACCTGCGGTTGTTCCTCAAGACCATGCTGCAGCCCGAAGACCGCGCTTTCTTGCTGGCGTTCGGGGATCGGCTGCGGCTGCTCGCGCCTTTCCACAACGATCTCGACTATTTGGGCGACGTCATCCGGCTGTCGCGCAAGAACGTCTACTTCCCCAAGGTCGGGCCCGACGTGCGGCGCCGCGGCGGGACGGCGCTGTTCGACGCCGTCTACCACTCGGTGCGCTTGCAGTACGCTGAACCGGAATCGGGGCGGCGCGCGATCGTCGTGCTCAGCGACGGGGCGGACAACTCAAGCGGCTACACGCTGCTCGACGCGATCGAGGCGGCGCAGGAACACGACGTGCGCATCTTCGGCATCTGGTACGGCAGCGACCGGCCGAGCGTGCGCGACCAGTACGGCCAGCGGGTGCTGCTGCGTCTGGCGGAAGGCACCGGCGGCGAACGCTTTTTCGCCGAAGGAGAGAGCCTCCAGGAACAGTTCCGCATGATCGGAGACTACCTGCGCGCCTCCTACGAGTTGGGCTACTACTCGTCGAACGATTCGGCCGATCAAGCTTTCCGGCGGGTCGAGATCAGGGCGGACAAGCCCGGCTTGGAGGTGCGCGCCAAGCCAGGGTACTTCGCCAAGACTGCCGAGGCTACAGCGCCGCCTTTACGCGCGCCGGAAAGTCCGTAATCAAGCCGTCGACGCCAAGGCCGAGCAGCCGCTTGATCTCCGGCTCTTCGTTGACCGTCCAGGCCCACAACTGTAATCCCTCGTCGTGGACTTCCGCGATGAACTCGCGCGAGGCCAAACGGAACTGCGGAATGACCACGTCGATCGGCGCGTGGTGACGCGACTCCTCGTCCTGCGTGCGGTTGTAAATGAAACCAAGCTGCAGGTCGGGCGCGAGCTCGTGGACCTTGTTGAGTGAGTCCGCCTCGAAGCCCGTCACCATGACTTTGTTGGGCTTGCAGTACTTTTCGATCAGGCGCACGGCTTCCTCTTCAAAGCCGCTGTGCTTGAACTCGACGTCGAGGAAGGTCTTCTTGCCGAACTTCTTGAGGACCTCTTCAAAGAGCGGAATTTCATATCCTTCGGGCGTCGTTCGGAACTGTTCGAACGGCGTCGCCTTCACGCTCAACTCGCCCACCACCGAAGGATGCAGCACGATCAACTGGCCGTCGCCCGACTGCCGGACGTCCAACTCGATCCCGTTCGCGCCCTGCTCGAGCGCCGCCTGAAAGCCCGCGATCGTATTCTCCGGATGGTCCGGGGATCCGCGATGTCCAATGATCCAAGTCTTGCTCATAACGTTATCCGCGGACGGTATGGACCCCGGGCGTGCGAGCCCAGGCTCGTTCCGTCTCTTCCTTGTTGTCTCCGGGGGGCGTCCCTGAATCAGCGACGCGGGAGGCCGCTGCGGGAGGGTCCGAACAACCTCATACGGTACCACGCGGCACGTTGTTCCCCATGCCGTCCCGTTCATTCGACGGGCGTCGGATGGGCGATAACGCACGTCGCGGCCGTCGCCCCTTTCGATACAATCCTAGGCAGCCGCTCCCGGCGCCGTCCGTGTCGATTCTCTTCCGTTACGTATTCCGCGAAGTCGTCACGGCTTCCTTGATCGGCGGCGCGCTGTTCACATTCGTTCTTTTCGTTCAGGCGATCGGCCCGGTGATGGAACTGCTGGTCCGGGCGACCGCGGAGCCCGGCGAAGTCGGCCGCTTGTTCCTGCTGACGATCCCGAAGTCGCTGCCTTACACGGTTCCGATGGGCGTCCTGGTGGGCGTGCTGCTGGGGCTCGGGCGACTCTCGACTGATTCCGAAATCACAGCGATGCGCGCCGCGGGCGTTCCCGGCCGCAAGGTGGTCGCGCCGATCGCCGCCTTCTGCCTGCTGGGAACGCTGCTCGCGGGGTACATCACCATCAAGCTCAGTCCGTGGGCGGCGCGCGAGAGTACGGCGATCGGCGAGTCGATCAAGATCTCGCAGGCGACCGCCGCGATCCAGCCGCGCGTCTTCCACGAGCAGTTCCCCAACAAGCTGCTGTACGTCCGCGACGTGATCCCCACCGACGGGCAGAGCGTCCACTGGAAGGGGCTGTTTCTGGCCGATACCAGCGCGCCAGAATCGCGCGGATCGGTCTCGGGCCTCAATGCGGCGGTCGACGGCCCGCGCATCACGATCGCCGAAGAGGCCGTCGTGATTCCGCTGCCGGAGCAAGAGCGGCTGCAACTGCACCTGCCGCGCGCCTCCGCCTTCGAGCAGAGCTACGACGCGACGCAGTATCAGGTCTACCAATACGACGCGATCGACACGGTCGTCCAAGCCGAAGCCGACGCCTTCGATAACCGCGCGAAGCCCTTCGAGCAGATGAGCACCACCGAGCTCGGGCGCGAGGCCGATTTCGGCGAGAGTCGCATCGAGGCCGGCATCCTCTACCAGCAACGTTGGGCCCTGCCGCTGGCTTGTTTGGTGCTGCCGATGGTCGGCATTCCGCTGGCGATCTCGACCCAGCGGGCGGGGAAGTCGGTGGGCGTGATCCTCTCCGTCGGCCTCTCTTTCGCGTACTGGATGCTCTTGCTGGCCGGGTCGGCGCTGGCGCAGGACGGCAACGTCAGTCCCGTGGTCGGCGTGTGGGCGGCCAACGCCGTCTTCGGACTAGCAGGGCTGTGGATGCTGGCCCAGCTCGACGCGCCCAACCGCCGCGACTATCTGGCTCTGATCGGCGCGCCGATCCGCAAGTGGCTGGGCCGCTTCCGCTCGGTGCAAGAGACCGGCGCCGTCCCGAAGTACTCGCCGCAGCCGGCGCCGTCGTCGCGCCGAATTGGGCTTGGGGCGATCTTTGAAGCCTTCTTCCCGATCAGCGACCGCTACATCCTGCAACGCTTCTTTCTCTACTTGGGTTTGATGACGGCGGCGTTCGTCTCGATCTGGATCGTCTTCAGCTTCTTTGAGCTGTTGTCGGATATGCTCGCTCGCGAGAAGCTTGGTCTGTTCCTTCCGTACATCTATTACCTGGTGCCGTTTCTCGTTTATGAGACGGCGCCGCTGGCGGTGATGGCGGCGACGCTGGTCTGTTTCGGTCTGCTCGCCAAGCACCACGAGCTGATCGCTTTCCGCGCTTGCGGCGTGAGCCTGTACCGGCTGGCCGCGCCGATTTTGGTCTGCGCGCTCGGGCTGAGCGGCCTGCTTTTTGCTCTCGACCACTACTATCTGCCCGAGAGCAATCGGCGTCAGGACGCGATTCGTGACGAGATCAAAGGTCGGCCGGTGCGCACCTTCCTGCGCGCCGATCGGCAGTGGACCTTCGGCCAGCGCGACCGCATCTTCTACCACCAGTATTTCGATTTCCAGAAGCGCGAGATGGCCCCGGTCTTCGTCTACGATTTCCGACTGGAGCCGTTTCGCCTATCCCGGCATATCTCGGCCAAGCGCGCGCGTTGGGACGACGCCCAAGCCGCCTGGGTCTTTGAGGAAGGCTGGGTGCGCAATTTCGAGGACAGCCGCGTGGTGGCGTTCGACCAGTTTGAGAGCCGCGCCTTCGCCGACATCGGCGAGTCGCCCGACTACTTCCAGAAAGAGGAGAAGCAGCACCAGCAGATGAACTGGCGCGAGCTTGACGCGTACATCCTCGACCTCACCCAATCGGGTTTTGATACGGCGCGCCTGAAGGTGCTGCGGCACCGCAAGTTCGCCTTCCCGATGTTCGCCTTTGCGATGGCCTTGCTGGCGGTGCCGTTTGCGTTGCTCGCCGGACACCGCGGCGCGCTGGCGCCGACCGCGTTCAGCCTGGCGCTGGCGATCGCCTACTACGCCCTCAGCGCGTTGAGCGAGCAGCTTGGCCGAGCGAATCAGATGACGCCCTTCATGGCCGCTTGGGCCCCGGCGATGGTCTTTGGGATGTCGGGCGCGTATCTGTTTCTGCGCGTCCGCTCGTAACCACCGTCAGCCGGTAGGCGGGCCAGTGCTCATGGACCTCGGCCTGGATGCTTTCTTGCTTTAAGCGATACTTTAGGTCATCGGCCGTGTAGGCCCTCTTAACGGATAGTTGCCCGTCGTAGCGAGTGAGCGGACTGAGGCCCATGAAGGGGCTCGCTAGCCGGTAGAACGCCAGCGGAATTCGGTCTCGGACGAGGTCGTTCAGCAGCGCCGCCTCGGTCGCCAGTTGCGCCGTTGCAGCGAGCGCATCGCCCAGGACGTCCGGCTCAAGGTGGTGCAGCACCAGCGTCGAGACGACTAGGTGGAACGCGCCCGGTCGGAACGGCGGATGGACCAAATCGCCCGCCGTGAACGCCGCCGACGGGACCCGCCCGCGCGATTCCCGCAAGCAGCGGACGTCGGAGTCCACGCCGTAGAGCCGGCAACGTCTCCCGCGACGCCGAATCTCCTCGGCAAGCCAAGCGAGCAGATAGCCTCCGCCGGAACCCGCGTCCAGGATCCGGATCGTCTCGGAGACCGGGATCTTCTCGATCCGAGGCCAAAGCAGCCGGGCCAGCGACGATCGTCCCCCGAGCAGCCGATTGATGCGGTCCATCTCCCGCAGACTCAACGCCGCCTCCTCCGGCGTGGCGAGGCCCTGCTCGAGAAGCTCAAGCTCGCCGTCGGCGCGCGGCATCGCCGTCCACGATCCGGATAAGAACACGGGCGAACTATTGTCGCGCGACCCGCCGATCTAAGAAGAAACCCGCGTAGCGTCGCCCGGCGTCCGCGCATAGATTGGAGTTCAGGATGCGGAAGAACCTCTTCACCTCGCTGTTGCTTGTCGTGCTCGTGTCTGCGTGCGGCGACAATCCCGCGGCCCCGGTCGACGGCCGCGCCGCCGACGCGCAAGCCGCCGACGAGACCTATATCACCTGGGAAGAGCTGCTCGTCGACGACCCCGGACTCAGCAAGATCCCCATCCGCGGCGCGGGTCGCATGCGCGCGGCCGACCTGAACCAAGACGGTCATGTCGACGTGCTCTCGGCGCATCGCGATTCGTCCCACGTCCGTGTCGCCTGGGGGACCGGACTCGCCTTCGATTGGGCTCGGCACTCGCTGGCCGAGGGCGATCTGGCGCCCGGCGCGGAAGACGTCCTCGTCGCCGATTTTTCAGGCGACGGTTGGCTGGACGCGGCCGTGGCTTGCGAGGGCCACATCCTCTACCTTGAGAACCCCGCGCAGTCGAGCCCCGGATTCGTCTGGGCCAAGACGGTTCTCGAAGCGTCTCGTCAGGACGGCGCCTGGATTCGCCTCTCGAGCGGCGACTTGGACGGCGACGGTCGCCCGGAGCTCGTCGCGACGGCCGATGACGGGAACGCGGTTGCGATCTTTCGCAGCGGAGAAGCTCCGCTCGACGGAGCGGCATGGACGCGCGAGGCCGTACACGTCTCAGGCGTCGTCAACGCCCAGGCCGCCGACCTCGACGGCGACGGAGACCCCGACCTGCTCGCCTCGCCCGCCGAAGGCCCGCCGACGATCCTTCGCAACGACGAAGGCGTTTGGACCCAGGTCGCGTTCACGACCGACGGCGACCGCTCGAACGCTCGGGTCGTCGAGTTCTTCGACTTCTCAGGCGACGGCCGCCTCGACTTTGCGGCCCCGCTGGGCGACGGCCGCATCGCTTGGTTCGAGCAGCCCGCAAGCGCGGACGGTTCGTGGAAGATGCACGAGATCGGCTCTTTTGGCCCCGACGTGATCGGCGGCCTAGCCGTCGGCGACGTGGACGGAGACGACCGCCCCGACCTGATCGCAGGCTCGGTCAGCGCGGCCGCGAGCAAAGCCGATGAGCCGGGCCACGACGTAGACGACCCGTCGGGCCGCGTCGCCTGGTTCCGCAACGCGGGTGAAGGCGATGCGGGTGAAGGCGATGCGGGTGAAGGCGGCTGGTCGCGCCACGACGTCTTTCGCCGCCAGCGCGGCGCCTTCGTCGGACTCGCTGCGGCCGACGTCGACGGCGACGGCGCGGCCGATCTACTCGCGACGCGCGGCGGCTCGGGCGGGCTCGACGGCGTCTTCGTTCTTCAGCAAGTCCGCGAGAGCGTACCGATGCGTCGCCTCGTCGCGGTGCGCCGACCTGACAGCCGATCGCTGCCGGTTCCGACCGCCCAGCAATAGCTCGGCGCGTCCACGGTCAGCCGGTGCGCTATGTTGAAAATCTTCATCCATGCGTGCCCTTGTACTCGGCGCCGGCGGTCAGCTCGGCCAAGAACTTTCCTCTGAACTCGCTCGTCGCGGCCATAGCGTGGAGGCGGTCGCCCGCGAGCAGCTCGACATCACGGTTCAGGAGGCCGTCGACGGTCTGATCGATCGCCGCAAGCCCGACTGGATCTTCAACGCCGCCGCCTACAACAAGGTCGACCTCGCCGAGCGCGAGCCGAAGAAGGCGATGCGCGTCAACGGATTCGCCGTTCGCTCGATCGCCCAAGCCGCCCAACGCATCGGCGCGGCGCTCGTGCACTACTCGACGGATCATGTCTTCGACGGAACCAAACGCGAGGCCTCCTACGACGAGGACGACACGCCGATGCCGCCGTCAGCCTACGGCGTATCCAAACTCGCGGGAGAGCACTACGCGCGCATTGGTTGCGAACGTGCCTGGGTCGTTCGCGTCGCCGGCGTCTTCGGACCCGCCGGAAGGCTCACCCGCCACGGCAATTTTGTCGAGACCGTCCTGCGCAAGGCGGCCGAGGGCAAGCAGCTCAAGGTGGTCGAGGACTTCTTCTCCACGCCGACCTACGCCGTTCCCCTGGCCGCTCGCTCGATCGATCTGCTCGAGAAGACCGAGCCCGGCCTCTATCACATCGGCGGAGGCGAAACGGTCTCCTGGTACGACTACGCCGGGCGCATCCTGCGGCTTGCGGGAGTCGAAGGCGACCTCCAGCCGACCAACCGTCGGGAGTTCGTGACGCCGGCGCGCCGCCCGCGTCACTCGGGCCTCTCGAACGCCAAGATCGAGTCGCTGGGTCTTGAGCCCATGCCGCCGTTGGAGGACGCCGTCAAAGACTACCTTGAGCGACGGCCTCCGGCGCCCGCAGCCTAGCGCAGCACCTGCCATAGTCCGGCGAAGTCGTCGGTCCAGTCCAGACTCTTCGCCGCTCCCGGCGCCGCCGCCGACTGGACTACGGCGTCGGATAAGAACGCCTGATTGCGCGTCATCAGCATCCAAGTCGCTGCATTCAAGCTGCGGTCGTTGTCGCCCGTCGACTCCACCCGAATCGATCGCATCCCGAGCCGGTCGGCCATTCCTTCGAGTACCGGCGCCAAGTCCAGAAATCGATTCGAAATGTGGAACAGCAGCAGGCCGTCCTCGGTGAGCAGACGCGCATAGACCTCGCCCGCCTCTCCGGTCAGTAGGTGCAAGGGAATCGCGCCGCTCGAAAACGCATCGACGATCAGCACATCGTAAACCGGCGGCGTATCCGAATCAAGCTCTCGCTCCATCTGGATTCGCGCATCGCCTTCCACCACGTCCACCGACGCAGGCGAGTCGGACAGATAGCGGAACTCGTCGCGCGCCACCGCGATCACCTGCGGGTTGATCTCATAGAACCGCAACGTATCGCCGGGTTGCCCGTAAGCGGCGAGAGTCCCGGCGCCGAGTCCGATCACGCCGATGCGGAGCGGCTGCGACTGCGCGCGCAGGGGGTGCCGCTCAAGCGCCAGCTCGGCCCCGGTGCCCTCGCCGAAGTAAGTCGTGGGAACGGCCGCCAACAAGTCGTCGAGGTACTGCGTCCCGTGCTCGGTCTTGCCGTGCGTCAAGCGCAGATAGGGGCCGCGCTCGTCCTCCTCCTGGTGAACGCGTAGGACGCCGTAGAAGTTGCGGTCGGCCGTCCGCACGTCGTCTGCGGCCTGCGTGGAGAAGACGTAGCCGACCGTGAACAGCGCCACCAACAACGCCGGCGGGGGAGCTGCGAAAGCCTTGGGCGCGCCCCAGTCCATCCGCCAACCCTTGGCGCGAATCCAAGCGCCCAGGCCCAGCAGGCAAGCCGCCGCCAGCGACAGCGGATACTCCCAGTAGCCCGGAAACACGCGCGGCGCCACGAGCGCAACCAGCAGCCCGCCCAGCGCGCCGCCGAGCGCCACCCACAAGTAGAAGCCCGTGGCCTGTTCGCCCGAAGGCCGGCCCGCCGCCAACTCGCCGTGGCAAACCATGCAGCCTACAAACATCGTCAGCGAGAAGACCGCGATCTGCGCCTGCAACGAGAAGATGCCGCTCGTCACGGGACTGCTGGCCAGACAGGCCAACGGCACGGCCCCCGCCAGCCCAAACCCGTACACCGACCGCCGATACCAACCGTCGCTCTCAAAGCACAGGATGAAGCTCAGCAAGTAGAGCGTCAGCGGAAGCACCCACAGGAAAGGCACCACCGCCACCTCTTGCGACATCTGGTTCGTCGTCGCCAGCAGCAGAGTCGATCCGACCGTCGCCAGCGCCAGCCAGGAAAACACCCGTCGGCTCGACGGGGTCTCGCCGGCGACGATCGTTTCGGCGTGATCGTCCTTCGAGAGCGCGCCCCAAAAGCTCCAAGCCGACCAAGCGCACGCGGCCGCAAAGAGCACGTAGCCGAGCGACCAGCCGTCGGCCTGCCTGCGCACCGTCAGGACGGGTTCCACGAAGAACGGATACCCCAGCAGCGCCAGCAGCGAACCGGCGTTCGAGAGCGCATACAGCCGGTACGGCGACGCCTGTGGATGGACCCGATGGAACCAGTGCTGCAGCAGCGGCGAAGTGGCCGAAAGGATCACGTACGGCAACCCGGCGGTCACCAGCAGGAGGAGCAGGATCGTACCCGTCGGGTCCGCTTCATTCGCATCGCGCCAGAGTTCGGCGTCAGGATCGAGCGGCAGTGCGAGCAGCGAAACCGCCAGCAAGGCCAGGTGGATCTGCGCCTGCCGCGAAGGCCGCACGCGCGTCGAAAGCGCATGCGCATAGGCGTATCCTCCGAGCAGTAACGCCTGAAAGAAAAGCATGCAGCTCGTCCAAACGCTCGGCCCCCCTCCGAACCACGGGAGGATGTAGCGACCAAGCAACGGCTGCACCAGAAACAGCAGAAACGCGCCGAGAAAGATCGGGATGGCGAACGACAGCATCAGCGAGGCGCGAGGACCAGGAGGAGAGGCCTCCTCTCTAGAGTCGTGTTTTCCGTTCCAGAAGTCACCCGGCCGGTCGCGCGCCTCCGTCGCTCATCGCCTGCCGCTTGGCTGCCAGGAGCCGGACCGCCTCCTCTTCTGACACCGCATCCGGCCGCGTGAGCAGCGAGGCGACAACGCCGAGAGCGATGGAGATCGTCAACGCCGGAATCACGGATCCGCCCCAATAGGCGCTCCAATCCGGCTGCATGCGGAAAGTCAGGGCGACCAGAAACGCGGCGACCAGCGAAGTGACCGCCCCGGCCGCGTTGTAGCGAGGCCACAGCTTGCCCAGGACTCCGCAGACCGCCATGCCGACGATAAACAGGGCGATCATGTCGCTGATATAGCCCATGATGTCCTGCGCGGTCAGCGCCATCCCCAGCGCCAATGCGGTTGTCGCCGCGACAGCCAGACGAGAGAGCAGGACCACGTTCGCTGCCGACGGGACCCGGCCGAAGGCGATCTCATGGAGATCTCGAACCGCGATCGTTACGCCTGCGATCGCATCCGAACTCGCGCTCGACATCGTTGCGGAGAGACCTGCGAGCAACGTGAGAACCCCGATCGCGAGCGGCAACACTTCGCTCGCCATGTAGGGAAACGCCAGGTCGGCGTTTTCCAGACCGCCGTCGTTTCGGTAGGCCGCCATTCCGATGATCGAAGGCAGCGCCGCGAAGAAGATGGCGAGGAACGCCGAAATTACGAACGCTCGCCGAACGTCGGCGACCGAATTTCCCGAGTAGATGCGCTGACGAAACGACGGCGTCGCCAGGATGCTGAGCGCGATGGCGATCGTCAACGAAGCGCCCTGCAGCAGGGCCGGGCCTCCCCCTGCCGGCCGGCTCTGCGACAGCAGTTCGTTCGTCTCCGCCAGACCTTGCCACCCGCCGATCGACTGATAGGCGAGGTAGGCGGTCAGCACGAAGCCGCTGAACAGGACGACGGCCTGGATCGTATCCGTCCAAACCACCGCGCGGTAGCCCCCGATCGTCGAATAGACCGCGAAGCCCAACGCGATCAGCACCAGCGCCAGCCGAGAGTCGATCTCCGTCACGTACTGCAGGTAGCGGCCGCCGCCCAGGATATGCGCGCCAAGCCATCCCACGCAGGCGAGGTAGGTGAACACGCCGACGATCCCGCTGACGAGCCTGCTCCCTCCGACGTAGGACGAGAGCTCCTCCGCCATCGTCATGAACCCGTGCCGCCGCGCCGGTGCAAACCAAATCGCCGTCAGGATCACGCCGATAAACGATCCCAACCCGAACAGCGACCCCGCCCATCCGGCCGCGTAAGCCTTCCCGACCGACCCCATCGACGAGCCCGTGCCGATGATCGTGGCGATCGTGGTGCCGAGCGTCAGAAACAGCGGCAAACGTCGTCCCCCGAGCAGGAACTCGTCGCCCGACTGATGCCGCCGAGCGATCCACGTGCCGAAGAGCGTGATCGCGACGACGTAGACGCCGAAGCAGGTGAGGAACAGGGCAGGGGACATGGCGGACCGTTCGTCTTACTCCGCCGGAGCGTGGGGCCATTTGGCCGTCGTCGTGTAGCCGCCGTCTGAAGCGATCACTTGGCCGGTGATGTAGTCCGCCGCCGGACTCGCCAAGAACGCCGTCAGCCCGGCGATGTCCTCGGGCGTTCCCAGTCGCGGGTTCGGCTGAGCCCCCGAGAGCCAAGCCTTCATCTTCTCCGGACGCCACATCTCCCGGTTCAGGTCCGTCAGGATGAACCCCGGAGCGACGCAATTGACTTGGATGTCGTACGCGGCCCACTCGGCCGCCAACGTCCGAGTCAGCCCGGCCAAGGCGCTCTTGGTCATGGCGTAAACCGAGAGATAGGGCAGCCCGAGCAGCGACATCAAGGAGCCGATATGGACGATCTTCCCTCCCTGGCCGCGCTCAATCATCCGTCGGCCGACCTTCTGCGTCAGCCGAACGATCCCGTGAAGGTTCGTCTGCATCAGATGCTCGTACTCGGCCTCGGTGTAGTCCTCGAAGCGCTTGCGGATATTCGTGCCCGCGACGTTGATCAGGATGTCGACGTCCCCGTGCGCTTCGGCGCAAGCGTCGATCGAGTCGGCGTCAGAGACGTCCAGCGCCTGCGTTTCGGCCGCGAGCCCCTGATCGACGAGAGCCTCGGCGTGCTGCGCGAGCTTGTCCGCCGAGCGTGCCGCCAGCACCGTGCGGGCGCCCTGTGCGGCGACTGCTTGGGCGACGGCGAGACCGATTCCACGACTCGCGCCCGCGACGAGCGCCTTCTTGCCGTCGAGCCGAAACATCGTGGCGTAGTTCACTGGGGCGCCGTTCACTGGACCGCCTTTCACTAGACCGTCTCCAGGTACTCGAGGAAGCGACGGGCGTAACGGTCCAGGTTCTCTTCCGATCCGCCGCCCAGGACCGGCGAACACATCTCATACGCCACCGTTCCTGAGAAACCGCCGTCGCGCAGACCGCCCAAGAAGCCCGGGTAGTCGATGAACCCTTCGCCCATCGTCACCGCCTGTGCGAAAGGAGTCTCAGCGCGGTAATTGATCACCTCCGGCTCGTAGACGAATCGCGGCCGGAGCTGGTAGTCCGCAATCGTCGTGTGCCCGATCAACGGCGCCATCTCCCGCGCCGCCTCGGCGATCTCGACGCCTTGCAGCGCCGGCGCCCAGGCGTCGAACAACGCAACGCAGTTCGGTTCATCGACCGCTTGGATCAGGTCCCTCTGCGCCCTCCAATCGACGCCGATGTCGTGGTGATTCTGGACGCCGATCCGGACGCCCAGGTCCGCCGCGCGCTTCGAGCACTCCTTGACCGCCGCCACCACCCGATTCCACTGCTCTAGGTAGGAGAGCGATGGATGCTCGTACGCCGTGAAGATCCGAACCATGTCGCCGCCCAACTCCGACGTGAGTCGTGCCAGCTCGGTGATGTAGGCGATTTGCAGCTCGGCCGTCGGGATATCGGTGTGTTCGGCGTCTCCGGTGAAATTGTTGTAAGCCGCCAGGTAGATCGCATCGAAATTCGCCGCATCCAGACGGTCGCGGAGGCGTTTGCGATCGTCCGGGCCCCAGTCGAGCGGCGAAAGGTGCGGGCGTTTGCCGCCCAGCATGACGCCGCGAAACCCGAGAGATGCCGCCTTGTCAACGAATTGGAAGGGATCGAGGCGGTGCTGCCCCCAAGATCCGGAGTAGCTGACGGAAAAGAGGATAGGTGTGAAACTCACGCGCCCCAGACTAGCAGGAGAGCGGTTTCGGGCGCGTAGTCCTAGCCGATAGTACTAGGTGTTTTCTCCGAATTTTGTACCTAAAGGTTACCGAAACAGTCCTTGGAATTCATGCTCTACAGAAGTAGTATGTAAGGCGAGCGCCTGAGTTGGATCGCGCCCGGCGGTTGACCAGGAGGCTTTGGGTTTGACGCAACATCTCGCCATTGCGACCACTGCTGACGACGGGTATTGCTTACCGGCCGCAGCGATGCTCAGGTCCGTCGTCCGCCATCTCCCGACTGGGAGTTCGGCTGACGTCTACTTCATCGACGGAGGGCTGAGCCCCGAAAACCGTCGGAACGTCGAGCAGTGCTGCGATTCCCGGGTGACCCTGCACTGGGTCCCGGCGATTGAGATCCCCGGAGGCGAGTTGCCCGATTGGGGAAGGCTCAATTCGCTTACCTACCAGCGCCTTCTCCTCCCCGAACTGACCCAGGGCACCGTGGATCGCCTCCTCTATCTCGACGCCGATATGGTCGTGAACCAGGACCTGTCTCGGCTGTGGGCCGAGGAGCACCACGGCAAGACCTTGCTGGCCGTCCAAGATCTAGCGGTCCCGTACGTGTCGTCTCCGCTCGCGCTGCAACGCTATCGGGACTTGGGGATCCCGGCCCATCGCAAGTACTTCAACGCCGGCGTGCTGCTGGTCGATTTGAAGGCATGGACCGAGCGCGATCTGACCGCGCGCACCTTCTCCTACCTGCGCGAGTACTACGAGGACGTCGTCTTCCACGACCAAGACGCGCTCAACGCCGTCGCCGGAGACGACTGGCGAGAGTTGGACGTTCGCTGGAACCAGATCGCCAGCATCGCCGGCCAGCGGTTCTTCGCCGCGCCCCACCTCGACAGCTCCGAGTACCGTCGGCTCGCCCAGGATCCCTGGATCATCCATTTCGCGGGCGCCTTCAAGCCCTGGGGATCCGGCTGCGCGGGGCGCGGAACCGAACTCTTCTTCGACTACCTGGACGAGACGCCTTTCCGCGGATGGCGTCCGGCGCCGGGCATGAGCGATCGGCTGCTTCACTTCTACGAGCGCCGGTTGCGTCCGATCGGCTATCCCTTTGAGACCGCTTACCTAGAGTGGAAAGCGGGCGTTTCGCGCATCCATCCGGCCTCGGCGGCTCGGAGGGATGCGGCATGACGGAGACGACTTCGCAAGGCGATCTCTTCGTCACGCTGGCCGACGACGGCTATCTGGAGCAGGCGAAGCAGCTTTTCTGGACGGCTCGGGAAGCCGGCGGGTGGCGCGGCGACATGATGTTGCTCGGCCACGAGCTCTCGGGAGAGGGACTCGACTGGTTTCACGACCGGGGCATCTTGGTTCGTTCCTACGACGCGCTCTATGACGGGCGTCCCGGCGGCTGCTCCCCGGTGATCACGACCAAACTGCGTCTGTTCTCAAGCGAGTTCAAGGCGTGGCGCACCGTCGTCTACTGCGACGGCGACTCGATTATCCGCGGCCCGCTGAATCCGCTACGCAAGACCCAGGGCTTCGGCGCCGCTCGCGACTGGAGCCCCAATCTGTGGAATCAGGTCGTGACCCCGACTGACGCCGCCGAGAGAGGCGTCGATCCCGAGGTCTGCCGCAACCTGGTGGCCGAACTGGCCCGGGACCACGAGATGACCGCGCCCACGTTTTGCGCGGGTTTCTTCGCGCTCGATACCACGCTGCTCTCCGACTCCACTTTTGACGAGATCAAAGGATTAATGGATCGCTATGAGTCCATTTCGCTCTACAGCGAACAGCTGGTCATCAACCTCTACTTCCAGCGGCATTGGAGGGAACTCTCGCCGCTCTACAACCTGCAATTGACCAGCGGGGCCGTGAACCGTTGGTATCTGCCTTCGGATCGGCTTCCTGGTTTCATCCTCCACTTCATCGGCGCCCTCAAGCCCTGGGATCCGTCGCACCCGTATCACGCCGAATGGCGCGAGGGTCGGCGGCGAGCAGACGAATTGAAGCCGCCGTCCCCCAACCTGGTTATTGCTCCACCAGACGACGCCCCCCATCGTCGCCTGGCCGCCGTATTGAGCGGCGTCGACCGCGTTCGGGCCCGCGTTCGCCGGGCGGTCGACATGGATGCGAACGCTGGTTGGGGGGCCGCGTCATGACGCGTTATCTGCTCTGTACTCTTCCTCGCTCGGGCAGCAATCTACTCAGTCACCTGCTGGCCTCCACCGACCGGCTCGGCATGCGCGACTGCGAAACCGCCGGGGCCGAGCACCTGCTGGAGTGGGTCCGTTCCTGCCCCAGGAAGGCCGACTGGTCGCAAACGACTCCGCGCGAGTTCTTTGAGGAGCGGTTCGCCGCCAGCGCGACGTCGAACGGCGTCGCGGGCTTCAAAGTGATGTGGGAGGATCTCGATCTCCTGCTCCAACAAGCTGCGGCCGCAACCGACGATCGCAACCTGCGCCCCGAGCGAGTCGAGAGCTACCTGCCCCCGGACGTCCGATTCATCCGTCTGGTCCGCCGCGACCAGATGCGTCAGGCCGTGTCATGGGAAAAGGCCGCCCAAACCCAAGCTTGGACGTCCAGTCAGGTCAGCTCGGTCGAGCCGGTCTATGACTTCCTGAAGCTGCAGTGGACGCTCGAAGAGATCCACCGTCACGAGTCGGCCTGGGATCGCTTCTTCCAAGCCGCCGGCGCCGAGCCGCTGACCTTCTTCTTTGAGGACTTTGTCCGAGACCCCTCTGCCGTGGTCCGCGAGATCGGCCGCTATCTGGACGTGGACGTGGAAGACTTCAAGGCGCCGGCTCGCCCTCAGCTGCGCCCGCAAGCCGACCGAACCAACGAGGAATGGCTGGCGCGTTTCGAGCGCGACCGTTCGGGCACGATGGCACGGGCCACCGCCGCTTTCCGAACCGCGTTCAGCTCGGTCGAGCCGTGGAAGCGGGCCATTCACGCGTTCACCACGTAGCGCCCAATTCAGTCCGGGGCTTCAGTCCAGATCGAATTCGCGGATCACCCGCTTCGGCTTCTTGCCCTTCTGCTGCTTGAGCAGCCCGGCGAATTTGCGCTCCAATTCGTCGCCGCGATCCTTCTGTTCCGCCAGCTTGCGGTCAAACAAGGAATCTCGCTCGGCTGCCTGTTCCTCCAGCTTGTTGACGGCTTCCCGTAGGTCCTTGGGGATCTGTTTTCCGCGCGGCGGTTCGTGCTCCAGGACGACGCGATGCTCCGCGTCCACCACCAATCGGGCGCCGCAGCAGGGGCACGGAACCTCGAATGTGGAGTCTTTCATGGCCCCATCCTACAGGAGCTCGCCTACGCCGTTTCAGTCTTTTCTCTAGGGGCGCGGCGCGATTTTTCGCGGATACTCTATTCTCGGATCACCAAATCAGAAGGCATTCTCGAGTCGATTTGGAGGGGTGATCGTCGAGATGGCGTTTAAGATCGGGCAAAAAGTCGGCGACTTTGAGTTCCTACGGGTGCTCGGAGCCACGGCGTCCACCAAGGTCTACGAGGCGCGGAACATGCGTGCTCGGCGGGTGGAAATGCTCAAAATGCTCCCCCGCGAGGCCGCGGGCGATCAGGAGGGCGCGGAGCGCTTTGAACGCGAAGCCGAGATTCGCGGAAAGCTCTCCCATCCGTACATCGCCGACTTCTACGGCGTCGCCGAGATTGGCGGCGAACTGGCCATGTGCATGGAGATGGCGCCGGGCGTATCGCTCGAAGAGCGGCTCGCCGACGGTCCGGTCTCGATGTCCGAGGCGATCGACATCGCCCTCCAGGCCTTGGACGCCCTGCAGTACGCGCATGAGCGGAAGATCGTCCACCGCGAAATCACCCCCGCGAACCTCTATCTCACCCCGGATGGAGGGCTCAAGCTCACCGGCTTCAGCCTCGCTCGCGGCTACGCCGACCCCAAGTTGACCGCTCCGGGAACCGTCATCGGCCCGGTGCACTACCTCTCGCCCGAGCAGGTCAAGGGCTCCCACGAGTTGGACGGGCGATCGGATCTCTATTCGCTCGGCGTGGTGCTCTTTGAGATGTTGACCGGCCAAAAGCCTTTCGACTCCAAGAGCCAATTCGACATCATTCAGGCGCACGTACTCGAGCCCCCGCCGATACCGCTGGATCTGCGTGAGGATCTGCCTGAAGAGTTAAATCGCATCCTGCTGAAAGCATTGGAGAAAATGCCGGAGGATCGCTTCTACGACGCGCGTCGCTTCCGGCTGGGATTGGAGCAGGTCCAGCGTTCGATCCGGCTCGCCGAGCAAGAAGACAAGCCGTATCAGGTCCGCGATCCGATGGACGAACTCGATGAGCCGCCGGTCGAGTCGGGCGTCTTGGAGTTGCCGCCCGAACTGCGAGACGCCATCGATCGCCGTCGCCGAGCCAGGGACGGAGATTCGAACGAGTCGGCGCCGCAGCCGCCGGCGAGGCCTCGGAAGGACGCAGCGCCGCCGCCCCCGGTGCTCCAAGGCGCGGCCGCGTTCAGCACGCCCAACCCGGCGCCGGCCGAGGGCTCCGCGGCCCAGGCCTCCGTGCCCGGGAACCGCTCCAGAGACATGATCGTGGGCGGACTGACGTTCGTCGTCGTCGTGGCGATCATCCTGATGCTGATGCTCAAATTCGCCTAGCGGACTATCCTGGACAGGCCGATAAGGAGCCGAGAGAACGACAGAATCCGGTTTGCAATACCCCGCGGCCATCTGATTGAATAAGGCAGGCGAGAGCGGGGCTTTCGAGACCGACCGCAACGCCATGAAGGAGACCGTGGACGACCGCCTAAAGCAGCTCATGCAGCGTCTCGGAGAGACCATCAACGAGTCTCTCGCCGAGTCGGAGAGCATCGCCGAAGTCATCGGCGAAATCCGGGGAGAGGGCTACGACGTCTTCCTTGTCCTTGAGGCGACCATCGGCCTCAACAAGCGCGAAGAGGCCGAAGATGAAGAGGCGCTTCCGCAGGGCTACACCACCCGGCCGGAAGGCGAAGATCCCACCGCCTACTCCGAGCAAGACCACGCCTTTTTGAAGGCTCTCAAAATCACCGTCGAAGAGTAGCCGCCGAGTCGCCCGGTCGCGTTTGATATGCCCTGGCGCCGCCGCGATTTCCTCAGTCTTCCGTTAGCCGCGGGGCTCGGGACCGCTTGTTTGGGTACGCCCGAAACCGGCGTCGTCGTCTACGGCGCCACTCCGGCCGGGATCGCGGCGGCGATCGCCGCACGTCGCCGAGGCCAAAAGACGTTGCTCGTCGAACCGTCGCAGCACCTCGGCGGCCGCTTCGCCGACGCGCTCGGCTTCGACGAAGTCAATCGCATGGATCCCGCTTCGGTGGGCGGGCTGTTCAGCGAACTCCGCGGCCGGGTGGACCGGCACTACGGCCAGCCGACCCTGCTGCCCGAACCGCACGTGCATGAACGGCTGCTGACCGAGTGGCTGGCCGAGGAGAAGGTCGACGTCCTGCTCGGCGCCCGCGCGGCGGCGTTCGAGAAGTCGGGCGAGAGGCTCGTCGCGATGACGGCGGAAGACGGCCGCGTGATCGCCGGACAAGTCTTCGTCGACGCCTCCTACATGGGCGATCTGCTGCCCCTGGCCGGCGTCGACTTCGTGGTTGGGCGCGAGCCGGCTGACCAGTACGGCGAATCGTTGGCGGGCGTCCGCCGCTCGATCGCTGCGCCGGGCGGATCGCCTCCGGTTGAGATCCCGGTGTTTTCTTCGCCGGTCGATCCTCGGGGGACCGAGGGCGATCGGCTTGCGCTGATCCAGGGCGAACTCGCCGACTTCCCTCCCGACGGGTCCGGCGACGCACGTCTACAAGCCGCCAACCTGCTCGCCTGCCTCACCAACGACCCCCAAAACCGGATCGCGATCGTACGGCCCGACGACTACGACGACTCGGAGTTTGAACTGCTGCGTCGCGAGCTGGCCCGCGTGCCCGACCTTCGCTACGGCTTCGGAAAAATCCCCAACGGCAAGGGCAAGATGAACGAGTCGATCGCACGACTCGTCCACTGGGGCTACGTCGGCCAATGCGACGACTACCCGACCGCCTCCGACGCACGCCGCCGCGAAATCTGGGACGATCACCGTCGCTACACCCAGCGCATCCTCTGGTTCCTCGCGAACGATCCCGCCGTGCCGGAACCGCTGCGCGCCTCCGTCGGCGAGTGGGGTCTGGCGGCCGACGAATTCGCCGACAACGACCACTGGCCGCGCGGCCTCTACGTCCGCGAAGGCCGCCGCCTGGTCGGCGACTACGTCATGACTCAGGCCGATATCTACGAGCAGAATCGCAAGTCCGACTCGATCGCCCTGGGCGGATTCCCGGTCGACTCGCACGCCGTGCGGCGTCTGGCGAGCGAGGACGGCGTGGTCAACGAAGGCGGCTTCCTGCTGCACGCGCCGATCTATGAAATCCCCTACCGCGCGCTGCTGCCCAAGCAGGCCCAGTGCAGCAACCTGCTCGTCCCGGTCGCTGCTTCCGTGTCGCGCGTCGTCTACTGTTCGGTGCGCGTCGAACCGACGTGGATGGCCCTGGGCGAAGCCGCCGGGACCGCCGCGGCGCTGTCGTCGCGCGCCGGCATCAGCCCGCAAACGCTGCGGCCGGAGGAACTCCGACTCACGCTGCCGCGCGAAGGCCTCCCGATCCGCAAACCCGACGAAGACTAGTCGTCGGACTTCTTGGCCGCCTTGCGTACCGCCTTCTTACGCGCCGTCTTCTTGGCGGTTTTCTTGACCGCCTTCTTGCGCACGGCTTTCTTCCGGGCCGCCTTCTTCGGCGCCGGCTTCTCGTCTTCGGAGTCGTCGTCGGAGTTCGTCTCTTCCGGGTCCGACTTCGCTTCGATCTTCTCGTCCGCGGCGTCGTGATCTTGGTCTTCGTCCGCACTGTGCGCCCGAGCGCGCATGCTACGTCGGCGTCCGGCTCGTTTGCGGCGCGGCTCTTCGTCCTCTTCCTCGCGCTCAGCGGGGCGGGGGAACTCGTCGCCCGGATACCAGATCAGCACGTCGTCGCGGTTGCGTTTCGCCCGCAGCAGCTTGCGATCCTCGGCCAGCTCGAGCAACTCAAGGAAGTCCTTGAAGCCGTAGTCGCGCTCGTCAAAGTCCGACTTCACGGCCAGGATCAGATCCTCGACGGCGAGCTCCTTAAGCCCGTCTTCGAGCGTCTGGAGGTTGTCGGCCGCCGCCTCCATCAGCAGCTTGACCGCCTCGTCCGGCGACGGCTTGGATTCGGCCTTGCGGCGCGATCCGCGTTTGCGTCCGCCGCGGCTGCGCCCGCTCGCCTTCTTCGGCGAGCGCTTCTCTTCTTCGCGATCGTCCTTTCCGTCCCGATCGTCCTTCGCGTCGCGGTCATCGTAATCGCGATCATCGTCATCGCCCGATCCCGCCAGTCGCTCGACCACCAGGTGGTCGTCGATCGTCGCGATCCGGATGGACCCTTTCTTCTCCAGCTTCTCGATCAGCGTCGAAAAGCTCGTCACGCCGTAGTCGCGTTCGCTGAACGCCGGATCGAGCTGCTGCATCGTGCTCTTGAGCAACCCAAGCTGCGGGCGAGCGCCGCGCACCTCCAGCGCCGTCAAGGCGCGGTCGAGCAGATCCAGCGCCTTCTCCGGCGGCTGCGCCTGCACGGCCGGCGGCCTCGTCGACCGTCCGCCGCGCCGCCCTCCGCGCCGCGAGCCCTTGGGCGGCAGAATGTCCATCAGTGACTCGTAGCTGATGAACTCGTGGCAGTTGCGCTGCAAGATCGTCGACGTGAACTGCTTGCCGCCGACGATATAGACGCGCTTATTGAACGCCTTCAGCTTATTGACCAGCGCCATGAAGTCGCTGTCGCCGGAAATGATCGCGAAGGCGTTGATGTGGTCGCGGGTGAACGCCATCTCCAGCGCGTCGAGCGCGAGGTTGATGTCGGCGCCGTTCTTGTCGCCCCGCGGAGTCGTGTCGCGCTGCGTCATTTGGACGCCGTACTCGGTAAACGCGCGCGTCGCCGAAGGCTGCTGGAGCCAGTTGCCGTAGGCGATCTTCGAGACGATCTCTCCCCGCTGGTTGACGCCCTCCAAGATGCAAGCCACGTCCAGCTCGCGGTGCAAGGTCGTCTTCACGCCGATCTCGATGTTGTCGTAATCAAAGAAAACGGCGAATTTCAGTTTCTCGTCCACAGCGCCCATTGTAGCCGCGCTGGGGGCCGTCGGAACACTCTGAATGCATATTGTTTTGGCCCGCGGCTTCCTCTGAACGCCCCGGAGCTGCGTTTTCCGAGCGTGTCGTTACGACCGTTCGCTGCTGGACGACCGCGGTCGAGACGAGGCTAGGGGCTCGACGCCGGCGGGTAGATCGTGCCGTCCGAGTTCGTGCATTTGAGCTTGACGGTGATGGAATCGCGCGAGAACGGATCCCAGTTGGTGCAAGATTTCGTGGTGTAGTCCGGGCTTGCGGAGATGTTGAGTTGGATGGTGCAACTCGTTCCGCCGTCGCGGTTGGTGACTTCGATGTCCGGCCAGACCCCGTCCTTGTCCATCTCGCTGCAGGTCCCTCGGAACTCCTGCGTAGCGCTCTTGCCGAGGGTGTAGCTGTGACTGCACGTGCAGGAATGATCTTTCTCGGCCGTGCAGGCGCAGGTGTAGCCTTTCACGGCTTTGGCCGGCTCGGGTAGAGCCATGGTCAAGCCGAGCGTCAGACAGGCCGTGAAAGCGATTTTTGGGAAGGTCATGGTCGAAAGCTCTCTCGCCCATGGATAACCGGAACAGGACCAAAACTACGCCTACGCGCGACAGGCATTACTCATGTCGGTCGGGCCAAACCTCGTCCAGTCGCGCCTCCAGTTCGCTCGTATCGGCGCCTTCAGCGATGTTGCGGTTCTCCATCGGGTCCCGCTCGTGATCGTAGAGCTCGCGCGCGGCCAAGGCGCCGGTCGTGAGGTCGCGCCACTCGACGTAACGATAGCGGCCCGTGCGCACGGAATGCCCTTTCTTGCCCGCGCGAATGAACTGCGAGTAGGCCGCGGTATCTTCATCCGCCCAAGCCTCGGGATCGTCGACCAAGGGAACGAGACTGCGGCCCTCGGCGTGCGCGGGCGCGTCGAACCCGGCCGCTTCGGCAAGCGTCGGGTACAGGTCGATCAGCTCGACGCGCGCGTCCGTCCGCGCGCCGCTCGTCGCACGCCGCGGATCGCGCACGATCAGAGGCACGCGCGTCGACGTCTCGTAGTTCGTATGCTTCGACCACATGCCGTGGTCGCCCAACTGGTACCCGTGGTCCGACCACAGCACGACCACGGTCTCGTCGTCGATCCCCAACTGCTCCAACTCGTCGAGCAACAGTCCGACCTGCGCGTCGATGTAGCTCACCGCCGCGAAATAGGCGTGCCGAACCGTCCGCGCCAGATCCTCGTCGAGCGGCCCCTGCTCGGGCATTCCCTGGAAGCTGCGCACGTAGCGCCAGTCGGTCAACGCGAACGGCGGAGCTCCCTCCGGCGCCCACGGGTTCGCGGCCAACGGCAGCCGCGCGCGATCGTAGAGATCCCAATAGCGCTTGGGGGCGACGAACGGCGTATGCGGTTTGTGGAACCCGACCATCAGCAAGAACGGCTGCTCCGATCGCGCGAAGCGGCGCATCGTCTCGACCGCTTCGGATCGAATGACGCCGTCGCGATACGCTTCGTCGTCCGCGTCGGCGGCCTCCCACAACGGCAGCCCGCGGTTCGAAGCATGGATGCCGTCGATGCCGACCTTGCGCTCCCGATACCGTTCGGAGGCGTACTGCTTCTCGGTGATGAAGAAGAACGGCTCCGACCACGAAGGCGGATCGTCCTGGTTGTCGTGCAGGATCTTTCCCAAGCCGCGCGTCCGGTATCCGCGCCGCTTAAAGAACTGGGGCAGGGAATCGATCTCCGGCAGCGCTTCCCGGAAGTGTGAACGATTGCCGTGCACGCGCGTCGTATCGGGCCGCGCCCCGGCGAAGATGCTGTTGCGCGACGGTCCGCACAGGGCCACCTGCGCGTAGGCTCGCTGGAAGACGACGCCGCGTTCGGCCAGCCGATCGATGTGGGGCGTCGCCATATGATCGGCGCCGTACGCTCCCAGTTCAGGCCGTAAGTCGTCGACTGCGATCAGTAGAAAATTTGGCGGCGCCGCGCACAGCGTCAGAGACCACAGCCCAAACAGCATCCTCCACATGGCCCCCCAGTCTATCGGTCCCGCCTAGACGGAACGGTTGACGCGCTAACCTGCGCTCAGATGCGGACGACGCGACGCGGTTTCGCTGCGCTGCTGGCCGGCGCCTTGTCTCCCGTGCGGGGCCAAGCGACGCCGCACGATTGGCCGGAGTGGCGCGGACGCGGCCGACGCGGCGTCTGGCGCGAAAGCGGCTTGCTGGAGCGCTTTCCCGACGACGGGCTCCGCTACCTCTGGCGCAGGCCGATTCACGCCGGGTACTCCGCGCCGAGCGTCGCCGACGGTCGCGTCTTCGTGACCGACTTCCGCGCGACCGACGGACTGCGCGGCGTCGAACGCACCCTCGCCCTCGACGCCGATTCGGGCGCGACCCTCTGGAGCGCGCCTCGGCAGGCCGACTACGCCGGGATCCAATACGGCTCAGGACCGCGGGCGGCGCCGACCGTCGACGGCGGACGGGTCTACGTCCAAGGCGCGGCCGGTCGCCTGGACTGCTTCCCCGCCGCCGACGGCCAACCGGTCTGGTCGCACGACCTCAAGCAGGTCGTCGACGCCGAGCTGCCTCCGTGGGGTCTGTCGAGCGCGCCGATCGTCGTCGGCGACCGAGTGATCGCCGTAGCCGCCGGACGGCCAGACGCCAAGGTCGTTGCGTTTGAGAAAGGCAGCGGCAAGGAGGCCTGGCGCGCGCTCAGCTCCGCCGACTCCGGTCCCGGCTACTCGCAGCCGCTGCTGATCGACGTGCAGGGCCAGAGCCGATTGATCGTCTGGCACGCGGGCGCCGTCTCAGCCCTAGACCCGACCACGGGCGCCGTCATCTGGGAGCATCCGTTCCCGGTGCGTATGGAGACGCCGATCGCCACGCCGGTCTGGGCGCCGCCCTATCTGATTGTCTCGGCGTTCTTCAGCGGAGCGCGACTCTTGCGCGTGGGGCCGGATTCGGCGGAGCTGGTCTGGCGCAGCGAGAGCGACAATCCGCTGCAGCCCGACAAGCTGCATGCGCTGATGGCCTCGCCCGTCATCGACGGAGACCATCTCTACGGCGTCGGCGCCTACGGCCAACTGCGCTGCCTGCGCCTGAGCAGCGGCGAGCAAGTCTGGGAGACGCAGGCCGTGACGGTCGAGCGCGCCCGCAACGCCTCGGCCTTCATCGTGCGCAACGGCGATCGCTGTTGGATCAACAACGATCGCGGCGAGCTGATCCTGGCCAAGCTCTCGCCGGAAGGCTATGAAGAGATCGACCGCACGCCGCTGATCGAGCCGACCTCGAAACCCGGCGCTCGACGCGAAAACGGGGCGGTCCACTGGAGCCACCCCGCTTACGCTTACGGTCGAATCTTCACGCGCAACGATCGCGAAATCATCTGCGCTGACTTGAGGGCCTAGCGGCCGCTAGCCCACGCCGCCGCTCGCCTTTTGGTTGTAGCACTTCACCTTGACCTTGACGCTGTCTTTCGAAAACGGGTCCCAGTTGGTGCAGGACTTGCTGCGGTACTGCGGGCTCGCGATGATGCCGAGTTGGATCGTGCACGACGTGCCGCCGTCCCGATTGTTGACTTCCAAGTCGGGGAACAAGTAATCCCCCGAGCCGTAGTTGTCGCAGTAGCCGCGGAACTCTTGCGTCGCGCTCTTGCCCAACGTGTAGTCGTAGGTGCAGGAACAGCTCTGATCCTCGGCCGCCGTGCAGTGGCAGTGGTAACTCTGTCCCGCCTGCGCCGGCTCGGGAACGCCAAACAGGGTTGCAACCGCCAGGGCCGCTGCGAGTACGAAGTGTTTCATCGTCATTTTGCTCTTCCTCCTACCTTGGATAACCGTGTTCCGATTCCGTTTGCGACAACTCGGACCGAATTCCCGAAGGCGCCGCCTAGTCTTTGCTGCACTTCACTTGGACTTCCAACGTGTCGCTGTTGAACGCGTTCCAGTTCGTGCAGGACTTGGTGGTGTAACCGGCGATGGGAGTCCCGACTTGAATGGTGCAAGTCGAACTGTCGCGCTTGTTGACCAGCACGTCGGGATAGACGGGGTTGCTGACCTCGTCGCAGTAGCCCCGAAATTCTTTGGTGGCGAACGCTCCGAGCGTGTAGCTGTACTTGCAGGAACAAGTAGCCCCGTCGGCGGGCTTGCAGTGGCAGTGATAGCTGATGCCTGTGTCGGCTCGGCCCTGCTGCGGGAGTGCAAAGGCGAAGGCTCCGAGAGCCAACGCGAGAACGGTTGTCTTGATCGTCATGGCGCGATCCTCCTTCCCTTTAGAACAGGAAGGGGATCGAGGGTACGACAGGGCGATTGCACGGCAGCCGCCCGCCTTAGGGACTGTGACGATATACAACGACCACCCCATTCCCCACGACCGCCGGCGAACGAACAAGGGAAAAAATGGGGACAAGGGAAAAAATGGGGACAACGCCCTTTTTCGGGCGGAGAGCAGGCCGCGACGCAGCAACCAAGGTAGCTTGGGACTGATAATAGGGCGTTCTAGCCCTCTAGCTCGACTGCGTCGAATCGCCGCGTGCTGAGCGCAGGATGAATCGAAAGTCGGCTTTCGGCGACGCTGGAAGGCAGATAAGTGTCTTGCCTGCAATAACTTGAAAAATTTCGACGCCCCAATAAATGGCCGTTGTCCCCATTTTTTCCCCATTTTTTCCGACGATCGTCTCGCGCACGGCGCCTTTCGCCAATCCCGTAGCGGCAAAAGCTACGAAGACCTCGACCATCCATTCACGACCGCCTGGTTCGAATTTTTCACAGCCCCTTACGAAACGGACTGCCGAAAGATCCTCGGCAGATCGGCGACCGAATCGATCACGAAGTCCGGCTTCACGTCGCCCTCCAGGTCGGCGGGGCGAAACTTGCCCGTCCGCACCAGCGCCCCTCGCAGTCCGGCTTGCTGCGCGCCGCCCACGTCCGCGCGAACGTCGTCGCCGACCATCAACAGCTCCTCCGGCGCCAGCCCGAGCTTGTCGGCTGCCGCATGGAAGAACGTCCGAGCCGGTTTGCCCAACACCACCGGCGTCCGATCCGCCGCGTGCGCCAGCGCCGTGACGAAGGGCGCGACGTCCAGCGATACGCCGGTCGGCGAACGCCAATAGCGGGTCATGCCGAGCGCAATCAGCTCGGCTTCCGGGCTGTGGTGGAGCAGCCGAAACGCCCGGTTGAGCGTTCGGAAATCCCACGCCTCGCCCAGATCGCCGACGACCACGTACCCGGCGCCCGACTCCGCCCCTTCCGGCGAGAGCGTCAGCCCGCCGAACTCGTCATGGACTGCATCGGGCACAAACAGCGCCGTCGCCGCCGGCGTCTGCTCGGCGATCCAGCGCGAAGCGGCCGCCGCCGGCGTCCAGATATGGTCCGCGCTGGTCGCGATCCCAAAGCGGGCGAGCTTCTCCACCAACGCCGTTCGGGGCCGAGAGGTCGTATTCGTGAGGAACAGATACGGAATCCCTTGAGCCTCCGCCCAAGCGACCGTCTCGGCGGCGCCGGGTACCGGCTTGTCCGCGTCGTAGATCACGCCGTCGAGATCGAACAGAACGCCTTTCATCCATCGAATTGTAGAAGGCTCGCAACGCGCAGGCGTCTATACTCGGGTCTGACTCCAAGCGCATGCAGTACCGCGTCCTCTGCCACTTCGCCCTAATCGCCTCCCTGTCCGGCTGTTCCGCCGCCGCCGAAGACCCCGACTACCAGTTCCTCTGGGTGCGGACGTTTCACGGTCCGTGTTGCGGGGATCAAGGTAACGACCTCGTGGTGGATTCGACCGGCGCCGCCCTGGTCGCCGGACAACGCGGCCCGATCGATCTCGACCGCGACGGAAACACGGACCTCGACGTCGCCGGGCTCCAAGACGCTCTCGTCTTCCAAAGCGCCGACAACGGGATGAAGGGATGGGTGCAAGGCCCCGGCGGCCCGGGCATGGATCAGGCCCAAGGCATCGCGTCGGACGGCGAAGGCGGCGCCTATGTCGTGGGCCACTTCAACCAACCAGGCTTTGAGATCGACGGCGAAACACTGGCGCTGCGCGGCGTGCAAGACGGATTCCTCGTGCGCTACGACAGCGAGGGCAAGCCGGTCTGGAGCCTAGCCGTGGGCGGCGGCGGACGCGACCGCTTGACCGCGGCGGCCATGGATGCCGACGGGAACGTCTACGTGACGGGCGTGGCCGCGGGCGAGGTAGACGTCGACCGAGACGGAACGGTCGACCTGGACGCAGGCCAAGGCGGATTGCTCCTCGCGTCGTTCACTCCAGACGGCGACATGCGTTGGGCGCGCACGTCGCAAGGCGGCTTTGCCGATGGAGTCGCGATCGAGGCCGGCGCCGGAGATGCGGTCTACGTCGCCGGACGCTACCGAGGCGGCGGGCTCGACCTCGACGGCGACGGCGTTCTGGAGGGCGAGGAAGTCCCGAACAATCGCCCGCGCGGATTCTTGGCGCGATTCAACGGCGCGGGCGAACTACAGTGGGTACGCTGGGCCGCGGCCGCCGGGCCGCAGACGTTCGCCTCCCTCGCGACGACCAGCGACGGCGGGTTGGTCGTTCTGGGCGGGGGCCTCGGACCGGTCGACTTCGACGGCGACGGCGCGCCCGAATTCCAAGGCGGCGCGCAGGAGCCGATCGGCTATCTGACTCGTTGGGAGAACGACGGGAGTTTGACGTGGGCTCGCCGCCTCGGGGGATCTCCCGTGCACGTATCGACCTCCGCCGACCGCATCGGTCTGGCAGGCTTCTATGAGGGCGGACCGCTGGACTTGGACCGCGACGGAAAGGCGGACGGCCCGGCCGATTCAGACGCGCGTCGCAGCCAAGGATTCGTCGCTGTGCTCGATCTGAAAGGGAACCTCCAGCACACGTTTATCATCGACGGTCCCGAGAGCGACCGGGCGCTGGCGGGCGGTTTCACGCCCGACGGCAAGCAGTTCTTCGCCACCGGCTACTTGCGGCTGACTTCTGATTTCGACGGAGACGGAAAGCTCGAGGCCGGCGTGCGTTGCGATTCGTTAGGCGACGCCTTCCTCGCGCTCTATCAACTCGATCGCCCCTAGGCCATCGCTTCAACGTATTCGGCGGCGACCCGTGCCCAGGTCCGTTCACGAACCTCTGAAAGCGTCTCATCCGACGGCGCCGGGGCAGGCCCGAGCTCAAGTCTCTCCGCCATCCGCTCCGCCAAGGCTACGGAATCGTTCGGAGGGAAGAAGCGAACGAACTCATGGCAGTCGAAACGGTCGGCTAGTTCACGGAAAACCCCGATGTCGCTGCAGATGACCGGCTTCCCGCGAGCCAGGGCTTCCAGCAATGGGAGGCCGAACCCTTCGAACACCGTCGGCAACACGACGGCGCGGCAGCTTCCGTAGAGATCTTCCACGACGGATGGCTCGACGAATCCCCGCGCGGATACGCGATCAGCCAAGAGCTCCGCGTGCTCCTGGTAGAGCTGCCTGACCGGCTCCAGTTTCATATCGTCGAGGAGCTCGTCGGATGCGATTCGTTCGGAATGCTGTCCAGTGAATTCGAGTTGGAACTCGTGCCCGTCGGCGGCCAGGCGTCGCGCCGCTTCAAGCAAGACCTGATGTCTCTTGTTGGCTTTGAACTGCGCCGGGTAATAGAAGGCGGGGGGAGCCGATTCCGCCGTCTTCGCACGCATTGGAGGAGGTTCAAAGCCGTGCGGGATCACGTGGATCTTACTCGCAAACTCCGGGCCGACTTCGAGCGCCTGGCCTCGGACAGCCTCGCTCGGAACGAACATGCCCGCGCACGCGCCGAGCCATCGGCGTAGGTTCTCGTCCTCGCGCGCGCGCAGTTCGGCCGAGCAGGGCATGGTGCGCCACCACAGGTCGTGGACCAGACCGTAGATCGGAATGTCGAGTCGCGGCGGCGGTTGGAAACGCGTGAAGAAGTAGAGGCAATGCGTCGACCGGCAGCGCTTCGCCAGCCGCTGCAGGACGCTCTCGTTGCTCGGAAGCCACGGGCGATCCGGCAGCCAAGGCCGAGGATGGAAGCGCAGATTGCGAGCCCGAGGAATCCGTCCGCGCATGGCTCGATAGCGCCCCAGACTCGGCTGCACCCGGACTTCCTCGACTAGCGCGGGCAGGTGCGCGATCACCCCGCAGGCGACCTCGTCGATTCCCCCTTTCATCGAGATCGGAACGAATCGATAGGGGATCAGCAGGCGCATTGCGCGAGGGCGCCGCATCCACCCTCTTGAGGATCGGTGCGGTCCTTCCATCGTATCGGTGATGTCGTAGCCGTGACGCAGGTCCGCCAGTTGATATCATCGTGCTCGCTCTTGAGGAGGCTCCTGATGTCGCTTCGCTGCGTGCTCGCATCTCTGATCGTCGGCTTGTTCGCCGTTGGCTGTTCCGACCCGGGACCGCCGAACGTTCTGTTCATCGCCGTCGACGATTTGCGGCCCCAGATCGCGAGTTACGGCAAGGAGTTCATGCACACTCCGAACATCGATCGGCTCGCCGAGCGAGGAGTCTTGTTCGAGCGCGCCTACGTGATGATTCCGACCTGCGGCGCGTCACGCGCCAGCTTGATGTCGGGCGTGCGGCCCAGCCCGAACCGCTTCGTCAACTACCTGGCGTGGGCTGAGCGAGACGCTCCCGGAGCGGTGACCCTGAACACCCAGTTCAAGAACAACGGCTATACGACCATCAGTCTCGGCAAGGTTTTTCATCACCCGGAAGACAACGTCGACGGTTGGTCCGAGCCGCCCTGGCGATCGAAGATCAACGACTACAAAGACATGGCCGCGCAGGAGAAGGCCAAGGCCGAGCACCTGGAGAAGTGGCCGGACCATGACACCGTGCGCCTGATGGCCTACGAGGCCGGCGACGCCGACGACGAGGAGTATCGCGACGGCGAGAACGCTTCGCGCGCGATCGAGTACCTTGAGCGTTTCGCCGGCGACCCGGAACCACAGCCGTTCTTCCTGGCGGTCGGCTTCCACAAACCGCACCTGCCCTTCACGTCCCCCAAAAAGTATTGGGACCTGTACGACTTCGAGGACATCGACATCCCTGACAACTACGCACCGCCCGAAGGGGCGCCGGCGGTAGCGCTCCACAACAGCGGCGAATTGCGGCACTACGCAGGCATCCCGCAGGAAGGCCCCGTCGATCGCGAGACCGCGCGCAAACTCATCCACGGCTACTACGCATCGGTCAGCTTTATCGACGCGCAGATCGGGCGACTGTTGGACTCGATCGACGAACTAGGACTCGCCGAGAACACGATGATCGTCTTGTGGGGCGACCACGGCTGGCAGTTGGGCGAACACGGCATGTGGAACAAGCACGCCTGTTTCGAAACGTCGATGCACGCGCCGCTGATCATCTCCGCGCCGCAGACCAAAGGCGTCGCGCCCGGCACGCGCGTCAGCGCCCTGACGGAATTCATCGACATCTATCCGACGCTGACCGAGCTGGCGGGCATCCCGGCGCCGGATCACCTCGAAGGGAGGAGCGCCGTCCCGCTGATGAGAGATCCCTCCGCGCCATGGAAAGACTACGCGATCGGTCGCATCCGCACCGGCGACACGATCCGCTCCGACCGCTACCGCTACAGCGAGTACACCGGCGAAGACGGCGAGATCCAAGGACGGATGCTCTACGACCACGAGACGGACCCGGACGAGAACGTCAACGTCGCCGGCGACGACGAGAAAGGCTTGGAAGTGCAAGAGCTTTCCGTCGAGTTGAATCAGCGGAAAGGGCGCGACGATCCGAACCCGGGCGGAGAGTAGACGGAGTCCGTCGGGAATCGGCCGGTTTCTTACCGGTACGCCTCGGAACGATGCTTGACGGTCAAGATTTCGATGCGATCTCCATGGTCACGGAAACGCACTCGGTAGTCGCCTACGCGCAGGCGGTATTCCGGCGGATCAATCGCTTGGAGGCGTCTGACGTCACCCTCCTGGACTCGGATCAACCTGGCAAGGGCGTGTAAGATCCGAAGAGCCGTAGTTCGTTCGATAGCTCGAAGCTCGGACTGCGCATTGCGCGTCCAAGTGACGGCCTTGCCCATCGCCTAGCTCTTGACTTCGCCCTTTTCGGGCGGGCTAGGGGCGCGCCCCATCTCCTCGAAGTCGGCTGCGGTCAAGCCCAACTCAGCCAGGATCTGTTCGTTCGGAATCGTCGCGTTGCGGTCCGCCCACTCGCGCGCCTCCGCGGCGCTGCGCTCCTCCCTGGCGGTGATCGGCTCGGTCTCGCCAGGGGCGGCGGCCAGCTTTCGCGACAACGGATCGAGCATCGACTCCAGCAGTCCCCGAACGGCCGGAACCTGTTGGTCGGGAATCCGGTCGAGGAAATCATGCGCCTGACGGCGTTCCGCGTGGATATCGAGCGACATCGTTGTCTATCGGGAGTATCACACAGGGCCTTCCAGGACGCAAAAGCGCTCGGTGATGAAGTAGTGGGACCGATCCGAACCCGGGCGGAGAGTAGTTTCCCGCCGTCAGTCCAGCGAAATCGGCCAGAAGATCTCCTCCGGCCGAGCGTAGGACGTCAAGTGGCTGTGGATGGATTCGATCCGCGCGGTGTAGTCCACAATCACCGCTCGTTTCCGTTCGACTTGCTCAGGCGTCAGCGGCACGCGCTGAGGACGAAGGCGGATCGGACCGTCCCCGTGATTGACGTAGGCGAGCAACTCTCCCCGATAGCCGGCGGCGCGAGCGGCGTCACGGACGAACCAGAAACTCGCCCGGTGATCCGAGTGCCTGTCCGTTTCGTGCGTGACGTAGATCTTCTTGGGCCGTCGCGCCTCGATGATCTCGGCGACGTCGCCCAGCAGCGAGGCTCTCACGTATGGGGCCGGACGGCCGTGGGCCGAGAAGTGGTAATCGGGAACCCAAAGGCTGTACGTCTCGGCTTTTCCGGTGAACTCCTGACGGTAGGGATCGCTCCCGTCCGCTTCGTAGATCGTCTCTAGGCCGCTGTCCGGGTAGCTGAGGAACAGGATGTCCTCGCGGCGGACGCCCAGCGCCGTCATGCCGTCCAGAGTGTGGCGCTGACGAACGCCCGCCAGTTCAAGGAAGTCCGTGGATGTGAGTCCCTCCACCGGCTTGCCGACCGCGACGGCGGCTGCTTTGGGGAAACCGTCTCCGTTGGTCAGGACGACGACGCCGACGCGTCGGCCCTGCTCGATCGCTTGCAGAATCACGCCCGTGCAACCGAGCGCCTCGTCGTCGGGATGCGGAGCGAAGACCAGAATGTCGAGTCGTTCCCCAGCGGGGGGCGGATCAGCCGCACGTATCGGCAGCGCACCGAAGACGAGCGCGCCAAATAGCAGCGCGCAGAACAGGCAGATCGACAAGGCGACTACGGACCGGGGAAGGGAAGCGGGCGAGGTCATGTCGGCGGATCGCCCTACTTTAGCGGAAGGCTTCGGGCATAGAGGCGAGAGGTCGCCGCCGACGCCGCGGCCTGATCGACCGCAGCCCCGCCCCTACTCCGGATCGACTTTGGATTCGGCCGAAAGGAGCACGCCCGATGGGTCCCAGGAGTCGGCCAGATTGAACTGAATCCACTCGGGGCTCAGATGGATATCGAGCGAATCGAGACGGCCCGGCCCCAGGTTCTGATAGCCGTGCGGCACGTTCGCCGGCCCCAACACGACGTCGCCCGTCTCCGCGTCGATCACCTTGTCCCCCACCGTGAACCGCGCCCGGCCTTCGGTGATCGTGAAGATCTCGTCATAGGGGTGAACATGGAGCGTCGGCCCCTCGCCGACCACGTCGGTCACATAGCGGATGAGGGTGATGCCGGTCTGCAGGCTCTTCCCTTCCAGCAGACCCCGTAGCGGTTGATCCGGACTCAGCCAGTCTGCCGCGGAAACCTTGGCGGGCTCAATTTTCGATTGGATAGGCATGCCCAAGTATGCCCCGCCGGCGGGAAGATCCGGTCAGCGACCTCGCTGAGGCGAATTTGTTCACTCTCCCTGTCGTAGATCGCGCGCCGAAGCGGTGTCTAGGGCATGAAGACCTACACGCTGGCGCTGATTGGGCTTCTAGCCGCGCTGGGAACCGCCGACGCCCAGAATCCGGCCGGAAGAAACCACTCCAAGGCCCACACCGATCAGTTCCTCAAGCAGTGCCTTGATGCGACTGACAACCGGCCCTTCTGCAACTGCGCGCTGCAAGCGTTCAAACAGCAGGTTCCAGCCGGCGAAACCCGGCTGCAATCCCACGAGCAGCACGAGCAGCCTGTCCTGGCTGCGGACCAAGAGCATCTCGATGCTCTAGCCCCTGCCATTCAACGGTGCGAGGAGAAGCACCCCAAGCGTCCGAATCAGGCCAAGTAGACCAAGACCAAGTCGAAACAGGAAACAAACCGCAATGAACAAACCGCCTACACTCACGCGACTGGCCCTTGCCGTCTGCATCGCAGCCCTCGCCTTGGCCGCACCGTCCCACGCCGCCGACTACGACATGGCCGCCTATGGGAAGGATGATTGGAACACTCCGGCCTATTCCTTCGCCTACAAAGTCGATACCTCCGATCCACTGAACGGCTCCACGTGCGCAGCCTCCAACTACTACTGGAAGACGGGCCACCTCAACGTCTTCGAGGTAGGCGAGCCCTTTACCGGGAGCAAATCGCGCTCTCGTTGGGTCACGACGTGTAAAGACGGCAAATACGTCACCTACAAACTCGACATCTCCTTAAACAACTGCGGCCTCTGGATCTGCGACACCTTCTACAAGGCGACCCCGGTACGAACGGTCGGCGTGAACCACGAAGAGAAGCTTACCGCCGCCTTCACCGCGGTGCTAGAGGCCGTAGTGCAACTCCCGTAGCCCGCCGAGGGGGCTTTCGGGGGGAGTCTCGGGACGGAGCGCAATTCCATCCGCTGACACATCGCACTGCACCGTTCCCGGCCGCCGCCAGCGTCGCGCAGAGCCCTCGCCCCGTGCAAACGCCCCCACCGAATGGGGGCGTTTTCCCTATATGGAGGCTGCCCAAGGGTTCCTCTTCCAATGGTCTCGTTCTCCGTTCCGGTCACATAGCGGATCAGGGTGATGTCGGTTCGCACAGTCTTACTCTCCAGCGGACCCCAGAGCACCTGCTAGTCGGACGCGAAACCTCGCCAACTCGATCTCTTGTCGACCTGGTAAGCATAAGTGCCCCACCTCCCGGCCTGTTGAACTGGCCGAATCTGAGCTTCTCTCGGATCGGCCGCGTGCTAGCCATCTGGTCGCAGGTGCTCTATCAGTGCCTCCCAATCCTCAGCGACTATGTGACTAGCTAGATCCAAGAAGCCCATTCCTGCCGCATCCCGCTCGGTACTGGATTTCGGATGTTCCCTGCAGACCGGATACTTGATGGCGCCATCGAGATGAGCCCCAAGACCATCGTCAAGGGGGCGCGACTTGCCCGTAGGGATCTGGTAGTCAGCAGAAAGAAACCCGAGCAGAGTGTTACCCCGGACGATCGGAGCGACGAACCACGATAGGCGAGGATCTTTCTCTAGGGAGAGCGAGTTTGAATCGACCTCATCGAGCATGTCTCGATTTTGCTTGCGGGCATAGGGGTCCCTCAGATATCTAAGGATCGTATACTGGCAGTATGCATCACTCGGTGGAGCGGTGAGATTCGGAAGTGTGGTGGGGCTGCGGTCAGCTTGAGTTATTGTGTCCAGGTGCACGAGCCTGAATTTATCAATTCGTCCGTTTGCATCCGCCACGGTCTCCCACAATCGTACTCGCTGAAAACCTACCTCCTTCGATAGCAATTGGGAGACTGGTGCCAATGAAGGTATTCCTGAGCGTTTTCCCCTTTTCTTTGGTTTCCGCCAGATGTTTCGTATCGCTCGCTCTGCTTTCTCTTTGGTTTCCGCTCGCGCATACGTGGCTACTAAAAAACCTATTCTTCTACATCTCTCCATTAGCATCCGGAATTCCTGGAGATTAACACTCGTGCCGAGTCTAGACCAAACGACGAGAATTGAAACCGTGGTACCCCTAACTCGAACTGGAGTGCCAAAAAGTGGACCTTGAATGCCGAAGAGATCTACTCCTGCCTGGTTGACGGCGATCTCTTCGGTCGACCCGTCTCGGAACTCGCCACGCCGGCGCCTGCTAAGCTCTTTGCTTACGTCTGGAATGAACCTTGAGCTGCGGGCTTGCAGTAGTGTAGATGCGAAGCTTACGTCTTCAAAGTGATATGTTAGAGGCTTGTCGCTAGCAGTACATCGGGCAGTCATTGTGCCCTCGTTGTAGTCCAGCCTGTACAGTGCCAACTCTATTCGCAGGTCTTGAATGTTCGGATCGTAATTCAGTACTTCCTTTAGTCGCGAGGCATCTTCAAGATAGTGCTCTATTTTTTCGCATTCCGATTGTCTTTGCTTAGCCTCAAAGTGTATCCATCCGAACTGATCTGCTATGTGACGCGCTGCCTCAAGATGGTCCACTGAGTAGGCATGAGGCGCATCTGACTCCAAATTCAAGACTCCGACTCGGACGCCATCGGATGAGATTGGGCAGGCCAGTTCGCTCCGTACGTCGGTGTCACATATGACGTATTCTGACGAACTAAGTCCCATGGCCTCTAGTTCCCGACCAGCGTCGAGCGTGTCTGCTAAGTATATTGCGTCTCGCCCATCGTCGTGCGAGCCATGGGCGCTTGTTCCTTCGTCGACTGCCTCATCGGGCCTACTGGGATAGTGAGTTAGGAACATCGTTCCGATTACTGAATTCGGCAAGATGAGATCGTCCTTGCTAAAGCTCTCCAGGCTGAGGTCCGGCACTGACGCCACACGGACGACCTTGTGTTCGTGATGGTGATGAATGTAGCAGACGTCTCCCCTGTATGATCCCGTGGCGGTTAGGGCCTGTAGGAGGAGATCGCGGGCCGCTGCTCTCCTGCAGAACAGCGGGTCATCAAGACTAGCTCGAACGTCCCGACGTGCGCGTTCGATCGCTGAACGACCGCTAAGGTCTCGGAACGCACCAACAACAAGTGCCGTGCGATCGTCGGGCGTTAGTTCGTATGGCTCAGCGGGATACTTTGAGCCTGTGTCGTGAGATGATCTTGATGCCACATCAGTAAATTGATCTTGCGCAGGATCGCCGGGATCGATAAATGTCGCTTTGCGTGGAGCATCGTGCGGTGGTTTGTGTTGTCGACGTAGTTGATCTTCGCCTAATGTGATCAGTCTGATGCCGTAAGATTCCAACAAGAAGCTCTCAAGCCATTTGTCTACTTCATCCGCGAACATAACGGCGTAGTGAGGGCCGAAGTTTTCACCGAAGTCGATTCGGGCTTCATCCAAGAGACGGAGGAGATCGCGATCCCTAAAGCTATAGCCAACGAACACCACCGTTCTGAAAAGCAATAAGTACTTAAGGCAAGACTGAAAGCTATGTCCTCGATAGATTAGATCGCGATACTGAAGGTTTGTGAGGATTTGACTTGGTGGATTGTCCACGTCTCCGTGCGTCTTGACCACCATAAAACGTTTATGCTTTATTGCCGCGAAGAGCGCATCAGGATCCCTCCAGGTGATCGTGCTAGGTCTTGAGCGATACGCGGATTCGAGGAGGCGGTCGTAGTTCGTTGTCAGTGCTAGACTAAAGGGAATTCGCGCAACAGCTTGGTGAACCGGTGATGGTCTCTTCGGAGTTGCGAAGGCCTCTCGGATGTGCGTATTTAGTTGGTTGCCTACACGAATCCGAAGCAGTTCTGCTGCCGTCAAGTAGTCGCCTTGCCTGATCCGCTTGCGTGCGATATCCCAGGGTTTTCCATTGTTGGCGGATTCAACTCGACCTAGAGTCCGCTCGAGAAATTGGGTCCACATCGGAAACCCGCTAGCTGCGGAGGCCCCGGAACCGACGAATACAACGGCGTTGTCCTCCGCGATAGCCTGGATGAGTGAATCGATATCGGCGGCAATAGTGCGACGTTCCAAATAGCTCATGTCTGGTCTACTTCTTCCATAGCAGGGTTGATGCCTCGATCGCGCTGCCCACGGTAGCATACCTTCGGGTGTCCAGCCCGGCACTATAGATCAATAGGGGGCAGCCCGCTTGAGGTGCTCCTGCGCCACGCGGGTGATCTACCAGGGATTTTGGGGATGAAGTTTCGTGAAGTTTCGGGGAAGTTTCGGGACAGCTTCGCAACTCCGGCTGCGGAGTTTCGGGACAGCTTCGCAACTCCGGCTGCGGATCCACGGTCGGGCATCGTATTGGGTCGCCGCCTCGGCGCGCAAGGTACTTGCGGCGGGCAACCGACCACGTGCAATGCGGCTGATGGCCTGCTACAAGGCCGTTTCGAAGTTCTTCGCGGATCGTCCGCCAGGCCGCCGGTTCTGAAGGGCTCCGTCTTCCCCGAGGCTAGATGACCTCTGACGGTCTCAGCTTTCCCCGGTTCACATCACCTAATCGTTGCTGCGGTCTCCGATTTCGGCGGCGCTTCCGTGGCGACGATGTTGTAGAACGCAACCTCTGGATCTCCGAACACAGTCGCGCACCACACCCCGCTAACCCCGCTCACCGGACTTACGTCTATCTCTTCCTCGTCCCTAGCCGCATAGGCAGACGAGAGCGCGCGTGTTTGCTCTGTCGTGAGTCCATATGGCGTCCCATCGCCGATCGCAGCGAACCACTTGTCCACTGCTTCGGCTGGACTCTCAGCGATGAACTGCGAGATCGAGGTGAGGCCTTCGTACTCAACGATGAGGGTGTAGAGTCTAGAGCCGCTGACGGGATATTGCATAAGGTTCGGCTCTACATAGCTTAGGAAAAGCAAAGCAGATTCGATATCTGATCCGAGTGCAGATGCGACCGCCAGTGTCCGCAAAGCACGCCGAGACCCACGCGCCAAAACGAAAAAGGGCCGCCCATCCGGACGGCCCTTTCAAGCTAGAAACCGAACCAGCGCCTAGTAGCGATAAGTATCCGGCTTGTAAGGCCCGTCAACGTCGACGCCGATATACTCCGCCTGCTCCGGCGTCAGCTCCGACAGATGCGCGTCGAGGTGATCCAGGTGCAGCCGCGCCACTTCCTCGTCCAGCTTCTTCGGCAGCACATAAACCTTCTTCTCATAAGAATCCGCGTTCTTATGCAGCTCAAGCTGCGCGATCACCTGGTTCGTAAACGACGCCGACATCACAAAGCTCGGGTGTCCGGTGGCGCAACCCAAGTTCAGCAGTCGCCCTTCGGCCAACACCATCACCGAGTGGCCGTCGGCGAAGCGCCATTCGTCGTACTGCGGCTTGATGTTGATTCGCTCGATGCCCGGGGTTTTTTGCAACCCGGCCATGTCGATCTCGTTGTCGAAGTGGCCGATGTTGCCGACGATCGCCTTATCCTTCATCTTCGCCATGTTCTCGGCGGTGATGATGTTGAAGTTGCCCGTCGTCGTGATGAAGATGTCCGCCTTGTCGATCACTTCATCGAGCGTACGAACCTGATACCCCTCCATCGCCGCCTGCAGCGCACAAATCGGGTCGATCTCCGTGATGATCACCCGCGCGCCCTGGCCCTTCATCGACTGGGCGCAGCCCTTGCCGACGTCGCCGTAGCCGCAGATCACGACCATCTTGCCGCCGATCATCACGTCCGTCGCCCGCATGATGCCGTCCGGCAGCGAGTGGCGGCAGCCGTAAACGTTGTCGAACTTCGACTTCGTCACCGAGTCGTTCACGTTGATCGCGGGGAACAGCAGCTCGCCGCGCTCGGCCAACTGGTTCAGGCGCAGAACGCCGGTCGTCGTCTCTTCCGAGACGCCCTTGACGCCCGCCGCGATCCGCGTGAACAGCTCGCTGTCTTCCTTCTGCAACTTGCGCAGCAGTTCCAGGATGACTCCGTACTCTTCCGAATCCTTCTCCGTCGTCGCCGGAACCGCGCCCGCTTGCTCGAACTCGCGACCCTTGTGGATCAGCAGCGTCGCGTCGCCGCCGTCGTCTACGATCATGTCCGGGCCGGATCCGTCCGGCCAGATGATCGCCTCGTTCGTGCACCACCAGTACTCTTCAAGCGTCTCGCCCTTCCAAGCGAACACGGCGATGCCCTTGGGATCCTCAGGCGTGCCGTCCGGGCCCACGGCCACCGCGGCGGCCGCATGATCCTGCGTCGAGAAGATGTTGCACGACACCCAACGCACGTCGGCGCCGAGCGCGGTCAACGTCTCGATCAGGACGCCGGTCTGCACCGTCATGTGCAGGCTGCCCATGATCTTCACGCCGTCGAGCGGCTTCTGGCCCTCGTAGCGTTTACGGAGAGCCATCAGTCCGGGCATCTCCTGCTCGGCGAGGCGCAGTTCTTTGCGGCCGAAGTCGGCGAGGTTGATGTCGGCGACCTTGTAGGGAAGCCGGGCGGCGCCGGCGGCGTTTTCGGTCGGGATTGCGGTCACAGTAGCCATGGAAGAAATCCTCTGCTGACTTCAGCCTACACAATGCATTCGGCGCAACCAGGGGCTCGCCTAGGCCAACTTGGCGGCGGCGTCGGCGAGCTGCGCAGCTTCTTCAGTACGCTCCCAGGTGAACGAGTCTTCCGTGCGGCCAAAGTGCCCGTAGGCGGCCGACGGGTAGTAAATCGGACGGCGCAGGTCCAGGTGCTCGATGATGCCCTTCGGCGTCAACGAAAACACCTCGCGCACAATCGCGGAAAGCTTCACGTCGTCGATCGTTCCCGTGCCGAACGAGTCGACCATGATCGACACCGGATCCGCCACGCCGATCGCGTACGCCAACTGCACTTCGCAGCGCGTGGCCAGCTTGGCCGCAACGATGTTCTTGGCAATATGGCGCGCCATGTAGCAAGCCGAACGGTCGACCTTCGTCGGATCCTTACCCGAAAAAGCGCCGCCGCCGTGACGGCCCATGCCGCCGTAGGTGTCCACGATGATCTTGCGGCCCGTCAGGCCCGCGTCGCCGTGGGGACCGCCCACGACGAAGTTGCCGGTCGGGTTGATGTGGAACTTCGTGTCGCCGTCGATCATATCGGCCGGAAGCGTCGGAAGGATCACCTTTTCGCGGATCCCTTCGTGCAACTTCGCCTGATCGATCGGGTCGTGCTGCGACGACAGCACCACGGCGTCGATGCGCAGCGGCTTGCCGTCGACGTACTCGATCGTCACCTGCGATTTCGAGTCAGGCCGCAGATAGTCGAGTTCGCCCGCTTTGCGGACGTCGGTGCAACGCTTGACCAGCTTATGCGCCAGCATGATCGGCAGCGGCATCAGCTCTTCGGTCTCGTCGCAGGCGTAGCCGAACATTAGGCCCTGGTCGCCCGCGCCGCCGGTGTCGACGCCCATCGCGATATCAGGCGACTGGCGATCGACGGCGTTCAGCACGCCGCAGGTCTTGTAGTCGTACCCGTAGGCCGCGTCGGTGTAGCCCGTGTCCTTGATCGCTTCACGGGCGATGTCGACAAAGTTCAACGTCGCGTCCGTGGTGATCTCGCCGGCGATCATGCAGAGGCCGGTCGTGACCATGGTTTCGCAAGCCACGCGCCCGGCGGGGTCGTCGGCCATGACGGCGTCCAGGACGGCGTCCGAAATACGATCGCAGAGTTTGTCGGGATGTCCTTCCGAGACCGATTCCGACGTGAAAAGATGCCTATCCGTGCGTGCCAATCCTAGTCCTCCAAATGGGCGATGAAACAGTTTCGACTGTTGAGAAGATCAGGCGAAGAGCCGCTGCGGGCTTTGATCCCGGCAAGACGCCCAACTCCCAACGCTATCAGAGTATTTTGCGGACCGTCAATGCTGCCGAAGCGGGCCGCGGTGCTACGATCCGAGGCTTGACGGAGGAGGTCATCGTCGTCATCCCGACGTTGGCGGCCGGAGCGCCGCTCGTACGGGCCGTGCGCTCGTTGGAGTCTCAGACGTACCCGGCGGTTCGGGTGGTCGTCGTCGACAACAGCGCGGCGGGTTTGGCGCGGGCTGCGCTGGGCGATTCGGCGGCGCAAATCGTCGAGAGCGAGACCAATCTGGGGTTCGGGGAAGCGATCAATCGAGGCGCCCGCCACGGAGCGTCCGCCTACGTCGCCGTGATGAATGACGACGCCGTCGCCGCCCCCGACGCGCTCGAGCGGATGACGGCCGCGCTAGACGCCGACGAGCAGGCCGAGGAGCAGATTGGAATGGCGGCCCCGTCCATCCGTCTCTCCTCCGCTCCAGACCGGCTCGACTCCGCCGGTCTAAACGTCTATTTCGACGGCGTCGCCAAGCAACGAGGCCACGGCCGCGCCGCCGAGGACTTCCAAGGCGAGCAAGAAGCCTTCCTCCCCTCCGGATGCGCTGCCGTCTACCGGCGCGAGATGCTCGACCAGATCGGGTGGTTCGACGGCGACTACTTTCTCTACGGCGAGGATACTGACGTCGGACTCCGGGCACGCCTGGCCGGCTGGCGATGCGCCTACGTCCCCGCCGCCGAGGTCCGGCACGACTACTCCGGAACGGCCGGCCGCGCCTCGGGGCTGAAGGCGTACTACGTCGAGAGGAATCGGCTGTGGAACGTCGCCAAGAACTTCCCCGTCGGCATGTGGCCTGGCGTGTTGTCCCATTCCATGGCGCGCTATTGGGCTCACTGGCGAGCCGCTCGAAGCGGAAAAGGACTGGCCGGCGAATCCGACGGCGCCCTCTCGCTAGCCTGGACCGTCGTCCGAGCCCACGGGGGACTAGCCGCCGCGCTGCCTGCACTCTTGGCCAAGCGACGCGCATTCTCCGCCAAGCGCCGCCTCTCGGGCAGGGAATTCCGCGCCCTATTCGATCGCTTCCCCGTAACCGCCCGCGAAATCGCCGAGCAGTAAAGGATCATCGCCGCCTGTAGCGCACGGCTCTGCCGTGCCGCCTTCGAGCCGTGCTCGAAGGTCTAGCTCGTGAGCTCACCCTCTGACTGCCGCCGCCTGTGGCATGCTGTCGGAACCATGACGCGACTAGCGCCGCTGCTCCTCCTCTGCTCCCTATCGGCCCACGCCGCCGAACCCGTCCGCGTCCTAGTCGTCTATTACTCCCAGTCAGGAAACACCGAAAAACTAGCCCGCGCCCTCAACGAAGGCGCCGCATCGGTCGAAGGAACGGAATCGCTCCTGCGCAAAATCGAAGACGTCACGCAAGCTGAGCTGGAAGCCGCCCACGGCATCGCCCTCGGTTCGCCCGTCTACATGGGAGACGTGGCGCCCGCCTTCCGCCAAGCCGCCGTCCGTTGGGCGACCGACTACGGCTTTTGGGAATCGCGCGCGCTCCAAAACAAGGTCGGCGCCGTCTTCGCGACCGGGGCATTCCCGTCCAACGGCAAGGAGTTCACCATGATCTCGCTCGCCCAAACCCTGTGGCAGTTCGGCATGGTGCTCGTCACGCCCTACGGCAGCGTCGGCGCGTCGGCCACCACTACCGCCCCCGACCGCGGCGTCGACGAAGTCGAACAGAGGATCGCCCGCGAACTCGGCGTCCGGTTAGCCGAAACCGCTGCTCGAATGCGAGACTAGGTCGACGCTAGGCGCCCGATCTCCCGATGGCGAACAAGGACAAATACTCCTCCTCGGACAACCATTCGCTCTCACTCGCCGTCGAGACCGAGCGAGGCAAGGGAATCCTGCACGAGCTGACCGGCGTCATCTTGAAGCACGGCGGCGACGTGACCGCCGTGGCGATCTTGGATTCCGGCCGCAAGGTCGAGACCGTCTCGTTTGAGATCTCTGAACTCGAAGATCACGACGGCCTGCTCGAGGACCTGAGCCGCCTCTCGACCGTCAAGCGCGTCATCGAAAACCGCGCCCTCAAAGCCGTCTTCGGCAAGCGCATCATCGTTATGGGCGGCGGCGCGCAGGTTGCGCAAGTAGCCGCCGGCGCCGTCGCCGAAGCCGATCGCCACAACCTTCGCGGCGAACGCATCTCAGTCGACACCATCCCCTTGGTCGGCGAAGCGACCATCGCCGAAGCCGTCCGCGCCTCCTCCCGACTCCCCCGCGTCCGCGCCATCGTTCTAGCCGGCGCCTTGATGGGCGGCGAGATCGAAACCGCCGTCCGCGAAGTCCGCGACCGCGGCCTATTGGTCGTCTCGCTGAACATGGCCGGCTCAGCGCCCAAGGCGGCGGACCTCGTCGTCACCGACGCCCTCCAAGCGGGAGTGATGGCCGTCATGGCCGTCTCCGACCACGCCCAATTCGACGTCGCCCGCCTCAAGCGCCGCAGCTTCTAACACCGCCCATTTTCCCGTTGGCAATGTAGGGAACTCGGCATGCCGAGTCCGCTCTGCGAAACCAACGCACCACGCCCCCTTCCTTCCTCATCGCCCCCCCCGCGACGTGGCGTACGGCTCCAGCCGTGCCGCCTTCGAGCTGCGCTCGAAGGTCCGGGCCCGCCCGATCACCCCATAGTGAGGAGCTGTGAAAAAATGCACGGCGGTCAGATCCGACAGAGCCGCGACAGGTATGGAGCGGGTATAGAGCGACTTGCGAAGCAAGAGCCCGTTGCCCCAGTCTTCCGGACAGCGGAGCGACGGACAGCGGACAGCGGCCTGGGCATCTTCTCCCCTAACCACCCTCCGCCAAGTCCCGAATATGCCGCAGCACCCTCAAGTGGATCCGGTGCACAATCCAATCCGCCCAAAGCTCCCAGTAAGCCGCCGGGTATATCTCCACCACGCGCCAAGTCGTCCCCGTCAGCCGCGTCCCTCCATCGGGCAGCTCTTCTAACTCAAACTGCCCGCGCACCGATCGAAAATAGCCCTCCAGATGCGCCGGGTGAATCTCCTCATAGGGCGACCATTCCTTCATCGGGATCGGACTCTCGGCCACGTCAAACGCCAGCAGCGTCGGCCGTTCCCAAGCCGTCACCGGCTCGACGAACTCTCCGGTCGAAAAGACGCAACGACGGACCGCGCCGACGCCTTCGCCGTCGATCTCGGCGCGCATCGGATAGGCGACTCCGGTCCGGAACAGGAACTCCGTAGGCGCCGGCAGCGGCTCGAAGGAGACCACGTGCTCCCAAACGGTTTCGATCGGCGCGTCGACGACAACTTCGGTCCGCACCGGCTCGACCGGAGCAGGGTAGGGGATCAACGGCTCGGCGACGAGGAACAGCGGAACCGCCGCGCCCGCCGTTAAGTAGTCCTTCAGTTTGGGAGTCGGCGCCTCGCGCCGACGGTGCGCCGCGACAGCGCCCACGACCGCTGCCGGGGCGGCGATCGGCCAAGTCATGACCAGGCAGATCGCGCCCTCGAAACCCGTCGCGAACAACACCACTGCCGTCAACGCCAAAGCCGCTTGGGTCACCACGATTCGTACCCAAAGGCGATCATGTCCCGGACCTTTGTAAGCGCGGCCGACTCCATAGGCGAGCAGCGCCGGAATGAGCACAAACGCCCCTAGGCCGTAGAACCAGACGGTCGCGATTCCGAACGCGATGAAGCTCGCGGCGACAATGGAGCCCAAGACAACCACGGTTAGAGCGTTCTTCATGATTCCTCCACAACGGTTGTTTCTGTAAAAACTGAAATATGGGGCAAAATTTTTTTACTTCCCCTTCCTGCCCAGCGTCCCCAGCCAAGCTCGCAGCTTCCCCTGCACCCGGACCGCCTTCAGCGCTGCCGTCGGAGGCGCGGCCTGCAGCCGGTCGTGAATCTCCGAGGCGTCCTCGAAAAACTCGAGCATGTCCGACAGACGACGACGGACGACCGCGCTCTCCTTCGACTTCTTGGCCTCCTCCAGCGACTCGCGCAGGAAGTCGAGCGTCGGATCAACCTCGCGCCGCTTGCGCTCCTCGGCGATGATGCGGAACATCTCCCATACGTCGGTCAGCGTTTCAAAATGGTCGCGTCGATCGCCCAACACGTGCACCACCTTCACCAGTCGCCAACCTTGCAGCTCGCGCACGCTGTTCGAAACGTTCGAGCGGGCGACGTTCAACGTCGAGGCGATCTCGTCCGCCGCGAGCGGCTCCGGCGAGAGAAACAGCAGCGCGTGGATCTGCGCCACCGTGCGGTTGATGCCCCAGCGCGAGCCCATCTCGCCCCAGTGCAAGATGAAGCGTTCGGTTGTGGGGGTTAGTTTCATCGAAAATTTCTGTCTAAACAGAAATTAACGGAATTTGATCCTCCCGTCAAGAAGTTCTCGACAAGGTTTGGCCTGTGTGCTACAAAGTGTAACGTTATGTCTCGTAACGGATGGAGCGATCTCAGCGGACTCGAAGAGACCGTCATGAGTTTCGTGTGGGCCAGAGAATCGGCGACCGCGGACGACGTTCGCAACGGTCTAGCCGAACAGCACCCGATGAAGGATTCGACCGTGCGTACGATCCTTCGGCGTCTTGAAGACAAGGGATATCTCACGCACGACGTCGAGGGGCGGACGTATCGCTACCGTCCGCTTCACCCAGGTAAGAGCGTTGCGGCGGAGGCGGTACGCAAGCTCGTCGACCGCTTCTGCGGCGGCTCGATGGAAGAGCTGTTGATCGGGATGGTCGACAGCGAAGTGATTGAGGGCCCGGAGCTGGAACGGCTCGCCAAGAGCATTGCAGCGTCGCGCAAGGCGTCTCGGAAGGGAACTCGAAAGAACGCGAAAGGGGGTACGAAGTCATGATTGGAATCGAATGGTTGGAGCTTGGTCGGATGCTCTTCTCGGCCTTGACGGCGGTCTCGATCGGAGCGGCCGTCCTTGCCGCTCTGGCCTGGGCGGCGACGGTGGTCCTGCGTCCGCGGAGCGCGGCGTCGGAACATGGAGTTTGGGCGGCCGCGCTGACCGGGCTGGCGATTCTTCCGGCAGCTCTGGGGTTGGCTGCAATCCTGCCGGTTGCCGGCGTGGACGTCCCGGCCTTGCATGTTCCTGCGCTGGATATTCCTCTACTGAACGGCGCCGTTTTGGGCGTGACCGAAACCGCGACTACCGAGGGAGCGGAACCGGCGCCGAGCACCGCCGCCGCGTCTTCCGCCGGGCTCGACTGGCGGGCATGGCTGGGGCTCGGATGGCTTGCCGTCGCCGCCCTGCTGCTGTTGCGTGCCGGGGCGCAGACGCTGCAAGCGCGCGGCCTGCTCCGTCGAGCGCGCGCCGTCGAGCCGTCGCTGCCGGACCGTTTCCGCGAAGAAGTCCGCGCCGCACGCGCGTCTCTGGTCGAGAGCGCGGCGGTCGATTCGCCGGCGGTGATCGGCGTCCTGCGGCCGACGATCGTACTGCCCGAGTCCTGGCGCGACTGGTCGGAGGTCAAGCTGCGTTCGGTCCTACTCCATGAATTCGCGCACGTAGCGCGCGGCGACGGCCGAACCTTCGCGCTGGCGCGAGCGGCGACCACGCTGCTGTGGTTCCATCCGGCGGCGTACTGGCTCCACGCCAAGCTGCGTTCGACCGCCGAGCACGCTTGCGACGACCACGCCGTCTTCCTCTCGGGCGACCGAGAAGGCTACGCCCAAGCCCTGCTGGAGATCGCATCCGTTCGCGCGGCCGCGACTCCCGCCGGAGCGCTGGCGATGGCGAGCGGATCGAGGGTCGGCCGCCGGATCGACCGCATTATCGCGGCTTCGGCGACGAGCTCAGGACTGCTCTCTCCCGGCGCTCGCCGAGCTTCCACGCTCGTTTCGCTGTGCGTGGCGGTGTTGCTGGCGCTGGCGAGCGTCGCCGTCGCCCAATCGGGAGGCGCGACCTTGTCCGGATCCGTCCTCGATCCCAGCGGCGCTCGGACGCCGAATGCCGTGATCGTGCTCGTCAACGAAGAGACGGGCAAGGTCGAGGCGACCTCTTCCGGAGCGGACGGCGCCTATCGGATCACAGGACTCGAGGCGTCGACGGAGTACGTGATCGAAGTGCGAGGCCAAGGCTTCGCCGCTCTGACGGACAGGCTGGAGGTCGACGGCGACACGACCTTTGACCCCAGACTGAGCATCCGTCCGGTCGAAGAAGAGATCCTCGTCTCCGGCACGCGCCAGGCCCGCACGACCACTGGTTCGCGCACCCGCACGCGCATCGGCGGACGCGTCGACCGCGCCAAGATGACCAAGTACGTCGAGCCGATCTACCCGCCCGCGGCCGAACGTGAAGGCGTGGAGGGAACTGTCTTGCTCCAAGCGACCATCAGCGTCGAAGGCGTCCCGACCGACGTACGCACCGTCAATACGCTCGTCGACGAGCGGCTGGCCGAAGCGGCCCGAACAGCCGTGAGGCAGTGGCGCTACGAGCCGGTCAAGCTCAACGGCGAAGCGGTCCCCATCGGCACCGTCATGAGCGTGGCGTTCCAACTGCCGTAGTCCTGTGCGGCAGCAAGCCGGCCGGGCGACGAACGAAAGTCGCCCGGCCGGCATGCTAGTTTGAGGCGCATGGATTTTATTGAGACCCACCTCGTTTGGGGGTGGGCGATGGCGCTGCTTGGCGTGGTCTCCGGCGCCCTATTGGGGCTCGGCTTCCACCGCGACGGTTTTGCCGGCGGCTACGGCTCGTTCCAGCGTCGGATGTTGAGACTCGGCCACATCTCGTTTTTCGGGCTCGGATTTCTCAACCTGTTCTTCGCGTTCACGCTGGACCAATTGGCGATCCATTCGAGCGGAATCCGTTTCGCTTCGATGGGCTTCCGGGTCGGCGCGATCGCAATGCCTCTGTGCTGCTTCTTGAGCGCTTGGAAGAAGCCGTTCCGACGTCTCTTTCCGATCCCCGTAGCGGCAGTGACCGCGGGCGTGTGCGGAATATTGATCGGCCACCTCGCTCGATGAAGCTTGCACTGGTGGCCATGAGCGGCGTCCGCGCCGAGAATGTCGCGCTCATGGAGGCGGGGCTGACGCTGCCGGGCTTCGTGGAGCGGAGCCGCATCATCGCGGGACTGCCGAGCCTCGGGTTGCTGACGCTGGCGGGTCTGACGCCGGACCACGTTGAGACCGCCTACGTCGAGGTTCCCGACCTGCCTCCGGCGCCTTGGACGCCCGTTGAGGCCGATCTCGTCGCGATCTCGTCTTACTCCGCGCAAATCAAACAGGCGTACGCGTTGGCCGATCGCTACCGAGCTACTCGGCGCGAAGGTGGTCTTGGGCGGCCTGCACGTGACGGCGATGCGTAAAGAGGCTCAAGCCCACGCGGACGCCGTTGTGCTGGGGGAAGGAGAGCCGGTCTGGACGCGCTTGGTTCGCGACTTCGAGGCGGGTCGATTGCAGCCGATCTACGACGCGCGCGGACAGGCGTTTTCTTTGGCCGATTCGCCGATGCCCCGTTACGATCTTCTCGAACCCGATCGCTACAACCGGCTCACGGTGCAGACGCAGCGCGGCTGTCCGTTCGACTGCGAATTTTGCGCCGCCTCGATCCGTCTCTCGCCCGGTTTTCGGACCAAGCCGCTGGACCGGGTCACTGCGGAGATCGATGAGATTCGCCGCATCTGGCCGCGACCGTTCATCGAGCTGGCCGACGACAACAGCTTCGCCGATCGAAAGCGCGGCTTGCGTCTGGCCGAGGCCATGGGACGGGCCGACGTGCGCTGGTTCACTGAAACGGATCTCTCCGTCGCCTACGACGAGGACCTTCTGGACGCGTTAGAACAGAGCGGTTGCCAACAGGTGTTGATTGGATTCGAGAGTCCGCAACAGGGCGCATTGGATTCGCTCGAACAACGCTCGAACTGGAAGCACCGTCAATGGAGGCGCTATCTCGAGGCGGTCGACCGGATCCAATCGCGCGGAATCAGCGTGAACGGGTGCTTCATCTTGGGCCTGGACGGCTCCGGTCCGCAGAGCTTCGGCGAGGTCCTCCGCTTCATTCGCGAGAGCGGATTGAGCGAGGTTCAGATCACCGTTCTGACGCCGTTTCCCGGGACTCCGCTCTACCGACGGCTGGCGAGGGAAGGACGCTTGCTCCAGCCGACGGCCTGGGAGCGGTGTACCTTGTTCGACGTGAATTTTCGTCCGACCGGCCTCTCTGCCGAAGAGTTGGAGTCCGGGTTCTTGGACCTCGCGAAGCAGGTCTACAGCGACGAAGAGACCAGTCGTCGGAAGGAACGCTTCCTGCCTCTGATGAGACGTCGCTTCGAGCGAAGAAAGGCCGTCTAGACGCCTAGCCCCGACTTCAGCCCGACCCCGGGGCTGTCGCCGATTCGTAGCGCTGAGGCCGCATCCGCTCCCAAGCGACGTACGGAAACGCACGTCAACCGCGCCGCTGTTTCGCACCTGTACGCCCGCCGACGGTTCCGCTCGAAAGTACTCATTTCGAAGAACTTTCCGAGGGGGCGTTGCAATCTCGACATGAAATTCAGGTACGTAGTGAAAAATGGAAACCTATTTTTGTCATAGGTGAAGAATATATCCCTTTTATTTTCTCCGACGCCAGGGTAATGTCTGAGACCGATAGGGTTGGAGGTATTCGTGAATGGGAAAACAATTCTGTTGGTCTGCGGCGTCGGCGCTCTTGCTGACGCTGACTTTCGCGGCGCCCCGCAGCGTCGCCCAAGCGGACACCGCGCAGTTGTCCGGTTTCATCACCGACGCTTCGGGATCGACGATTCCCGGCGCCGTGGTCACCGTCTCCAATGAAGCCACCGGAGCGGAACGCTCCGCGACCACAAATGAAAGCGGTTACTACGTGCTCCCGGCGCTCCCGCCGGCGCTCTATACCGTCGTCGTCGAGGCGGAAGGCTTCAAGCTTTCCGTCACCACCAACAACAAACTCGATCCGAATCTCGCGGCCCAATTGAACGTGACGCTTGAAGTCGGGGCCGTCACGGAATCGATCGAGGTCCGCGCCGAATCCATCCAGTTGCAGTCGGAGACGGCCACCGTCGGCCGGCTCGTCGAAGAGAAACAGATCAAGAACCTGACCTTGAACGGTCGCAACCCGATCTTCCTGGCCATGCTCAAACCCGGCGTCGTGCGCAACGGCTCCTTGGCCGGATTCAGCTTCGGGCTCACCTCGGGCGGCTTCTCCATCAACGGCTCGCGCAGCCAAGACAACGTCATCTCGATGGACGGCGCCGTCAACACGCGCACGCGCTCCAACGGAACCTCGGTCGGCGTCGCCGATCTCGAAACCGTGCAGGAGATGCAGATCCTCACCGCCAATTACAACGCCGAATTCGGCCGCGGCAACGCCGGGCAGATCCGCTTCGTCACCAAGAGCGGCGGCCAGGACTTCCACGGCTCGTTCTACGAGTATTTCCGCAATGAGAAGCTCGACGCCAACTCCTGGTCGCGCAACCGCGGCGGCCTCGAACGCGAGGCGCGCAAGTTCAACCAGTTCGGCTACGTGCTGAGCGGGCCGGTACCGATCCCGCAGTTTGAGACCAAGAAGGTCTTCTGGCTATGGAGTCAGGAGTGGGTCCGTTTCCGCGAAGGCCGCACGTCGATTCAGCAAGTTCCGTCGTTAGCCATGCGCGAAGGCGATTTCTCTGAACTCCTAGGCGACAACCCGTTCTTCGACGATCCGCAAATCGTCAACGACCCGACGACCGGCTTGCCGTTCGCCAACAACGTCATCCCGCAGGCGCAGCTCAGCCGCAACGGCATCGGCATGCTCTCCGCGTCGCCGCTGCCGACCCCAGGCTTCCTGCAAGGCTCGGACAACTTCATCCAGACCCGACCGCAGCCGACCAACCAACGCAAAGACACCGTCTCGATCGATTTCAATCCGACCGAGAAACACAACTTCCGCTTCCGCCTCCAGAACTACGGGCTGTTCACGCCGGAAGCGTTCCGCGGAGGCACCGATCGCGCCGTGCGCACCATCGACCGCCCCAACCGCACCTACACGCTCAACCACATCTGGACCGTGAGTCCGACCTGGATCAACGAGTTCCTCGCCTCGGTCAGCTACGACCGCGTCTTCCTCGAGGTGCCCGTCACGCCCAGGCTCGACCGCAACACCTACGGCATCGACTACCCGTACGTCTTTTCCGAACCCAAAGAGATCGACATCAAGATCCCGACCATCGCCGTCGGCGGCGGGTTCGTGACGGTCGACGGCGGCCCTTACCCGGCGTCGTCCTCCGGGCCCATCTATCAGCTCTCGAACAACGTCACGAAGATCTATCGCAACCACACCATCAAGTTCGGCGGACGCTTTGAGCGCACCGGGCAAAACGATTTCGATCAGATCAACGTCTCCGGCGTCCCCGGCGGCACCAACAACCAGAACGGCCGCTTCGAGTTCACCGACGATCGCGTCGGCGCCCCGACCAGCGGCCTCGCCGTCGCCAATGCGGCGCTCGGCCTGTTCTCGCGTTACGCCGAAATCGGCCCCCGAGCCTACACGCCTTACCGCGCCATGATGGGCGAGGGATTCGTCCAAGACTCCTGGAAAGCCACGCCCAAGCTCACCGTCGAGATGGGCGTCCGCTACACCCTCATGACGCCGTACTACTACTCGGTCTGGCGCAACATGGCCGTCTTCGACGCCAACTCCTACGACTTCAACAACGAAGCCGTGCTCGATCCCGCGACCGGCAACGTGCTCTCGGGCGACCGCTTCAACGGCGTCGTCATTCCCGGCGACGGCTTCACCGACGCCGCCTTCGGTCGCGTTCCCGTAGCCGACTCCGGCGAGTTCGATCGCCTCTTCAACGGCGGCCCGAAGTACTGGGGCGAGGTCCAGAAGTGGAACTTCCAACCGCGTTTCGGCTTCGCCTATCGCCTGGGCCAAAAGAGCGTCATCCGCAGCGGCTTCGGCCGCTACATGGCGCGCCCCGGCGTCGCCGACAACGTCTTCCTCGGCGGCAACCCGCCCTTCCAGCCGATGGCTTCCATCACGGCCGGCAGCGCGGACAACCCCGGCGGCGGCGACCAGGTCGGCTTCCCGCAGTTCTTCATGACCAACGACCCGGTCTACAAGATCCCCTCGTCGGTTATGTGGAACGTCACCTTCCAACGCGAAGTCGGTTTCAGCACCCTGTTTGAGATCGGCTACGTCGGTCGCGTCGGCACGCATCTGGAGCGCGTGCGCGACTTCAACCAGAATCCGGTCGGCACGATGCTTCGGCAGGACGTGGTCGACAACGACATCAACGCCAACTTCCTGCGGCCGTACAAAGGGTTTGCCAACATCATCCAAGGCGAAAACGCGGCGCGCTCGGAGTACAACGGCCTGCAGATGTCGGCCAACCGCCGCTTCAACGAGGGACTGAGCTTCGGCGTCTCCTACACCTACGGCAAGTCGGTCGACAACGCCGACGGGCGCCGCGACCGCATCTACAACAACTTCGACGATTCGAACTTTTGGGGGCCGTCGGACCACGACATCCGCCAGTCCTTGGTGACGAACTTTGTCTGGGAGATGCCGTTCTTCAAGAACCAGGGCCTGATGCGCACGATGCTCGGCGGGTGGACGCTTTCAGGCGTCGTCCAGTTCCAGACCGGACGTCCGCGCACCATTACCCGCAACGTCGACTACGCCGGCATCGGCGAATCGACCCCGCAACCCTGGGAAGTCTTATCCGACCCCAGCCTCTCGCGCGGCGATCGCGGTTTCTCTGAAGGCGCCGGCAACGACAACGTCTTCTTCTTCCAAACCAACGAGTCGGGCCAAGAGATCTTCCGCGCTCCGGAGCCTGGAACCTTCTCGCAGACGCAACGACGCAACCAATTCATCCGCGACCCGGGCTTCCAGAACTGGAATCTGGGCGTGTTTAAGGACTTCGCCATCGACGAGCGCCAGACGATCAGCCTGCGCGGCGAATTCTTCAACTTCCTCAACCACCCGAACCTGGGGACCGTGAACATCAACCCGGTCAACAGCAACTTCGGCCGCGTGACCGGCAAGACCAGCCAGCGCAACGTGCAGCTCAGCTTGCGGTATTCGTTCTGAAACCGCCGCAAGCCGACAACCAGGAGGGCCGGCGGTTGCGACCGTCGGCCCTTCGTTCGTATGGCCAAACTCGCTTCTTCGTAAACTGAAGGGATGCGCGTCCGCGTCCTCTTCTTCGGGCAATTGAAGGACCTCGTCGGCCGATCCTCTGAAGAGCTCGAACTCCCCCAAGACGCTCGCCTGGAAACGCTCTTCGACCGCTACGCGTCTCAATTCCCGAAACTTCGCGCCATGGCGGATTCCATCGCCGTCGCCCGCAACCAGGAGTTCGCGACTCTCGACGCCCCGCTCGCCGAAGGCGACGAGATCGCGCTCATGCCGCCCGTCTCAGGCGGCTCGGACGCGGACGCCGACGCCTACCTCGCCCAAGCCGAAGACGACAAAGGCTTCTATGCGATCACCGAGCGCCCGATCGACGTCCGTAGCCTCGTCGCCCGCACCCAAGGCGACGACGACGGCGCCGTGCTCACCTTCGAGGGCGTCACGCGCAACCACTCCAAGGGTCGCCAAACCCGCCACCTGGACTACGAATGCTACGTACCGCTAGCCCTCAAGCAGATGCAGGCGATCGGTCGTCAAGCGCTCGAACGCCACGACGTCCATCGCGTCAGCGTCGTCCATCGCCTGGGGCGTCTGGAGATCCAGGAAGCGAGCGTGGTGATCGTCGTCGCCTCGGCCCACCGCAAGTCGGCCTACGAAGCCAACCTCGAAATCATCAACACCCTCAAGACTCGCGTCCCCATCTGGAAGAAGGAGACCTTCGTCGACGGCGAAGTCTGGGTCGAGGGCGACTGGGACGATTCGGTCGTTCGAGCCTCCCCCGTCGAGGCCTCATGAGAGCGCTGCTCGCCCTTACGTTGCTGGCGCCCGCCGTCTGGGCGCAAGACGACGTCGTCTTTCGCACCGACGTCCGTCTCGTCCGGATCCTCGCCACCGTGCAAGACGCCAACGGCGCCCCGATCGGCGGCCTGAACGCCGAGGACTTCCAGATCGTCGACGGCGACGAACAGCAGCAGATCACCGTCTTCGAGCGACGCACCGATCGCCCGCTGTCGGTCGTCCTACTGGTCGACGCCAGCCTCTCGACAGCCATTGAACTGAAGTTCGAGCGCGCCTCCGCCAAACGCTTTGCCGCCAATCTCCTCGGCGAAGGCGCCCACCCCGACGACCGCCTGGCCGTCATGAAGTTCTCTGAAGGCGTCGAACTGCTCGCCGACTTTTCCAATCAACTGCGCGGCCTAGAGAAGGGCATCGATCGACTCAAGGCCGAGTCCGGCACCTCCCTCTACGACGGAGTCCTGCTCGCCGCTGAAGAGCTGGAACGCCGCGAAGGCCGACGCGTCATCGTCGTCATCTCCGACGGCGGCGACACCACCAGCTTCTCCAGCTTCCGCGCCGCCCTCGAGCAAGCTCACGCCGCCGACGTCGTCGTCTACGGCCTCACCGTGCAGCCCATCAAGTCCGATGCCGGACGCAACGTCGGCGGCGAAAACGCCCTGCGCATGTTCGCCGATCAGACCGGCGGAATCTCCTTCGTCGAGTACGGAGAGGAGGCCCTCAACCGCGCCTTCGATGAGATCGTCGAAAACCTCCGCACACAGTACTTGCTCGGCTACTATCCGCCCGAACACGCCGACCCCAAGACGCGCTACCGGCGAATCGAAGTCACCGTCAGTCGAGAAAATGCACAAGTCCTCGCGCGTCAAGGCTACTATGTCCCCAAGGAGCGGACCGTCCTTCCCGAATCTTCAACAACCTCTGAACCCGTCCTGCGCCCGCCCGACGAACGACGTTGGAGGACCGTTGAAGAGAAGGAAGCTGAGACCAACGTGAAGCCCCGCATACCGACTGCAGCCAAGCCCCAACGTCCCTAAAGTTCTCATCCAGTCGCCATGAACAGCCCTGACTTCCTTTCCGTCGCAGGCGAGGCCGCCCGCGAAGCCGGCGCCGTCCTCCTTCAATACCTAGCCAAGAACGTCGACGTCGAATACAAGGGCGCCTTCAACATCGTCACCGCCGCCGATCGCGCCGTCGAAAAGATCGTCGTCGACAAGATCCGCACGCACTTCCCCTCGCACTCGATCGTCGCCGAGGAAGGCAGCGGCATCGACAACGGTTCGGAATACGTCTGGCACATCGACCCCCTCGACGGCACCACCAACTTCGCCCATTCCAACCCGACCTTCTGCTGCTCGATCGGATTGGAGAAGAACAACCAAGGCGTCGTCGGCGTCGTCTTCGATCCCAACCGCGACGAGTTCTTCGCCGCGGAAGCCGGCTCCGGCGCCTACCTCAACAACAAGCGCATCAAGGTTTCGCCGGTCGACAAGCTGGAGAACGGTCTCTTCGCGACCGGCTTTCCGCCGACCAATCGCCTCGACAATCCGAACGTCCACTACTTCCATCACTTTTCCGTCTTGACGCACGGCTGCCGCCGCACCGGTTCGGCGGCCATCGACATCTGCTCGGTCGCGGCTGGACGCCTGGAAGGGTTCTGGGAGATCGGCCTACGCAGTTGGGACGTCTCCGGCGGCTCGGTGATCTTGCAAGAAGCCGGCGGACGCGTCACCGACATGGAAGGGGGCAACTACGACTCCGGCGACCGCTACTTCCTCTCCAGCAACGGCCACGTCCACGACGAGATGATCGAGTTCTTCAAGCGGATCCGGTCGGGCGACGTCGAGCTCTCCATTCCCGCCCTCTAGCCAGACCGCCAAAGGCCTCAGAACACCGCCTGAACCACGCGTGAAGCCAAGTCCAGAATCGGATTCAGCATTCCCTGCACCTGCGCCCCGACCCAGCCCCCCGAGTGGTACGAGAAGTAGAGCACGCCGCCGACGACCAGGGGCATGAATAACGTCCAGAACGCGCTGATCGATTGATATTGGGCTTTCTTGCCCATGCCGCGATTGTAGGATCACTCCCTGAGGCCGCGACCTAGGCGGAACGCCGTATAATCTCCGCGTAGTGACCCGACGCAACTTCCTAGCCGCCTCCCTCGCCTCCGCCGCTGCGCTGCCGGTTCGATCCTCCGCGGCCGATCGCGGCGACGTGGTCGACCTCCACCAGCACGTCCCCTACAGCGGACGCCCCGCCGACTCGCTCGTCGCGCACCAGAAAGTCATGGGCGTCCGCACCACCGTCCTGCTGCCCGCCGGCAGCCGCTTCGGCCTCGCCGCCAACGCCGGCGGCAACGACTCGGTCCGCCGCCTAGTCGAAGCGCATCCCGAGAGCTACGTCCGCTTCGCCAACGAGGTCCCCGACCTGCCCCAGACCAAATCCGTCCTCGAAAGCGAGCTCAACTCCGGCGCCGTCGGCATCGGCGAGCAGAAGTTCAAGCTGCCCTGCGACTCGAAGCCCATGCGCCAAATCTTCGATATCGCCCGCCACTTCGACGTGCCCGTACTCATGCACTTTGAGCACGACATGTACAACACCGGTCTCGGACGCTTCTACAAGATCCTGGAGAAATACCCCACCGTCAACTTCATCGGTCACGCCCAAACCTGGTGGGGCAACATCGACAAGAACCACGAGCAGACCGTCATGTACCCCTCGACTCCCGTGACGGCGGGCGGCTGGACGGACCGCTACCTCAGCGACTACCCGAACATGTACGGCGATCTCTCCGCCGGTTCAGGCCGCAACTCCATGGCGCGCGACGAAGACCACGCCCGAGGTTTTCTCGATCGTCACCAAGACAAAGTGATCTTCGGCAGCGACTGCTCGGACTCGATCGGAAAAGGCGATCAGTGCATCGGACACCGCACGCTGAACCTTCTCGACCGGCTCGTTCCTGACCCCTCCGTCCGCCGAAAGATCTTGTCCGGCAACGCTCGCCGACTCTTGCGTCTCCCCGCGGCTTGAGACGACCCGTCGCCGTCCATGAGACAGTCGACGGCTACTCCAGTCCGCGCGCGATCTCGACCAAGCATCGCGCCAACTCGCCCCGGCTCAACCGCTCGCTCTCGATCTTATCGATCTGCGGTTTGACTGCGGCCACGACGTTCTGTTCAAAGGGCTTGCCCTCGTCCAGCCGCTCGATCAACCGCGCAACCACCCCTTCCAGATGGGTCAGCCGACTCTCAATCTGCGGCGAGATCAAGATGCTCTGCAGAGCCTGCAACGACTCCTCTTGGTGCGCATGGGTCCTCACATCAGCCTCCTGAACGGTCATCCTGGCGGACCGGGTCGCAACTCGGCGGCCACTCGCAATCGCTTCGGGGCAGCGGCCCAACGGACTTGCACGCATGCCGCCCCGCAGGCCAAGCTCGATGAGTGTCGACGGATTCGGACGTGGACCTCAGCATCATCGTCTGCACCTCCGGGCGCTACGACCTGATCGATGGTTGCGTCCAGAGCGTCCTCGCCGACCCCAGCTTCGATCCCCTCCGATGCGAGGTCGTCGTCGTCGACAACACGCCGACCCCCTCTCGCCGTCCGTGGAACGCGCCCTCTCCGTCCGTCCGGATGGTCCTGTGCGAGACCCCCGGCCTATCCGCGGCCCGCAATCGCGGCATCCGCGAGAGCCGCGGCGCCGTGGTCGCCTTCATCGACGACGACGCCCGTCCGCACGCCTCCTGGTGCGCGTCGACGCTTGAAGCCTTTCGCCGCTTCCCACGCGCCAAGATCTGCGGCGGTCGATCCCTGGTTCGCCTGCCTTCCGCCCAGCCGCCGCCGTGGTTCTACGAAGAACTCGAACAGATGCTCTCCGGCCTCGATCTCGGCAACGCGGCGCGCCCCATCCGTGCGGACGAATGGATCGTCGGAACCAACATGGCCTTCCGCCGGGAAGTCTTCGCCGACGGCCGCGGCTTCGATGAGAACCTGGGGCGGCGTCCCGGTAGTCTGCTGAGCAACGAGGACAACGAGATCGTCTCGCGCGTCGGTCGCAAATACGCCTACTACGTGCCGGCAATGGTCGTCGACCACCTCGTGCCCGCCGAACGCATCGAGCGGAGTTGGTTCCTCGACCGCGCCAGAGCCCAGGCCGCCTCCGACCTCGCCTCCGGCCTCACGCCGGACGCACTCGCTGTCGCTCAGCGCGAACGGCAGGCGCGCAGCGTTGGTCCGCGTGATCCCGAGACCGGCGATCCCCAGGCATTCCGGCGCGAAGTCCGCCTCGCCTATCTCGACGCCTTGCTGTCCGACGTCGAGAAAGACCGAGAGACGCCCCCGCCCGCCGGCCTGCGCATCCGACTCCAGTCGCTTCTATACCGCCTCGAAAGCGCCGCCCACCGCCTCGGCCTAGTCCGCGCGATCCGCCGCGCCCGACTCGCTTGGCGGTCACGCAGCCGCTAACGCTCGTTCGACCCGCCCTCGAACCTCGTCCATAAACTGCTCCGGCGATACGATGCCGTCGCCGTCCTGCAGACGTTCACGCACGTCCGCCAACAGCGCCTCGTCACTCAGCAACGCATCCATCCGGTCGACCGCATCCGCCGCGTCCCGAAACAGAATCGGCCGACAATCCCCGACGATCTCCAACTGTCCGCCGTGATCCGGCACGAACGGAACGGCCCCGGCCTGGACCGCCTCGGCGATCACGATTCCGTACGACTCGTCGTGCAAATGCAGTTGGTATCTCGCCCGACTCAGCGCCTCGCAGTACTCCGCACGCCCGGCGTCCGCCTCAATATGGAGCCAGTCGCAGGCCGCCTCTCGTTCCCGCAGCGCCGCCAAGTACTCGGCGTTCGGAGCGGCGCCCCACACTTCCATCCGGATCTCGTGGCCGCGCTCCCGCACTTGCTCGATCACGTCGATCGCTTCCGACACGAGCTTCGCCGGTACGATCCGCCCCAGCGCGACCGCCAACGGCTCTTTCTCCTCCCACGCCCGCGCCTTCACGTCTCCCGGAGTCGGAGGATGCAGCACGCCGCACGCCGCGCCGTGGAGCCGTTCGTAGCGGTCGGCCACGTTGCGCGAGCAGGCGACCGTATCATTCGACGTCATCCGCGCCTGCGAGTATCCCCAAAGCATCCGCAACCAGCGGCTTCCCAATACGAACTGCGGGCAGTGGACGTATTGGATCCCGCGCTCGCCCAAGTCCATCTCGTTGTACGAACCGATCGCGAGATCAAACTCCGCCGCCCGCTTGCGGTACGCCCTCGCCGTGAAGTGCTGCCGCCAAGGGTGCAGCGGCGACACGTTGCCGAAGAAGCGCGGCGCCCGCTCGGCCATCCAATCCGGCAGCGGGCAGACGACCGAAATCTCGCGCCCGGCCAGACTCGTGCCGTAGAACGCGTCCAGTCGCTCCAGCCCCGGGGGCGTCAGGGTAAACAGCGTCACGTCGTAGTCGTCGAGCGCCTGCAAAATCCAGCAGCAGACCGCTTCCGCCCCGCCGCCCATGAACGCGGGCATCAGCACTGCGACTCGTGCGCTCAACCTCGCTCTCCCCCTGCCAGCCGCTCGCGCAAGTCGAGAGAGGCCATGTGAGTCAGCCGCAGCGTCTTCACGTACGCCAGCATCGCCAGCAGTTGGAGTCGCGGCCCCGCTCCCGGCTCGTCCATGCCGCGTATGAGCTTCCCAACGTCGCCCGGCAGCGGCCAGTCGTAGAGCAGATCCCGAGCGAGATCCCGCAGCGAATACGCGCCCTTTCGTCGCATCTGGTGCAAGCCGCCGATCACCCGTCGAGTCTTCTTCCGAATCTCGGCCAGGGTCGCGCGCGCCGGATGGAAAACGACCGCCTCCGGCTCGTACGCCGCCTCATACCCGGCCTCCGCGACCCGCCGCCCGAGGTCCAGATCCCCGCCTGAAGCCAGGCTCCGGTCAAAGCCGCCTGCCTCGTCCAGCACCTCGCGCCGAATGAGCAGATTCGCCGTCACCGCGAACGACCACCGCTCGATGTACTCCTGCTGCCGAAACGCCGTCGCCAACTCATAGCGCTCCGCCATCGTCGGGCGCCGTTCGTCGCCGACGGTCAACTCAATCGCGCCGCCCACGATCCCGCAGCGCTCGTCGCGCTCCAGCCTCGCCGCTCCCTTCCGAAGCCAACCCGGATCGGGGCGACAATCGGCGTCCGTAAAGGCCAGAAAGCGGCCGCGTGAGGCCTCCACGCCGGTTTGCCGCGCGCCGTGGCTGCCGCGCTTCGGCTCCTCGATCAAGCGCGCCGGCGGGTGCGCCCGCACCAGGTCGACGGGAGGACGCGCCGACCCGTTATCGACTACGATGACCTCATAGGCGAAATCCGCGTCTTGGCGCGAAAGCGCTCCCAAACAATCGGCCAACTCCCCCTCCGAGTCGAGCACGGGAACGATGACCGAGACCAGCGGGCCGGTGTTGAGAGTGTTGCGATCGAGGCTCATCGGGTCACGGCCCTGCGACCGGATCTCTCGCCCTAAGGACCCATTCTCCTGATCGGCCCGCCGACCTGTCTACCGGATTTGAACTGACCGCCTCCGACCGAATGGCCCAGCGCTCCAGCGATCCGCAGCCGCGTCCCTCGGAAGGCCCGAACCCGAACCAACTGCGCGTCTCCGTCGTTATCCCCGCCAGAAACGCCGCCGGCCTCATCGAGTCCTGTCTCCAAGCCCTCCGCAATCAGACCTTGCCCGCCGAGGCCTATGAGGTGATCGTCGTTGACGACGCCTCGACCGACCAAACCGCCCAGATCGCCCGCCGTTTGGGCGCCCAGGTGATCGTTCTGCCGAGCCGCGGCGGCTCCTACACCGCTCGCAACCGGGGCGCCGAGCTCGCCCGCGCCCCCCTCCTCGCCTTCACCGACGCCGACTGCTCGCCCGAGCCCGACTGGCTCGCCGAAGGACTGCGCCCGTTCGACGATCCCGCCGTAGGCTGCGTTTGCGGCGTCGTCCGAGGACACGCCCCCGGCACGACCTGGGTCGAGCGCCGCCAGTTGGACCTCGAAACCCTGTCCGAACGGGGCTCTCTCGAACACCCCTTCCTCCCCTACGCGCAGACGGCCAACGCCTTCTACAGCAAGGCCGCGTGGTCGGAGCTGGGAGGCTTCGCCGACCGCTGGATTTCAGGCGGCGACGCCGACATGAGTTGGCGCATGTCCAGCGAGACGGACTACCGCCTGGTCGCCGCCTCAGCCGCCGTAGTCCGCCATCGCCACCGAAAGACCGTCGCCGCCATGTGCCGCCAGTCCTACCGTCACGGGCTCGGCCATGCGGCTCTCTACCGTCGTTACCGCCCCCGACTCCAAGGCGTGTCGCTCCTCGCAACCCTGCGCGACGCCCTACGCGCGCTCGCCGCCGTCCCCTATCGCCTCGTCCTGCCGCGCTCGGCCCCGTCACGCTCGGTCCGGTCGCGCTCGGTCCGGTCACGATGGGAGTCCGCCGGATACGCCTGGCTCGACCTCCTGCAAATCGTCTCCCGCGCCGCCGGCTTCTTCGCCGGCCGTTTCCGTCCCGATCGCACTCGCACCCGAGATCCGGGAGACCGTGCGTGAAGCCCGTCATCCACCTCTCCGACCGTTGGAACTGGATGGGCGCCCATTCCGGCTACGACCTCTTCCTCCGCCACCTTCAAGAGGCCGATCCCGCCGTCGTCCGCGTCGCTCCCCGTCCGTTCGCTTGGCTCCGCGGCAACCTCTCCGCTCGACTGCGCGGCGGCGCCTGGTGTTGCTCTCCCCGCACCCGCCTTGAAGAAGAGGCGCTGGCCCAGGAACTACGCGCGCGCCCCGACGCCGTCGCCCACCTCCACTACTTTGAGCGCCACCACCCGTTCGTCCGCGAGCAAGAGATCGATCCCGCCCGAGTGGTCGCCACCGTCCACCATCCCCTCAGCCAGTCCCTCGGCTGGCACGCCGAACTGACGGCCGACCTTCGCCGTCTGAACACCGCCGTCGTCCTCTTCCGCCAAGGCATCGAAGAGATCGCTCGACAGTCGCCCCAGACTCGCGCCCATTTCATTCCCCACGGCGTCGACGTCGACTTCTTCAGTCCCGGCGACCCGCTCGAGCACCGACCGCCCACGCTGCTCTTTGTCGGCGAAAACAGTCGCGACCTGCCGACACTCCGCCAAGTGATCGAGGCCGTCTCGGCCGCTCATCCGCACGTCTGCTTCGATCTCGTCGTCCCGCCTCTGCTCGTCAAACCGAAAACCCGGATCGCCCTGCGCGCCCTACGCCGGAATCCGCGCGTCCGCTGGCACAGCCGTCTCAGCGACGCCGAACTGCGCTACGCCTATCGCCGAGCCACCGCCCTGCTGCTTCCGCTCAAGAGTTCCGGCGCCGTCAACGCCGTCGTGGAAGCGCTCGCCTGCGGTCTGCCCGTCGTCTCCGGCCCGAGCGAAGGAATCGCCGACTACGGCGGCGGCTCCGTGTTCCCGCTCGCCTCCGACCCAAGCGAGATGACCGCCCTCTGCCTCCGCTACCTCAACGAACCCGCCCGCCGGGCTCAAGTCGCCGCCGCGTCCCGCGATTTCGCTCTCGAGAACCTCCATTGGCGTCGCATCGCCCGGCTCCATGAAGAGATCTACGCCGCACTCTAACCCTCAGCGCCTGCAAAAAACCAACGACGGCCAGATCCGGCAGAGCCCGGTACGTGAGGGGCTGTGAAAAATACAACGACCATCCAACTCCCCACGACCGCTGGCGAACGAACAACAGTGCCGCGGGCGTGAGCCCGTGACCACGGCCGCACGTGAAGCCTCGCCCGCAGCGACATGGCCTCGCAAGTAAGATTCTTAGATTCCGTTACTTACGTCCGTTTCCGTCATTCATTTTTGACGCCTGTCTCGGGCTCAGCCTGTAGGGACTCGGCATGCCGAGTCCGCCCCAAAGCCCGAGCCCTGGCAGACGCGTAGGGCACGACGCCGCCGGCGAACGGTCGGTCCCCTCCGGCAGCTTGTTCAGCTCCTCTTGCCGGAACCAGTTCCAATCCGGCTTGCTCTCCGGGGGATAGAAGCAACTCAAAGTGCTGCAACGTGATCTCGTCCGCCGCGTGAAAGTGATAAAGGATACAGAGTTCGACCACTTCGCCCTCGGCCCAGCCGGCTCATCGAACCTCGTCCACGATCCTAACGCCCGGAGCGCAAACGGCCCCCATCCGACCGGCCCTCGGTTTGCATCCGACCGATCGTCGTGCTCCCGGCGATCCTAGAAGCGGCCAACGAACTCTCGCCGCGCCAGGCGCTCTCCACCGACGCCCTGAGGAACCTCTGCGCGGCTCTGACCGCCTGCGGCGCCGTCCGCACCGCCGAAACCGGCGCCGGCGCCAGCACCGCCGTCTTCTCCCGTCTCGTCGAACATCACTGGGCCTTCACCAACGACCCGGCCTCCGTCGCGCGTCTGGCCGCCTCGCCCCTGGTTCGCCCCGACACGGTTCGGTTCGTCCTCGGCCCCTCCCAACGAACGCTGCCCGACGCGCATCTGCCCGACTCTCTAGACGCCGTCCTGCTCGACGGCCCGCACGCCTACCCCTTCCCCCAACTCGAATACTTCCATCTCTATCCGCGTATCCGACCCGGCGGGTGGCTGATCCTCGACGACCTCCAAATCCCCGCCGTCGCTCAACTGGCCCGCTTCCTGCGCGGCGATCCCATGTTCCGCTTGGAACTGCGCACCGGCCGAACAGCCTTCTTTCGCCGGACCGACGCTCCGACGTTCAACCCGCTGGGCGACGGTTGGGAGCGCCAGCGCTTCCATCAGCGGACGCTGCTGCCTCCGCTATCTTGGACAGCCGGCCCGATCGGCGCCCTCCGCCGACGCCTAGGGAAACTCGGCTCCCAAGCCCGCGTCTCGATCCGGCCGCCGCTCGAACCGGTCGGCGGCCAAGCGATCATCGAAGGCCGCGCGCGCTTGCCGCCCGACGCCGATCTCTGGCTGCTGGCGCGAAGGGAAGGGCAGGGAGGCTGGTGGCCTCAGGGCGGCGATCGCATCCCGGTCGACTCGGGAGGGCGCTGGCGAACGCCGGTGCGGCTGGGAGAGCCGTCCGACGCAGGCGCTCGCTTCGACCTGCTCGCCGCGGTCGTCGGCCCCCTGACCACCGCCCGCTGGCGCTGCTGGCTCGCCCGCGCCCGAGCCGACCCCGATCTCGAACCCGCCCAACTGCCCCCCGGCGAGTTCATCTTGGCCGAACGGCGGCGGTCGGTCACCCGGCGTCGGCCGTAGTCGCCCTTAGTCCAGCGTGTAGTTGTGGGCCGCCACCGCGCCCATCGCGCCCGTCGCCGCCGTATTCGCGAACGTAAACGTCTTGTAGTAGTTGTGCCCGGGGTTCTTCTTGATCAGGTGTCGCTGCCAGAGGAAGAATCCGGCGCCCAGCGCGCCCTTCACCGCCGTCGCCCGACCGTTCGCGAAGCCGCCGTCCGATCCGCGGAGGAACGGGTTCGCTTCGCCGTGACCTTGAGAGGAATGAGCGTCGACCAGGTTCACCGCCGCGAAGGCCAGCCAGGATCCGATCCAGGCCTTCTTCCAGCGGCGCTTGCTCTGCTCGAAGCGGTCCTCCGGCGACGTCGTTTCAAAGTAGCGAGGTTTCTCCAACTCCGCCCGCAGTTCAGGCGTGATCAAGTAGGAATCCTCGGCGTGTGCCGGTACGCTCGCCGCCAGGGCGAAGCCGCAAATGAGGGAGCAAAGAAGAAGGGAACGAATTTGCAAGGTAGTCTCCGGGACGACGGTTGTCGTGAATCCAGAGTGCGCTTGCAGAGAGACCCCGGACATGACGCCGGGGTCTCAAATTCGTTCCCTTACGATGGTTTCTCGCGGGCGAACCCGCGCGCTATACCGGTCTGTCGCGAAGGACTACCAGCGAGGCTCGCGACGTCCGCCGCCGCCTCCGCCGCCGTAGCCGCCACCGCCGCCGCCGCCGCGGGGCGCGCGCGGACGTGCTTCATTCACGTTCAAACGACGACCGCCGAGTTCGACGCCGTTCAGGGCCTCAATCGCTTGATCGCCCTCCTCGTCGTTCGGCATTTCACAGAAACCGAACCCGCGCGGGCGACCGGTGTCACGATCGGTGATCATGCTCACCCGATCCACGGTCCCATACTGCTCGAACAACTGGCGCACTTCGTCTTCTGAAGCGGAGTAGTTCAAGTTACCAACAAAGATGTTCTTCAAAACGTGTTCCTCGTGCCGGACTGATTGCAAACTTTCGGGGACTAACTGCGAGGAATCTGCGGACTTACACGGACCGAAACTCTCTGCGCCTCGATAGGCTCTCACCCAGGCTGACTCTAAAACGGACTCTTCACCCGTGAGTGTATCACCCGCTGGACGGGGTGACAAACTTCAAACGGCTTTCGCGACTAGTACCAGAGGGCTAGCCGGCTACCTCCTGCGCCTCGGCGATGACTCGCTCCAGCGTGCCCAACAATTTGTCTTGCTGGAACGGTTTGACCAGGTAGTCGGTGGCCCCCAGTTGGAACGCCTTCGCGCGGTGTTTCTCTCCCGCGCGCGACGTCAACATGACGATCGGGGTCGTCGTGAATCGCTCCTGGCCGCGTACCGCCGACACCAGCTCGTAGCCGTCCATCCGCGGCATCTCCACGTCGAACAACATCGCATCCGGCGCGTGTCGCGTGGTCTCCAGCAGCTCCAGCGCCTCGGCGCCGTCCTTCGCGACCAGCGTCTCGAAGCCGCTCGCGCCCAATAGGTTCGTCAGAACCCGGCGGACGCTCAGCGAGTCGTCCACGACCAGTACCGTCGTCTTCCGTTTCGCTTGCGTTTCGTCGCGCTTCAGACGCGGCCCCGTGGGCTCCTTCAGCTCGGCCGGATTGAGGATCAGCACCACCGATCCGTCGCCCATCGTCGTCGCGCCGGAGATGCCCTCCACGTGACGAAGCAGGCCGCCCAACGTCTTGACGACGATCTCTCGGGCATCCTGCATCTGGTCGACCACCAGCGCAAAGATCCGATCCCCCGCTTCGACCGCCAGTACCGGTACCTTCTCGTCCGGCTGGTTCGGTTCGCCGTCCAGGTCCAGCGCCTCCGCCAAACGGACCACGTCGAGCGTCCGACCCTCATGCTCCAGAATCCGCTTTCCGCCCGATCTGCGGAATTGGCTCGGCTCCACGCGCAGCACCTGATTGACCGAGTGAGCCGGCACCGCGAAGTTGTGCCCGTTCGACTCGACCATCAGCACGCGCGTCACCGCCAACGTCGTCGGCAGTCGGATCGTGAAGGTGACTCCGAAGCCTTTCTCCGAGTCGGTGATGATCGCCCCGTTGAGGCCCAGGACCGTCGAGCGCACGATGTCCAAGCCGACGCCGCGGCCCGAAATGTCGCTCACTTCTTCCGCCGTCGTGAAGCCCGGCTGGAAGAGCAGGGAATACAGCTCGCGATCCGTCATCCGCTGGGCTTCCGCCCCGCTGTAGCGGCCCGATTCGACCGCCTTCGTCCGTAGCTTCTCCGGATCCAAGCCTCGGCCGTCGTCGCGAACTTCAATCGAAACCTGCGTGCCTTCCAGCAGCGCTCGGATCGTGATGATTCCGCGTTCCGGTTTGCCCGCCGCCGTCCGTTCTTCCGGCGTCTCAATCCCGTGGTCCACCGCGTTGCGCAGCAAGTGCTCAAGCGGAGCCACCACGTCTTCCAGGATGCCCTTGTCCAGTTCGACGTCCGAGCCTTCCAAGCGGAAGTCCACCAGCTTGTTCCGCTTCCCGGCCGTGACGCGCACCGTCCGGTGCAGTCGACTCTCAATCGACGAGACCGGCGACATGCTCAGCCGCATCAACCGGTCCTGTACGTCCGACGACAGCCGGTTCACGCGCAAAATCGAGGCGTGCAGATCGCCCGCCACGCCGCGCAACTGCGTGTTCGCCGATCCCAAATCGACCGACGTCTCCGTCAGATCACGTGAGATCAGATGGAAGTCCGTATAGCGGTCGAACTCCAGCTCGTCGAACTCCTTCGTCGACGAAGTCATCGCATCCGGCGTCATCGTCGGGATGCGCGAGCGCTGCGCCCCGGAGGCGTCCAGCAACTGTCCCACCGTGTACTCGGTCTCGAGCTTCGACGTCAGCCGCCGCAGACGATCGACCGAGAGTCCCATCTCGCCGACCTCCCGCGTGTAGTGCGTATAGTGCTGGTCGAGCGCCGAGCGGTTGACCATCAGCTCCGACACCAGCTTGATCAGTTCCTCGATCCGATCGAGCGAAACGCGCACGTACTGCGTCGAACGTTCCGGCTTCGACGTCGGCGGTTCGGGCTGCGGCAAGGCCGGCTTGGCCGGCGCGGCCGCTGTCGGTTTCGGCGTCGGCGTCGCTTCCGGTTTCGGCTCTTCCACCGCCGGAATCGGCTCCGCCGCCACCGGTTCGGTCGGCGTGGCGGCGCTCTGCCGCTCAAAGCCTTCGCAGAGCTGATCGATGCGCTGCTCCAGCTCAGGCCCTGAAGCCCGGCCGTGAGCAATGTCGTCCAACGTATCCGTCGTGGCGAACAGCAGATCCAGCCCCACCGGAGTCGGCGCCGTATCGCCTTCATACAACCGATCGAGCAGGTCCTCGCAACTGTGCGCGAGCCGCGACGCCGATTGCAGGCCGACCACGCCGGCCGCGCCCTTGATCGTGTGGATGCTGCGCCGGATCTCCTGCACGCGCTCGCGCTGCTGCGGGTCGGTCTGCAGCGCGCGTAGATGCTCGTTGACCGTGGCCAAGTGCTCGTCCGATTCCTCCCGGAACGTCTCCAGCAACTCGTCCGACAAGGCGGCGTCCGTCGACGCAGCCGCCTCCTGCTGCTCCGTTTCCGGCTCCGTAGGCTCCTCGGCCTCCGCCTCGACGGCGGCGATCGACGGTTCTTCTTCCGCCGCTTCCGGCGGCTCGGCCACCGCGTCCGCCAAGCTCTCCACGTCCGCCGACGAAGCCTCCATCGCGGCGTCATAGCCGTTGAACAGCTCCGCCACTCGCGCGGCCATCTCGTCGCCTTGCGTATGTCCGGCGGCCAAGTCCACCAAGACGTCCGCCGTCGAGAACAGCAGCGCCAGAATCTCCGGCGTCACCGTGCGCCCTTGCTCGTACAGGTCGTCGAGCAGGTCCTCGCTGCGGTGCGCCACTCGGCTCGCGGTCATCAACCCGACCACGCCGGCCGCGCCCTTGATCGTATGGACCGCGCGACGAATCTCCTGCACGCACTCCGGCTGCGCCGGGTCCTTCTCGAGCTCGCGCAGCTTCTCGCCGACGACTTCCAGATGCTCGCCGGCCTCTTCCTGGAAGACCTCCAGCAACTCCTCCGACAAAGCTTCGTCTTCGGTGAAAGCGGGCTCTTCGGCCACGGCTTCCGTCGCTTCCGGCGCTTCGACTGGAGCCTGGGCCGCCGGCAGATCCTCTTCCGGCGACTGATCGAGCGCCGCCAGCGCCGCGCTCAACCCGACCTCGATCTCGTTCGCGCTCGCGCCCCACTCGCGCGCCTTCTCCGCGCTCATCGTGGCCTGCCCCTCTTGGACGTCCTCGATGTGCTGCTCGGTCGCCGCGGCCGTCCGGCGCAGCTCCTCAAATCCGACCATGGCCGCGGCGCCCTTGATCGAATGGAACAGCCGATGCAACTCGGGCAACGGCTCTTCCGTGGAAGGGTCCGCTTCCAACTTCCCGAGGTGGTTCCGGATCTCCGGGAGGTACTCTTCGACCTCCTCCTGGAAATCCATCAGAATGTCTTTGTCGACGTAAGAGTGCATGGCGGGCCTCGTCTCGATCTCCTCGGGCGGATCGCGCCTAGACCAAGCCGGCGTGTGAACGCGTCGGGATCTTGAAGCGGCTGACCGAATTGCGAAGCTCGTCCGCGAGCGCCGCCAGGTCCCGAATCGACGTCGCCGCACTGCGGGCGCCGTCGGCGTTTTGCTGCGTCACGCTGGCGATGTCTCCCATCGTCCCCGCGACCGTCTTTGATCCGCCCGCCTGCACTTCCGACGCGGCTGAGATCGACTGGATCAGCTCCGCAAGCTGCTGCGAAACCGTCTCGATCTGTTCCAACTTTTGGCCCGCTTCGTTCGCCAGGTGGGAACCGCCGACCACCTCTTGGGTCGTGTCCTCCATGGCGCCCACGGCCTCGTTCATGTCCTGCTGGATGGCCTTGATCAGCGTCTCGATCCGCTTCGTCGCATCCGTCGCGCGCTCAGCCAATCCCTCGACCTCTTCGGCGACCACCGCGAAACCGCGGCCCGACTCGCCCGCCATCGACGCCTGGATCGACGCGTTCAGCGCCAAGATCGACGTCCGGTCCGCGATATCGGAGATGAGCTGCGTAATCTCGCCGATCTCTTGCGACGACTCGCCCAGCCGCTTGATCCGCTTCGACGTCTCCTGCACCTGGTTACGAATCGAGTGCATGCCTTCGATCGTCTTCGACACCGCCTGGGCGCCGTCGAGCGCGTTGCTCAAGGCGTCCTTTGCGACTTGGGCCGCCGACGCAGCGTTCTGCGAAACCTGCTGCGTCGAGCGCGCCATGTCTTCGACGGCCGAACTCGTATCCAGAATCTGCATCGACTGCAGCTCCGAGCCCTCGGCCAGACTCTCGGCCGTGTGCTGCACCTCGTTGGCCGCCGCCGACACTTGCAACGTCGTCTGCTGCACTTGCGAGATGATCGAGCGCAGCTCGCCGATCATGTAGTTGAACGAGTCGGCGATGGCGCCGGTGACCTCGGCCGTCACCTCGGCCTCTTTCGTCAGGTCGCCTTCCGCGACCCCGGCGATCTCTTCAAGCAGCTTCTCGATCGAGATCTGAATCCGGTCTCGCTCGTCCTTCGACTGGACCAAGCTCAGCGTGTTGTCCAGCATCTGGTTCAGCGAGCTCGTCATCCGGCCCAGCTCGTCGTCGCTGCGCACCTCCGCGCGAGCTTCCATGTCGCCGACCGAGATCCGCGAGAACAGTCCGTTGATCTCCGAAATCTGCTCCGTGATCGTTCGGTTCAGGAAGAGAACCAGGATCACGGTGAACGCCAGAATAAAGACGGCGGCCGAGAGCTGGAAGTACTTCTCCTGCGTCAACTCGTCAATGCGGCTCTGCAACGTCGCCTGCAGGTTGTTCATCGAGGCGTCATAGAGCGCCAGCAGCGCCGTATTGGCCGTGTCGGCCGCGCCGCGATAGTCCACTTCCGAAATCCGCGCAGACGCTCGGCCCGAGCCCGTGCTCAGGGGTTGGACGATGCCCGTGAAGTTGGCGTCCAAAAACGCCTGCACCGCGCCCTCGGTCGACGTCAAATCCGGGCTGATCCGCGTCTCCAGCGCCGGGTTCGCCTCAAAGGCCGCCTCAGCGCCGATCTTCAGCGTCCGCAGTTGGTCTTCCATGTGCCCCGTCAGCCGGTTCAACGACTGCCGGATGTTCATGCCGGGCGTCTCCAGCACGCCCTCGAGTTGCGCGGTGTCGGTGATCGAAGTCGATCGGTCAATCACGCTCGCCCCAAGCGCTTCCATCACGCCCAAGTCTTCCGTCATGCCGGGAAGAATCGTAACCACGGCGTCCATCAAGAAGTGCGAATCGCGCCCGGGATCCAAGGCCAGATTCGACTGGTCCGCGACGTCGCGAATCAACGCCGTCACGCCCGCCGTCAGGGCGAGATGGCGCTGGAAACTCTCGTCTGCCGACAGTTCGAAGACGTCTTCCTTCAACTGCTTCCAATCGAGCTTGAACTGTTCCCACTGGATGGTCACGTTGAACTCGGCCGCCGCGTCGCCGTCCGTCGAGTCGATCGTCATGATGTCGGCGTCGACCGACGTCTGCGCCTCCAGCATCCGATCGCGGGCCGAAACGTCCCCGCGCAACAGGGAGTCGGCGGCGGAACGGTGCATCGGAATGTGCTCCAGCAACCCGCGCATCGGCGCGAGATAGTTCACGCCTTGAATCTCCTGGGCCGCCGCGCGGATCTGGACGTTGCGGGCGTCGATGAATAGATAGACGAGAACCGCGATCGGCAAGCCCATCACGATCACGACCAGCGCCAGCTTCTGTCCGATTTTTAGATTTTTCAGGATCCCCATCGCTCGATTCCGCTCCTTGCTCTCGTTCGACTCTGTCTTGGGTCGACTCTCGTTTCTCGATCTCTGTCTTAGGCCCCAGTCAGAGCGCGCACCTGCTCTGACTCGAACAGCTTGTCTACGTCCAGCACGTTGAGCGCTTCTCCGCCGTCTTCGCAGACGCCTTCAAGCAGCCGCGCGATCTTCGGTCCAACGTCGCTGGTCGCGGGTTTGATCTGCTCCGGCTTGATCGTCCTGGCGCCCTGGATCGCATCCACCAGCACCCCGGAAACCAATAGATCGCGTCGGTCGCGCAGCTTCAGCAGGCGTCCCGTCTCCGGCCGATCCATGCTCGGCATCCCAAACAGCCGTCGTAGGTCGATCACGGATACGATCTCCCCGCGCAGATTCGTCACGCCCAAGATGAACTCCGGCGTATGCGGCACCGGAGTCACCGGCGTCATCCGGTCCAACTCCAACAGCCGCTGCATCTCGACCGCATAGCGCTTCTCGTCAATGCGAAAGACGATGTGGCTGATCCGCTCGCGTTCCTTCTCGGTCTCTGTCCCGGTTTCTGTCCCGGTCTCTGTCCCGAGCTCAGCCACGGTCGCAGCCCCAGCCTCGACCGAGTCCTCGGCCTCAAGCTCGGCCGCCGGCTCGTCCTCGACCGGCGCAGGCGCCGGCTCCTCTTCCGCCGTCGCCGCCACGGTCGGCTCGGTCGTCGCATCCGTGTCGCCGGCGAAAGCTTCATCCGGCGCCGAGAACTCCGGCTCCAGATCCATCATGTCGAGCTCGAGTCCCGCCACCTCGTCGGCCGCCAACGCTTCCACGTCGATCGACTCAAGAACGTCTAGCTCGTTGCTCTCCGGCGCGGCGTCGCCGCCTGTCGCTTCTTCGCGGATCGCTTCATCCATTACTTGTTCCCCATCTCGGACTCACGGTCCTACCCGAGCTGTCGCGCCACCTGCACCGCCAGCTCGTTGGCGTCGAACGGCTTGACCACATAGTCGTCCGCGCCCTGTTTCATGCCCCAAAACCGGTCCGAGGCTTGATCCTTACTCGTGACGAGGACGACCTTCACGTCCTTCGTCTGGGCTTGGGTCTTGATCTGACGACAGACCTGGAACCCGTTCTTCTTCGGCAAGACCACGTCCAAAAGCACGAGGTCAGGTACGTTCTCGGCGACTTTCTGCAGGGCGTCTTCGCCGTTCTCGGCCGTTACGATCGTGTAGCCGTGCGGCTCAAGCGCTTCGACTACGGCTTGAAGCTGGGTTGGGCTGTCGTCTACGCAAAGAATGGTCTTGGGCATGCGTTTTCTCTACCCGTCTCCCGACTCGAAATGCGAAGCTGCGAGCGCGGTTCCGTGGGTCCTTTACGAGTTATAGGCGGGCCCCTAATGCGACGCCACGTGCCGAATGGACTAAGACCAAGCGAAAAAGGGCCCGATACTCGTCTCAGGCAAAGTCCTCAGGCGAGACCAGTACTGATGGCTCAAGCAATTCTTCCCAACTCGCTCATAGCGCGGCTGTTCCGCCGTCTTGAGCAGCGCCGCTCGGCCATGCCCTCGGCCGACCTTGGCCCGAGCTCCCGCCCTCCCCACATAGGGTTCCTCGCACCCGTTTTCTCAGGTCCCTTCCGTAAGTCGGATGGGACTACGGTTCCACGACCTAGAACCTCAGTCCCGCCCTCGAAACCCAACGCACGATCCATAGGCCTCCGACCCCGAACGGCCGCACACTGGACCCATGCCCGAGCAAGACCCCTGGCGCGTGAGAATGACCGGCCTAGCCGCGGTCGCCGCCGCTCTACTGCTGCCCTGCCTGACCTTCGGAGCCTATCTGCTCTAAGCGGCCTGCCGGCGCCGCCGGACTTCCCAATCGGACTCCCGAGGACCGGGTCCCCGGGTAACTCCCTTGGTAACGTAGAGCCGTTACCGATCATCACGCCTGCCTGAAGAAATGAGATTCGCCGCAGTCATCGAACGCGCCCCGGACGGTTCCTACGGAGCCTACTCGCCTGACGTCCCCGGAGTGGGCGTCGGCGCCGACAGCCCCGACGAGGCGAAGCGCAAACTCGCGGAGGCCATCGCGTTCCACTTCGAAGGGGCCAAGCCGCCCACGTCGCCGCGAACGACGGTCGACTACGTCGAAGCCGCCGTTTAGGGAACTACTTCTCCAACTCGGCAATCAACGCCGGGACCACTTCAAACAGGTCTCCCACCACGCCGTAGTCGGCGATCTCAAACAGCGGCGCCGACTCGTCCTTATTGATCGCCACAATCGTCTCGGCGCCCTTCATCCCCACCACGTGCTGGATCGCGCCCGAGATCCCCAGCGCCAAATACAACTTCGGCGACACGCTCTGCCCTGAACTCCCCACCTGCCGCTCGAGCGGCAACCACCCCGAATCGCAGATCGGGCGCGACGCCGCCAACTCGCCTCCCATCAGCTCCGCCAGCTTTTCGGCCAGCGGAATGTTTTCGGGATCCTTGATCCCGCGACCCACCGAGACGATGATCTCCGCCGCCGTCAGGTCCACCTCGCCCTTCGCGTCCTGGAATCGCTCGCCCGGCCGCACCCGAATCGTCGCCGCGTCCAGCTCGACCGCCTCCGTCGTCACCGGGGCGGGGGACTCGCCCGCCCGCGCCGCGTCCGCCCGAAAGCTTCCCGACTGAACCGAAACGAACGCCGGCCCGTCCACCGTCACGTCCGCGTTCATCTTGCCCTGGAAGAGTTGCCGCACAAACACCGGCGCCCCGTCCTCGACGCGCATCTCCACCACGTCGCTCACCAGCGGCCGTCCCATCCGCGCCGCCAGCTTCGGCGCGAAGTCGCGCACTTGGTACGTGTGCGGAAAGACGACCACGCTCGGCGCCTCCCGCTCGATTAGCCCGGTCAGCGCCGCCGTAAACCCGTCCGCCGTGTACTCGTCCAGCGCCGCGCCCGCAAGCGCCGTGACCCCGGCCAGCTTCTTTGCGGCCAACTCCGCGGCATGCTCTTCGGCCTTCGCGCCGATCACGACGCCCGAGACCGGCGCCCCGAGCGCATCGCCCAACTGCTGACCCGCAGCCAGCGCTTCCCAGCTCATCTTGTGGAAGCCGCTCGCGGCCTCCAGTTCCGTCACCACCAACACGCTCATCTAGAGAACCCTCGCATCGTGCCGCAGCTTCTCAACCAACTGCGCCGCCTGTTCCGCCGCCGTCCCGTCAAGGAAGACCGTCTGCTTCGACTTCGTCGGCGGATACAGCCGCGCGATCTTCTGCACGTTCTCGACCGCCACGCCCAACTCCGCCGGCGTCTTACGCTCGAGCGGCTTCTTGCGCGCCTTCTTGATTCCCATCAACGTCGCGTAGCGCACCTTGTTGATGCCCGACTGGATCGTCAACAGCGCCGGCGTATCGACCTCGACCCGCTGGAACCAGCCCGCCTCCAACTCGCGCTTCAACTTCAGCGTCGAACCCTCCGCCTTCACTTCGACGATCAACGTCGCATGCGGCAGGTCGAGCAACTCCGCCAGCACGACGCCCGTCTGCCCGAAGCCCGAATCGTCGGACTGCAATCCGGTCAACACCAGGTCCGGCGCCTCCGGCTTCACTGCCGCCGCCAGCACCCGCGCCGTCGTCAACGCATCCGCCGAAGGCAACGCGTCGTCTTCGATCAGCAATCCGCGATCGGCGCCCTTAGCCAGCGCCTCACGGATCGTCGAAGCCGCCGCCTCGCTCCCGGCCGAAACGGCGACCACTTCGCCGCCGTGCTCTTCCTTCAGCCGCAACGCCTCTTCGAGCGCGTACGCATCCGGCTCGTTCATCTCGACCGGCGCGTCCTCGGCGTCGATCCAGTCGCCCGAGTCGTTCAACTCCGGCGTCCAGTCCCGCGCCGGGACCTGTTTCAAACAGACAAAGATCTTCATCAGGACCCTCTACTCTCCAACAGGGCCTGGCAGACCGTCAATCGCCGCTCGTCCAGATTGCGGCCGACGTTCCCGATCTTCTCCCCCGCCGTCTCGCCCAACAACAGATGCAAGCCCAACGGCGGCGGCCCGTCGCGCTCGGCCCGCGCGACCGCCGCCAAGTACCAGTCGTGCGAAACCTGCGTCGTATCGCGCCAAGCCTTCACTCGGAAGCCGCACTCTTCCAGCAGCGCGCGCAGATCCTCCGGCGCGATTAAGAAACTCATCTCCTCCCGCTCGGCCCAATGCGTCGGATAGCGCGCCGGCTGCACGGGCCCGGCGAGGATGTCGTGCAACACGAACCGCCCGCCCGGCTTCAGCACGCGATGCACTTCCCGGTACAACGCCGCCTTGTCCTCGATGTTCATCTGCACATGCTGCGTCCAGGCCAGATCAAACGCCCCGTCCTCGAACGGCGTCTCCAGCGCACTCGCGCAATGGAACTCGACGCGGTCCGCCAGCCCGACCTTGCGCGAAAGCTCCGTCGCGACGTCACAGTATTCCGGCGTCAGGTCCACGCCCGTCACGCGGCAGCCGTGGTTCGCCGCCAAATAACGCGTCGAGCCGCCCAGGCCCGACCCGATGTCCAACACCCGGTCCGCGGCCGTCACTCCGGCCAACTCAGCCAGCTCGACCGTCGCCTCGCGCCCCCGGATATGGAACTCGTCCACCCCCGCCAGATCGTCCGGCGTCAGCGCATCCAGATCCTTTCCTTGCGCCCGCAGCGCATCGAAGATCGCGTCCAGCAACCGGCCGTGGCTGTAGTGCTCGGCAACCGAATCCATCCTCACCCCTCCCCCAAAACACTGACCGCACCGGAATACGGACCCATGGCATCATGATCGGCGGTCCGATCCTTCAGAGCCCGGTACGCGAGTGCCGGGTCTCAGGGCGATTTGCGAAGCAAGAGCCCGTTGTTTCGCTCATTGGGGCTCAGCCCGCCAGGGCGACACTCCGTTAGCCCAAGGCGCCAGCCCTGGAAAGCCGCCAACGCGACAAGACCCTTCCTCATCCCTGTCTCGAACGTCAACCACTCCTTCCTCCGCGGCGCCTTACCGCGCCGTAACCTCCACCGGCACGGTCGCCAAGCCCATATCCCGCAGCACGGCCTGGTACCGCGGATGCTCACGCAGGTGTCCGTAAATCGGGTCCACCGCCACAAACATCAAGTTCACGTTCCGAATCCGTACCGCTTCTTCCAACGCTTCGAGCGCCGCGTCATCCTCGCCTAACAACGCCAGCCAAGCCGCGCGCCGCCACGAAAGGTTCGACCGCTCCGGCCAACCGCCCGTGAGCTCCAACAGCTTCCGCAGTCCAGCCTCGCCGCCGCCCGAATCCACCGCCGCCCCAACTTCCGCAGCGTGCTGCTTGTAGCGTTCGGTGATCATCGTCCGCACGCCTTCTTCGGTCTGGCCCATGCGGAACCGAGCGCGCGCCAGATACTCCCACGCGTCCGACCGCGACTGATCCAACTCCAACGCGCGGTTGGCCGCATCGATCGCCTCGTCGTACCGCCGACTGAGATAGAGCACCTGCGCCAGCGCCGCGTGACGCCCGGCCGCAAGCGGTTGCGCCTCGGCCGCCGTCGTCGCTTGTTCCACCGCCGCAGCCGTGTCCCCCGTGGCCGCCAGCAGGAAGGCGTAAGAGGTCCGAACTCCCGAGTGCTCCGGTTCCAACCGCAGCGCCTCCGCGTAGTGCTCCCGCGCCCGCGCCCACTCCCAGCCGTGATAGAAGAGGAAAAACCCGAGCGTCCCCTGACACTCCGCACAATCGGGCGACAGCTCGACGCCCTTCTCGGCCAACTCGATCGCCTGCGTCGCCTCCAGCCCCGGATCGCGCATCTTATGCACCGCGTGGGCCAGCTCCCCGTAGATCCGTCCCTCATCCGGCGCCAACGCAATCGCGCGCCTCATCACCCGCACGGCTTCCGGATACTGCTTCGCCTGATAGAGCCGCTGCCCCTCGGCCCGCAACGCCTCGACCTCGCTCGCCTCTGAACTCGTCGACCAAGCCGTCCAGCCGACGGCGAGCAGCACGGCCCCCGCCGCGAGCCAAAGCGCGACCTTGCGCGACGATCCCCAGCTCGCAGCCTCTTCAGTCGGTTCAGCGACCGTCGATCCGGCGGCGCCCGGAGTCGACTCCGACGTCTGATCCGTCGCCTCGATGCGCTCGATCGGAACCGCGATGCGGTAACCCCGACCCCGCACCGTCTCCAGGTATTCGGCGTCGGGATCGTGCTCGGCGATGGCGCGGCGTACCTCCGAGATGCACTTGTTCAGCGTCGCGTCGTCGACGACGGCCTCCGGCCAGATCTGCTTGTGCAACGAATCCCGGTCGACGACCGAGCCCTCCGCCTCCGCCAAGACCCGCAGCGCTTCAAACTGCCGATACGTGAGGTCGACCGATTCCAGACCGGCCGAAACGCTGCGTCTCGCCGACGATAACTCCAGGTTTCCGAACCGATACGTGTCCATGCGCGGCTGCTCGTGCTCCACCGTGCTCCAACTTCGTGGCCCCGATTCTATCACCCGCGCAACCGTTGATTTCACGGAACTTCACGTTCGTTCACGTTGCTTCACGAAAGTTCCGCGCGCGCCGCGAACGCAGGTCTTACGATCTCTGCATGCCGAAGAAACGCGCGCCCCGTCTCGCCTTCCAGCGAGCGTTCCTAGCCTGCTTGTGCTTGCTCCTGGCGGGCGCCTTCGGAGCCGCGCCGCCGGCCCGTGCCTACCCGCCCGCTACCGTTCACGAGTTCGATTCCGTCGCCCTGATCAACGTCACCCTCCCTGGCTTCGGGCTCGACAATGTACCCCTGACGGTCGTCGGCCCCACGCGGGTCCGCCTCGGCGATCCGTACGACCCAGGCGACGGTCTCATCAAGATCAACACCGAGATCGAGTCCATGGTCCTGCAGGGCGATTCGCCGCTGGGACCAGTGATCATGCGCGTGATGGCGCCCGGCGTCGGCTGCATCCAGCAGAAGACAGCGGGCGTCGACTTTCCTGCGAACTCTTGGTTCGACGTGATGATGGAGATCTCCATCGTCACCCCCAACGGAGTCACGACCGTTTTCAGCGATCCCGAGCAAAAGATTCGCATGACGGCGATGATCGACGCCCTCCCCCCGCTCGACTCCACCTACGCGCCCCAAGGCGACTTCGTCGGCGTGGATATCGTCGACGGCGCCGGCAACGTGATCGGAACGCTCTCGCATGCGGGGCACACCGTCGGCCAACAGCCCAGCTTCTCTGTCGCTCCCGGCGGTCCGTCCAGTCTCGACCCGTCCGACCTGTTCAAGCGTCAAACCGCTCCCGTCATCCGCGCCGCCGGACTCGGATTGGGCGCTGGAGACGATATAGACGCTCTCTCCTACGGCATCGACTTCGTTTTCCCTGCGTTCGTCGATCCGCCGACGCAGAAGGTCGTCGCGTCGTTGATGGACATCCGCTTCTCAGTAGACGATGGGGCGCGTGGACGCGTGGGCAGCCACGTTCGCCGAGAATCCGACAAGTCAGAACCGACAGCCGACGAGTTCAAAGTCGGACCGATTTTCGCCGGATTCGGCGGGGGATCGAATATCCAAGTGATCGACGAGAGCGGCGACACCGCGCCGCCCTTCCCGCTCCAACCGGCCGACAACGTTGACGCGCTCGCCGAGCAACCACCCGACTTCGCCGACGCCGACAACGACGGGACGCCGGACCGGGACGTCTACTTCTCCCTCGCCGCTGGTTCCCCGGCCCTCGGCGCCAACAGCGCTGCCGACATCCTTGTAAGCCGCAATGGAGGTTTGCCCGAGGTCTATCTGACGGCGGAGGAACTCGGTCTCGACCCTGACGCCGACGATATCGATGCGATCTGCGTCAACGCCGGACTGCGCGCGGCGGTTTTCTCCTTGACTGGTTCGTCCGACCTTTCGATCTTCTTTCAAGGGCAAGCTTTCCCGTGGGCCAGTCCCGCGAACCTTGGCCTGGAAAGCAGCGACGATCTCAACGCCTTGAAATGCCATGTCGGAATCGCCGAAGCCTTCTGGGAAGGCAGCTTCAGCGGCAACATCTACCTCGAAGACAGCGACGAGGTAGAGATCGAGATCAGCCTGGAGGAGATTGAGTCGGAATTGACCATCGGCGCCGGGATGGGGCCTTACAGGACGGGAATAATCGGCAAGCTGGAGAGCAAGGATCCTGGTGATCTCGCGATGACGCTCCACGCGTTGGGAGGAATCCCCGTTGCCTTCATAGACGAGGACGGCGTTTCGATCGCAGTCTCCTTCGAGTTTGAGATCGTGCCGGGCTTCATCCTCGTCACCGAGCCAATCGTTCTCTCGGACGAAGACGCAGATCTCTTAGCCCTCGCTGACCTCCTCCTCGGTCTGCCGTCCCCGGACCGCGACCAGACCCTGCAGCGTGTCCCGCTCTTCAACCCCGACGGCACTCCGTCGGCTTTCACTTTGGGCGAGATATCCTTCCGCTTCGACGGCCGCCCGCAACCCAACTTCACCGCCGAAGGCTTCCGGGACGCCGCCGGCTTCGGCGAGCGTCCCTCGCCTGGCGGTCTAGCTTCAATATTCGGTGCGACCCCCACCGGCCGCGCCGCCGCCGCCGCCATTCCTCTACCCCGGCGCGACGGCGACAACGTCGAGGTCCTCTTCGAGACCACTCAGACGGTGGCTTCCGTCCAGAAGGAAGGCGTCGCCAAGTCCCAAGGCGCCGCCGCGATGATTCCCGCTCCACTGCTCTTCGTCGACCCGACCCAAATCAACGTACAGATTCCCTGGGAGGTCGACGCAAGTAGCGGCTCGGTCACCGCCGTCATCCGCGCCAACGGCGTCGACAGCGACCCCGTCCTACTCCAAATCGCGCCGACCTCGCCGGGCGTCTTCACGACCCAGTTCGGCGCCGGTCCCGCCATCGCCATCAACGGGGACGGCACCCTCGCCCAACCCGACGGTTCTATCGGAGCTAGTCATCCGGCCGCCGTCGGGGAGACGATCGTCCTGCTCGTCTCCGGCCTAGGCGAAACCGTCCCGCCGGGCGTAACCGGAGCCGATAGCTTCGACGAGAACGGCGCCTTCGTCCGTCGCGATACCGCCCAGCCTGTGCGCGTCGAAATCGGCGGCGTCGAAGCGACGGTCGTCTTCGCCGGCCTGTCTCCGCAGTTCGTCGGCGTCTTCCAGATCAACGTGACCGTGCCCGCCGGCGTGACCCCGGGCGACGCCGTTTCTCTACTAGTCGAGGTCGGCGGACGCAGCAGCCGCGACGACGTGACCATCGCCGTCGCCCCCGCGCCATAGGGAGCGGCCGAGCCTCGATCGAGCCATGGGAGTTTTTATGCGCCTCTTCCGCCTCTCACTCTTCGCCGCCGCCCTCAGCGTCGCTGTCCTCGGCGCCGCTCCAGTGATCGGACCGCCGGTCAACCAGGCGAGTTTTGAGTCGCCCCTATCTCCCACCTACGGCATCGCCCAGGGCTCGATGTTCGCCGTCTTCGGCGCCGAGATGGGCCCTGCCGAACTGATCATCGCCGGCGCCTTCCCGCTGACCACGGAGCTCGCCGGAACTTCCGTCCAGGTCGCCGTCGACGGCGAAACGGTCGACTGCATCCTAGTCTTCACATCCGCCGGGCAACTCGCCGCGATCCTCCCGTCCGCCACGCCTCTAGGCGACGGAGAGATCCGCGTCAGCTACAACGGAGAGACCAGCGACCCGCAGCCCATCCGAGTCGTCGCCAACGCAGTCGGCATGTTCACCGTCCCGCAAAACGGTCAGGGCCCGGCCGTGGTGACGAACGCGGAATTCGCCGTCAATACCTACGTGAACTCGTTTGCGCCGGGCGACGTGGCGATCGCCTGGGTGACGGGGTTGGGGGCGCGCTCGGCCGATGACCGCGCCGTGCCGGAAGACCTCAAAGACGTCTACGACGTGGAGGTCGGCGTCGGCGGAATCTCGGCCGAGGTGCTCTACGCCGGCCCTTCGGGCTGCTGCGCCGGGGTGGATCAGATCGTCTACGTCATCCCCGGCGGCGGCTCGACCGGGACGGCTCAGTCGAGCGGTCCCGCGGCGCCGGAGAACAAGCGCACCGGTTGCTGGGTGCCGACGGTGATCAAAGCCGGCGGGACGATCAGCAACTTCACCTCGACCTCGGTTTCCGACGACGGCCCCGTCTGCGGCGACGACCACGGGTTTTCAAAGGAGGAGATGGCGCTGCTTCACGAGCAGGGGTTCTTCCGCTTGCTGACCGTGCGGGCGACCCACGCCTCGGCCTCTATTGGTCCCCCGATCGGCGCCGGCGAATCGGCGGGCGCCCGCGAGGAAGCGTATCCGGTCTCCCAGGGGCCTGCCTTCTTTCACGCGCTGGACGTGGCCCCGGTCGTCGTTCGAGAGAACCGCGCCCACGAACAAGGGATCACCGCAAAGCAGAGCTGCTCCGGACGGACCCAGAGCCTGTTCCTACAGCCCGAGGCGATCAACACCACCTATGACGACCTTACGATCACCGCATACTCCGGCGAAAACCCGGTGTTCCAAGGGCAGCTGGACCCCAACGGCGGTATCGTCCGAAACCAGCTCGATCCACTCGAGCCAGGGCGAATCGTAGACCGACTCGACCTGGACCAACAACTCGCTCCCAGGCTCGCCGCGAGCTACGACGTGCGCGGCGACGGTAGAATCGGCGGCGACTTACCCTACCGCCAGGTCTACGGCAGGTACTTTGACGCTCTAGACCAACAGGTTCAGCCGAACATCGATCTGGCGCTGATTGACGGGGCGGCGGCGAGTCTAGCTGGAGAACTAGCGCCGGGAGGCGGGTGGCGGACAGATCAATTGGTCAGCTATGCGGACGTCTCCGGCGCCTTACGTCAAGCCGCCGTAAGCTGCAACAACGGCATGACCGACAAGTTCGTGGCCGATTGGAGAGAGCAATTCCAGCCCAACCTGATCGCCGTTCAAACCCACACTTCGTTCTTCGTGAACCACGACAAGGTTCGGGTTGAGGCCCAAGACGGAGGGGCGCAAGCGGACCCGAGTGCCGGCCTGGATCTGGCCTTGCTCGACATCCAGGGCGCCGAGGAACGCTCCTACTCCATTCCCGCCACGCCGACGGTCGCCTACACTGCCGCGCTCTCTGGAGGCGCATTCCCCGGCGGCTCGCAGGCAACCGCCAATTGCAACGTGAACGTCAACAACCTGGGCGTAGCGGTCGGCTGCGGCCACAATCTTCCCGGGGCCGTTGGGTTCAGCATTCACGTGGCGGGCGACGACCAAGCTCTCGCGTCGGCGCCGCTCCCCCCCGACAATGCGCAGTTCACCGGAGCGCTCGGCCTCCCCCAATGGCGGGTAGGCGGCCTGGCGCCCCCGCGCGTCAACGGGCGCGCCACCAGGAGAGAAATCCTGCTTCGCATCTACTCTCCGACGGAAGTGATCAGCGGCTCGCTAGAGCCCGCGCAGTAGCGGGCCGCGAAAAGCGAAACGGCCTTCCCATCCCCGCCGCCGCCCGCCAACGAGCAACGGCTTCCGAAACGTCGACTTCGCCGCGTGTCGATTCCCCCTGACGTAGCGCGAGAGCATCGACCCCTCCGCTAGACTAAACCGTCCGAATGCCCTTCGACCGCTTCCCGGGCCCGGCCGCCGACGCGCTCGAAACCCTACGCCTGCGCTGGAGAGACGCCCGAGGCCGCGGCCCCTACGCCGGATTCCCCAACGCCGAACGCTGCATCTTCATCCACGTCCCAAAGACCGCGGGCACCGCCGTCGCCCGCGCGCTGTTCGATTCGCACTCCCGACACATCCCCTGCTCGTACTACCGCCGCGCCAATCCAAAAAAGTTCCGCGACTTCTTCAAGTTCGCATTCGTCCGAAACCCTTGGGGCCGCCTCGTATCGAGCTATTTCTACCTCAAGAGCGGTGGTCAGCACGAAGAGGACCGCGCCTGGGCCGAACAGCATCTGAGACCCTTCGATACCTTCGATCAGTTCGTCCGCGAATGGGTCGCCCACGGCCACGTCTCCCGCGGAATCCACTTCCAGCCGCAGACCGACTTCATCTGCGACGGCCCCGGCCCGCCGCCACTCGACTTCATCGGCCGCTTCGAAACGCTAGCCACCGATTTCTATCGCCTGGCCGAGCGCCTCCAAAAGCAAGCGCTCCTCCTCCCCTCCAACGCCACGCCCCACCGCCCCTTCCGCGAATACTACGCCCCCGACACCATCGAGATCGTCGCCCGTGCCTACGCCCGCGACCTATCCGAACTCGGCTACGCCTATGACCCCAGCTAACCCGACGCGACGTCCCCGCCGCGCCCCTCGCCGCGACCGCGCAATACCCTCTCCCCCAACATCTAGCGATCACGCGAATGCGGGATCGTCTCAAACACCTCCGTCTCCTCGAAGTGCTCAAGATTGAGGCTTCGCGCCTCATCCTGACGCAAGAAAATCACCCCTGCGGCTTCCCGCAGCAGCTCGCCTAAATCCGTCTTGGCGGGCAGCCGCTCCGTCACCGTGTGGCCGAGCATTCCCATCAGCTCGATCGTGACCGGCAGCACATGCTCGCCCCGGTCTTGAAAGCCCGTCATCAGCTCCGTGTCGAACTTGCCCTCATCCCAGTGAGCCAGGGCCGTTCCGGGACCTCCGTCCAGTTCGACGTCCATCTGTTCGAGCGTGTTCAGCCGGCCTACCGCTTCGGGCCAAAACTTACCAGTCTGGCGATCGAAGAGGTTGTGCCAGTCCTCCCAGCCGACCCCGAGCGTATGGCCGATCTCATGCGCGATCGTTCCGGCCACCGCCTCCTCGCTGAACCGGCCGAGAAACTTCGTATTGAACTCCACTCGACCGTACCTAACCTCCCGTTCGGCGTAAGGTTCATAGGCTTGAGCGATGATGTTGCTGTTCTGAGTGAAAGTACCGAGCCGAATCACGATCGGGTGTTTTGGGTCAATGAACCGGTTCCAGAAGTTGCACGCCGTTCGCGCCCCCATCTTGAGCCTGTCGTTCATGTCCGAGGTGATGTTGTACGTGATGAAGTTCGTCGGTCGAACCGGCTCAGCCGGCGGCGTCGAGAGATCGCGCGCCCGGATCAGCCAAGAAATCGTGTGCTGAATCATCCGCAGCTGCGCGATCTCTTCATCGGTCAACGCCCGACCCAAGATCTGGATCCGAGTCGCTTCATCCTTCAGAACCTGGATGAGTTCGTCGATCGTTGCGGCTTCGCTGGTCGCCCGTTCAATCTCAGGCCTTTCGGATCTCGACTCCAAACTCTTCTGCTTGAGGATTCGCATCAAGCGACTCTCGGGGCGCGACTCTTCCTGCGCCGCCAATCCGAGCGGTAACTCCCGACCCCAAGACGCGAAGAATTCAAGCTGCGTGGCCTCCTCCACTTCCTCCAGAGTCGCCGGATAGTCTTCGGGGCTGGAACTGCGCGGCGCGTTTTGCGGGATAAGGAAGCAGTCGATCGCGACCCTCGACGGCGTGTCGTAGGGATAGGTATGGGGGTCGACGATGACGCAGAAGTACTTGTCCGGGACAGGCAGGTACTTGCCATGGCCGCGGTTCACGGACGCGGGCTGATCGCCGAACACCGGCCCAACGATGGCCCACACATGGTCTTTCCCGTCCTCGTCCTTAATCTCGCGGATGGCTGTTTCGAGCTTCAGCCAGACCCCGCTGTTGAGCGAGCCGTACTGCGGGCTCATGTTCGACATCAGAAACGTCTCCATCTGAGCGAGGCGTCCAAACTGCCGATTGATGACCTCGTTCGGCGTCATGTGGCCGACGTTGAGCTGAATCCCGCCCAGCCTCCCGAACGTCTTTCGGCCGATGCGAAGCTCCTCATCCAGCCGCAAGTCGTCGTAGTACGTCAGCGGACGATCGTAGTCGACGTCGGCGTCGGCGTGCGCGACTCGGTACGCCGACCACGCCGGCTGAAGGCGGTCGGGACAGAACCCGACGACATAGCCATGGTTCACCAGGACCTCAATCGGACGGGTCTCGTCCCGATTCCTGGGCGCCCCGCGCCAAAGATGCAGATCCACAAGATGGGTTTGGCTTGCGCACAGCGGATGTATCGTCGTGTGGTCCATATCCTTCCTCCATTCCGACAAAAAACGCGGAATTTACTTACATGGCCGCCCAATTATAGACCCGAGGCCCTACAAGCTAGGCCTCTATTTCTGCAGACGGCGCCCGACTGCGGCAGCGTTTTTGGCGGCAGCCGAACTCAGGGAATCCGACCCCGCGCGCTCTCTGCGCGCACTGCCCGTTCTTCCGCTTGGTCAATTTGGGCCTCCGCGACCCTGAGGTTCACCAACATGCCGCAGAGAACCACACAGCAGATCAGCCCCACGACGATCGCGACCAACACGACGCCTCTCCAGAGCGATCCCAATACGACCGCTCCGAAGGAATCAAGTCCTAAAGCTGCCAAGCCGCCCCCGAACCAAACACTGCAAAACAACAGGGCATTCTTCACGCGACGTTTTCCGACGGCGAGGTCACGTCTAGCCTGGGCAAAGCCGTACTCGCGAGGTATCTCCAACGGCCCGACCTCCTAGCGCGCCCTCCAAATGTAGCAACGATATCCAAGGCAAACTGCTGCGCTTCGGGCGGCCGTCGCGCCGCGACAGCCTCGCAACAGGCGGCCTCGGGCGGTCGATCACACTGAGCGGCTGCCAAGAAATCAACGGCGGTCGGATCCGTCAGAGCCCGGTACGTGAGGGGCTGTGAAAAAATGCAACGACCATCCCATTCCCCACGCCCGCTGGCGAACGAACAACAGTGCCGCGGGCGTGAGCCCGTGACCACGGTCGCACCTGAAGCCTCGCCCGCTGCGACATGGCCTCGCAAGTAAGATCCTTAGATCCCGTTACCTAAATCCGTTCCCGTCATCTATCTTGACCCCCGTCTTGCGCACGGCGCCCTTCGCCAATCCCGCAAGGGCAACAAGCTACGAAGACCTCGACGATCCATTCACGACCGACCGGTTCGAATTTTTCACAGCCCCTGAGTGCCGGGTCCCAAGGCGATTCGCGAAGCGAGAGCCCGTTGCTCAGCCTGCAAGGCGGCATTTCGTTGGCCCAGCCCCCTTCGTCGCCTTGACTCAGGCGAGCGAGCGAGAGTTCACTAGCGCCGATCAGCATCGAGTCGGAAGTCAACGACGCCGCCAACGGCGCTCGCTACCGGCTTCCCGTTCACGACCGCCGGCTCGTAGCGATACCTCCGCACAGCCTTGATCGTCTCCTCTTCGAAGCCGAATCCGACACAGACCTCCGGGTGCGCGTCCTGCACTTTCCCGTCTGGTCCAACGGTCGCACGGAACACCACGCGATTTTCGAAGCCCAAATCCTGCGCTCCCCGGGGATAGGCGGGCTTCGAAGTCTTTGTCCGGCGAGCGGGCTTGTCCAAGCCCGCCGTGTAGACAAATCCTGCCGAGGGGGCTTTGCTCGGCTTCAGGCCTTCGATCACCTGTGCTTCCTCGTGATGGTCGTTCTCGCGCAGGGTCCGGGCCGTGAGCTCGATGTACCAAAAATAGCGCCCGTGGTTTGCGCCGTACGTCTCGCGAGCGAGCTCGATCACGCTCTGTGCTGACGCTAGAGCCTTCTCGGAGTCCCCGGACTCCGCTTGTACCCTCGCCAGCTGCCCCAGCGGGACAAGCTGGGTTCGCGGAAAGTCAGGGCAGTTCTTCTTGCTCAGATCGACTGCGCGCTTGAACGCCGCATACGACTGACGAAAGTCTCCCGCGCGACGAGCGGATTGCCCTATGTCGATCAGCGGCCGAATCAGCAGCGACGACTCCTCCGAGCCCAGTGCCGAAGCGCTCTCGAACGCCTCTCGCGAAGCGGTCACAGCGTCGCTTGGACTGCCGTAGTAGGCCAATATGGAAGCCTTGTGCTCGCGCAGCAGAATCTCTCGCGGGTCTGGACGACCAGACGAGCGGACGAGGTCTGCGATCATCTGATCGTAGATGGACGTAACTTGATCGACTGCCGACTTGAACGTCTCGGAATCCTCTCCTGAGGAGCTGTGAAAAAATACAACGACCATCCAATTCCCCACAACAGCCGGCGAACGAACAACAGTGCCGCGGGCGTGAGCCCGTGACCACGGCCGCACGTGAAGCCTCGCCTGCTGCGACATTGCCTCGCAAGTAAAATTCTTAGATTCCGTTACTTACATCCGTTTCCGCCATTCACCTTGACCCCGCCTAGCGCACGGCGCCCTTCGCCAATCCCGCAAGGGCAACAAGCTACGAAGACCTCGACGATCCATTCACGACCGGCCGGTTCAATTTTTTCACACCCCCTGAGAGGGGCTGTGAAAAATACCCTCGAGCCCCCTGAACCGGTCGGCGGTCTCAGCGCGGTCGATGGTCTGGCCTTCTAGGCGTTTCCGTCCGTCGGCGCGCCGATTCGCGCCGTCGCTTCGCCCATGCGCCGCCCAGCGGCTCGGTTCGGCCCGTTTTCGGGCCCTGCTGCCCCGATCTTGCGCCCTCAGGCCGTCGCCAGAGTCGCTTCCGACTCGCTCTCGGCCGGGCGCCACAACAGCCGGATCCATTGCCACACGTTGTACGCCGTCGCCGCCCACAACAGCTCCGTCAACGCCTTCGCTCTGCCTCGCAATCGAAACTTGCGCAGCCTCATCCGCTCCTTGATCCGCGCGTTCGGAAACTCCGCCGTCTCCGCTCGTCGCGCGTACGCCTCGCGCCCTCGCTCGCTCTCCATCCACGCTCGATGTCGCTCGCGCAACGCGTCTTCCGTCGCTCGACTCACCGTCCGTCCCGCCTTGCTCTGCGGACTGCACAACCGGCGCAGTTCGCATTTCATACATTCCGATCTTTTTGTCTGATATTGCCGATACGCCCGCCCGTTCACCTTCCTCGACGTGCGCCGATACCTCATCCGTTTCCCCGCCGGACACACGTACTCGTCCCGCTCCGCGTCGTACTCGAACGCCTCCGACTCAAACCCTTCCGCGATCCCCGACACCCGCGCCGCATTCGGCGATCGCTTGCGCTCATCCGGCACAGGCGTCGCGTATTCGATTCCCGCTCGCTCCATCGCCGACAGATTCGCGCGCGTGCTGTAGCCCTCGTCCGCCGCCACTTGCCGCGGCTCGACGCCCGTCCGACGACGCGCGTCCGCCAACGTCGGCTCAAGGTGCGGCGCATCGCTCGCACCCGCTTCCACCAGCACTCCGACGATGATCTTCTCCGTCTGGTCGGTCGCCAACTGCACGTTGTAACCGGTCGCGTATCCGCCGTTCGATTCGCGTTGGCGACGCGCTTCCGGCTCCGTCTCGCTCACCCGCGCGACGCGTTTCTTCTTCTTGTTTCGCTTGCCCTGCCGTTGCTTCGCTCGCGCCGCTTCGATCGTTTGCACCTCGCTCAGCGCTTGCTCCAGACGATCGACGCGCTCCCGCGCAGCGCGCCGACGAGCCGCTTCGCGTCGCTGGTTTGCGTCTTCGCTCGCGGCTTCTTGCGCCGCTTCGCTCTTCATCCGACGCACGCGCTCGCGCGCTTCTCCCAGATGTCGTTCGATCGTCTTGCGGCTCCGTTCCGAACTCGTCGACGCTTGCGAGCGGATGCGCGTTCCGTCGACGGCGACCTGATCGAGACGCACGAAACCGGCTGCGGAGAGCGTCGCGAGGATCTGCGTAAACAGCTCGTCGAGCGCCGCGCCGTGGAGGCTGCGAAAGTCCGACAGGCTGTGGTGATTGATCGTTTCGAGCCCGCACAGCCACTGCAACTCGGGACGCCAAGCGCACTGTCGTTCGATCTCGCGCGCTGAGGAAACGCCTTCGCCGTAGGCCCAGATCCACAACGAAACGAGCACTCGCGGATCCCACAACGCGCGGCCTTTTTCGCCCTCGCGCGTACGCGCACGACCGGCGAAACGGCTGAGGTCGAAACGTCCGACGAGTTCCCAAACGGCGCGAACGTCGGCGTCGTCGGCGACGAGTCGTTCGACGTCGACCTCGCGCCAGACGCGTTGCCGACGATCGGGACGACGGAGTTTCAAGTCTTCGTAGGCGACCGGTCGCGGCGGCCCGAAGATTTCGTCGCGAGGACGCTCTTCGAGTTCCAGCAGCACTCGCTGTTCGCTCATGCATGCTCTGGCGTCGGATCGACCTCCATGGTTAACGATGATTTTCGCTTCTTGGCCAAAAACGGCCCCTATTTTTCACAGCCCCTGAGCCCGTGACCACGGTCGCACGTGAAGCCTCGCCCACTGCGACATTGCCTCGCAAGTAAAGTTCTTAGATTCCGTTACTTACATCCGTTTCCGTCATTCATTCTGACGACCGTCTCGCGCACGGCGCCCTTCGCCAATCCCGTGAGGACAAGAGCTACGAAGACCTCGACGATCCATTCACGACCGACCGGTTCAATTTTTTCACACCCCCTGATGGAGCGGGTATAGGGCGATTCGCGAAGCGAGAGCCCGTTGTTTCGCTCGTTGGGGCTCAGCCTGAAGGGCGAAATGGTATTGGCCCAGCGCGCAAGCCCTGGGAATTCAATGCAATACATCGTTCTTCGTCCTGAGGCGCTTCACAACGAAGCAATTTCGCCTCTGAATCACCCCAATCATTCTTTTACAGCCCCTGACGCGAGCGGTCAGCGAGAGGAGACCTTCTGGCCAGCCGCAGTCAAACGGGTATTGGGTCGAGGGTGACAGCCAGCCGAAGGGCAGGGAAACAGGCGCCTACTCGCTATACCGCTTAAACACCAACGCCCCATTCGTCCCGCCGAACCCGAACGAGTTGCTCAACGCGTAATCCATCTCGACCTTCCGCGCCGTTCCTTGCACGTAGTCCAGGTCGCAGCCTTCGTCCGGCTTCTCCAGATTGATCGTCGGCGGCGCAATCTGATCGCGCAAAGCCAGCGCCGTAATCCCGGCTTCCAACCCGCCGGCGCCGCCCAACAGATGCCCGGTCATCGACTTCGTCGAACTCACCACCATCTTCTTGGCATGCTCGCCGAACAGCCGCTCGATCGCCCGCGACTCAATCTGGTCGCCCAGCGGCGTCGACGTCCCGTGCGCATTGATGTAGCCGATCGAAGACGGCTCCAACCCGGCGTCCTTCAGCGCATTGCGCATCACCCGGAAAGCTCCGTCGCCGTCTTCGCTCGGCGAGGTGATGTGGTACGCATCGCCCGACATACCGTAGCCGACCAACTCCGCCACGATCGGCGCACCGCGTCGCTTGGCGTGTTCCAGCTCTTCCAGCACCAGCACCCCGGCGCCTTCGCCCACCACGAATCCGTCGCGATCGACGTCCCACGGCCGACAAGCATGCGCCGGATCGTCATTGCGGAACGACAGCGCCTTCATGTTTCCGAAGCCGCCGATCGACATCGGCGTAATCGCCGCTTCCGCGCCCCCGCAGATCATCACGTCCGCGTCGCCGCGCTCGATGATCTTCATCGAATCGCCCACCGCGTGCGCGCCCGTCGTACAGGCCGTCGCCGTAGCCGAATTCGGTCCCTTCGCGCCGTAGCGGATCGAGACGTGGCCCGAGGCCAGGTTCACGATCGTCGCCGGAATAAAGAACGGCGAGATCTTCCGCGGACCGCCCTGCATCAGCTTCGTGTGCTCGCGTTCGATCACGTCGAACCCGCCGATGCCGCTGCCGATGTACACGCCGACCCGCTCTTCGTTCTCCGGGGTGACCTTCAGCCCCGAAGCCTCCATCGCGAACTGGCTCGACGACAGCGCGAAGAAGATGAAGCGACCCATCTTGCGCAGGTCGCGCTTCTCCACGAAGTCCAGCGGGTCGAAGTCCGGCACCTCGCCCGCAATCTGGCACGCGAAGCCCTCCGTATCGAAATGGGTGATCGAACGGATGCCGTTCTCACCCGCGCAGAGGGCTTTCCAGGCGTTCTCCGTGCCGGCGCCCACCGAACACGTCAAGCCCACGCCCGTGACGACGACTCTTCTCAATCCTTAACTCCTCCGCGACCGATCGAGCCCTCGTTGGACCCGGGTCCAACGGCTGGTTAGTCTTCTTGCGCGGCGGCCAGCTTCTCGAGGTCGGCGTTCTGCTCGATGTAGGTCACGGCGTCCCCGACCGTGCGGATCTTCTCCGCCTTGTCGTCAGGAATTTCGATCTCAAACGATTCCTCAAACGCCATGATGAGCTCGACGATGTCGAGCGAGTCCGCGTTCAGCGTCTCGACGAACGAGGCTTCCTTGTTGACTTCCGATTCCTCGACGCTCAACTGCTCGCAGATGATCTCTTTGACTTTCTGTTCGACGTCCATACTTCCTCCCACTCGACAAGGCGAATCTCTGATTCTAGCTCAATCGGAGCCGAATCGAAACGACGGTTTCGCCTGCCGCTAAGCCGCGCGACGCCGCCTGCGCCCTTCAACAGCCGGTCAGTGATATTTGCGGTGGACGGCCAAGACGCGGCCCTGCACTTGTACGTCCTGCGCGGGAACAATGATCGGCTGCATCGTGTGGTTCGCCGGTTGCAAACGGATGCTTTCGCCCTCGCGATAGAAGCGCTTCAACGTCGTGTCCGTGCCCTCGACCAGCGCCACCACGATCTCCCCGTTGCGCACCCGGTCCGTCTGCTCCACCAGCACGTAGTCGCCTTCGAGGATGTGATCCTCGATCATCGATTCGCCGCGCACTTCCAAAGCAAAGACGTTCTGCGCGCCCGAGAACTCCGCGAACGAGACTGACTCAGGATTCGAGTACGACTCGATCGGCTGACCGGCCGCGATCACGCCCAGCAACGGCGTCTCCGGAACGGGCGGCTTGCGGATCTCCGCCTCCCGCCGATGCGCCTTCTGCTCCTTGAAGTACTTCGGCGCCAACTCCAAGGCGCGGCTCTGGTTGAAGCTGCGCTTCAAGTATCCCTTTTGCTCCAGCGCCGTAAGGTGCTTGTGCACCGTGGCGATGGACGCTAGGCCGAGCCCGTGCGCAATCTCCTCGAAGCTGGGGCTGTACTCGTTCTCCGCCAGAAATCCGGCGATGAATTCGAGCACTTCATGTTGGCGTTTCGTGAGAGCCATAGGTCGAGTTCCTTCGCCGTCTATTCTAGGCGAAGAAATAGGGAATTACAACCTCTTTGTCTGAAATTCGAAAGGCCCCCTCGCCGAAAGCCGATGGTAATCTGGGACCTACCGAATGTGCGGCATCGCCGGTTTCGTAACGACCGAGCCCGGTCAAGGCTCCCAGGCCGCGCTGCGCGCCATGACCGACGTGATGGCCCACCGCGGGCCTGACGGCGAGGGCCACTGGCACGACGACCGCGCCTTCCTCGGCCACCGTCGCCTCTCCATCATCGATCTCGCCGCCGGCGGCCAGCCGATGTCGAACGAGTCCGAGGGGCTCTGGATCACCTTCAACGGGGAGATCTTCAACCACGCCGACCTGCGCCCGGATCTTGAGAAAGCCGGCCTGACCTACCGCACCCGCTGCGACACCGAAACCATCCTCCACGCCTACAGCCAATACGGCGAATCCTGCGTCGAGCGCTTCCGAGGCATGTTCGCCTTCGCCATCTGGAATCGCCGCGAACACCGCCTCTTCGCCGCCCGCGACCGCCTCGGCATCAAGCCCTTCTACTACTTCCACGACGGCCAAACGTTCGTCTTCGGCTCCGAGATCAAAGCCCTCCTCGAGCACCCCGCCGTCGAGGCCAAGTTCGACGAGACGATGCTCGCCGAGCACCTCGCCTTCGGCTACTCGAGCGACGAGCGCACCCTCTTCCGCAACATCAAGAAGCTCCCGCCAGGCCACACGCTCTCGCTCGACGCCGAAGGCCGCCTCTCCATCCGCCAGTACTGGGACGTTCCCGCCGCCTCCGGCCCGCAACGCTCGGAGAAGGAGTGGATCGAGGAGTGCCGCGCCCGCTTCGAACTTTCCGTCGAACAGCGCCTGATGAGCGACGTCCCGCTCGGCATGTTCCTCTCAGGCGGCGTCGATTCCGGTTCGGTTGCGGCCGTGATGAAGCGGCTCACCGATTCGCCCGTCAAGACCTTCTCCGTCGGCTACGCCGAGCGCGAGTACTCCGAGCTCCACTACGCCGCCGACGTCGCCAAGGCCATCGGCACCGAACACCGCGAGATCTCCATCTCCTCGGCCGATTTCTTCCGCGCTCTGCCGTCGATGATCTGGCATGAAGACGAACCCGTCGTCTGGCCCTCCAGCGTCTCGCTCCACTTCGTCTCCAAACTCGCCGCGGAAGACGTCAAGGTCGTACTCACCGGAGAAGGCGCCGACGAACTCTTCGCCGGCTACGGCCGCTACCGCTTCTATCAGATGAACGACCGTCTCGCCGGTCCCTACGGCTACGTCCCGGGCTTCCTGCGCTCGGGCATCCGCAAGTTCGTCGAAGGCTCGTCGCTGCTCGGCGCCGATCTCCGTCGCAAACTCGGCCACACCGTTCTCGGCCGCCAAGCGAGTTTCGAATCTTTATATCTGGATAACTTTTTCTCGGCCTTCTCTGACGCCGAGCAGCGCGCCTTACTCAAAGACCCCGCCCGCGCCGAGGACCCCGTCTACGACTCCTTCCTCGCCCACTGGCGCGCAAGCGAAGGCCGCACGACTCTCGGACGACTGCTCTATTCCGACATCAAGACCTACCTCGTCGAGCTCTGCATGAAGCAGGACCAGATGAGCATGTCCGCCTCGCTCGAAAGCCGCGTCCCGTTCCTCGATCACTCCTTCGTCGAATTCGCCGCCACCGTACCCGACTCGCTCAAGCTCAACGGCAAGGTCGGCAAATACATCTTCAAGAAGGTCGCCGAAGACCTTATCCCGCACGACATCCTCTACCGCAAGAAGATGGGCTTCCCCACGCCGCTCAAGCGCTGGCTGCGCGAAGACGCCGTCCGCGAGGTCGAGACCATCCTGCGCAAGCCCGACTCGCTCGTCTCCGAATACGTCGACCGCGAAGCGCTCGATACCCTTCTCGCCCGCCAACGCTCCGGCGCCGTCGACGCCACCGACCGCCTCTGGCGTCTCCTCAACCTCCAAATCTGGGGCGAGACCTTCCTCTCCGGCGGCCGCCAAAAAGACTGGCGCGAACTCGCCGCCTAGTCGTCCATCACCGGCCGCACGCTCCCAGCCACCACCGGCTCCACCCGCCCGTCTTCCCGACGCAGCAGCAACATCCCGTCCGCGTTCAACCCCGCCGTCACGCCTTCAATCTCGTCCCCGGCGCCTTCCACCCGAACCCGCTTCCCCTTCACGTAGCTCGAAGCCCGCCCGAACGCTTCCACCACCGCCGGCGCCCCGCGCTCCAGAAACAGCGTGTAATACCGATCCAACTCTTCCAACACCGACTGCAAAACCAGGTCCCGCGCCCACTCGCACCCCGTCTCGATCCGCAACGACGTCGCGATCTCAGCCAACTCTTCCGGCAGCTCTTCGTGGTTCACGTTCAGCCCGATGCCCACCACCACATGCTTCAACTGCGCCTCTTCCGCCGCCGACTCCACCAAGATCCCCGCCACCTTCTTCTCGCCGATCAGCACGTCGTTCGTCCAACGCAAATCGCACTTCACCCCGCACGTCCGGCCCACGCCGCGCGCCACCCCCAACCCGCAAGCCAGCGTCAACGTCAGCGCCCGGGCAGGGGAGACCGGCGGCCGCAGCAGCAACGAAAAATACAGCCCGTCCCCCGGCCGCGAATGCCAAGGCCGCCCCAACCGTCCGCGCCCCGCCGTCTGCTCGTCCGCCGTGACGATGAGCCCCTCCGGCGCTCCGGCCTCGGCCCGTTCATGCGCCAACCGCATCGTCGTATCGATCGAATCGAAGTGTTCCCGCGGACCGTCCAGTATTCGCGCCATCGTTAGCCCAAGTTTATCCCCGGCGTCGCTACACTGGTCGCTTATGTCCGCCACCCCACGACGCGTCGTAGTCGTCGGCCCCACCCCGCCCGAAAAAAGCGCCTACGCGCTCGCCCGCTACAGCCGCTCCGCCGATTCCGTCGTCCAAAGCCTCGAATGGGTCCGCTCCCACTCGTCCGAAAAATTCCTCGACTCCTTCTATTTCCAATACGGCCACGCCTCCATCGCCGATCTCGGCCACGCCATCTTCTGCTTTGAAGGCGTCTCCGAACTCGCCGCCATCGAAATCGAAGACGAGCCCCTGTGGGACGGCCAAGCCAAATCCAGCCGCTACCAAGACTTCTCCAAAGGCTCCATCATCACCCCCGACGAAATCGTCGGCACGCCCGACCAACAGCTCTACGAATCCGCCGCCCGCGACGTCCTCGACCGCTACCTCGCCCTCCACGCCAAACTCGTCGAGCACCTGCGCGAAGCGATCCCACAGCCCGCCGAAATGAAGGACGGCGCCTACCGCCGCACCATCGAGGCGCGCGCCTACGACGGCGCCCGCTACCTGCTCTTCCTCGGCATCTCGACCAACGTCGGCCAAGTCACCTCCATCCGCACCCTCGAAAAGCAGATGCAGCGCCTCGGCATCTCCGACTACGCCGAAGTCCGCGACCTCGCCCGCGAAATGCACGACGCCTGCGCCGCGCCCCCCGCCTGCACCTGGGACGAATCCACCGCCGACGAACCGCTCGCCCCCACCCTCGCCAAATACGCCGAGCCCAACCAATACGCCCGCGCCGCCCGTGACCGCGTCGCCGCCTGGGCCGCCCAAAACGTCTCGTTCGAGTCCCCAGTCGATCAACCGCTGGTCGATCTCGTCCGCCCCGCCGATCCGCTCGACGAGATCGCCGCCACCTGGCTCTACTCCGTCGGCTCCGCCCCCTTCCGCGTCATCCACGACGAGGTCAGCACCTGGAGCCGCGACCGCAAACGCGAAATCATCGACGTCGCCCTCGAAGGCAAGCACCGTCGCGAAGAGTTCCTCAAGGAATTCCGCTCCGGCTACGCCTACGTCTTTGACGTCCTGTGCGACATCGGCGCCTACCGCGACATGCACCGCCACCGCCGCTGCATCCAGTACCTCCAGCCCTACACCGACGCCCACGGCCACGACGTCCCCGAGCTGATCGAACAAGCCGGCCTCGTCGACGACTACGAAGCCGCCCTCCAAGTCGCCGCCCAAGCCCGCGCCAAGCTCCCCGAAAAGGCCAGGGATTACCTGCTGCCGTTCGCCGCCCGCTGCCGCTCGCTCTACAAGATGGATTTCGCCGAAGCCGAATACATCTCCCGCGTCCGCTCCGGCGTCAAGGGCCACATCTCCTATCGCCGCGTAGCCTGGGAGATGCGCCAACGCCTAGTCGAACTAGAGCCCGACCTAGGCGAACTCATCCAAGCCACCCCGCCCGAAGTAGAAGACCCCCTAACCCGCTAGCCCAGCCCACCATCTTCGAGCCAGCCCCACCCACAAACGCCAACCGCGGGGACTGGCACATCAAGACTTCAGCACCACGGCAACCACCCAGCGAGTGCTGCCTTCCATGAGACGGCTGTCCGAAGTCAAGCCGCAAACCCGACATCGCACCCGATCCGTTCTTCTTTCCTTCCTACAAGAACTCTTCGCGTTCATCTCTTTTCAAAGTCTTCCGGTCCTTGGAACCGAGCTCCGCACAAGCGATCGAACACCTAGCTTCCATTCGCATTCTCGTGAGCCCGATTCCATCGTTGGGCTCGATGCCAGAGGGGCGTCGATCTTTCGAGCGGCGCTGCCATCTG